>Ga0310344_10001139_pt1 | contig 20596 bp, 18 predicted proteins | sample HC15DNA20200_MG_FD_203801 | JGI IMG/M metagenome (GOLD analysis project Ga0310344, IMG submission 203801) | Marine microbial communities from station ALOHA, North Pacific Subtropical Gyre - HC15-DNA-20-200_MG | ecosystem: Environmental > Aquatic > Marine > Oceanic | place: Pacific Ocean: North... | reverse complement strand
CAATCTCGGTAAAATGAATATTGCTTCTCAAGCCTGGTTGTACACCCTCAAGACTAGCTAAGGTTCGATCTAGAACTTTCGAGCTGTTAGTTACAAGAACGGTCTCCTCACGGAGAAACCTATACATCACTTTCTCAACACTCATTCCCTGGAAAACACGCAGTGTAGAAATGTTCGAGCTACTAGCCTGAGGGCCGACCAGTCTCGAGATCGCTGCGTCAACAGCCTCCATTAGTTCTGTTACTTGAGCCTCGTTAGATTCTATCAGAATGCAAAAGTGGGGCTTCCAGGAATTAGTTTCCGAACGATGCTCGATTTCAAGAATCCCTATCCAAAGACGAGTACTGTATCTGCGAAAGATCGAACCTATCTCGGATAAAAGAGAGGATGCTAGAATGGCCATTCGAGAATCATTTATCTGGAGGATTTCATCCAATCTTAAGTCTGCTAGAAGACCTATATCTGAATCTGGTTGGTTAATAAGCGCGATCGCTAGTGAATCCTTCGGGAACTCAGGCACTATAGGAATCTCATCTTTTAGACTCTTAAAAAAAACCGGTGTAATTGTCAGGACAGTTGCAGTCAAGGCAATCAGGTTTCGCACAAATCTGGATGACATAATGCCCACATTCTACTACCAGAGCTCAGTACTCCGGATTAGTCACAAAGATCCGGCACTGAAGATAGGTAAATCCGAATGCCCCTTTTGCCCATCTTAGCCACTTTAAAATTCGATCTTCAGATTAGAGATACCCAGCGTATCGACCCGAGATAAAATGCTGCCATTCGGGGGAATCTTAGCGGGACTTTGATCTCCCTACCGACGCCTGGCTATAATGTTTAACTGCGGGCGGCGTACCCAAGTGGCTAAGGGAGAGGTCTGCAAAACCTTCATTCACCGGTTCGAGTCCGGTCGCCGCCTCCAATTCTATCGATCTTTCCCCTAATCTACTGAGGCTTTTGCCTTAGAAAAACAGGGGCATCTACATAGTGCCTCTTATTTCCTAAGCGTACTCCATCTAGTCTGAGCTCGATTCGATCTGTCGCAATTGGCTTAACCAATTGATGGAGGCATCCTGGAAGAGTTTGGAGTCGTACTGAAACGTAATAAATCGCATCCCCTCCCCAACCCACTTACTAACTTCTTCTACTGTCTGGAGATGAGCTCCAGACGCAACACCATGTTCGGCACATCCTCGAATAACTTCTCGGTAAGCTTCCTGCATGCGAGGGTGGGAGAGCTGGCCCGGTATCCCAAAGCTTTGGGATAGGTCGAAAGGTCCTATAAGGACTGCATCCACACCCTCTGACGCCACAAGTTCATCAACCCGATTGACCCCCTCTTCCGACTCTATTTGAATAACGTTGAGCAATTCCCTGTTGGCCCACTCCAAGTATTCGGCCCCGGAAACTGACCGAAATCGAGTAGAAACCGTAGAAATGCTCGCCCCCCTTTGCCCCAGTGGCCCATATTTTGTCGCTCGAATAATATCGGATACCTGATCGGGAGTATCCACTCGCGGCAAAACTAGCCCATCCACTCCAAGGTCAAGGTTCCTCGCCATCAGATGATATTCCTTATCTGGGACTCTAACCAACAAGCTCATCTCCTCATAGCGTGCAACTAGGGCAAGGCTTGCAATCTCGGCCGTATCGAAATCACAGTGCTCGGTATCCAAAATGGCAAAATCCCAACCGCTGGAGGCCGCCAGAGGAACAGCATGTACAGAAGATATGGTTCGAAGCATAGTCCCATAGCAGACCTGCCCCTCCTTCAATCGTCTTTTAACTCTATTCGCTGTCAATACCTTCATAAGAACTTTTCCTCCATAGTCCCATTCATCGGGCTAGCGCTACATCCCAGTTAAATCTTTTGAAACTGAAATCAATGGCAAACAGTCGATAGGGTCGGCACTCGCCTGTCCTACCGATCGACATCATGCGAGAAAAAAACAGCTTAGGCAAATGATGTGACCAATAAACTGGACCAGATCATCTTAGGCTCACTGAATAACAATGGATTCCTGAGAACACCGATCGCATAAAGTTTAATATCCATCAGCGATAGTATACGGGGAAATCTGGCAGGATTCCGCCGTGCAAAAAAACTGGAAGGGAACACCCTTGGAAATAAGGCTACAAAAATGTATTATCCCTGTGACTCAGATCGACATTGAGGAATTAATTTTTAAACATTCACGCATCGTCATCTGGAGTTCCTGAAAATGCCAAAAACCGACACAGCACACTTCACTCGCAGCAGGCGATCAGCTACGAATCCACCTGGAGGAGAACCTCCCGAGCAGAAGGATATGGAACAACTACTGGAGGCTGGCAGGATCCTAGCAGGATCCGCCAATATTCGCGGTTCGCTTCCGGGCCTAATGGAGGTGTTGGGACGTCACCTTAGAGCAGTTAGGGCTATCGTTGCCCTTCTAGAAGAAGACTCCAAAACTCTCTACATCGAGGCTGGAGAAGGGCTAACTTCTGAGGGTATGAGAGCACGTTACCATCTTGGAGAGGGGGTCATCGGGAAAGTAGTTCAATCCGGTAGACCTATTGTGATCCCACAAATTAGCCGAGAACCTATTTTCCTCAATCGCGCCGGTGGCAGAAAGGATGAAGATCGTCAACAGCTGACGTTCTTCAGCGCTCCAATTTTTTTGGAGAATAGGGTTGTTGGAGCTCTTGGTATAGACGTCGTCTTAGAGATTGACCGAGATTATGGGGCAACCTCAGTCTTTGTTGAGACCCTGGCCCAGATGATGGCTCCTGTGATCCAGATGGACCGTCAACAGAGGTCTCCTTCAGGCGGTAAAAAAACCCCCGGGGTAAGAGTAAACCGAGCTTTAGACTTTTCTCAAATAGTAGGAAACAGTAGTGCAATCCGCCAAGTTTACGACAAGGTCGGTAAAGTTTCCCGTACTACCACTACAGTACTTCTGCGAGGAGAATCAGGTACGGGGAAAGAACTAATAGCCAGATCAATTCACGATAACTCACTCAGGGCAGACAAACCCTTCGTCAAGGTTAGCTGTGCTGCATTACCAGATACCCTTTTTGAATCCGAACTATTCGGCTATCGACGAGGTGCATTTACAGGTGCTGATCGAAACAAATCAGGCAGATTCGAACTCGCTGAGGGCGGCACTCTGTTCCTCGACGAAATTGGAGAGATCGGTTTAGGCACACAGGTCAAACTGCTTCGAGTCCTACAGGAAAAAGAATTCGAGCCGCTTGGAGCAACAGAAACCATTCGAGCTGATGTACGACTCATTGCTGCAACCAATAAGGATCTGGAAGCCGCTATTGCCGACGGCACCTTTCGGGCTGATCTCTACTATAGGCTCAATGTATTCAATATCTACCTGCCACCTTTGAGCGATCGCAAGTCGGACATTTTACTGCTGGCTGATCACTTTCTTCAGAACTATTCAAATCAACACGGCTTGACCATTAAGCGTATTTCAACACCTGCTATCGACATGCTAAGCAGCTACCACTGGCCCGGAAACATAAGAGAGCTAGAGAACGCGATCCAAAGGGCAGTCATTGAATGCGATGGTGAAGTGATCCATAGCTATCATCTTCCTGCCACACTGCAGACCGCTGAAGAATCAGGAACCTTGATGAGTCTTTCCCTTAGAGAAGCTACTCAGAACTACGAACAGGCTCTTATTCAAGATGCGCTGAAAACCACTCGTGGGAATCGTGCCAAGGCCGCGCGACTACTGCGTACCAGTGAGCGGATCATAGGCTACAAGGTAAAGCAGCTTGGGATCGACTGCCAACGGTTCAGATAACTAATCCACAGCTCAGGGTAAATTCAATCGGACACGAATATCCTCTCGGTTGTAATCCTGAGGGGGAGCATAGTCCTGATAGCCTTCCAGATCTTCCAACTCGACTCCATAATCAACAACTCCGTTTTCCTCAACAGTAGCGTGGGAAGCCCACACAATAGCGTTGAGTACCAGTTTCCGGAAATTTGCATCTCCCCAATTCCAGTGATGGTGTCCACCAGTGAAGCCGAATCCTCGTCCACCATTCTCTCGCTCTGCGGCCCAGGCTAAGTGTTGTGGTTCCCGACGCTCTAGTACAGACACACGGACATGTGGATTACCGGAGTGAGGACCGTCCGGTCGTGTCAGCGTATCTGGACCGGGTAATGTAGTGAGGATGGGCACAACACCGGTCATTCCATCCCGAAAGCGCATATGATAGTACCACTCATCGTCGATCTCAAAGGGACTGACTCCAGACGTTATAGGATGATCAGGCAGATTTTTGAAATGAGGCACCCAATGAGGATTCACAGACCAGTCACTCTCAAAATACCCTCCGATCCATCTCAAAAAATAATCACCTGCGGCCTCTCTAGGTACTTCTGTCCCATAGTGTAGACAGACTATTCCTACTCCGGATCGGGCCAACTTATCCAAAGTCTCAAGATTCGGTAAAGCTGGATGTCGTTTACCCCCATCGGCGTACAAGACTACGGCATCAGCCCCATTGAAAACACTATCTTCATCAGGCCAGCCACCGTGCGTAACGTCCACGCGGAAATCGGGCCTGCCTTGCAACAAAGATCTGGCTAGCAGTAAAGATCCTGCATAATGTTCGTGAGCCCCGTACCCATGGCTTCTCTTGCCCGCTACAAAAACAACTTTCCTCATACCCTTCTGGGAAAGACCTATTTCTCCTAGCAACGGTTTAATCCTAATATTTCGGAATTGGACCGTCATTGGTAGGCCAGAGTGCAACTGAAGAGCCAAGACACCGCGGGAACGGCGGATCTTGCCCAGGTCAGTAATTACCGAGGTAACTACACCATTTATTTTGTGGGTAAAGTGATATCCGTCAGCAATGATGTGGTACTCGTTCCAATCTTCTCGTCGGATTTCCGACTGGATCTCGTCAGGATCCCCCAAATTTCTTACCAGAATCGGGTCGCCCTCAAAAGGTAGCAGTGTTTCCTGGCCGCGGTCGGATAGAATGCCGCGGGACCGTTCCCCATACAAAATACCCGAGAAGCGCTCTCCTGCCTCGAGGTCTGCCTGATATCCCCCTACCACCCAAGGCATACTTTGAACCTCAAAGCTGCGGTACTGAATCCCAGAATTGGCAAACCCTTCCTCATTGTCTAGTTTTAACTCGAAGTTACTTACGTCTCCACCACGCCAAATTAGGAATGTATTGCTTTCAGTGGGATTTCGAAGAGTCGTCTGGCCAGTGATGGCTCCTTCCTGAACACTCCAGAAACCAGCTTTTCCGTCCCAACCAGACAATGTCTTGCCGTCAAATATAGAGACAAAATTCTCCTCGTTACGATCACCGGGAAATCCACAGCATAAGAAAAAAACGAGAAGGAGAGGGAGTAAAATTTTAAGAAAATACATTTCTTTATTCACGAGAATAACACAAGCCCAGATGAAAATAGACAGTGTCCAGTGAGTTCAAGCTAGGTTCTTCTCTGATCCTATATTTTGATTCCATCGCCTGTAAACGCCTGTAAGATTTCACTCATTTAACTCAGTTCACTATCGACAATCGTATAAGCATCCAGGATAAAATAGGATAAATGTATTAGCTTCTGAAGTCCGACACGATGAAACAGCATCCCCATCTTACATTCTTGAGCGATTTCGGAAACCGAGATCACTATGTAGCTTCGGTTAAGGGTGTAATCTACAGTCTCTGCCCAAAAGCTCACATTACCGATATTACACATGAGACCTCTCCTCACAACATCGTCGAAGCTGCATTTACACTCGCACAATGTTACCGATACTTCCCTCGAGGAACTGTCCATTTGGCAGTTGTCGATCCCGAAGTGGGCTCCAGTCGTAATGCTATTTTGGTGAAAAGTTCAGACTATTTTTTTGTGGGGCCAGATAACGGGCTGCTGTCACTCGTTTGTGAACGTGAAAAGGCACTAGAGATTGTCAGTATTGAAGATGAGAAATATTTACAGAAACCCGTATCACCAGTTTTTCATGGCCGCGACATCTTCGGGCCTGCCGCAGCTCATATTGCAAATGGTGTCCCAATTAAGAGTCTAGGACCATCAAAGAAAGATATGCAAGGTCTGGATTTTCCTGGGCTCTTGAAACCTGCGCCAGGCACCCTATTAGCAAGGGTCATCCATATTGATCGCTTTGGTAATATTATCACTAATATCCACTGTGAAGATCTGGCAATCAGAAACCATCTGCAGGAACCCAAACTCATACAGATCAATGGGGTAAGTATCGAAAACCATCTTCAATACTATGAGGAAGCAAGAAAGGGAAATTTATTTTCTCTTTTCGGAAGTGGAGGCTATCTGGAGATTGCTACACGTCAAGGCTCAGCCTCAGAACTAGTTGGAGCTGCTCTTGGAACACAGGTTACTGCATATGTTTAAGGGTCTGGCAAGAAAGGTGCTTCTAGGCCTATGGATCCCTATTCCATCTATGCGAATCAAAATTCTCAACCGAAGCCATTCAGGCACGAAAACCAATGTAGCAATTACCTCTTATGTATTCTGAACGGGTCCGACAACTCATCTATGAGCTCCCTAATAGTGGAACTCTCGGCAGTAAAACCCACTATGCGCAGAGAGAGAACCCCGTTTGCGATGATGTGACGCGTCTCGAATTACGAGTTGAGAAAGGATGGGTCCGAGAGTGCCGTTTCAAGGCCCGGGGTTGTCCTGGAGCTATCGCTTCGGCTGCTGCAATTTCAGCTTTATGTCTTGATTTAACTGTGGAGGAATGTTTAGACCTGACCGTAGAGGATGTCCTTGCTGATCTGCAGGGATTACCGCGCCATAAACATCACGGAGCGATACTCGCCATTGAAACTCTACATGCCGCCCTGAAATAGAATCCTATATAGATTGAAAGGAGCACAAGAAAAAATATTCTTGATTTCCTTTCTGGCCACGAATCGGAGAATCTACACGACCTTCAACCGAGACATCTTGGTCCTCCAGATCACACTTCAAGCGCTCCAGTATCGCCTCCCTGACCTCTTGTCCTCTAACAATCCCGCCTACACCGATTTCCTGCTTATATGCCTCAAACTGGGGTTTGACAAGAGCCAAAACTCTTACCGGAGCTAATTCTTTGAGTCGAGGTAATACCAGGCGCAGAGAAATAAACGAAAGGTCAACTGTTATTATCTCAGGGCGTTCAGGGACTGTATCGAAGTCCAGGTGCCTAACATTTACACCCTCAATTCGAGTAACCCTATCGTTCCCCTGCAACCCCCAGTCTAGTTGCCCTCTCCCCACATCTACCGCATAGACACGTAGAGCACCTCGCTGAAGCAAACAATCTGTAAATCCTCCCGTGGAGGCACCCAGATCCCAACAGACTGCTCCAGCCACTTCTAATTCAAAAACATCAATAGCATGCGCTAGCTTAAGGCCCCCTCTTGAGACATAGGGGTTATTGGATTTCCTTATCTGGATTTTATCCTGTATTGAGACCCGAGTGCCTACTTTATCCAAGCGCTGATCTTCTACAAAAACAACACCGCTAAGAATCAGAGCTCGGGCAACCTTCAAATCGGCTGCCAGACCTCGCAGAACTACCAACTCATCTAGTCTACTAATCTTTGTGTTCCCATCACCCATAGGTCTACAGCCGTCCTGTATTAAAATCGACGGACAGAAACGAACTGGGCTAACTCAACTAACCTTTCTTTTCTAGCTTCAAGAAAATCTAGTTCTGCAATCGCTGCCTCGATGAGTTCCAGTGCTATCTGTTTGCTTCTTTCTAAGCCGAAAAGGGCTGGATATGTTGCCTTCTGTTCCTCGCAATCTCTTCCCGACTCCTTCCCTAACTGTGCAGTAGTACCTTCAACGTCCAGAATGTCATCAACCACTTGAAAAGCCAGTCCAACTTTGCGACCGAAATTTGAAAGTTTTTCAAGACGATGTGAAGTTGTGCTCAGAAGAATTGCTGCTCCATAAACCGCCACGTGTATAAGAGCTCCTGTCTTCAACTCGTGTATGGATTGCAAATCATCTGCACTGTAGGATTTGCCTTCAGTTAGAAGGTCCAACACCTGGCCAGCAATCATACCTTCCCGCGATCCAACACCGACACACATCGCCTGAATCAACTCGAGCTGAAGAGGGGGATTACAACTGTACTCGCCTGAGGAGAGCAACTCAAATGCCTGGGTTAACAGAGCATTGCCCGCTAAAATTGCAACACCTTCACCGAAACGTTTGTGCAACGCTGGCTTACCGCGCCGGACATCATCATCGTCCATGGCTGGCAAGTCATCATGAATTATCGAATAGGTATGAACCATCTCTAAGGCCGCAGCAAAAGGCAAAACCTCTATCGATTTTCCACCTAGTGCCTCCGAAGTTGCGATGGCAAGTATTGGTCGGATTCTCTTCCCACCTGCGAAAATCGAATACCGAGTAGCCTCATGAATTAAGGACGGATTTACTCCTATATCTGGAAGTGTCAGGTCGAGAAACTGATCCACCTCTTGGCGATAATCAGAGAGGTACTCTCCTATGCTCATCGATTGAGTCTGGTGTTTTTTCAAGGCAACCGACACCCAGATAACAAGGTTTTTTTGATGCAGGACAACTTGCCGGAAAATTCGTGTCCTACGAAGTCCGTGAATACTGACTCAAGCACAATTCTTTATCCCATAGATCTTTGTGTGTAATCCCCACTCTTATTCTGACTGTGTCCCCTCATAGGGAACCTCCTCATCAGAATCATCACTGCTTTTGAGTAATACCTCTATCCGTTGTTCCGCAGCTTCTAAGCGATTGGAGCAATGCCGAGATAGTTTCATCCCCTCTTCGAACAATTCCAACGAATCTTCTAAAGCCATCTCTCCTTCTTCTAGCTTAGAGACGATTTCTTTTAAACGCTCCAGGGACTGCTCAAAACTTTTTTCTGACATTATGATTCCTTTCTTACCTGGAAAGCACCCTTTGCAACTCTCACATCCATAATTTGCCCCGGCGATGTATCCTCTGGATCTCGGATTACCTCGCCCTTGAGTGAAGACACTATTGCATACCCTCGATTGAGTATGCCGAAAGGTGAACAAGCAACCAGCTGTCCGGCTAAAACTTGCAGCCTTAGACGCCTCTCACTACCTAAGAATTTCGTCCTGATCAGGAGTTCCCTATCCAGAGATTCTAGATTTTCTGTTCGGCCTCTTATTGCTACCCGGGCCATTGACAGGAGTTTGAAATGCACTTCATTAAGAGTTCCCTGCCAACGCCGGAGGCGTTCAGAAGCACTGACAAAGGCGTGACTGGAAGTAATCCTCTGCAGAGACCCTCTTTTCTCCTGAAAACAGAGAAGCATAGCCTGCCTTAGACGAACGCTCAAACCATCGTTCCGCTGCAAAAGGTCTTGGCGAGCGGCCGATACTAATTCTGCTGCTGCGGAAGGAGTAGCAGCTCGCACATCTGCTACGAAATCAGCAATTGTAAAATCTGTTTCGTGCCCAACTGCAGAAATTATCGGTATGGTGGAACTGAAGATAGCCCGACCTACAATTTCTTCGTTAAATGCCCACAAATCCTCTATAGATCCTCCACCTCGACCGACTATTACACAGTCAACCCCACTACGCTGGTTCAGCCTATGAATGGCGAGAGCTATCTCCTCAGCTGCACCACGCCCCTGTACATGAACAGGGACAATCAATATATCCAACTGATCATTGCGCCGTTTCAAAACACGAAGAATGTCCTGCAGAGCTGCACCTTTTATGGAAGTCACCACTCCAATTCGAGAAGGTAAAAGTGGTATTGCCTTCTTGAGCTCTTGATCGAAAAGCCCCTCAGCTTGGAGCTTCTGCTTCAGTTTCTGAAAGGCCTCTTGCAGAGAACCTTTCCCGGCAGGCTCTACAGTATCGACTATGAGCTGGAGATCTCCTCTTTCCGGATAAACGGATACATGCGCCCGAGCCCTGACCTTGATACCGTCCCGTGGTTCAAATTCTAAAGAACGATATTGCATTCGGAAACAAACGGCCCGAATCTGAGCATCCTGATCCCTCAGGGTAAAATAGCAATGACCTGAAGAAGCCAACAGGAAATTAGTGATCTCTCCTTCCACCCACACATCGCTGAACTTACTCTTTAACGCCGAGCGTATCCCAGTCACAATTTCCGTAACGGAAAACACTTCTCTACTTTTTTGCTCTGTGAATTCCAAGCTATTCATTTAATCCATACGAATTGATGCGGCCCAAAGATTTTGGTGAGGAGAACACACCGAGGATTATATGGCCGCTAAGTTTCTCATGTCTATCCATCCTTTGCTCTATGCAACTAACAGTTACTTTTTTCAGGTTTTTTTAATACAGAGGTATCTTGAAATGGAAACCCACAGTTTAAACTCCCGCTTCGCCGTTCCAAAACAACGGATTGGCAATGGAGAGCCATGCTATATTGCCAAGTCAATGACCGCATCCAACCAGGAGTCACTATCTAATATCTCAGTTATCCTCGTGCGAACTAGAAGTGCAGGAAATATTGGATCAACTGCGCGGATTCTAGGAAATATGGGATTGAGAAATCTCAAACTTGTCCAAACGACCTCCTCTGCCGAGGATGAGGCTAGGATGATGGCAACTAGTGCTCATACCATCCTAGATCAGGCCACACAATTCGAATCGCTCGGTGAAGCGGGAGGAGAGGAGCATGTACTTTTCGGCACGACCTCGGGTCGGGACCGGCGTCATTCCCAACCAATTCTATCCCCACGCCAGGCCGCAACACGGATTATCCGTATAGCCCGTCATCACAAGGTTGGTCTGGTCTTTGGGCCAGAACGCTCCGGTATGACGGTCAACGAACTATCCCTTTGCCAGAATCTAATCCAGATTCCAACTGACACTGCATTCCCAGTCTTAAATGTCTCTAAAGCAGTGGCAATTGTCTGTTATGAGATTGCGCAATGTAAGGGGAATCCGGCCGGTCCCATAGAACCCTTAATCAAAATATCTGACCGAGAAGAAATCTACGAGCGCATGCAGCACATCCTGATGCGTATTGGATTCTTAAGTCAGTCAAACCCCGAACACATTATGAAGGCTCTAAGGAAAATCCTTAACCAATCCGAACTCTCACCACGTGAAGGCCAGATTATTAGGGGAATTATTAGTCAACTTGAGTGGTACGTCGATAAAGGTTCTCGCCTTGACCCCAAGAAAATCCTCAAGCCTTGATAATCGAATCAACTATGATTTCAGTCACACCCATACCGAGACATTTGCAAAATGTCTCTAACTAACCGAAAAGAGCCAAACACGACAACTGTGGCAGCTTTTTCTTTAGCCTGAACCAGAGCATCGGCTGCATCAGATGCCTGGCTCGCATCCGGAAATGCCGAATGGAGTTGTTGCAAGCTAGCCGCCCGGATTGATTCCATCTCGAAGATAAATTGTCTATCAAAAAAGGGGGTTAGGATCTCTGCTACTGAATGGGCATCCTTATCCTCCATCATAGAAATTACCAGGTGCCGAGGACTCGATGTGAAGCTTTTCAAATAGGAGCCGATCGCGCGCGCTGCTGCTGGATTATGTCCACCGTCCAGAAAAATATCGGGGGAACTGTCTATTTTTTGCAACCTCCCCTTTAATGTTGTCGACTCCAAACCTTTCGATACGCATCTCTGTTTTAAATTCCAATGCATCTTCCCCAGTGACCGGGATGCTGCAAGGGCTAGAACCGCATTCTTAGCCTGATGTAGGCCAGGCAGGCGCAAAGAAGCTAACAGGCGATCATCTCGAATCCGAAAACAACCATCGACCTGTGCCTCTATCTGGAAATCAGAGCCATCAACAACGGACAGAGAGGCCTCTCTGTCAAGAGCACACTTCCGGATGACCTCTTCTGCTTCTGCAACCTGAGGAGCCGATAATACCCTGCAGCCTTGGTGAATCGTCCCAGCCTTTTCGGTTGCAATCTCTGAGATGCTATTACCCAGATAATTCTGGTGATCTAGACTAATCGGGGTCAAAATCGTCATTAGAGGGTTCACAACATTTGTGGCATCCAAACGCCCTCCCATACCGACCTCTAGGATTGCTATATCAATACCGCAACGTGAGAAATGGAGGAACGCGGTTGCAGTTAGCATTTCAAAATATGTGAGCGGCTGTCCCGGGTCAACATAGTCAGAAACCTCCGTAAACAATTCCGAGAAATCCTCTCGGGTAATAGGTGAGCCCTTGACAGAAATCCTTTCTCGGACACTCATCAAATGAGGAGAGGAATAATAACCGGTCGAGAAACCACACTCATTCAGTATGGACACTAAAAATTGACTAACAGAACCCTTCCCATTAGTCCCTGCTACTAGAACCGATGGGTATTGCCTGTGCGGATTACCTACACGCTTGAGAAGTCTGTCAACGGACTCCAGGCCGGGCCTCATGGCCAGCACTTCATTTCCTAGACTGTATAGATACTGTTTGCACTCCGAGTAGTTCATCCCATCTTCTCAGGTGCTCTCCATATCAGCTCCGGAAAATCCCGTTCATACCCTCTCAAAAATCCACGAATATTCCTATGAGGAGGTCCTAAATGCCAGAAATTACTACTGAATACCTTGGGATTCCTCGGACTGGGCACTCATGAAATCCAACCAATCAGTAATAAAGGGTTTAAGCTCTTTTCTCTCAACGACTGCATCGAGCATGCCATGTTCAAGAAGGAATTCACTTCTTTGAAATCCCTTAGGGAGTTTTTGCCTTATAGTCTGTTCGATAACACGGGGCCCCGCAAATCCAATCAGTGCACCCGGCTCGGCGATATTAAGGTCACCCAGCATAGAAAAGCTTGCCGTGACACCACCAGTGGTTGGATCTGTGAGAAGAGCAATATAGGGAATCCTTTCTTCAGACAGGCGGGCAAGAGCCGAACTAATCTTAGCTAATTGCATGAGCGAAAGAACTCCTTCCATCATTCTCGCACCGCCGCTAGCCGAAACTATCAGCAAAGCCTTACGGCTGTCTAATGCACGCTCTACAGCTCTCGTAATTTTTTCTCCCACAACCGAACCCATGCTGCCACCAATGAATCCGTACTCCATGCAAGAGCACACGATTTTATGGCCGGAGAGAACACCTTCAGCATTGACAACCGCTTCCGTTTCCCCTGTTTTCCGATATGCTGCCTCCAAACGACGCCTGTAACTTCTGAGATCCTTGAACTCCAAAGGATCCGAGGCGCGTAGGTTCTCATCAAATTCACGGTACTCACCATTGTCGAAAAGAAGTTCTAGCCTTTGCCGTGCGTTGATCTTAAAGTGATGCCCACACTTCTCACAGGTAGAAAGATGACGTTCCAGGTCCTTCTTCCAGATAAAGCTACTGCACGTAGGGCATTTGGTGAAAAGCCCCTCGGTTCGGACATTACGCCCCTTACCATCAACAGGTCGCAAAGGCGTCTTTTTGCGCTTAAACCAGCTCATAGATACTTAATCATAGCCGAACTGGCAACAATGAACCAATCCGCTTCAACTACCATATTAACCAGAAACGGCACCTGCAATTCGAGTAAGCGCCGTCTCCAAATTTTCCATCGAGGTAGCATAAGAGAACCTGATGTAACCCTCGACCCCAAATGCAGATCCTGGCACAACTGCCACCTGGGCATGCTCCAACAAAAACTTGGAAAACTCCACAGAATCTGGACAGTTGGTCGCCTGCATAGCCTGGCTTACGTTGGGGAAAGCGTAAAATGCACCCTCAGGAGATTGACAACTAAATCCCTCTATATCTTTAATCCCTTCCATAAGAAATTTCCTGCGCCTGTCGTATTCGCTTGTCATGTCGACGATGTAAGCATCATCTATAGAAAGTGCCGCCAAAGCGGCCTTTTGAGAAATGGAGGTTGGGTTACCCGATTCGTGGCTCTGATACTCAGCTATCTTCTTGATCCTGTCAGGATGAGAAATGCAATAGCCAACACGCCAACCGGTCATCGCATAGGTTTTTGAAAAGGAACCAAATATAGCGAAGTTTAGGTCCTCCGGACTGACACATGCAGCCAGCGACCGGTGTTCAGCTGCACCGTATACAAAACGGTCATAAGTTTCGTCCGAAAGGCAAAGAACGCCTTTGTCCTGACATATATTACAAATCTCTTCGACATCATCCCCAGGAATCACAGCACCGGTAGGATTGTTCGGAGTATTAAGGATGAGAGCAGCACTACGCTGTGTAATCGCGTCCGATACTGCTGAGGGTCGCAAGGCAAATCCATCTTTTTCGCTGGTGTCCACAATAACAGGATCAGCCCCTGTGATTGTGATCACTTCTGGAAATGTAACCCAATAAGGAGCGGGAATGATAACCTCCTGACCCGATTGGAGACATGCCATTGATAGATTGTGAATGGCATGTTTTGCCCCCGCCGTCATAGCCACGTTGGCGGCTGTGAAGGAGGATCCCCAGGTCTCATTGAATTCATTGGCGACCGCTTCCCGGAGCTGAATTGTCCCTATTCCTGCCGTGTACTTTGTGAAGTTGTCATGGATAGCCTGGATTGCAGCTTCTTTGATAGGCTCAGGAGTTGGGAAGTCCGGCTCTCCCGGGCCCAAATCAATTATATCTACCCCTTGAGCCTTCAAACGCTGTGCCTCTTGCATAACAGCCATGGTAGGTGATGCCTTGATACTGCTAAGCCTATTCGCAAACTTCATGATGCCCTCGAAAAAAAGAATTAGCGCTTTCGACTCGAAGGATTATAGATATCGGCCGTAGCCGGCACAACATAAACCATCGCATTGTGAGTAGATACTTGCTCTCAATTCCTATATACAAATAAGAATATCTGAAAATCAATTAACCCGAAGACTTTGACCCGGATAGATTGTCCTAGCCTTTTTCAGGTTGTTAATTTGAGCCAACCTATCAACGCTTATTCCAAAGCTCCTCGCAATTTTGTACAACGAATCTCCCTTACGAACTGTATAAGATCCAGAGAAAGTCGCAAGACTGCGCTTAGGGGCAGGGCGTCCATCTCGTTTTGGGATCAAGAGCTCTTGACCTAGCCGAAGCCGGTTGGGATTGCTGAGCCGGTTCGTTACAGCAATAGCTTGCACGCTCGTGTCATAGAGACGAGCTATATCCCACAAGGTATCTCCTCTAGCCACTCGATGATGATCGAGGCGAAGACGTTTAGAAGCGGGAATACTGGCTATCCTCTCCATTACCTGACCCACTAATCCTACTGGTATCTTCAACTGATAAGACTTTTCAAGGGGCGGAGTAATCCCTCGACGGAGTTCCGGATTGAGTGCCTTCAAGATCTCCCTTTCGATACCCACCTCTTCAGCTAGTACCCTGAGGTCGTACTGGTGTTCGACAAAAACTGACTCGTACAATAAAGGTGCATCCTGAGTCACGTAAAACCCGTACGCTTCTGGGTTTTTGTAGATGATGATTGAGGCTAGTATGGCGGGCACGTAATTGCGGGTTTCGCGGTGTAGGAGGCGTCGTTCCACCATAGCCCAATAATCCATCTCTCCATACCTTTTCAGATTTCTAGAAACACGTCCGGGGCCAGCGTTATAGGCAGCCAGTGCCAGAAACCAATCTCCAAAGCGGTCATGAAGGTCTTTTAAATGACGGGCTGCTGCTATAGTTGCTAGTTCCACATTCCGACGCTCGTCTATCCACCAATCCACTTTGAGATCATATATACGTGCTGTACTGGCTATGAACTGCCAGACACCAGCAGCATGCGCCTTGGAGTAGGCATTGGGATTGAAAAGGCTCTCCACATGAGCCAGAAATATCAGATCTAGCGGCACTCCTTCTTTAGAAAATACTTCCTTGAAGTATTTGATGTAACGTCCTGATCGTTGCAATCCTATCTCGGTTATTTTTCGACCAGGACCCTGGTAGTATTCTAGCCACCGGAGCACTCGCTGGTTAACAACCATAGGAACATCAAACCGTCCAACCTTCAGATTCTCAGTTGCCTTCTGACCGAGGGAGGGATCTAATTCGAGGGAGAAAATATTATATTTAGTCAGCTCGTCTAAAGGAGTAAGAACAATCTCAGGCAATGATCCGTCTGCTGTCTGCACCAGTTCTTCCACGTTAAGAGTGTGAAGTCTATCTGAGGTCGTGTGGTAGACCTTCTCTATCTCTGGATAACTAGCAAAATCGAACTCCGATTTCCTCATTCGTACGATTAGATTACTTAGAATTTCCTTGCTTGCTTCCCGGTCACCACTCTCAAAAATTTGATTGGCCTTGTCCAAACTCTGGAGTGACGCCGAAAGAAAGAATTGCAGTGGGGCGACTGTATTGACTGGTACTGGTCTCTTGTGTTCCTGAACTGGGGGTTCTACTGACTTTACTAGACTTTCAGAATCTAGAGAGGCCTCGGCTCGTTCTGGCTCTCCAGATTGGCCCAACGGAGCAGGAGACACCGCCTGACTTTGACGACGACTGGCACAGCCCCCCACGAAGACTATTAGAAGGGTAAAGCAAAAAAGCTTTTTCATACAAGCGTCCTACCGGCCATTTGCATATTCCATACTCAGAGATACGCCTAGGGAGAGCCCCCTTCTTCCAAAAGGCGTTTGGCCGCTGGGAGCAGCTCCAGTGCCCTCTGTACCTGCGGATCGATGGCCAAAGATGCGCGATAGCTTTCACGATCACCAAATAACTTCGTATATAGCTGTTGTAGGATCCTATTTCGGATGATCTCTAGATCTTTGTTAAAGGCTTCATCGTCAAAACTTATGTTGTTACTACTTAGTTCGACTTTAAAGTATTCCAAAAGTTCGGAAGTGATTCGAGTCCGCTTTATTAGAACATCCAATTTCTCTCGGCTAATTTTCGTGTAGTCTTCAGAAATTGAATCGAAGGGAATATCAGAAGGAATCTCTTGGGTCCAAACTTTTCGTGCAAACTTGAAGAAAATATCTTTACTCATAATCTGTCGGAAAAGAGGAGATGCTTTTCGGGAAGGAACAAATTCATTTGGCTTAATTCCACCATCAAATTTTTCATCCTCAACCACATCTGTAGGTCTGCGACGACCATAGTAATAGTTGTAAAAACCATCTGAGTAGTCACGTTGGATGAGACGATTAGCTGGCGTGTAATATTTCCCTGTGGTTAGCGCAAGTCCCCGTCGACCTCGATCTAATGGGAAAATGGTCTGGACCAATGCCTTGCCAAAGCTTGTTTCACCGATTATCAAAGCCCTCTTGTGGTCCTGCAGGGCTCCGGCAACAATCTCGCTGGCACTAGCACTGGCGCCGTCAATCAAAACTACCATCGGAAAATCTTTACTAGTGGGTCTACGGGTGAGAAAACGCTTATTATCACTTCGATTCCGACTTCTAGTACTAACTACCAGTTGGTTTCTCTCTAGAAAATGATCTGAGACATCGATAGCCGCCTGCAACGCACCCCCGGGATTTCGCCGTAAATCAAGTATGAGACCTTCCAGTTTTGATATTTCTAGTTGCTTTAACGCCCGACCCAGTTCCTCATTGGTAGTTTCCGAAAACTTGTCAATCCGAATATAGCCGAGGCCAGGTCTAACATGGAACACGTGCTTGATGGTATAGAGTGGGATTTCATCTCTCTCAACAGTGAAGGGTAAAAGCTGAGGTTCCCCAGGACGCTCCACTCTGATATCTACTGTTGTCCCTTTCGGGCCCTTGAGATTCGGAATAACTTCAGTATTGACATCCCAGTCCTCGATTGACTCTCCTCGGATCTCGACGATTATATCTCCTGCTCTAATACCTGCCTTGTACGCTGGGGTACCTGGCACAGGAGGCTCCATAACCATCACATGGCCACTCCCAGGCCCTTCAGGACGAATGGTTATTCCAAGCCCGTAGTATTTACCTTTTTGTTCTTCCTGGAGTCGACTGTAGTCAGGGGTTGTAAACAAGGAACTATGCGGGTCCAGAGTCCGAAGAAGACCCTGAATAGCACTCTCTACCAGTTTTTCAGTGGATACTTCCTGGAAATGTTGCTCCTGAATAAGAGCCAGTGTTTCAGTGAACCTCCTAATCAGATCCTCACGCCCCTCCAGAGTTGATCTCACTCTGAGGCGATCTCCTAGGAGTCCTCCTAGAGACGAAACACCAAGAATTATTAAAAAGAAAAGGAAACTGAGTCGAATTTTCATGAAAAAATTCTCGAGGTGATTTGTCAAATAAGTATAACACCTTCAAGGGTCCAACTGTTCATAAGCAAGCAACCAGCTCCGAACACTAGTGGCCTCTCAAAACCCACCTTATTGACTTGACTTTGAATGCTACCGTAAACTGAAGACTGACGGAGCCGATCGAATAATGTTTAATCTTGGTTTCCCCGAGCTGGTAGTAGTATTTACACTTGCACTTCTTCTGTTCGGTCCTCGTAAATTACCTGAGATTGGTCGATCTCTAGGTAAAAGCCTGAACGAATTCAAGAAAGCCACTAACGACTTAAAAAGAACCTGGGAAACCGAGGTCGTGGCTGAGGAACAGGATCTTCGTAGAACTCTTAGTGAACAGCGTGCCGATTTCGAGGACATTTCAGAAGATTGAGAATCGGTTTCTAGACTCTGTCCGGTCATCCGACCAAGCTACCCATGTCAAACGAAAAATCGACCGATTCTCCTAAAAGCACCCAAGGACAGGATACGCCCACCACTGTACCCAAAGATACGGAACTCGATGAAGAAATCCACGCCCAATCCACTTTAACTGATGAGGCTCCTAACCCCGAAGCCTCTGAAGATAATCTAGGACAAGAGGGAGAGCCATCCAAAAGTGATGAATCTGGCGATAAGCTGGCTTCAATTTATGATAGTGGGTCACCTATCCCGTCCTCCGAAGTCACCAATGAGGAGGCTTCCCTAGGGGGGCGGATGACCTTCTTAGAACACTTGGATGAACTCCGGCGAAGAATTTTCTTCGCACTAATTGCGTTAGTACTAGCCACGGGCGCCTGTTGGTTTTTCCGAGAACAGATTTTCCTATTCATGAAAGAACCAGGAACCTCTGCCATAACCGACTTTGAACTCGTATACACCAAAGTCACAGACACTTTCACAATATGGCTCAAAGTCGCCGTGGCGGGAGGGATTTTTCTCTCATCTCCATTCATCCTTTCACAGGTCTGGTCCTTTATTTCACCAGGCCTGTATCGAAAAGAGAAACGTTATGCCATCCCCTTTCTGGTCTCATCAACCTTGCTTTTCCTCACCGGAGGAGCATTCGCCTATATGGTGATCCTGCCCGCATCCCTTGGATTTCTAGTTAACAACCTAGGCTCGTCCCTAAAACCCATGATTACAGCTGTGGATTATTTTTCCTTCGTGGTACTTATTCTGGTCGGGATGGGAACAGTCTTCCAGCTCCCCGTTGTAGTGGCCTTCCTATCTCTATTCGGATTGGTGACACCAAAATTTCTTTGGAAACATTTCCGTTATGCGATTCTGATAATATTTATTCTGGCCGCCATAGTCTCCCCTACTGCTGATGCACTCAATCTCACATTCTGGGCAGCCCCCATGCTTGCGCTTTACTTGGTCAGTATCGGTGTTTCGTGGGTCTTTAACCGTCGACGGTCTCAGGCCGAGGAGTAGGTTTTTCTTGGATCAGAGAAGGTCTGACTGGAAAGTATTAGCTGTAGTATTTCAAGTATAAAGCGTGACTAAGTTAAGGATTGTCGGATGCTCAGTCTATATTGATAGTATAGTGAAGGATCCCCGTCAGGTCACTCCTGCTGAGTTCACAACCATCGAGGTTCTGTGGGATCACCCTGAGAATCTTTCGGTGGGAGACATTCACACAGTCCTGTCACAGCAGCGCCGGGTGGCCTACACGACGGTTATGACATTACTTGACAAGATGCACACTAAGAGAAGTGTGCGCCGGATCAAGAAAGGGAAAGCATACTACTACAGACCAGCAGTAAGGCGGCAGGAGGTCCTCGACTATCTCCTGCAGCAATTCGCCAATTCCTATTGTCATGGTCACCGAGAAGACATAGCCGGACTGCTCAGAAATGGAGCACAAGTCACCACTGATACTTTGATTCCTGCCCAACACCCTCATTTAGAGGCAAACAAAGAGATAGGCATCGAGCTCCTCTAACAACAATCTGACGGCCAGTGGGTGCTAGGCCGGCGCTCTTCCAGCGGTATTAGGGCTTCTGTTTTGCTTATCGGCCTTTTCCTAAGCAATTGACTGACGAGCATGCCAGTTATGCAGTGCTGAAAACGCTAGCAGTAAGATCCCTACTCCCTGTACCACGACCCGCTCCCATACCCCAGCACTAGTAAATGGATATAGTAATAGCATAGCGCTTACCATAAACACTGACCTCACTAAAAGATTCGTCCTTGAGAACAGAAATCCTGCCAAAACTACTGCCAGACTTAGAATTCCAAGAGCAGCCAAAACCACTTCTCTTAGCACTTCGATCACCGATGGGGTTCCACCAGTAGCAGTCAGTAAAAGAAGCTGAGGATTGAAAACAAACATAAAAGGTAGTGTGAAACCTACCAATGCAAAGCGAAAAGCCATTACCCCAGTCTTCATGATGTTAGAACCCGCAATAGTGGCAGCGGTATATGCAG
>Ga0310344_10001138_pt1 | contig 20596 bp, 17 predicted proteins | sample HC15DNA20200_MG_FD_203801 | JGI IMG/M metagenome (GOLD analysis project Ga0310344, IMG submission 203801) | Marine microbial communities from station ALOHA, North Pacific Subtropical Gyre - HC15-DNA-20-200_MG | ecosystem: Environmental > Aquatic > Marine > Oceanic | place: Pacific Ocean: North... | reverse complement strand
GCAGCTGTTTTTACTACGGAATCTGTGCTTTCCTCATTGTCTTCGTGGGGATCGGTTCGGCGTTTGGTCTCCAGTCTGAACAAGCGTTTCGCTTCGAGATTACGCTTGATCCAGCGCTTCCAACACAACCTCCAGGTCGTCTCTTAGTTGTGGCAGTTCCAAGCGATTCAGTCCAGCGTATTGAGCCAAGGAGGTTTGTGGGTGAACCTGGAAGTGGCGCTGTGCCGACATTCGGAGCAGATGCGGCCGAGCTTGCTCCAGGAGGTAGCGTAATTGTCGACGTCACCTCTGAGTCACATCCACTAGGAAGCTTAACTGATTTGGAAGCAGGCAAATATTGGGTTCAGGCCGTTCTCAGTACAAACACCGAGCTTAGATCCACGGACGCGCCGGGAAATATTTATAGTGAGCCAGCCCTTGTTTCGATTGATCCACTTGAGCGAGCATCGGTACACCTCACTCTTAACCATCGTATTCCATCGGAAGAGTTACCTGTGGAGGGAGGCTATCTTCGCTTCATAAAGATTCGGTCAGAACTCCTGTCTCGCTTCCATGGGCGCCCTATCTATTTGCGTGCCGGCGTAATTCTTCCGTTAGGCTATGATCAGCAACCGGGTCGACGCTATCCACTACGGGTTCGCATTGGGGGCTTTGGCGAACGTTACACTGCCGTGCAAGGGATGATGCGCCCTGGTTCATCTTTCAGAGCGGCCTGGCTGGAACCCAGTTCACCTCGCATGCTCTTACTCCACCTGGATGGAGCGGGTCCATATGGAGATCCCTACCAGGTCAATTCTGCCAATAACGGTCCATACGGCGATGCTGTAACCGAAGAGTTGATTCCTTACGTGGAAAGAGTTTTTCGAGGGATTGGACGGTCGAGTGCTCGCGTTCTGGATGGTAGTTCAACTGGTGGTTGGGTATCGCTAGCGCTTCAGATCTTTTACCCGGATACCTTCAATGGTGCTTGGGCGTCTTGTCCGGATAGCGTAGATTTTCGTGCGTTCCAACTTCTTGATATCTACCACGATGACAATTCCTACTTGGATGAGGGAAGACGCGAGCGGCCTAGTGCCAGAAGTCCTAACGGGGCTGTCCGGTTTACCATGAGACAAGAGTTACAGATGGAGAATGTACTCGGGTCGGGAGGAAGCTGGACCACATCTGGTCGACAGTGGGGAGCATGGAACGCGTCATACGGACCTAGAGGAGCGGATGGTGGACCGATTCCGCTGTGGGATCCAAAAACTGGTCGTATCGACCGGTCTGTGACCGGGCACTGGGAGCAGTATGACCTGCGTCTGACGCTTGAGCGAAAGTGGGATGAATTGGCGCCGAAACTGCTTGGAAAACTAAACATCTGGATTGGTGATAATGATGACTACTACCTTGACCATGCGGTTCGCCGGCTGGAAATATTTCTTGAACAGAAGCCTTCGATTGGCTCACGCATTGTGTATGGTCCAGGACGGGGTCACTGTTGGACGGGCATCTCCGACGTCAGTATGATGCAAGAGATGAACCGCCAGATGCTTGGCAGATAATTTGTCGTGACGCTTTGGTTCGTTTGGACATGCCCTAGGTTCAGTTTATGGTCAATGTAGGTTTAGTCGGAATCCTGCCAGCTTTCAGCAAGCTGGGTGGCCTAACTGACGTACGTTCCTGTCTATTGGAAGAGGCGGGTTTGGTAGTGTCTCCTGGTTTTCTAGTTTTTGGAGGTGTCCTAAGGTGCAGTCGGGACATCAGTCGCTCAGTCCTCCATGTTGTTCAGAACATAATAAACAGGTCAGATATATTGTGACGTTTGATTCCGTTTTCCAGAAAATACATACAAGACAAGCCCGTGTTGGAGTCATCGGGCTTGGATACGTTGGTCTGCCGCTCCTTGTTGAATTCTCCAGAGCGGGTTTCCAGACTGTGGGTCTGGATGTCGACCGGTCGAGAGTTGATGCCCTTGTTCAAGGGAAATCATATCTTGAGGATGTGTCACCTGATGCTGTTGGTGAAGCGCTCGCTGCTGGACGGCTTACCCCGACAATGGACTTTAGTGAATTGGCTGGTCTGGACACGGTTAGTATCTGTGTGCCGACTCCGCTTAGAAAGACCAAGGATCCAGACCTTTCGTTTATTGTCGCTGCGGTTGACCAAATTGTTCGTCACCTTCGTTCTGGTCAGCTGATCATTCTCGAATCAACGACCTACCCTGGGACACTCGAAGAGGTGGTGAAACCGAAGCTGGAAGCCACAGGTTTGGTGGCTGGGCAAGATTTCTTTCTAGCGTTTTCACCAGAACGTGTCGACCCAGGCAACACCGAGTGGTCGACTAAACGCATACCGAAGGTAGTAGGTGGAGTTGATGAAAGGTCCACTCAGTTGGCTGTTGCTCTCTACGAACGATTCATCGACACCGTAGTGCCAGTGTCGTCTGCGCGAGTTGCTGAGATGGTTAAGCTTCTTGAAAACACCTTCCGAGCTGTAAATATCGGTCTTGTGAACGAGTTGGCAATGATGTGTCGAGACCTTGGTGTGGATGTTTGGGAGGTGGTGGACGCGGCTGCGACCAAGCCATTTGGATTTATGCCTTTCTACCCTGGTCCTGGCTTAGGAGGCCATTGCATCCCAGTCGATCCATATTATTTGAGTTGGAAAGCCCGACAAAAAGGTTTTGAAAGCCGGTTCATTGAGCTCGCTGGTCATATCAACGGCGGAATGCCGCGATATGTGGTGCAGCGAATATCTGATGCCTTAAACAGCCAATCAAAGGCGATCAATGGTGCGCGCATACATCTTTTTGGCGTTGCTTACAAATCTGGTGTTAGTGATACGAGAGAGTCTCCCGCTCTCGATATTGCCCAGCTGCTTCTTGAGCGTGGCGCGGTGTTGCGGTACACAGATCCATTTGTGGGTTCTTTCGCGGTCGGGAATGTCAAACTGAATACCGTCCCCCTCGAGGATGCCCTGGATGAAGGGATGGATTGTGCCGTCGTTACGACTGCCCACCCTCAAATCGACTACAGTGAAATAGTGCGCCGCACTCCAGTAGTGGTCGATACGCGCAATGCACTGAAGGAGAGTAGGGCTAGCCATGTGTTTCGCCTGTGATCCCAGGCACCGAGAATGAATTGTTGTTCGTAATCTCGAGGTCGACAGAGTTGGGTCACGTGCTGCCCAGTAATTGTTCCTGATGAGTATCCTTAGATATGTTCTTGTCGTCCCTGACTGGAAAAATACTACATGTATGCCGTTAGTGGGTATCTTTCACTGATATTCCTGACCGAAAGTCTTGCCTGAGCGCTCTAAGTCCGGTTGTTGGGAGATTACTACCTGGCATCGTTGTGCGGTTTATTAGGCAAACAGACTACTGAGTTGAGTGCTTGCTACCAAGAAGGCACACTGAGATGATTGAGTGATGTCGACCATAAGCCAATGGAGCTCGTTAAGAAGAGGTGCGGCACTGGCTGCAGCCTTAATGACTACGTCTGTTTTGTTCGAAGCCAGAACGGAACCGATTCGTTCTCGCAAGGCTATGGTGGTTTCGCAAGATGAGATCGCGTCGGAGGTGGGCGTTGCGATCATGCGCAAGGGAGGCAATGCGATTGATGCGGCGGTAGCGACAGCCCTGACGTTGGCTGTGACTTATCCGACTGCAGGGAACATTGGCGGCGGTGGGTTCCTGTTATATCGTCCGGCTACAGGGGATCCGGTGGCCTACGATTTCCGGGAGATGGCACCGGGTCTTGCTTCGTCCACAATGTTTCTGCAGGACGGTCAATATGATCCAGTGGTGCACCACAGATCACATGTGGCAGTCGGAGTGCCAGGCACGGTTGCTGGACTCTATCTTGCTTGGACTGAGCACGGGTCGTTGTCTTGGCGGGAATTGGTCGAACCAGGAATACGTTTAGCTCGTGAAGGGTTCAGGGTGTCAGAAGCATTGGCGAGTTCTTTAGCTGGTGTCTTGCCAAGTATGGCTCCCTATCCGGCTTCTATGTCTCAATTTTCCAAACAAGGTATTCCGTATCAGGCAGGCGAAATCTTGCGTCAGTCTGATCTTGCTCGGACCCTTGAACGCATTGCTGAGCAAGGACCGTCTGGGTTTTATGATGGTGAGACGGCTGACCTGATTGTCCGTGAGATGGTGGCCAACGGAGGCCTCATCACCTACGATGACCTTTTGGCATATCGTGTTCAGCGTCGGTCACCTCTTGTGGGTCGCTACCGAGGCAACGAGATTCTGTCGGTGCCACCAGTGAGTTCTGGAGGCATCGCAGTGATTGAGATGCTCAATATACTTGAGGGCTACGATCTGGCGTCGTCGGGGTCAGGTTCGGCCGAGACAATACACCTCCTCATTGAAGCCATGCGGAGGGCTTACGCAGATAGAGCTAGGCACCTCGGTGACCCTACGTTCAACCCAAGCATGCCGATTGAGCGGTTGATTTCAAAGGATTATGCCAGGGGACTACAGGGGACGATTAATCTAGAACGTGCATCTACTTCGTCACCTCAGAGTTTTGTATGGCCCAGTGAAGGAACTGAGACGACACATCTGTCGGTCGTAGATCAAGGGAGGAATGCAGTCTCGCTGACTTACACGCTAGAGCAGAGTTATGGAGCGAAGATTACCATTCCTGGTGGCGGATTCTTATTGAACAACGAGATGGGGGATTTCAACGCGGCGCCTGGGCTGACTACTGAGACCGGCCTGATAGGGACGTTCCCAAACTTGGCAGAGCCAGGCAAGCGTATGCTGTCAAGCATGACTCCGACCATCGTTGCTAGGGACGGTCGATTGTTGTTGGTAACAGGGAGTCCGGGAGGACGAACGATTATCAATACAGTCCTCATGACGATTTTGAATGTGGTTGATTTCGGGATGAATGTGCAAGAGGCGGTAGATGCACCTCGCATCCATCACCAATGGTTACCAGACCAGACCCGCTATGAGAGATGGGGTGTCTCACCAGACACGTTAGAACTACTGGAGCAGCGAGGTCACATCATGGTGGAGACTGGGGTGCAGGGTGCGGTTTCGGCAATCTATTACGATTCTAAGGAAGATTTGCTGGAGGGTGCTGAAGATCGCCGCCGAACGAGTTCTGCTGTCGGATTTTAAGCAGGCAAGCAGCAGGTAATGGTGAGTGTGGCGGTTTCGACTGCCCTTCAATTACCTATGGCTGCCAATGCGCCTAGTTGTTGGTGTCAGAGAGCTACAATGGGTTCCTTGTGGAATATTGTTATCACCCTAGGGTTCTTGAGGAGCTAAGTCGCTTCGGTCTTAAACCTCAGTCCACAACATCTCCCCAACTAGCGAAAGCCTTCGTGAACGATTTATATCGGTATGAGCTTCGTCGGCTCCGTTCTAGGCTTCGGTCTAAAGAGATTCCGAATCAAGGTTATGCCGCCCGCGTGGTTGAACTACGAAAGAAGTACTTTTTGCTTTCGGTTCGGCTCAACTTGTGGACTATGCCTCCTACCACGCTCAAGCGATAGTGATGTCCTTGGACAGATAAACATCCTGAATGGCATTTAACAACGCGATGCCGTCGTTCATGGGACGTTGGAATGCTTTCCTGCCTGAGATGAGCCCAGTTCCGCCAGCACGTTTATTGATAACCGCGGTGACCAAGGCTTCCTTGAGATCACTATCTCCAGATGAAGCTCCCCCGGAATTGATAAGGCCAGCACGACCCATGTAACAGTTCGCTACTTGATAGCGTGTCAGATCAATAGGATGATCGGTTGTGAGAGATTCGTAGACGGCTTTGTGAGTTTTCCCGAAATTTAGTGCCGGATAACCTCCATTCGTATCAGGTAGCTTCTGCTTAATGATGTCTGCCTCGATGGTAACCCCTAGGTGATTTGCTTGTCCGGTCAGGTCTGCAGCTGTGTGATAGTCGGTGCCTTGTGTCTTGAAATCAGAATTTCTTAGGTAGCACCAGAGTACCGTAAACATCCCTAGTTCGTGGGCTTGCTGAAATAGCTCTGAGACCTCTTGTAGCTGTCTCCGAGACTCCTCAGAGCCAAAATAGATGGTGGCACCAACCCCCATGGCACCCATTTCGAATGCTTGTTCGATGCCGGCGAACCTAATTTGGTCGAATGAGTTCGGATATGAGATGAATTCGTTGTGATTGAATTTTAGGATGAAGGGAATCTTGTGTGCATAGCGACGCGAGACGGAACCCAAGACTCCCAAGGTTGAAGCTACAGCATTGCACCCGCCTTCGATCGCAAGCTTGATCAGATTTTCTGGGTCAAAATAGGCTGGATTAGGTGCGAACGAAGCCCCAGCGGAATGTTCGATACCCTGATCAACTGGCAGGATTGAAACATAGCCGGTGTCTGCGAGACGACCTGAAGAGAATAGTGTTTGGAGGCTTCCCATTACACGTGCTGGTCTATCCGATGGGCCGAGGCAGCGGTCGATAAAATCTGGGCCTGGCAGGTGCAGATTTGATGCTGAAATTGTCTGGCATTTGTGTTCGAGGAGTGCGGCATCTTCGCCTAGAACCCCGATGATTGAATCCAGTCCAGACATACCGCGTTTACTTACACCTGTAGCCACTTTGCCACCTCAGATTGGAAAGACGCCCGAGATCTCGACTCTTCGCCTTGGTCGGACGGTTGGTTTGGTTTCTGCCCGCGACTGTGCAGACACTTTGTTGATTTTGCGGATAATTAGTTACGGTCATGGACCGTTCGGTCGACTTCGTCGTCGTGAAGGGTTGACTAAACTGGCCGACTGACCAGCCTGATGTTCCATTGTGCGATGCGTTACGGGAAATTTCAAGCCTGGATTCGATGTGGAGTGCTGGTTTTTCGCTAGGCGAGCCCTGATGTGTCTACCTGTTGTTGAGCCAGCTCAACAAAGAGCTGAGATCGGCTACAGGTCCTTTGAATCCACGTGGGGTCGATTGTCCCATCATGTCGGCGTGTGTTGGGGGGCCGTGGTTGACTGGGCCGGCGTTTAGGTCAAAGCCACGAAGCGGATTGACCTGAGGGGCGCGACCATAAACCTCGACGTAGAATCTAATGAGCGGCTGGCGTTCATTGTTGGGTGGTAGCTTGGCGAGCTGTTGCTTTACCCTTTCGAGATTAATTGTAAGCTTGGTAGAGCGGGCAGATTGCTGCCCAGTGTTTTCCTGTGCGATGACAGGCGATTCGGCCAACAAAAAGATCGACAGGGCAGCAGCGAGGGGAATCATTGGCTTTGAGTAGAGATGCTTGGCTGCAAAGCAGACCTGGTCCCTCATAGAGTTTGACCCTAACATTCTGCGCGTCTATCGGCAACCCGGGATGGGGTGTGCCCCCGTATAATGATCATCAATAAATGTGAGGTAAATCGCATGACGCAGAAGACCGAAGTGCCGCCCCCTGTGCCGCCTCGAGAGAGTGGTAGGCCGCAGGTGACAATGGAGCCTTTCGTCCCAGAACTCATCGAGCACGGTGCTCCTGTCAGGGGCGAGGCCCAGACCTTAGACAATCGGTTGTTTGTCCAGCTACAGGTGTTCACTGGATGTTTAGACCCTGAACCGGTTGTTGAGGCCGTGCGAAATAGCGGCCTTGAGGCTGCCGTTTACGCGAACCTAAATGATCCACGAGGGATAGGTGTCTTGTTGATGTCTGAAGACCCAAGCCTGTTTGCCAAGACGGCGCGCGGCTTGCTAATTGGACCGGCTTTTTCTGGACTGACACCGTTACCAGATTTCACCATGCTCGGCCGCACCTACTCCAGTGGTCGTGAACCGGATCTTGAGGACTTTCTGCTGTACAAGGTGCGTCGCCATGCTTTGAACCCGGATTATCCGTGGGGGATCTGGTATCCACTTCGGAGGATAGGAGCCTTCAACAGACTCTCACGAGGCGATCAAGGTCGGATTCTGATGGAACATGGCACTGTCGGTCGTGGTTATGGTGAGTTAGGCTTGGCAGTTGATATCAGGCTTGAGTGTCATGGTCTTGATCGTGATGACAACGAGTTTGTCATTGGACTTATCGGTCCGGAGCTATATCCGCTTTCCAAGCTGGTAAAGGACATGCGACCGACAGTGCAGACTTCTGAGTATATTCAAGATATGGGACCGTTCTTCGTTGGACACGTCATTTATCAGGCTTCCATTCCAGACAGTGCTAAAGGCGGTAGTGGGGGATACTGAACAACTCCACGGGCTCTTATAACGACCGGTTTGACTCTGTGAATGAAAACCCGTGAAGATTCAAAATCTGGACGCTCTGTCCATGGTTTAACCCTGGGACTTATTTGTCGGTTCAGGGTCTAGTCGTTTAGACCGAGGGCCCTTGGAATCAGTATGCTAATGTCCACCCCTCCCGACGGCGGTCCGCACCGCTCCTGCGCCGACCAGTGATTTGGTCGATGAGTACCGCTTGTGCACCTCCAAACTCGGCGGTCCACCCACTCCGTGGGTGGACCTTGTAGCCTCGCTCTTCAAGAGCTTTGCGAACATCTTCAGGCATACGGTCCTCAAGAGCGAGCGAGCCGTCGCTCCGTCGGCGTAACCGTGGTGCGTCAATAGCCTCTTGGGGGGTCATACCAAACAGTTGGATGTTGTTTAGCACTTGGACGATGGTATGGGTTTGACCGTCGCCGCCAGGCGTGCCAAGTGCCAGCCATGGGAGGTCGTTACTAAGCACAATCACAGGACACAGGGTGTGAAAGGGCCGTCGCCGGGGTGCAAACACGTTCGGGTGGGTCTCGTCGAACCTGAAGAGTGACCCTCGGTTGTGTAGCACAATGCCCGTTTCAGGCACTACCAGTCCGGACCCGAAAGTTGCAAAAAGGCTTTGAATCAAGGAAACGACGTTACCGTACTGATCGACTGCTATGACGTAGACTGTATTAGGGTGGTCTTCTCGGAAAGTGTCACTTGGAATTGGTGCGTGTCCCGAAGGGTTGATTGTTTTAGCCAGCTTGCTGATGCGGTCAGCATCGAGGAGGTCATCGACACTGACTCGCATCGCCCTTGGGTCAGCTACTTCATTGTCCCGGTCGACGAAAGCCAGTCGAATAACTTCCGACACTGTGTGCAAGTAATCAGGGGTGTTGTGGCCGAGTTCGGCAAGGTTGTCGTCAACCTGTTGTAGCATGGCCAGCTCTTGCAGAAGGGTGATGCCTTGGGTGTTTGGTGGGAACGCTTGGACTTCGAGTCCTTGATAGCGGGTGCTGATGGGTTGAGTCCACTCCGGCAGATAATCGGCCATGTCATTTAGTGTGACTAGGCCTTTTCTGTCTTGAAGATAACGGGAAACACGTCGTCCTAGCGAGCCTGTGTACATTTCTTCCCAACCCTCTTCTTGGAGGGTTTTTAGTGTCTTGGCGATGTCGTGTCGTTGCAACAAATCGCCTGGTTTCGGCGTTGAGCCACCCGGCAGAAAAATGCGTGCTGCTTCTGGCTCTCGCCGGAGCTTAGCTTCGGCTCCTGCAATGTCTTCAGCTAACCGGTCCGAGACTGGCAGTCCGGCTGTGGCCAAGTCGATGGCTGGTTGCAGTGCGTCAGCGAAGCTGATGGTTCCAAACCGTCGGAGTCCTTCCGCCCAAGCGCCTACCGCACCGGGCACTGACACACTTAGTGGGCCTGACCCTGGCATTTGTTCGAAGCCTTGGGTTTTTAATTCTTCGAGTGTCATGGCACTGCCTGAGCGCCCTGAACCGTTCAACGCGTAGGTTAGTTTGGTAGCCGAATCATGGTAGAGCAGAAACATATCCCCGCCGACTCCATTCATGTGGGGTCGGGCTACGGCTAATACCGCGGCGGCTGTGATAGCTGCGTCCATGGCGAGTCCGCCGGACTGCAACACGCGAAGCCCTGCTTCGGCAGCGAGTGGATGGCCGGCGGTTATGGCACCGTTCGTTCCAAGTGCATCACGACCAGGTTCGGCATTCCGAGCGATAGATAAGCCGCAGGCCGATGTCAGAATTGCCAAGATGCTGATCAGTAGTACTGCGCTCGCGCGTTTTGGCAGAGATTGAGCTTTATGTGGGTGCATGAAATTCCTTCGGTTCAGTCTCATCAGGGTGAATGCAAGATCATCTTACTGTGCCGGAAGGGCTAAATCGATGCGTTTGAACACCTGCGTAGCCAATGTCCAGAAGTTGTTCATCCGGAAGTTTGACAAATAGGCCTAGGTCGTTTCGGCCTTCGTCTCTGATAGGATGGCACTCATGCCGGACAAATCTGAATCATTTGACAAGCTGCCACTGCCTGAAACCACTCCCCGAGGCCTCTTTCGGCACTTTGGTCCTGGGCTTATCTTGATGATGACCGGTATCGGAACCAGCCACTTGGTGACTGCTCCAGCGGCGGGAGGGCGTTTTGAGTTTGCCCTATTGTGGTGTATTCCGGTCGCTTACATCTTCAAGTACTACGGATTTGAGATGGCCTTCCGCTTCACTAACGCGACTGGCCGAAGCATGCTGGATGCCTACACCACCGCGCCAGGAAAGTGGCCTGTTTGGTATGTGTTGGTGACTACACTGATTCAATGCGCATTGGGCCAGGCTGGTCGTCTGGCAGCTGCTGCTGCCGTATTGTTTTATGTGTTTTCGGAATTTCTAGGTCTAGGGTTGCCCCCTTGGGTATATGGACTTGGCATGGGGGTGCTCTCGGTTGGGATCATCCTTTACGGACGCTACGCAGCTGTCGAGCTGGCGACTAAGATCTTGGCTGGGGTGCTTTTTGTGTCAACTGTGGGAGTTTACCTCTTTGAGCCAGCACCGCTCTCGGCCATGGGCTATTTCTTCACGGTCGAAGTCCCGGGCGGATCGTGGTTGATTATCGCCGCATTTCTTGGCTTACTGCCTACTGGCATGGATGTTTCTTTGCAGGCGTCAGAGTGGGGAAAGGCTAAGCGAGTTGGGATGGGGCGAATCAGGGAGCAGCTTGAGCGAGATGGACTTGCCAAGGCATTCGATCCTTTTACATCGTCTCGAAAGGAAGATTTGGCCGTTGATGTCTCGAGTTTACCAGGGCATGCACAGGAGTACTGCCGCCGGTGGTTCCGGATCGGCTTGTTAGATTTCTCCTTGGGGCACGTGGTCTCGTTCGTGCTGGCGACTATCTTTCTCTTGCTGGCGGCTGTATGGCTTTATCCGAGTGAGGTGGCTGGTAATGCCGTGATCGGTGAGATAGCCAGAATTTTCACCGATAGTGTTGGCCCAAGTATGATGCTCATTTTTTTGCTCGGGGCGCTTGCAGCGACATTCTCAACCGCCTTTAATTATTTCGATGGCTGGCCTCGTGTGGTCGCTGCCTGCTGCCGAAACTTGTTCAGGGTTACAGCAGAGTTGCCAGGTGTCGCTGTGGACCGGCTGACCGAAGCCCATCGGTCAGTTTGGACGTCTGAGTACAACATCTACAGACTCACGATGTTCTATTCACTCATTGCTGCTGTGTTGATCATGGCGGGTCTTCCGAGGCCAGTCTTTCTCGTGCTGGTGTCATCGGCGCTTGCATTCTTCATTGCTCCAGTGATCTTCTTCTTGAACGTCTACTATTGTGTGACCGTTATTCCCAAGACAGACAAGGTGTTCTATCCATCGAAACCGGTTATTTGGTTCAGCTGGTTCAGCTTGGCGGTTTTTACTGGCTTGACGATTGTCATCATCATGGCTCGTGTGTTTGGAATCACTCTATTTGGCGGTTGAGTTGGCAGTCTAACCGTGTCGTGTATCTAATCCGTTTATTCCTCTATCTTGTTTTTGCCTATTTTGTAGTTAGTAGGGTCGGCCTTCATGGGCGTTTTGCCAGATTGTGGTCGCTGGAACCTGATTTGTGGGGTGCCCGTAGTCCATGATGGAATGAGACGAATATGTTCTTATCAATGGTTTTGAATCTGCACTCTTCTAGGGGGCTCATTGTAGGGGCAGTCCTACTGTCGTTATTTGGGGTCCCTACAGTCTTGGCGGGTCAGCCGTTCGAAGTGACCGTTACTCATCATGCGCGGGCCGTATCTCCTGGAGAGGCTGTTCTCATGTCGGTGACCGCGAATGAACCCTTGATACGAGTTGAAGGAGCCATCTTTGATCGGACCGTTCGTTTTTATCAGGAACGTGGCGATGACTGGCGAGGTCTGGTTGGTATCGATCTACTGGTAGAAACAGGTGATCACGATCTTGCTTTACAGTTCACAACGGTTGCCGGTGATCGGTTCGAGCGGCTTTACACATTGCCGGTGGTGGACAAGGCTTATCCTACTCGGCGCTTGCGAGTGGCGCCTCGATATGTCGAACCTCCTCCCGAGGTGATTGAGCGGATTACAAGAGAGGCTAAACTGCAGACGGAGCTCTTTGCGATCGACACTTCGGAACGATTATGGGACGGTCCGTGGAGACGTCCGGTTCCTGGAGAGGCTACGAGTGCGTTTGGCAGCAGAAGCGTTTTTAATGGCCAGCCTAGGCGTCCGCACAGCGGAGCCGATTTCAGAGCAGCCACTGGCACCCTCGTCACAGCTCCGAATGCGGGCTTGGTGGTTCTGACAGGCGACACCTACTTTTCAGGTGGGTCGGTTATTCTCGATCATGGCTGGGGGCTTTATTCCTACTTTGCCCATCTCTCGGAAATCTTGGTTCAAGAAGGAGACTCCGTCGAAACGGGGAAGGGTGTCGGGCGCGCTGGGGCGACAGGTCGTGTGACTGGGCCTCATTTACACTGGACTCTTCGCTTGGGCGGAGCGCGAGTTGATCCGTTGTCGCTGTTTGAGATTCTCCCTTGATATATCGAGTTTGTTGGCCCAGCTGATCGAACTCTCGCTTCAGAATCTGAAACGGATACCTGAAGTTACTTGTAACCCCCCCAGGTCTACCTCGACCGGGGTGTTGGCGATTGCAAGGCTGACCGAGCCTCTCATGTAACGCAGGAGCAAGCCAACGCCGACACGCTGTAAAAACCGGTTGGACATGTTTTGCAACACGAATGCGCGTACATCCACAGCTGTATTCCAACCTAGTGTAGTCTCGGACTGGGTTGTGGTTGAATAGCCGGAAAACTGAACCGAATCGAATGGGAACCCTGTCTCAGTGTGCTCGACTGTGGACACAAGGTCTTGTCTGGCGTTGATCAGACTGGGTCCTCCTGAGAAGGACAACTCTAGCCAGTTGATTGGTTGTAACGCCCAGCTGGCATGTAGGTGCATCCCGAGTTCCTGTCGGGTAAGACCGGTGGCAGTGCCGTTTGATGAACGCGGAAGATCAAAGAAGAAGGGGTGAGGTATTTTTGAGGCGATTTTGGCGGAGTTAACAGATTTGTAGCTTGATATATCAAGACCAACGCCAAGACTCTTCCAAATAGACATCTCCAGACCAGCATCTGTTACACCGCCACCAGAGATTTCGTAATCACTATGAAAGCTACCTTGCTCCTCCCAGACCTGAAAAACATTTGTCCCTCCGAAATTGCGGGACGTAGGTCGCCAGCCAAAATTCACGCGAGCATTGATCGTATCTGGCGTTGGATCTGGTTCCGCCGCTACATCCCGACCAAGGAGGCCTAGGAGACACATGAGTCCAAGAGCGAGCGTTGCCTGTGAGCGTCGGCAACTTGTTTCTCTTTTTCCGGGTTTCACCTGTAGTTGGTCCTTCCTCTTTTAATCCTATTGGGGTGGGTTTTGTTGTCGGAGACAGCCTGGATAAGTCAGTTTACGCCAACAGCTGTCCAAGCCTGGACTATCGCTTGCTCGGCCCGGTTATTTGTACCATATAGATCTCTTGCCGCCTGGATTGTTGCTGCCCGGGCTGCCTCAAAGTTTGAGTCACGGGTCATAAGTAGCGTGAATGCCCGATAGAACACCTGTTCTATCTGTTCCCGGTTCTCAGGCCCGACTCCTGTGACCGTTATCCCTGAGACTCGATTGGTGCCGCCTTCGATAGCAAGGTAGTAGGCGTGGCCTGCAATAAGCGCGTTCGTGTGAACCCCGCCATTATCATCTTTGCCCAGAAATCGAAGGCTGTAGTGGTCAGGGTCTCCAAATAGGCTGGGGGTTTTTAACGACCTGAGGCCTCCGGGAACGAAGCTGTCTTCACCGATAACGTAGTCTGCACTCCCCACACCTTTCTGCCATAGAGGTTCTGCGTAATGCTCAACCCCGATGGCGATGATGTCCGAGAAGGCTTCATTCAATGCACCAGATTCGCCCATATAGAGGAGACTCGAGGTGAAGTCAGTTACGCCGTGGGCAAGCTCGTGAGCCACTATGTCTAGTGAGCCTGCGAGAAAATTGACTCTCTGGCCGTTTGCTCGCAGGTGTGGTGGGAGGCCTTCCCCGAATACAGTAAGCCCTACCCCGTCTGGGCCGCACAATCCGCAGTAGAACGCATTAAGGTGTAGTAGTGAAAGAAGTTCTGTCGATGTCGTGAGCGCAACATCCCTACTTATAGGATGGACAAGTCCGATCAACCGCACGTTTAGGTTGTTGAGGCTCTGCCTCCCGAATCGCTGGTAGAGATAGTCATAGGTCCAACCCATTCCGACGTGTGCATCCACGCTGGGACCATCGAGCCACCGGTTGTCGGTATCAGTTGCCAGGTCAGCATCGAAGAGTGGAACGGTACCGGCTACTACTGCCATGGTTCTGGCTGAATCGCCCTGCATGTCAAATGTGTAGATGTCAGCTGGGCGGAGCTGGTCGTAGGCAAGGAAGTTACCTCCGACCATTGTTACACTTATCTTTTTCGGGTCTGCTTGCACGCCGACCCCTTGACCGATTGCACACTGTTCGCAGGGTAGCGCCGGTTGTTGTGTTTTAAGGTCATCAAAGGCCCATGCGATATCACCTGTGATCGCATCGATGAAGTAAACCATCAACTTGGTGCCAGTAAAAATTCGACTCTCATAGGCAAGGCGGTAGTCGTCTCCTTGACTTTGATTCGGTAACACCACTAAACGTGGCCGGGTCGCTGAACCCGGTGGCTGTTCGGCCAAGCGTTCTATTGTTTGTGCTGCTAACTCTGGTGACAAGACAGGGGTAGTGTCGAGATTTATTGAGGTATGTAGTGTGCCGAACACGGAGACAGTCATTCCGTTCTCTGTCTGACGGGTGACCTCAGCCCCGAATATCGGTACGCCATCGTAATACTGGCTCAGCCGTTCGTGGGTGCGACCCGGTAGTCTCGGATCCTCGGTAATAGGTCTTTCCTGTCGGAGTTCTCCGTTTCGGCTGAGCTGATTTACCGTCGCGTCTGCCTGCCGAAGCTCAGAAAGCTGGTTTCCGGTACCGATGGCTAGTTTTAGAATGTCAGTCTGACCAAGGTTTTGCGCCAAAGCGACTGTTGACTCGGCCGAAACGAATAATGTGGAAGCTGCGAAGAGGTGAATAAACGAACGCATAGGGTCAAATTAGATGTGTTCTTAGTGCCTAGAATCCCCTATTCTACCAGCTCCCTTCGCGGCGGTGTATTTTGTGGGCAGGTTGTTCATTGGGATTGGGAAAGATATGTGCAGTAGAGGTGGGGTCGTGATGCCCCTACTGGTAAGTGCTGTGTTGGTATCCCTGGGAAGTTCTGTGCTGGCAGCTCAGGAGATCGGACCGGTAAACGGTACTCTTGTCATTGCGGGTGGCGCTGTGCGCGATCCAGAGATTCTGGAGCGCTTCGTCGGTCTGGCAGGTGGGCCAGAGTCCACGATTGTGGTAATTCCGACAGCTGGCGGTCGAGAAACCTATGATCAGGCATATCCCGGTTTGCGTGCTTTGGAAGAGGCTGGAGCTACTAATCTGACAGTCCTGCACACCATAGACTCTGATGAGGCAAACAGTGAGGGATTTGTAAAGCCCTTACAGCATGCGCGCGGAGTTTGGTTTCCGGGTGGTCGGCAATGGCGCCTAGCTGATGCATATTTGGGGACACGGGTCCAGGAAGAACTGGTGCAGGTGCTAGCCCGGGGTGGAGTGGTCGGAGGTTCGTCGGCGGGTGCGACCATATTGGGTTCCTATTTGGTCCGTGGAGATACCGGAACCAACACTGTCATGATGGGTGACCATCAAGTTGGATTCGGATTCCTCCGGGAGACTGCGATTGATCAGCACCTGTTGCGTCGAAACAGGCAGTTTGACTTGCTGGAGGTGATAGAGGCTCACCCGAACCTTTTGGGTTTAGGGATTGACGAAAACACGGCGATTGTGGTCCAGGGAGACCAATTTGAAGTGATAGGCCGCAGTTATGTGGCCGTTTACGATCACGGGCGGTTGCTCGATTCTGGTGGGCGATTCTATTTCCTTAGTGCCGGAGACCAATATAACCTGCTGAGCCGTCAGGCTTTCCGTGTTGAGCGAACAACCCGTCCGCTCCGGCGAGTTGTCCAGCGCCCGTGGCCAGCACGGTAGGCATGGCAAGTGCCCTTGGCGGAACCCGAGTTCAATCGAACTCTTCGATTAGTGCCTCGATCTCGGCAACATCATTGTAGAGATGGGGTGAGACTCTGAGGGCGTCCCCACGAAACGACACTGCTATCTTCCTCTCGTGCAGTCGCTGGGAGAGCTGGTAAGAGTCCCTAGGGTCTTTGAGACGAATGCCGATTAGGTGGCCGCTTCGCCAGCGGTCTTCCTCCACCCAATATCCGCGTTCACGTAGACCTATCGCTAGGGTAGTAGTCAGCGTGCGACAGTAGTCTTCAATTGCTGGTACTGTCCACGCGGTCACCAGTTCTAACGCTGCTGCGAGCATGGGTAACAGGGTAAAGTTGGATCTTTCTCCGACATCGTATCTAACGCTGGCTGGTTGGTACTCGTTTCGATAGCGAACCAAGTTTGCAAAATTTTCGCTACCAAGGCGAGTTATCCAGTTTTCCTCGATCGGGCTACCTTCGTCGAAGGTCGGCCCGTAGTATGCAAGTCCTGTAGAGTAGGGTCCAAGCAACCACTTGTAACCAGCGCAGACGAGTGCGTCAGGTCGGATTTGTTGAATGTCGAATGGCAGTGCCCCCACCGATTGAGTGCCGTCGACTATCAGTAACGCGTTGCACTCCCGAGCCCGTCTACCTATCCGCACTAAGTCGAAGAGTGTTCCATCGGTCCAGTGTGCATGGGGTAGCGAAACCACGGCTGTCCTTCTGTCTATTTCGGTCAATATTCGGTTGTTCCATTCAAGTCCACGCCCGGCATGTTTAGCCAAGGGAGGAGGGACTGTTTTTAGCTCGAGGTTGCGCTCAGAGCACAGCCGTTGCCAAGCATAAACATTACTTGGGAACTGCTCCTCGAGAATGACGATGTTGTCGCCCGGGGAAGTGACTACATTTTTTGTTACATTGGCCAGGCCGTAGGAAACGGAAGGAACGAGCGCGACGCGGTTGGGGTCTGGAATGTTGACGAGCCGTCCGAAGAGGCGTCGTATTAGGTCGCTTTCTTCAAAAAAATCAGATGGTTCGATGAGATGGGGGGCTGATCGGCGATCGATACCCGCGATGCCGGCTTCCCGGACGGTTTTGGCCAAGGGTGCCATGAAGGCACAGTTTAGGTAGTGTAGGTCGTCTGGGAGGGTAAAGTGTGACCTTTGGCAGGTGAGCATAGCTTTGATGTTCTTAGATGGCAGTATAAAGCGTGTTTCCGGAAACTTGGTCGATCTCTTCGACCAATGGTGGTGTTCGATTAGTTCTGTAATGATGTGATTTAATCCTGTTTTTTCCAATCACTTCTTGGCAGGAGTGGAATGTCTTGCCTGCACTCCTGCACGAGGAAAAATCAAGCTAGCGAAGCTGGTGTTGACATGTTGTCTCGTTTCGGGATGTCTAGGTTCGCCTCTGAGGTTGGAGGCGGTTGATTGAGCGATTACCAATGAGGTTGTTCCCTACGGCGGCTCTGGAGACGATAGGGTTAAACTTGCAACTTTTGAGTGGGATTGGTTGACTGGTCACGAAGGTGTTGGCTCGGTTGCTATTGAGGGCAATGGTCACGGGTGTTTTAGAGGGGCTTCGGACGATGGAGGCAACGAGGTGACATAATGTGGAGTCGCGAAAGAGAACCTGAGGTCGTGGCTGAGTGCGGCTAAGCTAGTTGTCTAACCTATTTGGACTGTTGATCTGGAGCACACGGAGAGCCAATGAAAGCGCTTGATGGAGTACGTATCTTGGACATGACACATGTGCAGTCTGGTCCCACCTGCACCCAACTACTGGCCTGGTTTGGCGCTGACGTGATTAAGGTTGAGCGCCCGGGTAAGGGTGATGCAACTCGAAGTCAACTGCGAGACATTCCGGACGTCGACAGTTTGTATTTCACGATGCTGAATCACAATAAGCGCAGCGTCACCCTGAATACTAAGCATGATGACGGCAAGGCTATCTTCACTCGGTTGCTGGAGACTTGTGACGTTATTGCAGAGAATTTTGCCCCTGGTGCCCTCGATCGTATGGGGTTTTCTTGGGAGCGCATTCAGGAAATTAACCCTCGGATTATTTATGCGTCTGTGAAGGGTTTTGGCCCTGGACCATACGAGGACTGCAAGGTTTATGAGAATGTAGCCCAGTGTACAGGAGGTGGAGCAAGCACTACTGGGTTCCCCGATGGTCCCCCGGTGGTTGCAGGTGCCCAGATCGGTGATTCGGGGACGGGTTTACATCTTGCTTTGGGGATCGTGACCGCACTTTTTCAACGGGAGCAGACTGGGCGAGGGCAACGGGTTGTTTGCGCTATGCAAGATGGTGTGCTCAATCTGTGCCGGGTCAAGTTGCGCGATCAGCAACGCCTTAGCCACGGACCCCTTAAGGAGTATCCGCAATACCCGAATGGTACTTTTGGTAAGGCAACCCCGCGCGCTGGAAATGCATCGGGAGGAGGGCAACCTGGCTGGATCGTAAAGTGTAAGGGGTGGGAGACTGACCCTGATGCTTATATCTATATCATCGCCCAAGCAGCTGCTTTTGATGGGTTAGCCCGAATGATTGGGCACGAAGATTGGTTGGAAGATCCTGAATGGAACACCCCTGCAGCGCGTCTACCGAAGATTGATCAGATGTTTTCTGAGATTGAGCGTTGGACGCAAACCAAGACAAAGTTCGAGGTGATGGAGAAGCTGAATCCCTTGAATGTGCCTTGTGGGCCGGTGCTGTCAATCAAAGAACTGTCTCAAGAGCCGTCGTTGAGGCAAACCGGCACTGTCGTTGAAGTCGATCATCCAGAACGCGGGTCTTATCTGAGCGTTGGTAATCCGATAAAGCTTTCGGACTCGCCTGTTGAAGTTAAACGGTCTCCTCTGCTTGGGGAGCACACTGATGAAATTTTGCGAGATGTTCTCGGAATGGACGAGGACGCCATTGCTTCAGCTAAGGCGGATGGGGTCGTTTAAGGGGGTTTTAGTCAGGACTTGATGTAGTGGATGAAGGGCGGTAAGGGAATTCGTTAGGACGAACATAATGAAGGTTTGCATAGTTGGAGCAGGAGCGATCGGCGGATATATTGCGGTGAGGCTGGCTGATGCGGGACATGATGTCTCAGTGATTGCTAGAGGACCGCACTTGGCTGCTATCAAGGCGAACGGCCTAACATTGATCGAAGGGGAGCGAGAACTGGTAGCGTCCAATTTGGTTGCCAGCGACAAGCTCTCTGATTTGGGTGAGCAGGACGTTGTTTTTATGGCTTTAAAGGCCCACCAGATTACCCCTGTCGTCGATGGGCTGCCCGGGCTGTTCGGTTCAGAGACTGTCATGGTGACTCTGCAGAACGGCATACCCTGGTGGTATTTCCAGAAATTACCAGGACCCTATACTGATCGAGTTGTGGAGACCGTTGATCCGGGAGGAGTTTTATTAAACAAGGTTGATCCCAACCGTGTTATCGGTTGCATTGCTTACCCGGCTGCCACAATTGCGGAGCCAGGTGTGATACGACACATTGAGGGCAACCGTTTCCCTGTAGGGGAGCTGGATGGTGTGACTTCAGACCGTGTGGGTTTAGTATCCCACTTGCTGGAAGAAGGTGGTTTCAAGTCTCGAATCCTTGATGACATACGCTCTGAAATCTGGTTAAAACTTTGGGGGAATCTGACCTTCAACCCGATCAGTGCACTCACCCATGCTACTTTGGTTGATATCTGTCAGTTCCCGTCAACTCGGGTGTTGGCTGCTGCGATGATGACCGAGGCACAAGAAGTTGCTGAGCGGCTAGGCGCGAATTTTAGGGTTTCAATGGAACGCCGGATAGCCGGAGCCGAGAGTGTCGGGAAACACAAGACCTCCATGCTACAGGACGTTGAGGCCGGTAAACCCCTGGAAATAGATGGGATGCTTGGGGTGGTGGTAGAGCTCGCGGAAATAACCCAAGTCGAGGTGCCGACGTTGCGGGCCCTTTATGCCTGTGTCAGTTTGCTAAATAGGACCATTTGCGAGGAAGGGGTTCGCATCAGAGGTGTCGAGCGGGGTAGCTGAAGCTATGTCTTTAGTAGCCCCGTCGTTTTATCAGCGACTCAGTAGTCCGAAGTCCGATGGCTAGCTTTCGAGGGGTTCTCGTCTCTAGCTATGTTCCGTTACTACCAACCGACGACCCGTGTGTTTGACTGCCTGATTCGTAGAGTGTTTAGGCATTTGTGACCGATCATCAACTGGACGGCAATGTGCCTCCATCAACAAAGCAGCCTTAACTTTTGCCCTTTTCT
>Ga0310344_10001136_pt1 | contig 20633 bp, 12 predicted proteins | sample HC15DNA20200_MG_FD_203801 | JGI IMG/M metagenome (GOLD analysis project Ga0310344, IMG submission 203801) | Marine microbial communities from station ALOHA, North Pacific Subtropical Gyre - HC15-DNA-20-200_MG | ecosystem: Environmental > Aquatic > Marine > Oceanic | place: Pacific Ocean: North... | reverse complement strand
CAAATAAACCTCGCGTCCAACCATCCCATCCTTACGAGCTGTGTTAAGGGCATTAGTCAATTCCATTAATGCAGAAATGACAGTGTTGAATTCGAAATTCTCCAAATCGTAAGTAACTTGCTGAATAGTCTGATGTACCTTGCGCCGCAAGTCGCGCACAGGACGGTCTTGGGCCTGTGCGCGACTTGCGTTAATATTGATAATATTTTTGTCGTTGGCAATCCGCCACACGCGTTGCAACCAACGATATACTCCTTCAATGCCACTACCGCTCCACGGAGCTCCCTGGTCCCAACGGGCGAAGAACATCAGGTATGAGCGCACTGCGTCAGCACCATATTTTTCCACCAACGAGTCAGGTGCCACAACATTGCCCCGGCTCTTGGACATTTTCTCCGAATCCTCTCCCAAAATGATGCCCTGATTGCGCAACTGTAACATCGGCTCATCGAAATCCAGAATACCAATGTCACGTAGCGCTTTGGTGAAATAACGCGTGTAAATCAAGTGCATAGTAGCATGCTCGATTCCACCCGTGTAAGTATCAACAGGCATCCAGTACGAAAATTCTTCCAAGTCCCAGGGTCCGTCCTGATAATCAGGGCTGAGATAGCGATACTGATACCAAGAAGAACACATGAAAGTGTCCATCGTGTCAGTCTCACGAGTAGCTGCTCCACCACAAGTCGGGCAGGCAGTGTGTTGCCAACTAGGATGATATTTGAGTGGACTTTCCCCTGTAGGACGCCATTCTATATCGTCCGGCAGCAGCACCGGCAGCTGCGACTCGGGCACAGGCTGCGCTCCACATTTAGTACAATAGGTGATAGGTATAGGCGCCCCCCAATAGCGCTGCCGAGAAATCAACCAATCACGCAGACGGTAATTGACGGCACCCTTGCCACAGCCGCGTTCTTCCAACCAAGCGATTGTGCGCACAACAGCCTGATCAGCAGGAGTACCAGTCAAAGGTCCAGAATTAATCATCATCCCAGGATGCATGTTGGGCTCCATCATGGTCACACCATCAGCCTCAAAAAACTCATCCTCGGATTGAACAACGGGACGTATCTCCAAACCAAAATGCCGCGCGAACGCGAAGTCTCGTTCATCATGCGCTGGCACAGCCATAATGGCACCGGTACCATAGGTTACAAGTACATAATCTGCAATCCAGATAGGGATTCTCTCAGCATTGACCGGATTCACAGCATATCCCCCAGTAAATACTCCGGTCTTCTCTTTGTCAGCAGCTTCACGCTGGATATCAGTCTGGCGCACAGCTGCAGCAACATAGGATTCTACTGCTTTCCGATGTCTATCTGTCGTAACCGATTCAACTAAGGGATGTTCTGGCGCAATCACCATAAATGTAGCACCCCATAGCGTATCAGGTCTGGTGGTAAATACTTCCAACGCGTCCCCGGACTCAGTATGGAAAGTCACGTGCGCGCCTTCACTGCGCCCTACCCAATTAGTTTGCAGCCGCTGTACTCTCTCTGGCCAATCGAGTTTTGAGAAATCGAGCAGCTCATCTGCATAATCTGTAATCTTGAAAAACCACTGTTCGAGGTCCTTCTTTACAACTGCTGTTTCGCAACGCTCGCAATGCCGGTCATCACCCCATACCTGCTCTCGGGCCAAGGTGGTGTTGCAATTTGGACAAAAATCCACCGGTGACATTTTTCGATATGCCATGCCATGTTTGTAGAGCTGTAGAAAGAACCACTGGCTCCAACGATAGTAGTCCGGATCACAGGATACTGCTTCGCGTTCCCAGTCCCACATAGCACCCATCGTGCGCAACTGTCCTCGCATGTTCTCGATGTTTTGATAAGTCCATTCCTTCGGATGTACATTGCGTTTGATTGCGGCATTCTCAGCCGGAAGTCCAAAAGCGTCAAAGCCGATGGGGAACACCACGTTGTAACCCCGCATTCGTAGGTAACGTGCACGGGCGTCAGAGGGTGTCATCGCATACCAGTGGCCTATATGCAAATCGCCGCTGGGATACGGCAACATTGTTAGAAAATAGAATTTCTGACGCGTTACGTCCACGGACGATTGATAGAGTTTGTCTACCTCCCAGCGCTGCTGCCAACGCAACTCTATTTCCCGAGGAACATATTTTTCTGTAGTCACTGAGCCAATATCCTTCCAGTTAATTCCACGGCTAAACTCGATCTCACCCATACATTACACAAACATCGTGCGGACCCTGAAAAAAAAGAACCTCTCATCCATTCAATCAAGGACGAAAGAGATCGCGGTACCCACTAGATTGGGAGACGCCTATGACGCGCCCACCCATTCGTCATTACTCTAATAAGAGTGCCATCTATAGGATAACTCGTTCGCTCACAATACCCGGATAAGAATCCGACCGCATCTAAACTCGCGGCATATTTCCGTTTTTACAACCACTGTATCTACTCTCTAGAAGCTAGGGTCCTATTCCTTGTCTTCGTAAATTACCCTATGTCTGATACTACAAAACCTCTGACAGAATTCACATTGACCCAGTCTATGCTAGACCCAATGACCTTTTCTTAATCAATCGGGACACTACTCCGATTACGTTTTTTTGTTACAGAATCGCAGCGAAAAGCAAAAGAAATATACTAGTCGTCCCCCGACAGTCTATTGTCGATTATATCAGAATATATTCTACAAATGACGTCATTTAAAATAGCATTTAGCAATTTTGCTTTAGCAAATGGTTGACAAATTATAGGCTACCGAACCTGGTCGAGAAATTACCAGCATGCCATAGAATCAAGAAACAGTTTCTCCAAATCCGATGCTTGTGCAACACGCGGTGACAATTTTGTGACGCGGTGCTGAGGAAGCGTCCCAGCCACCAAATCATCGATATCCGCCGAGTCAAAGCCGACTGCACTTAATCCATTTGGCATCCCTGTCCTTTTCATCAAATCGACTAATGCATCAGACAGTAAATCCCCAGAATGTTCTAGCTTTCGTTGCTTCACATCTACACCCATCAAACCAGCTGCATACAAATGCGCTTCTGGATTTGCCATCGCGGTAAAGCGAAACACTGCTGGTGCGTTTAGGACAACGGACATTCCATGTGGAATAATTGGATGGTCCACTGCGTAACCGTCAGGAACGTAATCCCTAACCATACCGGCCACTGGATAGGACATCCCATGAGGTAAGTGGACACCAGCATTCCCAAAACCTATGCCAGCAAAAGAAGCTGCCAAAAGCATTTGTCCGCGCGCGTCTTCATCACTGGAATCTTCAACCGCCCTAACAATATTTTTTGCGACCATATCAATTGCCCTAGCAGACCAAATATCACTAATGGGATTTGCCCCCTGATAAGCCGGTCTCAATCCCGAATGCTCTGGAGCAGCACGCTGGTGGAATGGTAGTGCCGTAAGAGATTCGAGGGCATGACACAACACGTCTAGACCACTGCAAGCAGCCACCATGCTTGTCAAGGTCTCCGTATTTTTTGGATCGACAATACCCATATTGGGTCGTAATGCACGATGTGCAATCCCAGTTTTAGCCCTTATCTCAAGTAAATCAAATATGACTACCCCAGTTGTTTCACTACCAGTGCCAGCGGTAGTTGGCACAGCTATCAACGGATTAAGTTTTCCAGGAACTAACTTGCCCTCTCCAATCGGATAATTGACATATGTTAGAAATTCTGCAGGGTATGTGGCATACAAATTTGCTGCTTTGGCCGTATCCATTGTAGAGCCACCGCCCACTGCTACATAACCGCTAAAATCCCCATCCACAGCAAACTTAATCGCCTCTTTTAGAGACAGGTCTGTGGGCTCCACACGCACACGGTCATAAAGTACAGCATCGATACTTTCCGTACGCAAAGCACGCATGACTACATCAACAGTCTCGCTGTTGGTCAGATTGGAATCTGTCAAAACCATTACTCGTCCAGCACCCAATTGCTTCATATCGTATCCGACTTCATGGGTCGCTCCAGAACCATACTTGATACTTGAAGTGTCCATAGTAAACACAGCTTCAGTTCTCATTTTCTAATGCCTCTTAATAACTTCACCTTAATTTATAATTCAAACATATGCTCTCAACGTCCGTCAATCTAGGAACAGTGTTCTGACCGAAAGTTCAAAAGTTCGACCAACCAGACCCATCACTAATGAGTCAATCGCAGAACACAGACTGGTACCTAAGTTGCACTTAACATCAGAGTGCGCAGCATGAACTATCACGTATGAGTATCTCAATTATACGCAACTATACACCGGACCCAGCAGGGTGTATAGTTGCGTTTCTTACACCTTAACACAATCCGATTAGAGACAATCCATTTCCGGCATTATCATACGGGAGGATAGCACTCATGACACCAATTACAGACTCACATGATTTCGGATTCAACACACGGCAAGTACATGCCGGCCAAAGACCTGACCCTAACACTGGGGCACGGGCTGTTCCAATATTCCAGACAACAAGCTACGTCTTTGAAGACCCAGAATCCGCCGCTGCGTATTTTAATCTCAAAGAATACGGCAATACGTACTCACGAATCATGAATCCAACAGTTGCAGCCTTTGAAGAGCGGATAGCGAACCTTGAAGGCGGATGTGGGGCAGTGGCCTTTGCCAGTGGAATAGCAGCCCAGGCCGCAGCACTATTTACCATCCTAGAACCGGGTGATCACGTGGTGTCCTCGTCGGCCCTTTATGGGGGTACTGTTAACCAATTCAAACATTACTTGCGTAAGATGTCAGTTGAACTGACTTGGGTCGACCCTGATAACCTAGACGAATGGAAGCAGGCCATCAAAGAAAACACAAAACTCTTTTATGGAGAAACGATCGGAAATCCAAGAGGGAATATACTCGATATTGAGACACTGGCATCAATGGCTCATGACCACAACATCCCCTTAATGGTGGATAGCACATTCGCAACACCATACCTCTGTCGCCCAATCGAATGGGGTGCGGATATCGTTGTCCATTCAACAACTAAATTCATCGGTGGGCATGGCACAAGCATAGGAGGAGTAATTGTGGAATCCGGTGAATTCAATTGGTCTAACGGACGTTTCCCAGTTGTAGCTGAGCCATCCCCTGCGTATCACGGACTGTCATTCCACGATACTTTTGGTAGTTACGGATTTCTCATGAAGCTCCGGGCAGAAACACTTCGCGACCTAGGCGCTGCCATGAGCCCATTCAACGCTTTCCTCTTCCTGCAAGGACTAGAAACGCTCTCGCTCCGCATGAGCCGTCACACATACAACGCTCTGAACATTGCAAAATATCTTCAGGAGCATGATATGGTAGAAAGAGTTGACTACCCAGGACTGCAGCAAAGCAAATACCGCTCCCTCGCTGACAAATATCTACCTAAGGGTGCTGGAGCAGTACTATCATTTGATATACAAGGTGGGCGCGAAGCCGGGCAGCTTTTTATAGAGAACGTAACACTTTGGTCACATCTAGCAAATGTAGGGGACTCAAAAAGCCTCATCATACACCCAGCAAGTACTACTCATCGACAATTAAATGATGAAGAATTGCTGGCTGCTGGAGTGAGACATGGCACCATACGAATTTCTGTAGGTATTGAAGACATAGATGATCTGATTTGGGATTTTGATCAAAGTTTTAGCCAAGTCATGAATGAAACTAAAAAAGAGGCTTCAAGTTAATGGACGCGTTTACCTCAGAGTTAAAACACTACCAGAACACTCATGCCATTCAAAAAATATTGCACAATGCAAAGACAATAGCAATAGTAGGTCTATCCAGCAACGTCCTGAGAGCCAGTTACTTCGTAGGTTTCTATTTGAAACGTCACGGTTACCAAATCATACCAGTTAACCCTCGAGAATCTGAAGTGTTGGGGGAAAAGAGCTACGACAACCTCTCGGAAATACCGGTGCCAGTGGATGTGGTCAATGTATTTCGTGCCCCTGCGGCCCTTCCAGACATCACAGAGCATGCAGTAAGGATACAGGCTTCTGCCTTATGGTGTCAGTTTACCGTTGTCAACCTGCAGGCCGCCAAAATAGCGGAGGCAGGCGGTCTATCCGTTATTATGGATCGCTGCATCAAAATCGAGCATGCGCGCTACATAGGACGAATGCACTGGTTAGGATTTAACACCAGTCAAATTACTTCAACTAGAAGCGGATTGCAATAGAGGATACGTACGGGTCGCCGCAAGAAAACGATGGGCAAATCAATCCAATCCGGTAAGATCTTAAATAGCGATAGTTTGCGTATTAGAACCTAAAGATTGAGTTTAGTTGTCTATAGGAATTAGACATGCCGTTAGTTGCCCACATACCTCTTCCAAATTTCAGTCAACTGCGTGAACGTGGCGTTACAATTCTGACTCTAGAACAAGCCAGACGACAGGACATCCGTAAGTTACATGTTGGAATACTCAACATGATGCCCGATGCCGCTTTTCATATTACCGAACAACAATTCATCAGATTGGTCGGAAGTTCAGACCAAGTTGCTCAAATCTACGTCCACCCTTTTACAATACAGGGATTAGTACGAAGTCTAGAGACGCAGCACTACATTGACAAATACTATTCCAATTTTGAGCAGATTCAAAGTGATGGACTGGATGCTCTAATAATTACTGGGGCAAATGTAGTAAACCCAAGGCTACAAGAAGAGTCTTTCTGGAAACCCCTGGCAGAGGTGATGAACTGGGCCATAGAAAATGTTGCGTCAATTTTGTGTTCTTGTCTGGCCACACATGCGCTAGTAAAACAAATTTATAACATTGACCGCAAACGTCTGCCAAGGAAACGCTGGGGCGTTTATAGGCATCGAGTAACCGATCCAGATCACCCTTTACTGCGTGATACAAACACACACTTTGATGTTCCTCACTCTCGCCACAATGAAGTTGCAAGTGACCAACTTAAGGCGGCTGGCCTCCATATATTGGTGGAAAGTGTTGAGGGGGAGGCCCACATGGCAGTAAGCCACGACCAGTTCCGCATCGTATACTTTCAGGGACACCCCGAATATTATAGGAACAGCCTGCTAAAGGAGTACAAGAGAGAAGTTACTCGTTTTTTCAACGCTGAAAGACAACGCTACCCATCTCACCCTCAAAATTATTTTGTTGAGAAGGCAGCGGCAATAGCAGATAATTACCGGAAAAGAGCCATTGAAAACCAACAGCGGGGCAAACCACTACCTCCCTTTCCTGAAAATCAAATTGAAAAGCTTTTGGAGAACACCTGGGGCGAAACTAGCAAAACAATCATAAACAATTGGCTAGGTCTTATTTATGGATTAACCAATCTTGAACGCAGAGTTCTTTTTCGACCTGGAGTCAACCCCGATGATCCATTGGGATTTCTTAAACACAACCCAGTAGAGTGATCTTGATTTACAGTATCTTCAAGGGACAGTTCCAAAGCAAGAAATCACCTAGTGCAATGTGGACTTGCCAATAATCCTGGACCTCCCACTTCCACAGACTGACGACAAAAAGTGGACCCAGCGGGACTCGAACCCGCGACCTTCTCAATGCCATTGAGACGCGCTCCCAACTGCGCCATGGGCCCCACAAACGCAAAGATGGACCTGGCGGGATTCGAACCCGCGACCTCTTCAGTGCGATTGAAGCGCGCTCCCAACTGCGCCACAGGCCCGAGAAATGGACACCAGGGTTTTCCGGGTCGAAAGTATATCACAAACTGTGTTCTCGGCACCGCCACACTAAGATAGTACGGTTCAAGGTCACTGAAATCCCGGTGGGACAACAGCATTCCAACGATCCAAAACACACCAACTACCATATCTGGCATAAAACCTGAAAATTCAGTCTGATCAAATTCAGAACCAGTACGGAGACCAATTAGATAAAATTCATAGTTTGCACTAGAGACGAGAAACAACACCTGATGGACTACTGGGTAATCGAACTTAGTGAAGAAAATCAGGCTCTTTCGCTTGCCTCCACAGACAGCAGAACCAGGATAGCACACTCATGGATGACTCACCAGTCAAGCACGAATTCCGCCCATGTGAAGGCGGATGGACAAAGAACTGATATATCTCATCTCTCAAGGTGCAAATATCTGACAACAGAAAAGTAAATTGGTGGCACATTTCTTGCACAACCAATTACTACTGGCCTCGCCGACAGCCCCGGTCTGCTTTCACTGCACCCATTTCCATTGGCCGGGCGCTGTCGGTACAGTAATCTTTAGGTAAAAATTGAATACAATTAAATCCCTCACAGAATTGTACTCCAAAGACCGTTTTCTATTAACCGTTCACGCATCAGCCGGTGCGCTGCTCGGCTTAATGATTGAAATACCCTTATAAAAAACAGTGCCGGGACTGGAAAAACAGCCATGACTATAATAGCCGCTCTTTGGGTGATTGTCGCTCTGGGTGTCGCCTGGAACGTACTGAAAACCCTGAGTAGACCCGAATAGACTTAGGACTTTACCTACTGCGGTTTCACGTGCGCTCCTGCACGAGTATTTGACTGCGCTGCTCAATCACCGCAAGCAATTCGTCAAACGAGTCTGCAAATGCGGCAACTCCCAGCGATTCCAATGTGTCGGTTATAGAAGACATGTCTACACCTAATTGAGACAACCTCGCCATGTGTGTTCGAGCATCGTCCAGGCCTAAAGTAATGGTTCTTTTCGCATGACCATGTTGCTTAAATGCCTCAAGTGTATGCGGCGGCATTGTATTGACAGTGTCCCTGCCTATAAGAGACTCTACATAAAACACATCACGATATTGCGGGTTTTTCGTACTAGTGCTGGCCCATAGCGGGCGCTGAACACGGGCTCCAGCAGCCGACAGAGAAGCCCAACGCGGGCTTGCGGTAGTCTGCCGGAAGAGATCATACGCCAAGCGGGCGTTAGCGATTGCTGTGGCACCTTTCATTTTAGATACCTCCGGATGGGTCGCAGCGAGTTCATCGAGACGAGCATCTACTAGGGTGTCCAGCCTACTGACAAAAAAACTGGCAACTGAAGCCAACTTAACTATCTCCTCCCCACGGCCGAGACGCTGTTCCAACCCATCCATATAAGCGTCCATGACTTCCGCATAGCGCTGAACCGAAAAAATGAGAGTGACGTTCACATTGACACCAGCGCTCACGGCCGCAGTAATAGCATCTAAGCCAGCTCTTGTACCAGGTATCTTTATCATGAGATTAGGGCGATCCACTCTCTGCCATAGTTGCAGAGCATCGCGAACAGTCGCTTCGGTTTCGTATGCGAGCCTGGGGGAAACCTCGAGACTTACAAAACCATCACTACCCGAGCTACGTTCATACACCGGTAGAAAAATATCGGCAGCTTCCTGAATATCCTCTGAAGCCAAAGAATAGAAAATGTCCTCAGTCCCCATGTCCCGCTGCGCGTACAAACCAATAGACTCGTCATAATCATCGCTGCCAGCGATTGCATTCTGAAAAATAGTCGGGTTTGACGTTAGTCCGGTGACATCACCAGCACCAACAGCATGAGCCAACTCACCGGAAAGAAGTTGGTCCCGGCTGATGTTATCTTGCCAGGGAGATTGCCCTAGCGCTTGCAATTGCTGCAGTGGGTTCATCCTCAACTCCTAAAAACAGAATAGCATGTCCACGAAACGATACTTACAGACGATGCTACAAAATATGGCGAACAGAACATGAAACTCTACAATGTATACAATTCAACCAAAAGATCTAAAAACATCGCCTGATCACTTTCGCTACTCCGTCCAGGTATAGAGAATGGTCTTTGGGGTGTAAAAATACTTGCCCATACATTTCTGTGTCACAATTTGCAGACACGACGTATATCATTGTACCCTGAACTACCGTATACTGGTAGTGTAAACTTGGTCGCTGAATAAACTAACTGCAAGCCTAAACTACACCTAACAGACCATTGACTATTGGTAGCAATTGGCAACAAGCGATGCATTGATTCACAGCATTCACAAGCACTACGAGGCTATTATGAGCCACAATATGTTTGATCAAGGGGCAGGAAGGCGCACTGGACTGTAATGTTGGGGAATGGAGAGTTTGTTTTACAATGCAGCACATTGTAAGCGTGATAGGTCTTGGCAAGATGGGGCGTCCAATTGCCCGTACGCTTATTGCTGCAGGGTGGCCCGTCCAGGGATTTAATCGATCAGTACTAGCAAATGATTTAACTAAGGGAATCCCCTTATGTAAACATATAGAAGAAGCGGCCCAGGCTGATGTTTGTCTTCTCGTGCTTGCAGATTCAATGGCAGTAGACGAAGTCCTGAATTCTCTAGAACCACATCTATTCTCCGGTAAGATAGTTTTAGATATGGGTAGCTCAGACCCGGAGCATTCAAGACGTCATGCTAAGCGTCTAGGCATTAAAGGCATTGGCTGGGTAGACGCACCTGTATCTGGAGGACCCGGAGGGGCTGCATCCGGAAGTCTCGCGATCATGGCTGGCGGAAATAGAAACGATTTCGAACAAGTACGCCCCATACTGGATGCATTAGGCGCCAGTGTAGTCCATACAGGCAAACCCGGAGCAGGTCATACCGCAAAAATTATCAACCAGGTAATAGTGGGTCTAACAATTGAGGCTGTGTCAGAAGCGCTGACTTTGGCTGAGAAGTCCGGCATTGAACCCAAACTAGTGCAAGAGGCACTAAGAGAGGGATGGGCAGACTCGAAAATATTGCGGCACCATGGAACTCGTATGATCAACAGAGATTATGAGCCAGGCGCGTACGTGCAAACCCAACTGAAGGATTTACGTATGGCACAAGCAATAGCTCATACCATAAACATCGATTTACCGCACCTTGAAAGCACAATACGTATGTACGAATCTTTAGTTGCTCAGGGAGACGAAAACTTGGATCACGCAGCCATTCACAAACTATTTTGGACAGAGGAGCAATTATAGACAAATTGTAATTAAAATAAGAAGGTGTCAGCTTGGGAATTTTGCCAGGATTTACAGCATCGTGGCACGCAGGCGGACAGGCATCAACTTAGGATCTCAAGCACCCCCGGAGAGATTCGAACTCCCAACCACCTGATCCGAAGTCAGGTGCTCTATCCATTGAGCTACGGGGGCTTACACAAGGGTGCCTGATGGGACTTGAACCCACAACCACCGCAGCCACAGTGCGGCGCTCTACCGATTGAGCTACAGGCACCACGAGTACTACATAAGAGGGATGCGTAACACCATAATTTGCATTCTATCACGAAGAAGATTCGCCATCAAGCAAGGATAGCACACCCGCTACCAAACCGGCTCGCGACACTCTGTGCTGGGCACCACTTTGTAGATGCTTGACTGACACCTCGTCACTGTCTAGTTCATCCGGACCAAGTACCACTGCTAGCGGAATACCCTGACGGTCTGCGTACCTAAGTTGTTTCTGTAGTTTTACAGCATCTGGGAAAACCTCAACCGCTAAATTTGCCGCACGTAAATCCCGCGCTAGAAGCATCGACTGCTCCGTAAACTCCTCCGCAAACAGGGTAACCAATATCTGTGTGTTACAACCGGACAAATCAGGAATCAACCCTGCTTCCTCAGACACAAGCCCAACAACTACATCTCCCATTGCAAAACCGGTCGCCGGTATAGACTCACCACCCACATCAGCCACCAGTTTGTCATAACGACCGCCACCCAAAATGGCGCGGTACTTAGCATCGCGATCCCTTGCCTCGAATACTACTCCAGTATAATAGTCAAGACCGCGCACAACTCTAGCGTCAAATTCAAACCATTTACGCATACCTAGTGCCTCAACAGCCTTGAAGAAGGTGCATAAATCTTCAGACTGTCTCCACCGCTCACGATCCAAGAGTAGTTCTCGCAACATTACAAGCTGCTTGTCTGCCAAGCCTATTGCAGCCCCATTAGCAGCCCATTTCTCCTCGGATAGCTTATCGATGCGATCAATCAAACCAAAAACTGCGCCGCTTGCAATATCCGAAAGGCCTATCTCAGCTAAGCAGTACTCCATAAATGACCGACTGTTTACCCTAAATACAACCTGTTCCGGAGTAAGACCCAGAGCCATTAGCAACTCAGCTGACACTGATGCAACCTCGGCATCGGCACTTACCGATTGACTGCCAAGCAAATCGAGATTCCACTGGAAGAATTCACGAACACGACCCTTTTGGGGACGCTCATAGCGCCAGAATGGCCCGAAGGACCACCAACGAATCGGCCGAGGCAACTGCTGCGCACGCTGGGCCACCATGCGAGCCAGCGACGGCGTTAGTTCAGGCCGAAGAGCTACAAGTGCTCCTCCACGATCTTCAAATACAAAAGCTTGCTCTTGCACCAACTCCTCGCCACTCTTCGCCGCATAGAGATCAAGAGTTTCTAGTATCGGTGCTTCCCACTCCTGATACCCATACTTTTCAGAGATAGCGCGAATGTGACCATAAAGCCAGTTTCGGAATGCCATCTGCCTAGGATAAAAGTCGCGTGTACCCCTAACTGCCTTGATAATAGGGGTCATGTATTTTGATGACCGGGGATTGTCAGAGCACTAAGTGAGTAACGGATTACCTCCGTATCCCACAACATTATAATAGGCCTTGTTCGAAAAGGTACTTTCATTTCCAAGAAGGATTCACACAATTGACCCAATCCAAAACCCAAGAGTGAGTAGCAAACCTACAGAAAAATGTGTTCCTATAGTGAAGACATTAACTGGGAGCAATTCATATGGCAGTTGCTGTCTATCCGCGTCACTTTCGGCCCATTTATTAAGCCACTCCTCGCCCATACTAATGGCTTTCCGAGCCAACAGGAACGGAATCAAGGCGATAACGACCCAGGGTGTAGAAAAATCGACAATAACAGCCCCAGCCACCCCTAGAGCAACGATGTAGACAAACGTAAAATAAAGAAATGCTCTGTATATTGCAAACGGTCTGGAGTATTCAGCTATGTCATTTCCTTCAGCAGTACGGACTATCCATGTCCGTTTACCAACTTCCCTATCGGCTTTGTAATCCTGAAATCCATTAACAAATAGAATCAAACCCACCAAGATAGCCACCGGAACAGAAGCCACCAGAACCGTTAGATAATTCCAATCCGTCGTCGGTGTTAGGGCCTGCGTTTGAACATAATGCGCTCCAAGGGCCATAACCGGCCCAAAACCAAGCATCACACACAGGTCACCAAAACCGCGGTAGCTCAAGCGTAGCGGACCTCCGCTATAGCAGATTCCTAAAGCGACTCCGGCAACACCAAGCCACAGGAGAGGACTCAACTCGAATGGGGCTCCGTGCAACTGAGTATTCAGATACAAACCTGTGTATACGGCTCCAGCAAACAGTATTAGCGAGAGAATAAAAACCTTGGCGGGAGACATCAGTCCCGCCTGTATCATCCTGGATCCACCGTTGAAAGGGCTGAATAACTTGTTGGCCTCATCATTACGTGTAACATGATCAGAATAGTCATTTGCCACATTTGTGCCAGCATGGGCAAGAATAGCACCAAGTAACGTCAACCAGAACATGCGCCAGTCAAAGGATCCTATATTGAAGTATGCCACCGCCCCGCCCAATGCTACAGGCGCAATTGTCGCTGTAAAGAAAGGGGCCCTGACAGCTCGCAAATAAAGACCTATAGTACGAAGCGATCCTTTAATCAGCGAAGAAAACAGAGATTCTTGATTTTCGGGGAACTCCCTCCATTCAAACCGAGTGTCTGCGAAAAAATCGACGTACTTGATAACAGTGGGCTTGATCTTGTAGTACCCGACCACATTATTCTTCTTTAAGAAATCATCCTCCATATAAGTCTTAAAAGCCTCGGTTACTTCAAGTACCATTCTATATGCCTTTTCCTGCTCATCGGGATCCGTTATCTTCGAAGCTCGCCCTTCAATCTGCAGCTCTTTAATACCTTCTGTGCCATCAGGACGTACTACACATTGAATTTTCGGATTTACGCGGATTTGCTCGGCCTTTCTCGTAGGATTGAATGTGAAAAAATACATGTCAAAACCGTCATTAGCAAAAAAAACATTTGAAGCAGACGAGTTACCTGCAACGGACGTGCCGATAGTCAGAAAGTTTGCATTTTCCAGCATACCTAATATTTTTTCATCTAATTGACGTTCCATTTCTTCTCCTATTTACTTTTTCACCGTTACTTAAATAAAATTACTAAATAAAATACGCGATCAACAATGAAACTTAGTTTTTTGATTTGAAACCCAAAAACACGCTAGACCTTCGACCTTGGAAGCTCGAGTATGTCGCTAAAGTCACTATACTGACAATTGTACAGTAATTAATCCATTAGACTGTCAATCTTTCCTCCTTCTCCCGGAAATAGGCTAACAAGAAAGTTTTCCGGTGGCGCAGTGACCATCCAACTGTGCAATGTCGATGAAAACATGCGCCTGTTAGTCCGCAAACAAAGTTCAAATGAAAATTGTGACGAATCGTGGATAAGAATCGTTGCTCACTGTAAGATCACCTAAATGTCACTGAACATCATGACGTCGAACAGTACTTAGGGTACAATAGCATACGATTACGGCACCATACCCTTCTGAACCCTTCTGAGTGAATCGACTATGTCCGACTTTCTTTTTCGCGGCACTCTGGCCGACCTTGACCCCGTTGTCCATGAGTTAAACCAGATTGAAGCCGAGCGACAATACCACAAACTGATTCTAATTGCTTCGGAAAGTAGCGCTCCGATAGCAGTACGTGAGACCCTAAACTCTGCTTTCAACAACCTATATGCCGAGGGCTATCCGGATGATACCTCGCGATGGATGAGCGAACCGGAGATAGTGGATTACGCAGTCCGACTCGGACACTATCGACGCTATGCCAATCCACGCTACTACAAAGGCGTGGAATACTGCGACACCATTGAGGCTCTCGCAAGACGCCGTGGTGCAGAATTGTTTGCCAATGAGAGTGTCAAGGCTGACGACATATATGTCAACGTACAGGCACTTTCGGGAGGACCAGCTAACAACGCTGTATATCATGCCCTAATTGAACCGGGAGATACCGTAATGGGCATGAAACTAATACACGGCGGCCACCTCAGCCATGGCGCAAGGGTCAATCGTTCGGGCAAATATTACAATAGCGTTCCCTACGGAGTAGACCCGGACACCGAGCAAATTGATTATGAAGCTGTACGAAAACTGGCGATGGAACACAAGCCTAAACTCCTTGTCGCTGGATATTCATCCTATCCTTGGGCAGTAGATTGGAGAAAGTTTCGCAGTATAGCCGATGAGGTTGGCGCATTCCTTCTGGCTGATATAGCCCACGTGGCGGGGTTGGTGGCTGCGGGTGAATACCCGTCTCCCATTGGAATTGCCGATGTAGTTACGTTCACAACCCACAAGTCATTATGTGGTCCACGCGGCGCTTGCATCCTGAGCATAGACCGAAAACTTGCACGCAAGATTGACCGTGCCGTTTTCCCTGGAGAGCAAGGTGGACCCCATCTCAACACAATCGCAGCTATGGCCGTAGCCTTTAAGCTCAACCGCGCACCTGAGTTCCAAGCACTGCAACAACAGGTACGTGCCAACGCCGCAAGGATGGCCGCACGCTTCACTAACCACGGTTTCAAGGTGCCCTTTGGCGGCACGGACACACACCTCCTTAACATCGATTGTAAATCGGTATGCGGTGAAGATGGCGTTCCATTGATGGGAGATTATGCTAGCCGGATACTGGATATTGCAAATGTAGTTGTAAATCGTAACACCATCCCAGGAGACAGAAGCGCGCTAAATCCTTCCGGTCTGCGCTTGGGAACTATCTGGCTTACGCAGCGCGGTTTCCGAGAAGCTGAAATTGACGAATTAACCGACCTGATTACACATCTTCTGCAGGCTTGCCGCCCTTTCAAATACAAAGGAAAGCATGGAAGATCAGTTTACCGCGCCAAAGTGGATTTCGAGACGCTCAACACGGTCAAGATGAAGGTGCGAGATCTATCGCAACAGATGGGGTTGGATTTCACACCCACACAGCACAGCTATCCGCACTTCTATTATCTCGATCAACCCTCCCCTGATGCAAGCGTCGTAAAACTGGACATCAGTGGCGAGAAGGTAGTGAGTTTTCTACAAGTCACTACCAGCAATGATGTCAGCGCTTTGCTATCAGGAGCAAGCCAACGTACCCAGATCTGGCAAGGAAAACGCAGTGCAAGTGCAGTTCTCACCCGCACTGCGGCAGATGCCTTTGAATTAACTGTCTCCGCATCGGATTCAGTGTGGCTGAAAACTTGGCTGCGTGATCTTTCAGACGGCTACGTAATTCTAGATGATGCAGACTTACATGCCAAAGCCCCCGGACCAGTTGCGGTACACGACCGTGGAGCGACAGAGAAACATCCCAATGAAACTGGCCCGGACATCCTTTCCAGTAAGCCCTATTTCAACGGTATCGTCTCCGCTGCCCTGTCTTCCGGTGAACCGCTACCTGAATTCGAATGGTCGACACCTCCATCAGACAAGTTGACGATACCAGCCCTACACGAGTCACATCACCAGCTCGGCGCAAAATTTGCGCCTTTCGGAGGCTGGGAAATGCCTATGTGGTATTCCTCCGTATCGGAAGAACACTCTGCCGTCCGTGAGCGCGCTGGTCTATTCGATATCAGTCACATGGGGGTATGGGAAGTAACCGGAGAAACAGCATCAGAGTTTCTAGATGCAATATGCGGTAACTACATATCGGTACTTGATATCGGTAATTCGCTCTACACGCACCTTCTTGACCCAAACGCGAACGTAGTCGACGACGCTATGGTCTATCGTCAAAGCGCGCAACGATACTTAATGGTCGTCAATGCATCCAACGACGAGAAAGACTGGGCTTGGGTAAACGCAATCCTGTCAGGCACTATTTTAGTTGATCGAGGACGTCCGGCGACACAGGTCACCGGGCGCTCTATGGTGAAGTTGCGTAATCTACGTGACTCATCATCTGGAGGGGACATGCTCGTGATGTTGGCGGTACAAGGGCCACAAAGTCTCGAGGCACTCATAGGGCTAGGGGCAGACAACACCACAGCTGCACGCCTGCAAGTCCTGAAACGCACTGAGATGTGCGATCTTTCTATTGGGGGATTTAACTTGATTGTATCGCGCACAGGTTACACAGGCGAGCCACTCGGATTTGAATTGTTTGTCCATCCCGACCAAGTAGTTGATTTGTGGGACACACTGTTACGTTTGGGTGCATCATTTGGGTTACAACCCTGCGGATTAGCAGCACGCGATAGCACCCGCACCGAGGCTGGACTCCCCCTGTGGGGCCATGAACTGGGTGGCAGGCTCAACATAGGCGCAGAAGCGGCTGGGTTTGGGTCTTACGTAAAAACACATAAGCCATGGTTCATTGGACGCTCTGCCTTCATGACACGAGAAGACGGAGGTGTAATAGCACGTTTTCGTTTCAACGAAAAAGGAGTGCGCATGGCGCATCCCGGTGACCCAGTCTTGGATAAAAGAGGACAAGTAGTAGGTCAGGTAACCAGTTGCACCATTGACAGCGAGGGGTATCTGCTCGGACAGGCATTTGTCACTGCAGACTGTGCAGCGCCTGGAATACAGCTGGGAGTATTTCAATCGGCTAGCGAAAAATCTGAACCGCCGCGTGCGGTTCTCAAGTATGGTGACCGCGTACGACTTAACGATTGGGCAACAGTATTGCCCCGTTTCATGAGGAAGACATAACATATTGCACTGCATCCACCTAATCTTGCGCAATAGGAGAGAGGAATGAACTCAACTGAGCCACGAGGAATGTACTTTGAGCAGTTTGAAGTCGGCATGCAGATCGTCACGAGTAGCCGTACTGTTACGGAAGCAGACATTGTTAATTTTGCAGGTCTTTCTGGCGATTTCAACCAAATTCACACTGATGCCATCTATGCATCTACAACACCATTTGGGCAACGCGTGGCACACGGCCTACTGGGTGTAGCAATTGCCTCTGGGCTAGCTGTCCAGACTGGTTTTATGGAAGGAACCATTCTAGCCTTCCGTGAGATTGCCCAGTGGAAATTCAGCCATCCTATATTGATTGAAGATACAATTCACGTATTACTCCAAGTCAAAGACACCAAGACAATGCCACGTCTGAAAGGCGGAGCCGTAACCATGAATTTAACTGTACGAAACCAAAAAGATGAAACCGTGCAACATGGCCAATGGGTAGTACTAATACAGAATCGTCCTTAAGTCCTTAATCAGAGACCAATCACTAATTGCTTCATCATCTACTTTTTTGAGAGAGATTACTAGCGCAGTACTTTCAATTGCAAGACAACCGGATATAATTGCATAAAAAGGTAACAATGGCCGACACATTCGATTTTGGTGGTGAAATTGTATGGCGACCGACTCCCGAATATGTGGAGCGCAGCCACCTGATGCGCTTCATGAGCGCACATAGCATCAAGTCATTTAGCGAACTCATGGAGCGTTCAACCACTGATATCGCTTGGTTCACAGACGCTGTACTGAGACACCTCGATATTGAGTTTCAACAGCCATACTCACAGGTCGTAGATATATCTAGAGGCATCCAGAACCCGGAATGGTGTGTCGATGGACGTCTAAATATCACTCATAATTGTGTGGACAAATGGGCAAATAATACGGCTACCAGTAATAATATTGCGCTAATCTGGGAAGGAGAAGAAGGCAAAACTCGTAGGCTCACATATGGCGAGCTCAGCATAGAAGTCAACCGTTGTGCCAACGCGCTGCGTCACCTCGGTTTCGCCCGAGGAGATGCGCTCGGAATCTATATGCCCATGACCCCTGAAATAGCGATAGCTCTACTCGCCATCGTGAAAATCGGAGGCATAGTTCTACCGCTATTTTCTGGTTACGGTGCCGGAGCGGTGTGCTCTCGCCTCAAGAATGCCAACGCGAAAGGACTTTTCACCGCGGACGGCTTCTTCCGACGTGGCAAAACTGTACCTCTTAAACCAGTTGCCGACATAGCACTACAAGATGTGCCCAGTATTAAGAATGTCATCGTTCTGCAGCGTACCGGTAACGCAGTGAAAATGCAGAGCAAGCGTGATTACTGGTGGCACGAATTAGTAGCATCGCAGCCCGACCAAGCAATACTCGAGCCCACAGACGCCGAGGATGTACTCATGGTTATCTACACATCGGGCACCACGGGACGCCCAAAGGGTGCTGTTCACACTCATTGTGGTTTCCCGGTAAAGGCTGCCCAGGACATTGCGTTTGGACTAGATGTCCACCCAGGTGAGACACTCTACTGGATGACCGACATGGGATGGATGATGGGTCCGTGGCTGGTTTTCGGCGCCACGCTGCTCGGGGCAACCTTCTTCATGTACGATGGTGCACCCGATTATCCGGGCCCGGACCGCCTTTGGGAGTTAGTAGAACGGCACAACATCAATGCGCTCGGAATTTCTCCTACACTTATTCGTGCTCTCAGCGTCCATGGAGAAGACCCTGTAAAAACACATGACTTAGAATGCATACATCTTTTCGGATCCACCGGAGAACCATGGAATCCTGAACCTTGGCGGTGGTTATTCGAAGTAGTAGGAAATAGTACGCGCCCTATAATTAATTACTCTGGTGGTACTGAAATATCTGGCGGCATTGTCATGGGTAACCCTCTTATGCCTCTGAAACCAGCCTCTTTTTCTGCGCCTTGTCCTGGTATCGCCGCGGATGTATTTGACGAGCATGGCAACTCAGTGCGCAATCAAGTAGGCGAACTAGTAATCCGTGCACCCTGGATCGGGATGACACGCGGTTTTTGGCAAGACAAGCAGCGCTATCTAGACACCTATTGGTCACGCTGGAAAAACGTATGGGTACACGGCGATTGGGCCGCGATAGACGGAGACGGACTTTGGTACATCCTCGGTCGCTCTGACGATACTATAAATGTCGCAGGAAAACGCCTAGGTCCGGCAGAAATCGAATCGGTGCTAGTGAGACACCCAGCGGTTAGTGAGGCTGCTGCCATTGGCGTTCCGCATAAGATAAAAGGAACCGAGGTCGTCTGCTTATGCGTACTAGCACCTGGAAACAAGCCCAACAACGATCTTCGTGCCGATTTACAGGCACAAGTAGTTGCAGACATGGGGAAACCGCTGCGCCCCGGTGAAATAAAGTTTGTGTCCGATTTGCCGAAGACGCGCAATGCTAAGGTGATGCGCCGAATAATCAGGGCGGCCTTTCTAGGTGAAAATCCAGGTGACACAGCGAGCCTAGTTAACCCAGAAGCCGTGGATGAAATCAGGCGCGCAATCTGACTCTCGGTACAAGCGCTTCGCGAACACCTGAATCGCCCTCTAATTGAGGGGCCGTAAGCTTGTCCTCGTACACACGTAACAACTCATAGAGCGTATTCCGTTGAGCTGGCACACGCCCGATTGCACGAATCATGCGATGAAACTCCTGCGGCTGGATATGCTGCCCATGACTTGCTCCAGCAGAACGCGAAATAGTTTCGTCCATTAGAGTTCCACCAAAATCGTTGGCACCTCCCTGCAAACAACGCTGCGCGACTTCCGGGCCCAACTTCACCCACGAAACTTGAATGTTGGGGATAAAGTGGTG
>Ga0310344_10001135_pt1 | contig 20639 bp, 20 predicted proteins | sample HC15DNA20200_MG_FD_203801 | JGI IMG/M metagenome (GOLD analysis project Ga0310344, IMG submission 203801) | Marine microbial communities from station ALOHA, North Pacific Subtropical Gyre - HC15-DNA-20-200_MG | ecosystem: Environmental > Aquatic > Marine > Oceanic | place: Pacific Ocean: North... | reverse complement strand
CGCAATGCTCGATACATGACCGAGTTTCCACTGCGAAGGTACTTGAGGCCAATCTACATCTACTCGGAATGTTGGTATCTGAGTGATTGACGATGTCAATCCGGGCTCAGATATCTGTTGGCAGCCTAGTCCGGCAAGCAAGGTAGCAGTGACAATAGCTATTTTTCTCAGAACCTTATAGATCATCGCTTTCTCCTTTCGCGTAGCGTAAATACAGCATCGCACTAGAAACTAAAAAGATATAGTCATTGAGCATTCTCTTGTCTCGTTAAACAATACTACTCAGAATGACACCTTATAGTAAAAATTGTAGTAGTCGATCTTGTAGCGATACGAAATTTAGGTAAATCAAAGCAAGAGAATCCTTCTCCATGAACGATATTTTATTATTGGGCATACCCATATGAAGAATAAACATCCGCGCCTTTGGCTAGTTCTAGTCTATCTAGTCCTTTTGACGATGATGATTCCCTGGTACTGGCCTGCCGGCGACACGCGCCATGCATTCGGATTTCCATTGTGGGCACTAGCATCGCTAGGCGTCGTCCTGGCAACCTCGATTCTTACAGCTTATATCTATCTGAGCAGTATTAATAACGATTAGCCCCTCATGACGAACCTACTCCCTTTCGGACTCGGCGCCTGGATTTTTATTTCCTGTTACCTATGTTCCTTGCTACTACTTGGCTGGCTAAGTTTCAATGCACGTAAGGAAGACACATTACAAGACTTTTATCTTGCAGACCGTGGATTTGGATTCGTAGTTCTATTTTTAACGCTTTACGCAACGCAATATAGCGGAAATAGTGTTTTCGGAGTTGCGGGAGCGACCTATCGAATCGGTTTTAGTTGGTTAGTCGCTGTTCACTACATGCTCGCGATTATTGTTTTCTATCTAACCTATGCACCTAAGCTGTATACCCTGTCGCGTCTACGAGGGTACGTGACGCCAGCAGACTACTTCAAAGATCGCTTCAACTCGCCGGCAATCACGCTTATCGGTTCTATCGTGATGATCGTAGCACTAAACAACTACCTACTCGCACAACTCATGACGATGGGACGAGCACTACAAGGTCTAGCTGGCCTGCAAGGCGATCTAGCATACAACTACGGTGTAGTCGGACTAGCTTTTATCATGCTCGTATACGGCACCCTTGGCGGTGTCAGGGCTATCGCCTGGACCGACGTCATTCAGGGTGGAGTCCTCATGCTAGGATTCTTCATCCTACTACTACTCCTACGAGAACAGTTCGGTTCGCTATCCGCTGCAACACAGACCGTTATTACCTCAATAGACTCAAATAAGATTACAAAACCGAGCACCCTTATGCTACGAGAGTGGTTGAGTTATATCTTTCTTATCGGAATAGGAGCTTCGTTGTATCCACAGGCAATCCAGCGGATCTATGCTGCAAAATCTCGCAAAACTCTGAACCAAAGCCTTGCTATCATGACATTTCTACCATTCGGAACAGCGCTGATAGCCGTAATAACAGGTATCTATGGACTGGCCTACGTACCTGGACTAGAAGGGGCAGCAACAGATCAGGTGCTCGCAAGACTGCTACGAATCATTCAGGAAGGCTCTACTCTCGGTTATGCATTCGTCGTTGTGATTTTTAGTGCCATTCTCGCAGCTCTAATGTCCACGGCGGACTCCGCAATGCTCTCGATATCATCTATGTTCACGAAAGACATTTATGGAACCTTCCTGCAACCGAAAGCGAGAGAAGCAGACCTTACCGCAATCGGCAAACGTTGTTCGTGGATAGTTGTGTGCATCCTTACAATACTTGCTATCCTTTTAAAGGACCAGGCATCACTGGTTACATTAATTGACCGGAAATTCGATATTCTCGTACAACTCGCACCCGCCTTTATGATCGGTATCCACTGGCCCCGACTCCGATCTGAGCCAACTTTGTGGGGATTAATCGCGGGACTATCGATTGCGCTGGGTCTCGCCTTCGGACCATTCGACTTCGTCATCACCGGCAAGATATGGGGTTTCCATCCAGGTCTGTACGGATTGATTATCAATGCAGCGATCGCCGTGCTCGGCACGATAATACTTGAGCATCGAAAGCCACTACACTTACATGATTTCAGTACCTAGCACTAACCTGGGGTACCGGCTCCGAAATAGTCAGGCGGCGACTCTAGGCATGAGCCACGCGATTCCAACTGATCTACCTCGCCCTCGACCGGGGCCGGAATCTGCAAAGACTCCGATTGGTCCGGTGGACTGAGATCGTCTGGAATCCGAACTGGGGGAATCTGCCCGCTTCCCGTATATCGCTCCGTATCTTCACAACGCAATGCGAAGCGACCCGCACAGCCCCCGAGACTCCAGATTGCAAAAATACCGATCAGAGCCCGTCTTTTCACTACCACTAGGGCACCTTGATACCGGCAGCATGTATAGCCGCCAATACACCTTCATGATGTTCTACTGCGAGTCCGGTCAACGGCAAACGAATACCGGAACCGGCATAACCGAGCTGTGCCAAAGCCCACTTAACTGGAATCGGGTTACTCTCGAAAAATAGGCTCTCATGCAGCCCCCGCAAGGATGCATCAACTGCCTTTGCTCTCCTGTTGTCACCAGAACGAGCAGCATCGCAGAGAGCCCGCATCTGTGATGGCGCAACATTCGCTGTCACGGAAATACAACCATCTCCACCAAGTAGCATAAACTCCGCTGAGGTAGCATCATCGCCACTCAAGAGCACGAAATCCGGTCCGCAACCATCCCTTAGTATCTCTACACGATCTACTTCGCCACTCGCTTCCTTTATTCCAGAAATATTACCGTGGCAAGCAAGCTTCTTCGCCGTATTACTCGTTAGATCAACCCCCGTCCGGCCTGGCACATTGTATAGAATTACAGGACGCTGAACAGAATCCGCTATAAGGGAGAAATGCTGAAACAACCCCTCCTGTGTCGGTTTATTATAGTAAGGCGTGACCACAAGAAACCCATCGACAGGCAATTTATCAACCGCTTTCGAAAGCGCCTTCGTCTGCACTGTCGAATTCGAACCAGTCCCAGCAATGACAGGTATGCGCCCGTCCACTAGTTCGCAGGAACGCTCGATCAATTCGATATGCTCATCATGGGTAAGGGTTGCAGACTCACCGGTAGTTCCAGCAATCACTAATGCTTCAGTGCCTGAAGCGATATGGAACTCAACTAGCTTTCCCAAATCGCCGTGGTTGATTTGACCATCGGCATCCATAGGAGTAACCAATGCAACTGTACTACCCGTGAACATCTACTCTTACCACCAATCCTGAAGGTCGCGATGGTACTGGCCCCCCGAGACACGCGCAACCTAACTTGTGCGATCGCAAGCTAACTATAGCCATCCGGCCTCGTTGCAGGACTACTATATAGCGGTACACTGCCCTCTGAGAACCCCAACTAGGATGCTCCTTTGATGCAACAACCCATGGTTATTTCCGCGATTGGAGGCGATCGAGAAAGCATCGGACACAGCCTAACACCCGCTATCCTTGACTGTAGCAATAGCATAAAAGAAAACCATATGTTGAGTCTGGAATCCGAATTCACGATGCTCGTTAACATTCCCGCGGTTCTTCATATCTCAAACCTACGCGAAAAGTTTATGGAATTTAGCAATCAGATCAATCTTGACGAGATTATGGAGACGGTGAAGAATTCATAATAAAATCATACGTATTAAGTAAAATATCGACAAATCAAACTGTTTCTAAAAGGACCATTGCCCACGTGCTGAAGTCTTTTACCATCGTGATCCTTATACTTTCGTGCGCAGGCGCTGCTGCACAGGGAGGTAATCTACCCGATTTCGGTAGCACGGCAGACTCGGTCATCACGAGAAGCCAGGAAGCTCAGCTTGGAAGAAGCGTTGTCGCACAGATTAGAAATGCCGGCGCTATCATGGAGGATCCGCTTTCAACAGAATATATCCAGGCAATTGGAGCTCGACTTGCCGGGCATGTAAATGAAGGTCAGCAAAGCTTCGAATTTTTTATCGTAGACGACCCAGCAATTAATGCCTTCGCGCTGCCAGGTGGCTATATCGGTGTAAACGTTGGTTTGCTGCTAGCGAGCGAGACCGAAAGCGAACTAGCCGGAGTCCTGGCACATGAGGTAGCACACGTCACACAACGCCATATCGCGCGCTCCATGTACGACAATCAACGTAATAGCGTTCTAAATATGGCCGCTATGCTCGCTGCTGTATTACTGGGTGCAGCAACCGACGCCGGCGGCGAGGCTACAACTGGACTACTTACTGCAGCCCAAGCCGCAACCATTCAACGCCAAATTAATTTTACGCGTGCTAACGAACATGAAGCTGACCGTATCGGAATGGAGACTCTGTCTACTGCTGGATTTGACCCAACGGGAATGGCCGGCTTCTTCGAAAAACTGTCGCGGCGCTACGGAGGTTCTCGCTTAACCGTTCCCGCGATTCTGCAAACTCACCCCGTGACTACGGAGCGAATCGCCGATGCACGTAATCGCGCGCGGCAGCTCCCGAGAGCACAGGTCGAAAACAGCCCTAGCTATAGTATCGTCAAAGCCCGTCTCCGAGCACTCCAAGCACCGACGTCAGAATCAGCCCACACGATCTTCCAAACGCGTATAGCAAATAACAGTACAGAATTAGCTGATCGTTACGGACTAGCGTTGAGTCTGTCTCGGCTTGGTAGGGATGATGAGGCGGAGCGCATATTTAGAGAACTCGTAGAAATATCGCCCGGTATTATTCCTTTCAGGATCGGCCACGGTGAAACGCTTGTTAAAAACGGTCAGATCGACAGAGCTCTCGACGTCTACTCAGAAGCAATCGGCCTCTTCCCACGTAACGTTCCGCTCACGATCAGCTACGCCGAAACATTGATTCTTGCAAGCGAACCCGCTATAGCTCACGAAATTTTGCTCGATCTACTCAATAACGTAACTCCAACCCCCGAACAAATCCGACTAATCGCGCGGGCTGCTAATGCCGAAGGCGATATCGGTAATGCGCATTTTTATATGGCCGAGTACTACCTAATGATTGGTAGCGGTCCTCTGGCTGTGAATCAGCTCATGATGGCACTTGAATCACCAAACGTAAACCACGTAGATCACGCTCGCATTGAAGCCCGGCTTTCTCAGGTTCAAGAGTTTATGGCTCCGGACTAGCAACGGCACTAAAGACACGATACTCCGAATGGAATACAAAGCCCGAGTCAGGCTACCGTCGGTGTACCTCTAGCCCCACAAACAAAACAAAACAAAACAAAAAAACCCAAACACTTTGCCTCGGAATAGAAAAGAGTACTAAAATAGTCCCGTTTTATTAGCGACAAGTCTAGCAATGCTACGTATAAGCAAATTAACGGATTATGGTACCTTGGTGTTAGCCCAGCTTCCTGTCTACACCAAGGGCCTTACGAATGCTGGACAGGTCGCTACAGCTACTCACCTCCCACAAGCAACTGTCAGCAAACTCCTGAAAGCGCTAGTACGTGCTGGAATTGTAGTATCTGAACGCGGCTTGCATGGCGGCTACGCTCTAGCACGACCAGACGATGAGATATCAGCTGCCGAAATTATCAATGCGATTGAAGGACCTTTGGCCATTACGGAATGCAGCTCTGCCAAAGGCCAGTGCAGCCTCGAACCTACCTGTCAGGTCGGCTCAGCCTGGCAAGCTATCAATCTGAGCATCCGTCGCGCGCTTAATGAAGTCAGTCTTGCAGATTTGCAGACTCGACAAGCACCTATACAACCACCGCGATTCCGCGATGACATTATCAGCCAGTTAATTACACGTTAACGACTTAAAAGGACTGCGATGGCAACAACACCTGATAATTTATCCGACCTAGTCGAACAGAAATACCAGCACGGCTTCGTGACCGATATTGAGCAGGATATAGTACCACCCGGACTAAATGAAGACGTGATTCGGCTAATTTCCAAGAAAAAGAAGGAGCCTGCGTTTCTTACCGAATGGCGACTGAAAGCATACCGGCACTGGCTGACAATCAACGAACCAGAATGGGCCCACGTTAACTACGAACCAATCGATTACCAATCGATCTCCTATTACGCTGCACCGAAAAACCCCGATGACGCGCCGAAGAGTTTGGATGAGGTAGACCCCAAACTGCTAGAAACGTATGACAAACTAGGCATCCCTTTACATGAACGAGCACGCCTAGCGGGGGTCGCTGTCGACGCAGTCTTCGACAGCGTTTCGGTCGCGACAACATTCCAGACCAAGCTAGCGGATGCTGGAGTAATCTTCTGCTCCTTCTCCGAGGCAGTAACAAAACATCCAGAGCTTATAGAGCAATACCTTGGTACGGTCGTCCCCCAGCGAGATAATTTTTTCGCTGCATTGAACTCCGCAGTATTTACTGACGGCTCCTTCGTGTATGTCCCGAAAGGCATACGTTGCCCAATGGAACTCTCCACATACTTCCGTATTAATGCGGCCAATACCGGACAATTCGAACGAACGCTCATCATTGCAGAAACCGGTAGCCATGTTAGTTACCTGGAAGGCTGTACCGCTCCAATGCGAGATGAAAACCAATTGCACGCCGCTGTAGTAGAACTCGTGGCACTGGATGATGCCGAAATAAAATACTCGACAGTACAAAACTGGTATCCCGGGGACGAAAATGGTATCGGCGGAATCTATAATTTCGTCACAAAACGCGGCGATTGCCGTGGTAAAAACTCAAAAATATCTTGGACTCAGGTAGAAACAGGATCTGCGATTACTTGGAAATACCCGAGTTGTGTTTTACGTGGAGAAAACTCCATTGGTGAATTCTATTCAGTTGCAGTAGCAAATAACTATCAGCAAGCTGACACTGGAACTAAAATGATTCACGTTGGCCGTAATTCACGTAGCACTATAATTTCCAAAGGTATATCTGCTGGCCACGCTCAAAATTCGTATCGGGGACTCGTCCGTGTAATGCCATCGGCTAGTGGGGCTCGTAACTATACCCAGTGTGATTCACTACTGATCGGCGACCAATCTGGTGCGCATACTTTTCCGTATATTGAGGCGCGCGAACCCACCGCGCAAATAGAGCACGAGGCTAGCACCTCAAAAATTAGCGAAGATCAGCTCTTTTATTGTCGCCAACGTGGATTGGCCGAGGAAGATGCCGTCAACCTGATCGTCAACGGTTTTTGCCGCGAGGTCTTTAAAGAACTACCCATGGAATTCGCCGTGGAAGCACAAAACCTGTTGAATGTAAGTCTCGAAGGGGCCGTCGGCTAACGGCCGGAGTTATAACAAATGTTAGAAATAAATAATTTGCACGTGTGTGTAGAAGAACACACTATCCTGAACGGCCTTACTCTGTCAGTCAGCGCAGGCGAGGTGCATGCAATCATGGGCCCGAATGGCTCCGGCAAAAGCACGTTAGCCCAGGTCATCGCAGGCCGTGAGGACTATCGAATTATAAAAGGTTCTATCACCTATAGTGGCCAGGACCTTCTGTCTATGCCAGCAGAAGACCGCGCTCGAGCCGGATTATTCCTCGGCTTTCAGTATCCCATCGAAATCCCAGGAGTCAATAACACCTACTTATTAAAAGCGGCACTGAATGCGCAACGAGCCGCGCGGGGCGAGAACGAGATCGATGCTTTCGAGTTTATGAAGATAATTAAAGAAAAAATTGAACTTATGCAGATTCCCAAAGACTTCTTAACCCGTAGCGTTAACGAAGGGTTCTCCGGCGGCGAAAAGAAGCGCAACGAAATCTTACAGATGCTAGTCCTTCAACCGACGCTCGCAGTACTAGACGAAACTGACTCCGGGCTCGATGTAGACGCACTTAAAGTTGTCGCTGATGGAATGAATAGTCTTCGCAGCCCAAATAACGCAATGATTCTAGTCACTCACTACGAACGCCTACTAGAATATGTTGTCCCGGACTTTGTGCACGTATTATCTGAAGGAAAAATCGCGAAGAGTGGCGATAGTAGCCTGGCGGGCGAGCTCGACAAGCGGGGCTACGACTGGGTCCAGAGCAAGACCGAAAACACATGACGCAAGCTTTCCTCCAGGAACAGTTTCGCGCCCGGATCCAAGAATTACCGGGAACTGAAACAATGCGTGTAGCACGCCAAAAGGCGATGTTGAGCTTTAACTCTTCGGGCTATCCTACACGCAAGTGGGAAGATTGGCGTTACACAGACCTAAAAACAATTTCTTCTGCAGAATACGATCCAATCCCAGCTTTACCATCGGCAAATACAATTTCGCATGCAAAACAGCAGGTAGATAGCCTCGGTTTAGCTAAGGACGCGAAATCGATTGTGTTTATTGATGGATATCTTAAAAACTCTTTTGGACCGCTACCTGCAACGCATGAAATAGAAATTGCGAATCTTTATGAAACCGCCGAGCACAGCATACGATCTTCGACTAGCGCCTTCTATGAAGGTATGCCTCTCGCAGCACTGAATACAGCATTTTCTGCGGGAGGCATTTACCTTCAGGTTGCAGCTGATACAATAATCACCGCGCCTCTTCATCTGATTTTCGTTGCTAGTAACGAGCCATCTATAACTCAACAACCACGTGTCGTCATTAACCTAAAGCCCGGTTCCCAGCTTCAGGTAATTCAACATTTTATCGGTTCCACTCCAAGTATCTCATGGACGAACGCAGTTACTCAGATCACGCAAGAAGCAGGATCAACACTCCGACTCTATCGCATACAGGACGAGTCTGAAACGCAATTACACACAGAGCTACTGTCTAGTAAACTGGCTGCAGATGCTAATCTTGAACTAGGATATGTGGATTTCGGTGGATCTCTAGTAAGAAACGATGCGCGCATCGACCTAGCTGGCCCAGGGGCGAGCTGTAGTTTGTTCGGTTTATCTATCGCCAACAAGGGACAGCATATCGACAATCATATCCATATTAACCATATTGAACCTAGGACAGTTAGTCAGCAAGCCTTCAGAAGCATAATCGGTGATCAGGGACGCGGAGTATTCAATGGTAAAGTAGTCGTTCAGAAAAACGCACAAAAAATCGACGCCCAACAGTCTAGCGATAATCTTCTTCTGTCAGAACGCAGCGAGATTAATACGAAACCAGAACTAGAGATATATGCGGATGATGTAAAATGCACGCACGGCGCAACTGTCGGACAACTCGATGAAGAACAGCTTTTCTATCTACGTGCCCGGGGAGTTGATGAGACAGCTGCGCGAGGGCTACTAACGTTTGCATTCGCAAATCAAATTATAAATCGCCTGCAAATACCTGAACTAAAAGAACGCGTTATGCGCGAGATATTACAGCGCCTTCCGGGGAGACAGCAGTGGGATGAGCTACTATGAGCGTCTCCAGCAACAAAAAAAAACTTGTCGACGCGAAACTTGTGACGGATATTGGGTCACTGAGATCAGATTTTCCCGTCCTGAATCAAGAGATTAACGGAAACCCTCTGACCTATCTCGATAGCGCTGCGACTTCGCAGCGTCCAAAGGCAGTTATCGATGCAATGCTTCATCACGAACAGTACAACCACGCTAATGTTCATCGTGGGGTACACCAACTGAGTCAACGATCAACCGATGCATACGAGGGTGCGAGAAGTAAGATTCGTGCATACCTCAACGCAAGAAATGATAATGAAATTATTTTTACCCGAGGCACCACCGAGTCAATCAATTTAGTCGCATCTAGTCTCGGACAAACATTACTGAAACCAGGCGACGAGGTGGTCGTTACCCAGTTAGAACACCACTCGAATATCGTTCCCTGGCAGCTGATCTGCGAACGGCTCGGCGCCTGTTTGGTTCCAGCACCTATAACTTCTGCCGGAGAGATTGATAGAGAAAGATTTTCTGCCTGCCTCAACAAAAAAACTAAGATTGTCGCACTCGGCCATGTTTCCAACGCTTTGGGTACAATTAATCCCCTACGTGAATTAATTGATGAAGCACATTCTGCTGGCGCATTGGTCTCCGTCGATGGTGCCCAGGCTATGCCTCATATGAGAGTAGATGTGCAGGCCTTAAACTGCGATTTCTACTCACTCTCCGGACACAAAATGTTCGGACCAACCGGTATAGGGATTCTCTATGGAAAGCAAGAGCTAATGGAGAAGATGCCTCCTTATCAAGGCGGTGGTGAGATGATACTCACGGTAAGCTTCAACGAGATCACATATAACACGCTACCTCATAAATTCGAAGCCGGCACACCAAATATTACAGGCGCTATAGGCCTGGGTGCCGCGGTCGATTACTTAAGTAACATCGACTTTGACGCACTGGCTACGCACGAACATGCACTACTCGAACACGCCACTGAAGAACTTCTAAAGTTGTCTGGAGTAAAAATATTCGGTATGGCCGCTAATAAGGCAAGTGTACTATCGTTTATGTTCGATAATATTCACGCGCATGACCTCGGTACAATAGTCGATCAAGAAGGTGTCGCTATTCGTACAGGCCATCATTGCGCTATGCCGATCATGACATTCTTTGGCGTACCCGCCACGGCACGCGCATCTTTTGCCCTTTATAACAATCACGACGACGTCGACAAGCTTTTGTCTAGTCTACGAGGAGCTCTGGAGATCTTTTTATGAACGACCTTCAGGACCTCTATCGTGAAGTCATCCTCGATCACAACCGAACACCCCGTAATTTTGGCGAGCTGGAAGATGCCAACCGAATCGTAGAGGGCGTAAATCCACTTTGCGGCGATCGCATCACGCTCTACGTTAAAATAGATGGTAATACTGTCGAAGATATCAGCTTCACCGGAACTGGATGCGCAATCTCAGTTGCTTCATCATCCCTAATGACTGAGAGAGTTCGGGGCATATCACGACAAGACAATATAAATCTTTTTAACAAAGTTCACGATATGCTTACCGCAAACGATTACGATAGTAGAAAGGTCGACGATCTGGAGAAACTCGCTGCATTATCCGGCGTTCGAGAATATCCAACTCGAATAAAATGCGCGAGCCTCGCATGGCACGCCCTTAAAAATGCGCTGACCGATGCTAGCGACAACGTTTCAACAGAGTGAGCCATGTATTACCCTCAAAATGAAACTATCGTATTCTCACGAGAATGTTCCGCAGTAGTTATTCCTGCTGGCGAGGAAGTAACGTTACCGGAAGGAACATCGGGATTTATTACTCAGGCGCTAGGCGGTAGCTTCACTATTTATATCGAAGGCAACCTATTTCGGATCGCTGGTATCGACGCGGACGCGATCGGTAAAGAACCATTGCGCCCCCCTGAAATCCCTTCCAACGCAACTGACGAAGAACTTGAATCGGTTATCTGGCAACAACTCAAAACCTGCTTCGATCCTGAAATCCCTATCAACATTGTCGACCTCGGCCTGATCTACCGATGCGATATCGCAATAAACAATTCGGGACAGCGAATTGTAGAGGTTGAAATGACTCTCACGGCACCGGGCTGTGGAATGGGCGACATTCTAATGGAAGATGTTCGTGAAAAAATAGAGATAGTACCAACCATAGGCTATGCTGAAGTCAGACTAGTGTTTGATCCACTCTGGAATCAGTCAATGATGTCAGAAGAAGCACGGCTCGAAGCTGGTCTGCTCTAGCGCCCCGCATACGTGAAACGACTGGTATTAGTTCGACACGCAAAGGCGATCAGGACTGAACTAGGACGTCCTGATCATGACAGAATATTGTCGGATCGCGGAAACCACGATGCCTCCCAAATAGGCCAAAAACTAGCTGTTCGCAAAATGTGCCCATCGCTTATCCTCACAAGCTCTGCTACCAGGGCATATCAAACTGCGACTCTGATTGCGAAGGTATTAAAATATCCGACAAAGTCTCTTCACATCGAGAAAAAACTCTATTTAGCACCACCCGAAACGATTTTGGAGGCTGTCTACGAGCAGGCACAAAATCTCTCTGAGATCATGGTCATTGGCCATAATCCAGGTCTAACAGAACTAATAAATCAACTACTGCCATCGTTAAAAGTACGCAATCTAAAGACGAGCGGAATTGTCGCAATTGATTTCTCGACCACAAAATGGTCAAAGATTAAAAAGGTCAACGCGAAACTCGAATTTTACGACTACCCGAAGAATTCTTAACTATCCCATATAGTAGATTGAATTCTACCCTAGAAAGTGATGTCTCTATTGCCAAACTTTACGGCTAACGCACATCACAGAAACAGTAAGCGTAGATATCTTGTGGATCGTTGAGTCGATCAAGCATCTTGAACGGCTCAACTAGAGCACCCACTAATTGCTGGAACTCGAACGGAAACGTGACGTCGAGGCCTAATACATCTATAAGTGGTGCGAAAGATATCGCTAACTGGAGTGCTATACGCTCGGTGAACTCCAGCCTTTTCTCAAGATAGATCACCTCATACTGATCGTCCTCTAAACCAGCAAGCTCAGCTGCAGAAGCTATCGCATCACCAAGGTTTCCCAGATGGTCTATCAACCCGTGATCCTGGGCATCCGTCGCTATCCAGACGCGGCCGCGTGCGACTTCGTCTATCGCTTCTAATGACTTATCACGATGGCGCGCAACTTTTGAGACAAATTGATCATAACCATGCTGGATCGATTGCCCAATAATTGAAACTAACTCAGGACCGAGTTCGCGCATCGGATCTAGTTGTCCAGCAATCGCTGTCGTTCCTGTTCCATCAACATTAATGCCCAATCGATTTAAGGAGCGTTGAAATGTCGGTAGCGTCGCACCAATGCCTATTGAGCCAGTGAGCGTCGTCGGACTTGCCCAGATTTCATTAGCACTCATCGATATCCAATAGCCGCCAGAAGCGGCAACACTGCCCATTGATACTACTAACGGACGACCACTTTCCTGAAAAACCTCGAGTTCTCGAAGGACAACCTCCGAGGCAAAAGCACTTCCACCTGAACTATCTACACGGAGAACTAGCGCATCGACTTGATCGTTGTTTGTTGCGCGTCTAATTAGAGCTGCTGTCGAATCACCACCAATCGTGCCCGGGGCTTGTGACCCATCAAGAATCACTCCCGACGCGACAATAACGCCTACACTATTCTCAGCCGCTAACTCCATCCCATTTGTCTGGATTGCTCTAAGATAGAAATCGTGACCAATGGAAGAAAAATTATCAGCATTAGAATCTTCTTCATTACCCCCAACCAATGCCTTGAGTCTTGCGTTGATCTCATCTCGCGCTAACAACTCATCTACGAGACCATAATCAAGCGCCATCCGGGCAGAATCACCATTTGCCTCTTTCAAAAGTTCAACCGCATTATCTGCATATCTCTGTAATGCTGAACCATTGAGCCCTCTGGCCGCAGTAACATCAGCCTGATAGGCGTTCCACAGGGCACCGAGATACTCGCTAGCTGCCTCCCGATCATCATCCGACATGTCATCTCGTGTTATCGGTTCGACGAAAGACTTATATTCGCCAACTGTCCACACATTAAAATCAATCGAGAGATTTTCTATCGCGGTTCGATAGTACGGCATATAACGACTATAGCCATCGATATAGACAAAACCCATCGGATGCATGTAGATCTCATCTGCATGAGCCGCAAGATAATACTGACTACGAGTGAAACCGTCGCCAAATGCGATGACCTTCTTACCACTTGCCTTGAAGAGAATAATCTCATCTGCTATATCCTGTAGCTTACTGAGTCCACCGCCGCTAAGCCCCTCCAAATCCAAGACGAGCAACACTATTCGATCGTCGTCCTTAGCCACATGAATCGTATCGATCAGGTCTTTGACTAGCACCTCCTGCTGCTGGAGCCCTCGTGCTTTCGCGATTGCACGATCGATTGGGTCGCCGGAGAGTTGCTCTACCAGCGCGCCTTTGGGAGTCAAAATCAATGCCACGTTTTGAGGAACGGCGGCATTGTCCGGCTCCAATGCTGCTAGAACGAATATCACCAAACACAAAAGAAAAGTAAGACTTAGAACTTTACGCAGGCCATCCAATACCCCCCAAAGGGTCCAGAATAGTCCAATAATCGGTCGCAATAGATTCCACACAAGCCACACCTCTAAAACAAAACGTCGAACGTTACCGTACTACTCTACCAGCACGAGCGACAAACCAGGCCAGTACGCGATAACAAAGACGGTGATCAACAAGACTAAGAAAAATGGTAACGTCGCCCGATATATATCGGCAATGCTCCGCTCGAATCGGAAACTCGCGATAAAAAGGTTCAAACCAACAGGCGGCGTAAGATAACCTAACTCCATAGTCGCTAGAAAAACGATACCCAGATGAATCGGATGAATTCCATACTCTATGGCTACCGGCAGTACTAGAGGGACAACGAGAACGATCGCAGAAAAGATATCGAGGATTGCGCCAAGAATAAGAAGGAAGATAATCAACGCGAGAAGAAAAGACCCTGGTCCTGCAACGTAAGTATCAACTATCGTGAAAAGCCTCTCTGGAACGCCGGCATAAATCATGTAGTTAGTCGAGGCCAGCGACATACCAAGAATCATGAAAATTGCACCAACGAGCACCATCGATTCGCGCATGATTTTAGGGAGACTAGCCCAGCGAACCTCCCGACGGACGATTATTTCTACGAAAACAACATATAGAGCAGTCACCGCGGCCGCCTCAGAAACGGCAAAGTAACCGCTGTAAATACCGCCTAGCACAACGATCGGCAATGGTAACTCCCAAGCTGACTCTCTCAGCGAAGCAAGCACTTCCTTCCCTGACGCATCAACAAGTGATGTCCGGATGCTACGACTAATAAAAAAGCTATAGACACACAATAAAAGCACCATGAGCAACCCAGGAAATATACCGGCAAGAAATAAGTCATCGATAGACGCTCCGGCAACAACACCGTAGAGAATCAAAGGTAATGAAGGCGCGAAGAGAAGACCTAAACTACCGGAGGTTGTGATTAAACCTAGGCTAAAACGGTCATCGTAACCAGCCCCCGACAAAGCAGGATAGAACAATGCTCCTAACGCAATAATCGTCACCCCTGACGCTCCGGTAAAAGCGGTAAACAAGGCGCAGGTTGCTAGGCATACCATAGCGAGACCACCGGGCAACCATCCGAGCAAAGCTTGAGACAACGCAACAAGCCGCCGCGGAGATTTACTTTCGCTAAGCAAGAAACCCGAAAAAGTAAACAACGGAATCGCTACAAGAATTGGCATTTCTGCAAGACCGAAAATCTCTATTCCCATCAGAGCAAGGTCGATTTCAGCCCTATAGAAACCTACCATCGCACTCGCAGCAATAATCGCGAACAACGGCGCCCCTAGTAGTGCTAGTACGAGAAGAATTAATCCCGTCAAAATCACGTCTTACTTCCGCGCAGTTCGTTGATAGTCCTTAGCACATAGCGACAGCAAATTAAAAAGAAGCCGACCGGTAATATCAGCTGAAAAATCCATGCCGGCCAGTCGCCCATTAACAAATCGCCATAAAATCTCGATTCCTGAACAAAGCGCCATGAGTGCCAGGCAAGCACACCGGTAACAATAGCGGTGAATATGTCTGTCGTTAGCGCCGCCAATCTCTGCAGCGGCTTAGACAGCCATCGCATTAGAAGATCGATCTTAATGTGCTTGTTCTCGCGACTCGCTGTTATCGCACCGACCAACGCGAGCCAGAGAACCATCAGACGTATTAAACCGTCTCCCCATACCAACCCAGTGGAGAACACGTTACGTAGAAGAATCTGTGAGCTAGCGAGAACTATTAGGCTCGACAATAGCAAAGTCAGCAGCGCACTCTCTAGCCATCGGCCCCAACGTTCTAAGCGTAAAAGCCAGGACTGAAATCCAGTATTAACGCGGGAGCTATTCAGTTACCCGATACTCCGTCCGTCACAGCAGAGAGGCTCCAGCACCTGCGCGGTACTCTTCTAAAAGGGCTAGTATTTTGTCTAGAATATCGGCATCGATATCGCGGCGATTCCCCAATTCAGGATAAAGGCCTTCGATCGTATTACGCCAACCTGATACTTGCTCGGATCGTACTGGAACGAGCTCGAGACCAGAATCCCAGAGCACAGTCTCCGCTTCCCGATTATCGGTTCGTGTCTGTGCATCCAGGCGACTCATCACACCACTCATCACGTTTCTCACTAATGCCTGATCTGCCCGCAAAAGACTATCGAACACACGATTATCTATAGCAAAAACGCCAATACTATAGGCAATCGGCAAATCTGTTACGTACTTAACCTTTGTATGCCACTGTAGCACTAGTGCTACAACGGGAGAAGCAGCAACGACATCTAGCAGTCCCGTCTGTAGCCCCGTTAAAACGTCAGTCGGTGGCAGCGCAACCGGAGAGAGCCCCATCACTTCGAGCGCACGAAAACCGATAGGATCACCTTCCGGGCTCCACACTTTTCGACGCCGCATATCGTCTACGTTACTTATCGGCTCGTTAGCCATGAACTGTGCAAAACCACCCTCGACGAAACCGAAACTTGTAAAGCCAGCCTCCCTCAAACCAGCCTCCAAATCAGCGTCAAGACGCGCGCGAACGTAGTCGACTTCATCAAGAGAATGAAACAGCAAGGGAATACCGTAAAGGTTTAATCCAGCGTAACGCTCTCCAATGCCTCCACTGGTAAAAGCTCCACCTTGCAACTGTCCAACACGAATTTTCCGCAATACCTGCGAGTCGCTCCCCATAACCCCGCCTGGATAAAATTTGATCGTAACCCGCCCGTTAGTACGCTCATGGATAGTATCCGCACCAGTCCTCATTTCGCGCATCCAGCCCGACCCGTCAGGCGCGACTGTAGCAACCTTTATTTCCTGCCCGTTCGCAGAATTACACAACAAAACTACCAATATTGAGCAGAGAAACCGACTACTAGCTTTAGAAGCATGTCTGGTCATCGTAAAACTTACTAAAAGTAGTCCGCAGAGGAGGCTAGGAGCGCTTCGGCATCCCGTTTCGCAAGCACGTTTAGCAGTGTGCGCCCGGGCACCTCAGCTGGAGCGAGAATGACTTCTCTTAGCAATCTATCATGTAACTCTTGATCGAACATCATTCGACAATAACGGCGTGCGAATTCTACCTTTGCCGATAAATCTTTTCCGTTACTCATTTCAATAGCTCTTTCAAAATGTTCCCTCGCGATATCGGGACGTCCACCAAACGCGGGAGGCCTCAGAGAGTTCAAAATACCGAGATAAACATGCACCCCACCATTGTCATAAGTTTCATCGAGTTCAAGTAAACGCCCCATCGCGGCATGAACCCAAGGCAACTCGCCCACGGCGCTCCAGTCAGAGCTTGTAGCATCTAGATGACTCAACCAACTGACAGCATAGGCATAAAGTAACTCGACACGTTCCTCATCGATATTACCGATTTCGGTAACAAAAAGATCGTACTCTAGATTCGACCAATCGCAAGAAGGCGGATAGTCGATACAAATTGCACGTTCACCGTAACGACGAGCCTTAGCGGTCAATATCGCACCATGATTTTCATCATTGGCGAATCGCGACCCATAGAGTGCGAATAGCTGCGCGCCTGCGGCGAGAAGCCCGGAGTTTTCAGGATTATCGATAATAAGTCCGTCAACGATAAGTAGATAGGCGGGAAGGCCGGCACCAACTATCGCTGGATCGTCCTGGTTAAGAATTACAGCGGAAAGGGTGTCTGCCGCAACTCCACTAACGGCTGACACAATGCAGCCACTAGAACCGAACAGGGGTACCGCAGCCAACAACAAACTACCCCTACTTAGAAAACCTCTAGAAAGGCATGCCATCAGACTAACATTAGCGGCGTACCCCGCCCCTCCTGATTAAAGCTTTTCCTTAATTCGCGCTGATTTACCGCTACGCTCGCGAAGATAATAGAGCTTCGCACGTCGCACAACACCACGGCGTTTGACTGTGATATTCGCGACGGCCGGACTATGCGTTTGAAATACGCGCTCTACCCCTTCACCGTGGGAAATCTTACGCACGGTGAATGCCGAATTAAGGCCACGGTTACGCTTAGCAATTACTACCCCCTCATAGGCCTGAAGCCTCTCCCGTTCCCCTTCCTTTACTCTAACCTGAACGATGACTGTATCGCCAGGCGAGAAATGAGGGACATCAGTCTTGAGTTGTTCTTGCTCAATCTCATCGATTACTTTGGACATTGATTCATCCTTAAACGTCGATAGTATCTATCTCGCTGTGTTCATCTATAAATTCGTCCAGAAGATTTTTCTCCTCCGGCGTCAAACATCTATCTTCCAACAATTGCGGTCGGCGTATCCAGGTCCTTCCAAGCGCCTGCTTTAGGCGCCACCGTCTTATCGCTTCGTGATGCCCCTGAACTAACACCTCTGGAACGCCAAGACCATCAACTACCTCAGGACGAGTGTACTGAGGATAATCCAGTAGTCCAGTCACAAACGAATCTTCCCGAGAAGAATCCTTGTGGCCGAGCACGCCAGGAAGAAGCCGGGCGACCGCATCAATAACGACCGCTGCTGCTAATTCGCCTCCACTGAGTACAAAATCGCCTAAAGATAATTCTTCCTCGACTTCTTTTGCAACAATTCTCTCATCCAGTCCCTCATATCGCCCCGCAACCAACAATAATCCGGAACCCGCCGCAATTTCCATAGCCAGTGCTTGGTCGAAGACCCGACCCTGGGCACTAAGTACGAACTCCCGGCTTCCTGCTGGGAGTTCACGCCGCGATTGGTGTATAGCATCACGCAACGGTTCGTATTTCAGCACCATACCCGGGCCACCACCGTAAGGCCGATCGTCCACTGTACGATGAATATCGGAAACAAAGTCCCGCGGCGAGACCTGCACGACATCGATCAACCCTTTCGCGCAAGCCCTACCGATCACACCATGTTGGATAACCGGCTCTACAATCTCAGGAAGCAACGACACGACGCTGATCTGAAACATTTCGAACCTCTAGATAACTAGTACGTTGGGTCCCAATTCACAACTAATAGACGTTGCTCTAGCTCTACTTCCTGCACAACTTTTCCTTCTACAAAGGGTATCAGCCGCCGCCGATCTCCGATAACTACCATCACGTCATGACCACCCGTCTCGAACAAATAATCCAGACGTCCAAGAATTTGTCCGGAACTCGTGACAACTTCCATACCCTCGAGGTCGGTCCAGTAGTACTCCCCAGGATCACACGACGCGAGCGCTACCCGTTCGACCGCAATCTCCGCGCCGACTAATTCCCTTGCCTGCTCTCTAGTGTCAACGTTTTTCAGCTTCGCTACTACTGAACGTCCGTGATTCTTTCCCTCTTCGATCTCAAGAATCTTTTCATCATCACCACTACGTAAAATCCACGTCTCAAAACTGATAATTTCATCTCGAGGATCGGTATACGAAAAAACCTTGACCCAACCTTTAACACCGAGAAGGCCATTTATATGGCCTAGTGTTACCAGTTGGTGAGACACCCCGCTCACTGCGGTTGCTCCTCGGGCCTACGCCCTAACTAGGCTACCTTGCTGCCCCGTGCCTGTTTCACTAAATTGGCAACGCGGTCAGACGTTTGCGCGCCCTGAGATACCCAATAGTCAGCCCGTTCCAGATCGAGCTTAAGTTTACGCTCGCCGCCCGCCGCGATCGGGTTGAAGTACCCTAGTCGCTCGATGTAGCGGCCGTCACGACGATTACGGCTATCGGTTACAACAATATGATAAAACGGTCGCTTCTTCGCGCCACCCCGAGATAACCGGATAGTAACCATAGACATATACTCGTTGAAATCTATTCAAAAACTAAAGCGGTCATAAATAACAACCGCTCGGGAAAGTGCGAATTCTACCGAAATTAACAGATAAGTGAAGGTTCCTTGCTACCTAATTTGCTGACAATCAACGTCTGCCTCTCTGCGGCGGGCGTCCCTGGTAGCCATGTAGCTCGCCCAGGAGCTGTTTCATGCCGGCCGGTTTGGAGGCCCGTTTCATTATCTTCGTGAGTTGCCGGTGTTGTTTTAGCAACCGGGTTACGTCCTGAACCTGAAGCCCTGAACCCTGTGCTATCCGGCGCTTCCGCGAACCGCTAACAAGTTCCGGCCGGCGGCGTTCCGCTGGAGTCATCGCATCGATAATACCTATTTGGCGCCGGATTTGAGACTCTTGTAGGCCAGTCTGCATAGTAGCTGCATTTATGCTTGGGAAACTGTCGAGCAGTGAATTCATACCATCGATTTTTTTCAACTGCTTGAGTTGCAAACGAAAATCTTCAAGATTCATCCGCCCACCACGACTTACCTTTGCCGCTACTCGCTCTACAGCGTTCTGATCCACATTTCGCTGGACAGTCTCGACAAATCCGACAACGTCACCCATACCAAGGATTCTCGACGCCATGCGCTGCGGATCAAAGGCTTCAAGCGCATCAAGTTTTTCACCCGTACCTAGAAGTTTAACCGGCAAACCCGTCACTTCCCGAACTGATAAAATTCCACCGCTACGCGCATCACCATCAGCTTTAGTCGCAATAACTCCCGTAAGCGGCAATGCTTCGTGGAAAGCTGAGACCGAGTTAACGACATCCTGGCCGCCCATCGCATCAAGCACAAACAGCGTCTCGTGCGGTGAGAGCGCCGCGTG
>Ga0310344_10001134_pt1 | contig 20647 bp, 13 predicted proteins | sample HC15DNA20200_MG_FD_203801 | JGI IMG/M metagenome (GOLD analysis project Ga0310344, IMG submission 203801) | Marine microbial communities from station ALOHA, North Pacific Subtropical Gyre - HC15-DNA-20-200_MG | ecosystem: Environmental > Aquatic > Marine > Oceanic | place: Pacific Ocean: North... | reverse complement strand
GAGTCGGCCGCCGACAAGAAGTCCGAAGGCAAGGCCGCCGGTGCCACCGGCTGGCTGGTCAAGCCGTTCAATCCGGAACAGCTGGTCGCCACGGTACAGAAAGTCCTGGGCTGAGCCCTTCCCTCCTTACGACCGCTTCCGGACCACCCGCCATGAGCATGGACCTGCAACGTTTCCACGCCACGTTCTTCGAGGAAAGCCGCGAGGGGCTGGACGCGATGGAAGCCGGCCTGCTGTCGCTGGAGGAAGGCAGCCGCGACCCGGAAACCATCAACTCGGTGTTCCGCGCCGCGCACTCCATCAAGGGCGGCGCGGCGACGTTCGGCTTCGAGTCGATCGCCGGCCTGACCCACGTGCTGGAAACGCTGCTGGACGAACTGCGCGCGGGCAAGCGCGCGCTCGAACCGGCGGCTGTGGATGCCATGCTCGGCTCGGTGGACGTGCTGCGCGCGTTGCTGCGCGAGGCCGAACATGGCCAGGCCGCCGACCCGGCCGCCGTGCAGGCCGTGCTGGCACGGTTGAACGCGGTGCTGTCCGGCCAGGCGGCCGCCACGCCGGCCGCCGCCGCGAAGAAGGAAGAAGAACCCGAGGCCTGGCACATCGGCTTCACCCCGGCACCGTCGCTGTTCATGAGCGGCAACGACCCGCTGCGCATCATCCGCGAACTGGAACACCTGGGCCCGCTGCAGATCGCCGCGCGCCTGGAACGCCTGCCCGGCTTCGAGCAGATCGACCCGATGGAGGCCTACCTGGCGTGGGACCTGGGCCTGATCGGCAAGGTGCCGCGCAGCAAGATCGAAGACACCTTCGCCTGGGTCGTGGACGACTGCGAGCTGGAGATCCGCCCGATGGCGGTGCCGGCGCCGCCGCCGAGCCTGGCGGTGGAAGAAGCCGCGCCCGCTACCGCCGCGGTGGCAGTGGCGGCCGCACCTGCACCGGCCGCCGCGGCCGGCGCCGCGCCGGCCGCCAACAGTGCCGCGCATGAAGCCGAAACCTCGATCCGCGTCAGCGTCGACAAGGTCGACGCCCTGATCAACCTGGTCGGCGAACTGGTCATCACCCAGGCCATGCTCAAGGCCGTGTCCGGCGGCCTGGATGCCGCGCACGCCGAAAGCCTCGCCGCCGGCCTGGACCTGCTCGAGCGCAACACCCGCGACCTGCAGGAAGCGGTGATCGGCGTGCGCATGCTGCCGGTGGACGCGGTGTTCCGCCGCTTCCCGCGCCTGGTGCGCGACCTCTCCACCCGCCTGGGCAAGCAGGTGCGCCTGCGCACGCTGGGCGAAGGCACCGAGCTGGACAAGGGCCTGATCGAGAAGATCGCCGATCCGCTCGTCCACCTGGTGCGCAATTCCATCGACCACGGCCTGGAACTGCCCGAGGCGCGCAGCGCTGCCGGCAAGGACGAGACCGGCACGATTACCCTGGCCGCTTCGCACCAGGGTGGCCACATCGTGATCGAAGTCAGCGACGACGGCCGCGGCTTGAACCGCGAGAAGATCCTCGCCAAGGCAGCCGAACGCGGCATCGCCGTGCCGGACAACCCCACCGATTCGCAGGTGTGGGACCTGATCTTCGCGCCGGGATTCTCCACTGCCGACGCGGTCACCGACCTGTCCGGCCGCGGCGTGGGCATGGACGTGGTCCGCCGCAACATCCAGGCACTGGGCGGCGAAGTGCAGGTGGAAAGCAGCGCCGGCCACGGCACGCGCACGCTGATCCGCCTGCCGCTGACCCTGGCCATCCTCGACGGCATGACCGTGTCGGTGGCCGGTGAAACCCTGATCCTGCCGCTGGCCTACGTGCTCGAAGCGCTGCAGCCCCAGGCGGCGGACATCCGCACCATGGCCGGCGAAGGCCGCGTGCTGCGCGTGCGTGGCGAGTATTTGCCGATCCTTTCGCTCAGCGAGTACTACGGCTATGCCGGCGAGCGCAGCGAGGATCCGCTGGTGGTGGTGGTCGAAGGCGACGGGCAGAAGATCGCGCTGGAAGTGGACGAACTCGTCGGCCAGCAGCAGGTCGTGGTCAAGAACATCGAGAACAACTACCGCCGTATCGCCGGCATCTCTGGTGCCACCATCCTCGGCGACGGCCGCGTCGCATTGATCGTGGACATCGGTGGCCTGGTGCGTTCGCTGCGCGCCCTGCCCCAGGCCGCCTAGCATCCGCGCGGCGCCCGCGCCGCTTTCGGGCTCGACTCCAGCCCCGGCCTCGCGCCGGGGCTTTGTCGTATGCGATGACCCAGACGGCTCCGTCCCGGCCCGCTATTCCCGAAATTCCCGTCACGCGACTGAACTATTCGCAGGAAGGATTAACGGCTTCCGAATTGTGACGTCGATCCGCCCTCAAGGGTGAAACCGTCGCGCCGCTAATCCCAATGTCAAGGCGAAATCCATCCCTTCGCCCTGGCACCTTCCCATTCCGCGGCTGCGTGCCGAGCACTCGAGATATCGCCATGAAGTGGTTCCAGAATCTGACGATCGCCAGAAAACTGGCGCTCGCCTTCTCCATAACGACCGTGATGACGCTGGCGCTGGGCGCGTTCGCGCTGCTGCGTCTGGGTGCCGGCAACAGCCAACTCGTGGAGCTGAGCGAAGACTGGATGCCTTCGGTGCAGCACCTGGGCGAGATGCGCTCGCAACTGGGCGAATACCGCACCTACGAGATCTCGCAGCTCTACAGCCAGGATGACCCGGCCAAGATCGCCGACTACGACAAGCGCATGGCCGACACCGAGGCCAGCATCGCCAAGGAAGAGAAGGGCTACGCGGACGTCTCCACCGACGCCGATCCGGACGAGGTGGCGATCTACGCCAAGGTCAAGAAGGACCGCGATGCGTACTTCGCCGCGCACGAGAAGATCGCCGCAGCCGTGCACGCCGGCGACTTCGAGGCCGCCCGCACGATCTCTTCCACCGAGGCGCGCGACGCACGTCGTGCGCTGTTCTCCGGCCTCAAGGACCTGAGCGCCTACAACATCGAGCGCCTGCACGCGACCGTGGCTCAGGCCAACGCGGCGCACAAGCGTACCGTGGCGATGCTGCTGGCGGTGCTGGCGCTGGTGACCGTCCTGGCCGGCGTACTGGGCTTTGTGATTGCCCGCGCCATCTCGCGCCCGCTCGGCGAGGCGACCCGCGTCGCCGGCCACATCGCCCGCGGCAAGCTGGACAATGCCATCGTCGTGCAGAGCCGTGACGAAACCGGCCAGCTGCTCGACAGCATGCGCCACATGCAGCAGCAGCTGCAGGCCGTGCTGGAAGCGCAGGAGGAAATGGCGCGCCGCCATGCCGCCGGCGAGATCAGCTTCCGCATGGACGAAGGCCGTTTCCCGGGCGACTACGGCCGCATGGTGCACGACGCCAACGAACTGGTCGCCGAGCATATCGACGTCAAGATGCAGGTCATCGACCTGACCCAGCGCTACGCCATCGGCGACCTCAGCCAGGACATGGCGCGCCTGCCGGGCGAGAAGGCCGTCATCAGCGACACGATGGATGCCGTCAAGCGCAACCTCGGCGCGATCAACGACGAGATCAAGCGCCTGGGCGCGGCCGCGGCCGCCGGTGACTTCAGCGTGCGCGGCGATGCCGAGGCATTCCAGTACGACTTCCGCTCGATGGTGGAAACGCTCAACCGCCTGATGTCCACCGCCGACGACAACCTGCACTCGCTCTCGGCGCTGCTGCGGGCCATCGCCGATGGCGACCTGACCCACCGCATGGAAGGCGACTTCCACGGCGTGTTCGCGCAGATGCGCGACGACGCCAATGCCACCGTCGCCCAGCTGACCGGCATCGTGGGCCGCATCCAGACCGCCAGCGGCAGCATCAACCTGGCCGCCGGCGAGATCGCCCAGGGCAACAACGATCTTTCGCGTCGCACCGAACAACAGGCCGCCAACCTGGAAGAGACCGCTGCCTCGATGGAGGAACTCACCTCCACCGTGAAGCAGAACGCCGAACACGCGCGCCAGGCCAACCAGCTCGCCATCGGCGCGGCCTCGGTGGCCTCGCAAGGTGGCGAGGTGGTCGGCCAGGTGGTGACCACGATGGGCGACATCGAAGCCTCTTCGCGCAAGATCGCCGAGATCATCTCGGTCATCGACGGCATCGCCTTCCAGACCAACATCCTGGCGCTCAACGCCGCGGTGGAAGCGGCGCGTGCCGGCGAGCAGGGCCGCGGCTTCGCCGTGGTGGCCTCGGAAGTGCGCACGCTGGCACAGCGTTCGGCCAACGCGGCCAAGGAGATCAAGGGCCTGATCGACGACTCCGTCGAGCGCGTGGCCGATGGCTCGGCCCTGGTGCACAAGGCCGGCGCCACGATGGGCGAGATCGTCGCCTCGGTGCAGCGCGTGACCGACATCATGGCCGAGATTTCCGCCGCCTCGCAGGAACAGTCCGCCGGCATCGAGCAGGTCAACCAGACCGTCACCCAGATGGACGAGACCACCCAGCAGAACGCCGCGCTGGTGGAGGAAGCCACCGCCGCGGCGCGCGCGATGGAAGAACAGGCCGGCCAGCTGTCCGAGGCCGTGGCGATCTTCAAGATCACCCAGGCCACGCAGGCCAGTGCAGCGGTGGTGAAGCTGCGTACGCCGCCGCGTTCCACCACCCCTGCCAGTGCCCCGCGTCCGGCGCCTGCACGCAAGCCGGCCGGCGGCGTCGCCACCGCGACCGCCAGCGACGCGGACTGGCAGGAGTTCTGACGCACCGGGTGCCGGCAGTGCCGGCACCCTTCCCTTTCCATCGCGAGGCACGGAGGCCTTCGCGCACCGAGCTTCCGGAACCCTCCTCCCATGAAGATCCTTTCCCGCCTCTCGATCGGACTGCGCCTCAGCCTGCTGGTGACCCTCGCGGTGACGCTGGTGCTGCTCACCCTGACCTGGCGCGTGTACGAGCAATCGGCCAGCGCCTACGAGACCAAGAGCCGCCAGGGTCTGGCCACCGCCACGCACGTGATGCAGGACACCATTGCCCTGTACGACCGCGCGCTCACCCAGGACACCGAGCGCCTGAGCGGCGGCTTCACCGCCCTGTTCCCCGCCGGCGAAGCCAGCCATGCCCGCGGCAAGCCGCTCAAGCGCGGCGAATTCGAGGTGGGCAACCTGGCGTTCGGCGGCAAGGCGCTGGGGACCGATGACACGCTGGTGGACCGCTTCACCGCCGGCACCGGCGCGGTGGCGACGATCTTCTCGCGCAGCGGCGACGACTTCGTGCGGATCTCCACCTCGCTCACCAACGACAAGGGCGAGCGCGTCGTGGGCACGGCGCTGGACCACAAGCACCCGGCCTATGCGCTGGCGCTGGAGAACAAGCCCTATACCGGTCGCGCCAAGCTGTTCGGCAACGACTACATGACCCACTACCAGCCCCTGGTCGACGCCCAGGGCCAGGTGATCGGCATCGCCTTCGTCGGCGTGAACTACAGCGCCGGGCTGGCCACGTTGAAGGAGCGCATGCGCGGGCTGAAGATCGGCGCGGACGGGTACTTCTTCGTCGTCGACCGGGCCGAGGGCGATGCGCACGGCAAGCTGGTGGTGCATCCGGGCGCCGAGGGCCAACCGGCCGCCGCCCTGGTGGCCGCCGCGGACCGCGAGGCATTCAACAAGCTGGTCGACAGCGCTTCGGACGAGCCGGCCGTCGGGGTGATCGCCATCGCGCCGGACGACAAGGCCACCGCCGTCCCGGCCACCGTGAGCGTCGAACACTTCCCGCGCTGGAAGTGGACACTGGTCGGCGTGGAGCCGCGCACCGCGCTGGCCGCCACCTTGCGCCACATGATGCAGGTGATGCTCGGCCTGTCGGTGCTGGCCATCGCGCTGATTGCCGCGCTGGTCTCCATCGCCACCCGCCGCATGGTCAGCCGGCCGCTGGCAGGCGCCTGCGGCGTGGCCCGCGACATCGCCGCCGGCAAGCTGGATGGCCACATCCCGGCCGGCGGCCAGGACGAGATGGGCGAACTGCTGCGTGCCATGCAGCGCATGCAGGGCGACCTGCGCGAGCGCATCGAGCGCGACCAGGCGGTGGCGGCGGAAAACCTGCGCGTGCGTATCGCGTTGGACAGCACGTCCACCGGCACGCTGATCACCGACCCGGATCTCACCGTCATCTACGCCAGCCCGGCGTTGCGCGCCATGCTCAACGGCTATGCCGAGCAGATCGGCCGCGCGTTGCCGGACATCGATACCGACCGACCGCTGGTCGGCCAGCCGATCGGCGTGCTCGAACCCGGCGGCGCGCTGCCACCCGAACTGCTCGCGCAGCTGCAGCGCGAGGGCACCCTGCGCCGCCAGGTGCATTTCGGCGAGGTCTGCTTCGACCAGAACCTTTCGCTCGTGCGCGACGAAGGCGGCCAGTTGCTCGGCACCGTGTGCGAATGGCGCGACCGCACCACCGAAGCCAAGGTCGAGGCGGAAGTGGCGCGCATCGTGCAGGCCGCGGTGGACGGTGACCTCTCCCAGCGCGTACAGACCGAAGGCCGCAGCGGCTTCTACCTGTTGCTGGCACGCCAGCTCAACGGCCTGCTCGACGCCAACGCGAACAGCATCGCGCAGATCTCCTCGGTGCTCGATGCCCTGGCCCGCGGCGACCTCACCGCGCGCATGCACGGCGACTTCCACGGCGTGTTCGCGCAGATGCGCGACGACGCCAACGCCACGGTGGAACAGCTGACGGGCATCGTGGGCCGTATCCAGGACGCTTCGGGCAGCATCAACCTGGCCGCCGGCGAGATCGCCCAGGGCAACAACGATCTTTCGCGTCGCACCGAACAACAGGCCGCCAACCTGGAAGAGACCGCCGCCTCGATGGAGGAACTCACCTCCACCGTGAAGCAGAACGCCGAACACGCCCGCCAGGCCAACCAGCTGGCGCAGGGGGCGGCAGCGGTGGCCTCGCAGGGCGGCGCGGTGGTCGGCCAGGTGGTGGACACGATGTCCGGCATCGAGGCCTCTTCGAAGAAGATCGCCGAGATCATCTCGGTCATCGACGGTATCGCCTTCCAGACCAACATCCTGGCGCTCAACGCCGCGGTGGAGGCGGCGCGCGCCGGCGAGCAGGGTCGCGGGTTCGCGGTGGTCGCCTCGGAGGTGCGCATGCTGGCCCAGCGTTCGGCCAACGCGGCCAAGGAGATCAAGACGCTGATCGACGACTCCGTCGGCAAGGTGGCCGATGGTTCGGCGCTGGTGCACCAGGCCGGCGCCACCATGGGCGAGATCGTCGCCTCGGTGCAGCGCGTGACCGACATCATGGCCGAGATCACCGCCGCCTCGCAGGAACAGTCCGCCGGCATCGAGCAGGTCAACCAGACCGTGACCCAGATGGACGAAGCCACGCAGCAGAACGCGGCGCTGGTCGAGGAGGCCACCGCCTCGGCGCGGGCGCTGGAACAGCAATCGGGCGAGCTGCGCGAGGCAGTGGCGATCTTCCGTACCACGCAGGCGTCGCCGGCAAGCGCCGCGGTGATCCCGCTGCGACCGGCGCCCCCGCGCCCGGCCGCCGCCACGCCCCGCCGCGAGCGCGGCGCCGATCAGTGGCAGACGTTCTGAATCATCCGGAGGGGCCGCCATGCGGCCCCTTCTTTCCTTGCGCCCCCGAGCACCGGTTCGCAGGGCTCGCCGCACCCGTGGCGGGCAGTGACGCGCGCCCGGCGATCCACCGTTTGAATCGCCCGCCGGAATTCCATCAACAGCGCACTGGGACCCAGCACTCAATTTTCGTGCGCAAACGCCGCTATTCCGAGTACGACCGTTCCTATTCCCTGCACAGCCGAGCCAGCCGATGAATCCGCAGAGCGTCCTCGCCAACGCCATGGCGAACATGCCGTTGAAGCGCAAGTTCCTGTCGCAGACGGTCCTGGTGGCCTGCGGCATCATCCTCCTGGCGATCGTGGCCGCGCGCATGCAGTACCTGGACCTGGTGCATACCCGCCAGGCCGGCCTCAAGGCGCAGACGCAGATGGCGCTGGGCGTGGTGGAGGCCTATGCCGCGCGGGTGGAAAAGGGCGAGCTGACGCTGGAAGAAGCGCAACGCCATGCGCTGGACACCTTGTCCACCCTGCAGGCGAACAAGGGCGTGGACTACTTCTACGTCACCGACGAAAAGCCGACGATGCTGATGCACCCCACCCGCCCCGACCTGGTGGGCAAGCCGTTGAACGACGTGCTCAGCCCCGACGGGCAGCGCATCTTCCCCGCCTTCGTGAAGGTGGCGCAGGCCGGCGGCGGCTATGTCGATTACAAGTGGGCCAAGCCGGGCAAGAAGGATCCGGTCGCCAAATCCTCCTACAACACCCTCTACAAGCCCTGGGGCTGGGTGATCGGCACCGGCGTGTACTTCGACGACACCCAATCGCAGGCGCTGAGGTTCACCGGCATCATGACCGTGGCCGGCGGCCTGCTGGTGCTGGTCAACCTCGGCCTGGGCTGGCTGCTCGGCAACTCCGTGCTGGTGCCGGTGGGCCGGGCGCTGGCGGTGATCAAGGGTGTCTCGAAGGGCGACCTGCACGTGCACGTGGGCCATCGTGGCCGTGACGAGGTCGGGCAGATGCTGCAGGCGATGGACGAGATGCAGGTGCGCCTGCGCCATGTCATCGAGGCACAGAACGAGATGGGCCGGCAGCACGAGGCGGGCGCGGTCAGCTATCGCATTCCCAGCCAGGAATTCGCCGGCGAATTTGCCACCATGGTCGAGGGCACCAACCGCCTGGTCGCCGATCACCTGGGCGTGACGATGCGCGTCGTCGGCCTGGCGCAGGCCTATGCCGCCGGCGACCTGTCGCAGGAAATGGAGGACCTGCCCGGCGAGAAGGCGGTGATCACCGCGGCCATCAACGGCGTGCGCGGCAGCCTGCAGGCCATCAACAGCGAGATCAAGCGGCTTGCGCAGGCCGCCGCGGCCGGCGATTTCTCGGTGCGCGGCGACGAGACCGCGTTCGGCTTCGACTTCGCGGTCATGGTGGGCGACCTCAACTCGATGATGGCCGTCAACGACCGCAACCTGGGCAAGCTCTCGGCCCTGTTGCGGGCCATCGCCGACGGTGACCTCACCGCGCGCATGCATGGCGAATTCCATGGTGTATTCGCACGCATGCGCGACGATGCCAACGCGACCGTGGAGCAGCTGACGAGCATCGTCGGCCGCATCCAGGAGGCCTCGGGCAGCATCAACCTGGCCGCCGGCGAGATCGCCGAAGGCAACAGCGACCTATCCCGCCGCACCGAACAGCAGGCGGCCAACCTGGAAGAGACCGCCGCCTCGATGGAGGAACTCACCTCCACCGTGAAGCAGAACGCGGACCATGCCCGCCAGGCCAACCAGCTCGCCATCGGTGCGGCCTCGGTGGCCTCGCAGGGCGGCGCGGTGGTGAGCGAGGTGGTGCAGACGATGTCGGGCATCGAGGCCTCTTCGAAGAAGATCGCCGAGATCATCTCGGTCATCGATGGCATCGCCTTCCAGACCAACATCCTGGCGCTCAACGCCGCGGTGGAAGCGGCGCGTGCCGGCGAACAGGGCCGTGGCTTCGCCGTGGTGGCCTCGGAAGTGCGCACGCTGGCCCAGCGTTCGGCCAACGCGGCCAAGGAGATCAAGCACCTCATCGACGATTCGGTGGACAAGGTCGCCGACGGCTCGACGTTGGTACGCAAGGCCGGCGAAACGATGCAGGACATCGTGACCTCGGTGCAGCGCGTCACCGACATCATGGCCGAGATCACCGCCGCCTCGCAGGAACAGTCCGCCGGCATCGAGCAGGTCAACCAGACCATCACCCAGATGGACGAAGCCACCCAGCAGAATGCCGCGCTGGTGGAAGAAGCCACCGCTTCGGCGCGGGCGCTGGAAGAACAGGCCGGCGAGCTGCGCGAGGCCGTGGCGCAGTTCCGCCTCGCGCATGGCGAGGACGCCACCCGACGGCTTGTGCAGCGGCTCGGCCGCGAGGCCGCCGCGCCGCTGGAAACCGTCTGATCGCATCGCACGGCCCGCGCCCGGCGGGCCTTCATCGACGTCTTGCCGATGCCGGCCCCTTCCCGCGGGCCAACGCGGTAATGCGGCTGAAACCGCTTACCGCGTCACGCATGAAAGGCCGTTTACCCTACAATTTCTTGCCAATTGGCCGATATGAAGGCCATGCCGGGTTCGTTTCCCCGACCGTTCGTGTTTCTGCAAGAAAAAGGGTCCCATGCTTCCAGGCGACATCAGCGCACTACAGCAGCCGCATCCCGAGCCGGAGGAAGGGGACGACCGCTACCTCGTCCGCAATCCGCGCCAGGTGCGGGGCCTGCTGCGCGCGTTGATCGACCAGCGCTCGCTGGTCAGCGCCCATATCGGTGGCCGCGACCAGTCCTTCCCCAGCGCGGTGCTGGAAGTGGACGAGGACGAGGAATGGCTGCTGCTGGACGGCAGCCCGAACGAGGCATCCAACCGTGCCGCCGCCGAAGCCAGCCACCTGCTCTGCTTCGCCCAACTGGAGCGGGTGCGTATCCGCTTCCGCCTGGACCACGTCGAGCGCATCGAGCACGAAGGCCATGTCGCCTTCCGCGCGCCATTGCCGGCCAGCATCTACCACCTCCAGCGCCGCGAGCATTACCGGCTGGAAACGCCGATCACCGATTCGCCCACCTGCGTGATCGCCTTCGAGCCGGAAGGCGACGACGACCTCCCGCCACGCGAGCCATTGCGCCTGCGGGTGATCGACATCAGCGGCGGCGGCCTGGCGGTGAGCCTGCCGGCCGGCGCGCCGCTGCTGGAGGTCGGGCGCGTGTATCGCCGTTGCGAACTGCGCCTGCCCGACCAGCAGCCGATCCCGGTATCGCTGGCGATCTGCAGCCAGGCCAAGCAGACCCTGGCCAACGGCGTGGAGAGCTACCGCATCGGCACCCGCTTCGAGACCCTGCCGCGCGGGGCCGACGAGGACATCCAGCGCTACATCTTCCGCATCGACCGCCAGCGCAATGCGCGCAAGAGCGGCGTCTTCTGATCCTGCGCTAAAGATTCCCCCGCCCGGGCCGATCTTGGCATGGCAACCCCGCCATTCCGCCGTGCCACGCCCGGAGCCACCGATGAACGACAAAAAGCCTGCCGCCGGTCACGGCGGTGAATTCCTCAGCTTCGCCCTGGGCGAAGAGCACTACGGCGTGGACATCCTCAAGGTGCAGGAAATCCGCGGCTACGACGCGGTCACCCGCGTGCCGGACGCGCCGGACTACATCAAGGGCGTGATCAACCTGCGCGGCACCATCGTGCCGGTCATCGACCTGCGCCTGAAGCTGCGCCTGAAGGAAGCGCGCTACGACGCCTTCACCGTGATGATCGTGCTCAACGTCGAGGACCGCGTGGTCGGCATCGTCGTGGACAGCGTCTCGGACGTGATCCCGCTGACCGAGGAGCAGATCCGCCCGACGCCGGAATTCGGCGCCGCGGTGGACACCCGCTTCATCTCCGGCATCGGCACGCAGGACGACCGCATGCTGATCCTGCTCGACATCGAGACCCTGCTCGATAGCGCCGACCTTTCGCCGCAGGAAACGCTCGCCGAGGAAGCTGCCTGACAGCCCGTGTCGGGCATATCCCGACACCTGCGCCGCAAGCGCAGTGAACTGTGGCGCAGTTCTCATCCCGCCCGTTCAAGTTGTCCGCGCAGGCGCCGATAGCTGCCTCAAGGCCCGTGTGAGGCCACCGCTCCCCACCTTCGGAGATATCCCATGAAAACCCTGTTCACCCTGATCCCCGCCCTCGCCCTGGCCACCCTGTCGGCTGATGTCCTGGCCCAGTCCCAGGAAATGATCCCGCCGGAAATGGCGACCCGCTTCGTCGGCAAGGACGGCATGGTGTGCGGCAAGGTCGAGAAGGCCAAGTACGCCCAGTCTTCCGAGGGCGAGCCGACCTTCCTGTACATGGGCGGCATGTTCCCGCGCCACACCTTCTCGGCCCGCATCGACGGCGCCAACCGCAGCAAGTTCTCCTTCGCCCCGGAAACCCTGGAAGGCAAGGACGTCTGCGTGATCGGCAAGATCCAGCGCGACGCCTCGCGCGCGGAAATCGAAGTCAGCTCGCCGTCCAGCCTGAAGCTGGCGACGATCAAGTAATACCCCGCCGCGCCGTCCCGCGCCGTGCGCGGGACGGTGCCTGGCCCTCCCGCCGGGCAACGTCACAGGAAGAGGAAGCGCGTACATGCAGTGGATCAACAAATTCAAACTCGGCCCGAAGCTGATGCTGATCTTCGGCATCGTCATGGTCATCATGCTGATCCAGGGCATCATCGCCTATGCCGGCCTTGCCGCCCTCAACAACGTGACCCGCGAGCTGGCCGGCGACTCGATGGCCAGCGTGCGCGAAGCCGGCGAACTGCGCGGCATGATCGGCGAATACCGCAACTCGGCCTACCAGGGCCTGATCCGCGCCAGTGATTCGGTCAAGCAGGACGCCAAGCAGCGTCAGGCGAGCCTGAAGAAGGATATCGACGCAACCATCGCCGACTATCCAAAGCTGCTGCGCAGCGACGAGCAGAAGAAGCAGTACCAGAAGTTCGTCGCCGACTGGAAGAAGGCATCGGCCTCCTACGCCAGCGTCGAGGAAATGCTCGAACTCAATCTGCCCGACGACGCCGTGGACACCTTCGTCGGCGAAACCCGTGCCGCCCACCTGGCCGCGCAGGCATCGCTGGCCAAGCTGATCGACGAAGACAACCGCCTCGCCCAGGCCGCCAAGGACAAGGCCGAGACCGTGCACGCCACCTCGGTCACGCTGACCGTGGTGATGGTGCTGGCCGGCATCGCCGGTGGCCTGGTGCTGGCATGGCTGTTCGCCCGCTCGCTGGTCGGCAACATGCGCGGCGCGGTGAATGTCGCCAACGACGTGGCGACCGGCAAGCTGGACGGCCATATCGACACCGCCGCCTCCGACGAGGTGGGCGACCTGATGCGCGCCCTGCAGCGCATGCAGCGCGACCTGAAGGAGCGCATTGAACGCGACCAGGCCGTCGCCGCCGAGAACCTGCGCATCCGCACCGCGCTGGATGCCTCCTCCACCGGCGTGATCATCACCGACCCGTCGCTGCACGTCGTCTACACCAACCCGGCGATCCACCAGGTCATCGCCCAGCACGCCGAGGACTTCCAGCAGGCGCTGCCGGCACTGGACATCGAGGCCTCGCTGGTCGGCCACAGCGTCAACGTGCTCGAGCACGGCGGCGAGGTGGACCCGAAGTTCGTCGCCCAGCTGGAGAAGAACGGTTCGGCGCGTCGCGAGATGCGTTATGGCGATGCGCATATCGCGCAGATCGTGTCGATGATCCGCGACGCCGACGGCCAGGCCGTGGGCACCGTGTGCGAATGGCGCGACCGCAGCATCGAAGTGCAGGTGGAAGAGGAAGTGGCGCGCATCGTCGAGTCGGCCGCCGCCGGCGACATGGGCGGCCGCGTGGCTGTCGAGGGCAAGGAAGGCTTCTTCCTGCAGCTGGCGCAGCAGCTCAACGGCTTGCTGGATGCCAATGGCGCCTCGATCGAACAAGTCTCGCACCTGCTGGCCGCGCTGTCGCAGGGCGACCTGACCGCGCGCATCCACGGCGACTTCCAGGGCGTGTTCGCCCGGATGCGCGATGACGCCAACGCCACCGCCGAGCAGCTGACCGAGATCGTCGGCCGCATCAAGCAGTCCTCGGTGGCGATCAACTCCGCCGCCGGTGAAATCGCCGCCGGCAACAGCGACCTGTCGCGCCGCACCGAGCAGCAGGCCGCCAACCTGGAAGAAACCGCCGCCTCGATGGAGGAACTCACCTCCACCGTGCGCCAGAACGCCGAACATGCCCGCCAGGCCAACCAGCTGGCCCAGGGTGCCGCCTCGGTGGCTTCGCAGGGTGGCGAGGTGGTCGGCAAGGTCGTCACCACCATGGGCGACATCGAGAAGTCCTCCAAGAAGATCGCCGAGATCATCTCGGTCATCGACGGCATCGCCTTCCAGACCAACATCCTGGCGCTCAACGCCGCGGTGGAAGCGGCGCGTGCCGGCGAGCAGGGCCGTGGCTTCGCCGTGGTGGCCTCGGAAGTGCGCACACTGGCCCAGCGTTCGGCCAATGCGGCCAAGGAAATCAAGGGGCTGATCGACGATTCGGTCGGTCGCGTGGCCGACGGTTCGGCCCTGGTGCACAAGGCCGGCGCCACGATGGGTGAGATCGTCGCCTCGGTGCAGCGCGTGACCGACATCATGGCCGAGATTTCCGCCGCGTCGCAGGAGCAGTCCGCCGGCATCGAGCAGGTCAACCAGACCATCACCCAGATGGACGAGACGACCCAGCAAAACGCCGCGTTGGTCGAGGAGGCCACTGCCGCCGCCCGTGCGATGGAAGAACAGGCCGGCCAGCTGTCCGACGCCGTGTCGATCTTCCGACTGGAGGCCCAGGCGGCCGAGCCGGTGGCCCCGGCGCCGCGTGCCGTCGAACGCGTGGCCAAGGCCGCACCGGCGCCGCGCGCCGCGCGTCCGGCCCGCAAGGAAGCCGAAGCCGTGGCCGCCGACAGCGACTGGCAGGAATTCTGATCTCTCCAGGTGGTACGCAACAACAGACACCCCGGCCCCGGCCGGGGTTTCTGTTTTTCCGGCCTACGTCCCCGCAGACAGTTCCACCGGCACGCTTGCGCGACAACCCGCAGGAATCTGCGACTCAGCGCGCACTACAGTTCCCGCCGGGCGCGGCCGATAACCCTATTGACCCCGAGGTGCCGAATGCCGCCCAGCCCCGCCCCCGCTTCCGCCGACAGCCGCGAATTCGAATTCGCGGATCGTGACTTCCGTCGTGTCTGCGAGCTGATCCACCAGCGCGCCGGCATCGCCCTGGCGCCGGCCAAGCGCGACATGGTCTATGGCCGCCTGTCGCGGCGCCTGCGTGCACTCGGCCTGCGTTCGTTCCGCGATTACCTGGACTTGCTGGAGAGCGGCGAGGAAGAGGCCGAGTGGCAGTCGTTCACCAATGCGCTGACCACCAACCTCACCTCCTTCTTCCGCGAACCCCACCACTTCGACAAGCTGCGCGAGGAACTGCTGCGGCGCCGGCATGAACCCACGCTCAAGCTGTGGTCGTGCGCGGCCTCCACCGGCGAAGAGCCCTACTCGATGGCCATCACCGCCTGCGAGGCCTTCGGCACCCTGTCGCCGCCGGTACGCATCCTGGCCACCGACGTCGACACGCAGGTACTGGAGACCGGGGCACGCGGCGTGTACCCCGTCGACCGCGTGTCCTCGCTGGACCCGGCCTTGAAACGCAAGTATTTCCAGCGGGGCAGCGGCCCCAACGAAGGCAAGTGCCGCGTGGTACCCGCATTGCGCCAGCTCATCGAGTTTCGCCAGCTCAACCTGCTGGCACCACGCTACGACGTCGGCGGCCCGTTCAGCGCGGTGTTCTGCCGCAACGTGATGATCTATTTCGACAAGCCCACCCAGCGCGGCATCCTCTCGCGCCTGGTGCCGCACCTGGGCGAGGACGGCCTGCTGTACACCGGGCACTCGGAGAACTACCTGCACGCCGCCGACCTGATCCAACCCTGCGGCCGCACGCTGTACCGCGCCGCCCGCGGAGTCCGCGCATGACCTCGGCCCTGAAGATCGACGAGGTGATGCGCTACCGCGACACCCGCTTCCAGACCATCGCCGCCAAGCTGCTGCCCACGCAATACCTGGTCGTGGACGACGACACCGCGCTGACCACCACCCTGGGCTCCTGCGTGGCCGCCTGCGTGCGCGACCCGGTGCTGAAGATCGGCGGCATGAACCACTTCCTGCTGCCCGAGGGCCAGGTCGGCGACGGTGCGCCGGCACGTTACGGCAGCTACGCGATGGAACTGCTCATCAACGACCTGCTCAAGCGCGGCGCGCACCGCAAGCGCCTGGAGGCCAAGGTGTTCGGCGGCGCCAACGTGCTCAAGGGCTTCACCTCCAACCCGGTGGGCACGCGCAACGCCGAATTCGTGCGTGCGTACCTGCACGCCGAGCATATTCCCATCGTCGCCGAGGACCTGTGCGGCATCCATCCGCGCAAGGTCTGGTTCTTCCCGGTCAGCGGCCGTGTCGTGGTGCAGCGCCTGCCGCATGCGCACGAGGCCGAGGTGGCCGCCACCGAGTCGGCGGTACGCGCCCGCCTGTCCAAGACGCCGGTCAGCGGCGGCGTGGAGCTGTTCCAATGAACCTGCAAGCCCCGGTACGCGTCCTGATCGTCGACGACTCGGCGGTCGTGCGGCAGATCCTCACCGAGATCCTCTCGCGCGACATCGGCATCGAGGTGGTCGGCAGCGCCGCAGACCCGCTGTTGGCGCGCGACAAGATCAAGCGCCTGAATCCGGACGTCATCACCCTGGACGTGGAAATGCCCCGCATGGACGGGCTCGCGTTCCTGGAGAACCTGATGCGCCTGCGTCCCACGCCGGTGGTGATGATTTCCTCGCTGACCGAGCGCGGCGCGGACACCACGCTGCAGGCCCTGTCGCTGGGTGCGGTGGATTTCGTCGCCAAGCCCAAGCTGGATGTCGCGCGCGGGCTGGAAAGCTACGCCGAGGAGATCGTCGGCAAGGTCAAGGCCGCCGCGCAGGCGCGCGTGCGCCCGCTGGCGCGACCGGCCGCCGCCAAGGTCGAGCTCGACACCCCGGCAGCCACGCCGTCCAGTGTCGCCGCGCGCGCGGGCCTGTTCCGCACCACCGACCGCCTCATCGCCATCGGCGCCTCGGCCGGTGGTACCGAGGCCCTGCGCGTGGTGCTCGAAGGCATGCCCGCCGACGCCCCTGCGGTGGTACTGACCCAGCACCTGCCGGCCAGTTTCAGCACGGCATTTGCCGAACGCCTGGATCGCCATTCGGCGATGTCCGTGCGCGAGGCCAGCGACGGCGAAGCCGTCCTGCCGGGCCATGCGTACCTGCCGCCCGGCGGCCGCCATCTGCGCGTGATCCGCGACGGCGCCCGCTGGCGCTGCCGCATCGACGACACCGAGCCGGTCAACCGGCACAAGCCGGCAGTGGACGTGCTGTTCCGCTCGGTGGCAGCCAATGCCGGCCCCAACGCGGTGGGCGCGATCCTGACCGGCATGGGCGACGATGGCGCCCGTGGCCTGCTCGAAATGCAGCAGGCCGGTGCTGCCACCCTGGTGCAGGATGAAGCCACCTCCGTGGTCTGGGGCATGCCCGGCGCGGCCTTCAAGCTTGGCGCCGCACAGGAGACCGTGCCGCTGGAGCGTGTCGCCGAACGCCTGCTCGCGCTTTCCCACGTAAGCCGCTGAGGCGACGATGGACGACACCGTGCTGTCCGCCGCCCCGCCTGTCAATCCCGAGGTCGCGCTGCTCGATCCGCGCGACCTCGATACGCTGCTGGCGTTCACGCTGTCGCAGATGCCCCACGGCGTCATCGCGGTGGACGCCACCCAGCGGGTGGTGATGTTCAACCCGGCCGCCGAGCGGATCTGGGGCACGGAAGCGGCGCGGATCCAGGGGCGGCCGATCGGGGACCTGTACCCGGCGGTCCTGGGCACGTATTTCAAGGAGGTCGCGCTGGATCCGTCCGGCCAGGCCACCGATCCACGCGATGTCGAACTGGTGCGCGGCGACGGCAGCGTGGTGGTGCTCGCGGTGTCGTTGCTGAGCGTCGAGCGTGCCGCCCGGCGGCTTACCGTGGCCTTCATCCGCGACGTGACCCGCCAGCGCGAGCATGAAGCCCGCGTGCGCCACCTCTCGCTGGCCGTGGACCGCAGCGACACCGCGCTCATCACGCTGGACGCGCAGCTCGGCGTCACCTACGTCAATGCCGGCTTCACCCGGCTGTTCGGCTACACGCTGGAAGACATGCGCGGCAAGCGGCCCACGCAGGTGCTCGCCGGCCCGCACAGCGATCCGGACACGATGCGCTTCATCTACGAGCAGGCCGCGGCCTGGAAGCAATTCAGCGCCGACCTGCTCATGTACCGCAGCGACGGCCGGCCGTTGTGGACCTCGATCATCACCAACCCGGTGCGCGAAGCGGCGGGAGGCCCGAGTGAATCGGTGGCCGTGCTCACCGACATCACCCACAGCAAGATGCACGAGGTGCTGCACAACCGGGTGCTGGACGCGATCGTGCGCGAACAGCCGCTCGCCGATGTGATGAACATGATCTGCATCGAGTTCGAGCGCGTCGCGCCGGCCCTGAAGGCCTCGGTGCTCAGCGTGGATGGCGACAGCCTGCTGCATGTGCTCGCCGCCCCCAGCCTGCCGGTGGAGTACACCGATGCGGTGGAAGGACTGCGCATCGGCGCCGGCGTGGGGGTCTGCGGAACCGCCGCGTGGCGGGGCCGCGCGGTCAGCGTGAGCGACATCCGCACCGACCCGTTGTTCGTCGAGCATCGCCAGTTCGCCCAGCAGTACGGGCTGATGGCGGCCTGGTCAAGCCCGATCAAGTCCAGCGGCGGCCGCGTGCTGGGCACGTTCGCCATCTATTACAGCGAAGCGCGCGAACCCGACCCCTGGCACATCAAGCTGGCCGAAATCTGCCTGCACCTGTGCGCGCTGGCGCTGGAGCGCGAACACACGCGTGCCCGCGTGCACCAGCTTGCGTTCTACGATGCACTGACCGGCCTGCCGAACCGCATGATGTTCAATGCGCGGGCCGAGCAGCTGCTGGTCAACGCCGAATCCAGCCGCACGCCGGCCGCCGTGCTGTTCCTGGACGTGGACCGCTTCAAGCGCGTCAACGAGACCCAGGGCCATGCCGCCGGCGACGGCCTGTTGCGCGATATCGCCCATCGCCTGGGCGAACACCTGGAACTGGGCGACCTGGCCGGGCGCCAGGCCGGCGACGAGTTCGTGCTGGCACTGCCGAACTGCGGCGCCGAGCAGGCCGGCGGCATCGCCGAACGACTGTTGGGCGCGATCGCCTCGCCCTCGGTAGTGGGCCACATGACCCTGCATCCCTCGGCCAGCATCGGCGTGGCGATCTTTCCCGAGGACGGCCGCGACATCAACACGCTGCTGCGTCACGCGGACCTGGCGATGCATCGCGCCAAGACCGAAGGCGGCGGCAGTTTCCGCTTTTTCAGTGCCGACATGAATCGCCTGGCGCAGGAGCGTGTCGCGCTCGAGACCGCGCTGCGCGAAGCGCTGCGGCGCGACCAGCTGCAGCTGCACTACCAGCCGCAGGTGCTGAGCCACCCGCCGCACCCGCTGTATGGCGTGGAAGTGCTGCTGCGTTGGGACCATCCACAACTGGGCCCGATCTCGCCGGCGCGCTTCGTGCCGTTGGCCGAGGAAAGCGGCTTGATCGGCGACCTCTGCCGCTGGGTGCTACGCAACGCACTGCGCCAGCTCGCCGACTGGCGTGCGCGTGGCGTGGCCGTGCCGCGCATAGCCGTGAATCTTTCCGCCAGCAACTTCGAGGACCCGCAGCTGCTGGACGAGCTGCTGCGCCTGTTGCAGCACCACGGCCTGTCCCCGTCCGACGTCACCCTGGAAATGACCGAGAGCGTGATGCTCTCGCCGCAGCCCCGCGTACTCGACAACATTGCCGCCATGCAGGCGGCTGGATTGGCGCTGTCGCTGGACGACTTCGGCACCGGCTATTCGAGCCTGAGCCACCTGCATCGCCTGCCGATCAACGAACTGAAGCTGGACATGAGCTTCGTGCGCGACCTCGAGCACAGCATGTCCGCCCGCGCCCTGACCAACTCAGTGCTGCGCATCGGCGAGAGCCTGCGCAAGCATGTGGTGGCCGAGGGCGTGGAAACCGAACGGCAGCGTCGCCTGCTCGCCGGCCTGGGCTGCGAAGTGCTGCAGGGCTTCCTGTTTTCCAAGCCACTGCCGGCCGCGGAACTGGAGCGCTGGCTGGCCGAGCGCGACGCCGATTGAACGCAGTGCGGCCGTAACCGGTAGGATCGGCCCGTCGCCCCTGCGTTCCGCCCATGAAAGCCTTTCTCGACGCCGCACTCTCCCTCGCTTGGTTGGTATTCCTCGGTTACTGGATCTGGTCCGCGCGCCGGGTGAAACGCGCCAGTCGCAGCGAAACCCCATGGCGACAGCTGGCGGTGTACTGGTTGCCCCTGCTGGTCGCCGCGCTCCTGCTGGGCCCGGGCGAATGGTACGAAGGCAGCTGGCTGAGCGAACGCTTCGTTCCCAAGAGCATTCCGGTCAGGGCCACCGGCGTGGCACTCGCCTGGGCCGGCGTTGCCCTGGCGATCTGGTCGCGCCACCTGCTGGGCAGCAACTGGAGCAGCGTGGTGCAACTCAAGCAGGACCATGAGCTCATCGAGCGCGGCCCCTACCGCTGGATCCGGCATCCGATCTATACCGGCCTGCTGCTCGCCTTCCTGGGCAATGCAATCAAGGTGGGCGACTGGCGTGGGCTGATCGCGCTGGCGATCGTGTTCGTCTCGTTCTGGCGCAAGCTGCGCCTGGAAGAGCGCTGGCTGGGCGAACAGTTCGGCGAACGGTATGCCGCGTACAAACAGCGAACGCGCGCATTGATTCCGGGAATTCTGTAGGTCGACGGGACGCGGCTGAAGCCGCTCCTACGAGGAGCAGGAGAAGGACACAACCAGCGCGCCACACAGTATGTAGCGGCGCGTATCCGTTCGCGGGAAACCTGAGCGGTCTTCGGGGGCGGCGGGCGCTTTCGGGACCGTAGGCGACAAGGATGTCGCCTACGAGCCTCCATGG
>Ga0310344_10001133_pt1 | contig 20647 bp, 17 predicted proteins | sample HC15DNA20200_MG_FD_203801 | JGI IMG/M metagenome (GOLD analysis project Ga0310344, IMG submission 203801) | Marine microbial communities from station ALOHA, North Pacific Subtropical Gyre - HC15-DNA-20-200_MG | ecosystem: Environmental > Aquatic > Marine > Oceanic | place: Pacific Ocean: North... | reverse complement strand
TCACTGATCGGATTCAAAACCATCGAGACCTCGATACGGAGCTTGCGACATTTACTAGACAACACAGGAACGACGTCCTCGCAGGCATGCTCCAGAACATAGGAATTCCGGCAGCGCCAGTGCTACAGACCGATGAGATATGGGAACATCCTCAATATCTCGATTCGGATTTCCTGCAGCACAAGACTGCAAGCGATGGGAAGGAATACACCTACACAGGTCCGCTTTGGTGTATTAACGGAGAGCGTCCACAAGTAGACGTACCAGCTCCAGTGATAGGTGAACACAATCGTGAAGTCTTGGGCATTTTAACCAGTCTGTCCGAAGAGCAAATCACCTCAGTCAGCTCATGAACCTGAAGTGAAATAGACCTCCATTCTTCATCGCAAGCACTAGAGGCCTTGTTCGTGACAGAGATCCTGGTCAAAGAGAATGTTTCCCGTGAATTCCTTAGGTGGTCGCTCACAGATCCAGACAACGGCCTTTCCCAACTCGTCAGCAACCTCGAAGGGAAGTTCATCGACTGGTGTATCACGACGTGTGAAATAGAGAAGACCAGGTGTGTTAATCCCACCCTGCGGGGAAAGCACGTTTACCGAAATATTGTCACCCTGAACATGACGAGCAACATCCTGCGAAAACCGTTCGAGCCCCGCTTTCAGCATGCCGTAAAACGAACCGCGAACAATGCCACGATCAATATTGGGTTGAATAGAATCATGTGTGTACGGCCCAGGGCCGGGGAAAACAGCGCGAACTGAAGAAATATTGATGATATGTCCTACACCCTTCGCCCTCATATGAGGTAGTGCATGGCTCATGAGTATGACTGGGCCTCGCAAATTGACCCCCCAGAGCAGTTCTAGGTGTCTCGGTTCAAATTCATCGATTGTTCCTGGCATTTGGGCAGCAGCATTATTAACAATAATGTCGACCCCGCCGAACTCCTGAACCGCCATGTCGACAGCAGATTCGATTGAGTCGAGGTCACGCATATCAAGGCGGATGGCTAGTGCTTGACCTCCAGCATCGGAAATTTCCTGTGCAACTGTGTGAATCGTCCCCGGTAGTCGCTCGTTCTGTTGCTCTTCAGTCCGAGCGCATACGACAACAGCTGCTCCAGCACGAGCCAAATACTTCGCTACATCTGCACCAATACCGCGACTCGCACCCGTAACAAGAGCGACTCTGCCACTGAGACTTCCGTCAACACCCATCATGTCCTCCTATCTCTATTTTCGAGAACCATTGAAATTACGAAGGGCCCTGTGGACACGTTCAGAAAACCGTAACACTGGACTGCACAGCAACAGCACACGCAAATGGCCGGTTGAGTTTCCGAATACCAACAATCCCTACGAGACTATCGCGAGTTTATCCGATCAAGATCAATATCAAGCTATGCCCACTTAGACCATCGGAGTTACTTCCTCGATCCTCATCATTGGTAGTAGCGCGAAACAACCGAACTCTGTCTCTGCTAACTGGATCATCCCTAAGAGAAGTATGGGAATCCGATTGAACACATGGCTCCAACTTGTTGATCAAGCAGGGTGTATTTCAATCCTTTGAGAATTTTATGTTGGTCCACAAAACGCTGTACCATCACATGATGAACGGAATACCAAGGTCATCAGTAGACGCTGTCGTAATCGGAGGTGGAATAGCCGGCTGTGCGGCCGCATACGAGCTGGCACGAAGTGGACTCTCAACAACACTCGTGGAGAAAGGTGCGATCGGTTACGAACAATCGACTCGTAATTGGGGCTGGGTCCACCAGCAGGTCCGATACCCTCACCTTATCCCTCTGGGAGTCCAATCAGTACGAATCTGGAATCATCTGGCTGAAGAATTGAAATCAGACGTCGGATGGATTCAGGGTGGAAACCTCAGCCTCGGATTCGACCCTGCAGATCTCGAAGACTTCGAAACCTGGCACAAGGATGCAGCGCAACAAGGGCTCGAAACACGCCTACTCTCACGTGAAAAGATCAAAGAGCTCTTACCGGAACTGCGAGGTGAATGGACGAGTGGGCTTTATATCCCATCCGATGGACAAGCAAACCCTGACCTCGTAACACAAGCATATGCGAATGCAGCAGAGGCAATGGGAGCATCGATCCACAGTGAATGTTCGGCCCTCAAGATCGACGTGACTGGGGGTAAAGTCAGTGGCGTACTAACGGAACGAGGGCAAATCAATGCCCCCATCGTAGTCTGCGCAGCAGGCGCATGGTCTTCACGATTGCTGCGCACTATCGGGGTTCATATCCCACAACGAGCAGTTCGTTCTACCGTTGTCCGTACTACCCCAGTATCACCATTAACAAAAATCACGGCGTGGGGTGACGGTGTCACGTTTCGTCAGGATCACCTAGGAAGATTCATACTCGCGGGTGGCGCCTCGTCGATCTACGACCTTGACGGTGACCTTCTTCGCGACTTCAAAAGATTCTTGCCGCTGGCCTGGCGAAATCGACGCTGGGTACGAATGCGCGTAGGAAAGCGTCTTCTTGCTGACCTCGGAGCGATGGTCCCAGGGACAAAGGCGCGAAGAGAGTTCTGGCAGCGTCGTCGTCGAATCGACCCTCCTCCTGATCATGCTGCTGTAAAACGGAGCCTTCAACGGTTTCAGGAGATGTTCCCAAGTCTCGAAATCGGCGTCGACCGATCGTGGGCCGGCTATATAGACTCGACGCCTGATCAGGCACCAGTTCTAGGTGCTATCGACAAGATACCAGGGTTGCATATCCTCACCGGATTGAGTGGCCATGGATTTGCTCTCGGCCCTGGTGCGGCCCAGCTACTAGCAGACCTAATTACCGGTAACGAACCTTCCGTCGATCCGAAACCATTCCGTTATCAGCGATTCGCAGAGAATGATCTCGCGCCAGTCCATCAATACCGCCGTTGAACCTAGATCAAAAGAGGAACATCAGATGACAACACCTGCCGCCTGGCTTGGAAATGATCGCGGACGGACGATACCAGGAGGAGTCCACTCTCATCGGCCAGCGATTAGCGGACGCTCTCATATGGTCTCCTCCGGGCATTACCTAGCAGCAGCGGCAGGTTACCGCATTCTCGAGAACGGAGGGAACGCTATCGATGCCGGCGTCGCTTCAGGAATCGTGATTAATGTGGTCCTACCGGAGAACACCAGCTTTGGTGGTGTCGCGCCGATAATGATCTACAACGCTGCAAACAACGAAGTAACGACAATTAGTGGGCTCGGTCGCTGGCCAAGTGCCGCATCCGCTATGTTCTTTCGCGAACAAGCAGGAGGGGAAATACCGCTCGGCATCCTGCGCAGCATCGTACCCTCAGCGGTTGATTCGTGGCTAACAGCCTTAAAGCTCTACGGAACAATGACATTCGAAGAGGTAGTTACTCCGGCTCTCGAGCTTGCCGAAGAAGGACTGCCGATGCAGCCTGTAACTCACAACTCTCTAACCCGTGATCTTGATTCCCCCGATAGCGTGCTAAAGCAGTGGCCATCTTCACAGGCCGTTTTCCTACCTGATGGTCATCTTCCAGCTCCTTTCGAACCGTTTCTCCAACCAGATCTTGCACACACATTCCAACGTTTGATCGAAGCGGAACGAGAAGCCGCCGGGAGCGGTCGAGCTCAAGCCATCGATGCGGCACGAAATCGTTTCTATCGCGGCGATATCGCTCAGGAGATGGCAAACTTCAGCGAAGAGCAAGGAGGTCTGCTGACTTACAACGATTTCGCAGAATTCAGTGTCCGAATCGAAAATCCCGTGAGCGCACAGTTCAGAGATGACACGATCTACACGTGTGGCCCATGGAGTCAGGGCCCAGTAGTCGCGCAGACACTCCAAACACTGGAGAATGATGACCTCACCGCACTAGGTCACAACAGCCCCGATTACATCCACCTCGTGTCTCAAGCCTTGAACCTATCATTTGCGGACCGACACGCGTTTTACGGCGACCCAGATTTCGTCGATGTACCAATCGACGAACTATTAAGTCGCGACTACACAAAGAAGCAGCGACAACGTATCGATATGAATCGGGCTTTCGAAGAAATGCCTGACCCGGGACAAACAGCCGACACCTCCACAGCTGCACCCAAACCGGAAACCATGGCAGGTCAGGAGGAGATGGATACCAGCTTTACTTGTGTAGTTGATCGCTGGGGCAATGGTTTTGCAGCCACTCCATCCGATGCACTTTTCCACTCACCGATTGTGCCCGGTTTGGGAATAATCATGTCGGGACGAGGTTCACAAAGTTGGCTCGAAGAAGATCACCCCTCAAAAGTAGAGCCAGGGAAAAGACCTCGACTGACCCCAAATCCATCGATGGCATTCCGTAATGGAAAACTTTTTATGACGTTCGGTTGTCCGGGAGGAGATGCGCAGCCACAAGCAATGGTGCAGCTCTATTTGAACGTAGTGGAATTCGGAATGGACCCTCAGTCCGCAATTGAGGCTCCTCGTTTTACCTCGTCGAACTTTCCGAACTCATTCTGGCCACATACCTATTGGCCAGGACGACTCAACCTCGAAGGACGCATCGACTCACATACGGTCGAAGCGCTTTCGAAGCGTGGGCACGACATACTTGTAAAGAGTGACTGGGAGCCAATGAGCGTTGCTGCATTGTCGGCGATCGTGATTGACCCCGACACTGGAACGTTGATCGGTGGAGCAGATCCTCGACGCGATACTTACGCCATTGGGCGGTAACATACATGAAGTGACTGATGCTGATACGGTCCAGTTCAGGTCACTGACGTTCCCGAATTAACTGGATCATGTTCGACTACTTTGAATACTGCTAGATCTGGATGAAATGAAATTGTTGAGCCGAAGGGATGACGGGGGTTACAACATCGCTTTAGGATGTCAGTACAAACTGTCAGCACTTAGTGTCAGTGGTTGATAACTAGAGATGCTCAGGATGAATAACGATACAGAACAACAAAGCGCTCCGGCAGTGAACTTCACACCTGATGCGTCCTCAAAACTCATCTCGGTAATAGACGGTCATCCCAATCCCGTAGCTGGACTCCGACTTCAGTTAACCGGCCGAGTGCAAGGTGAATTTCAACACGTCCTCAGCATGGTAGAAGAAGGCGCACAGATTGAAGATGACATCTTCATCCAAACAGCCGAGGGTATCAATGTCTTCGTAGAACGCAGAAACGAACGCTACTTGACCGGTATCGAAATTCACTATGCCGATACCGAATCAGATCAGTCAGGTCTTGAATTTAGGAATCCGAATCCGCTCTGGTTCGATGAGCGTGAGGAAGCCGTCCAGCGTATTTTCGACGAACAGGTGAATCCAGCAATTGCTTCTCATGGCGGAATCGTGAACCTACTCGCAATCGAAGGATCTACAGCTTTTGTAGAATTCGGTGGCGGCTGTCAAGGTTGTGGAATGGTTGCTGTCACACTCAAACAAGGTGTAGAGGGAGCCGTGTTCGAACAGGTGCCTGGACTCGATCGAATCGTCGACTCTACCGATCACGACTCAGGTGAAAATCCTTACTACGAACCCCAGAAGAAGTAGGCGCTGTTCCGTCATCGGAGAAACCGTCATTCGCGTCCTACTCATCTCTACTTATGAAATGGGGCATCAACCTCTAGGGCTCGCGACAGCTGCAGCCGCACTGCGCAAAGCCGGTCATCAAGTCAGCACACTCGACCTCGCTGTCGAGTCCACCGAAATGAGTCATATCCCTGAAGCTGACTTGGTAGCAATCTCCGTTCCAATGCATACCGCTGCCCGCTTAGGTATCGCAGTAGCAAAGCGCATTCATTCTCTCTATCCATCGGTTGAAATCGCTTTTTACGGCCTTTATGCCACATTACTTCGCAATCAACTGACGCAAAGTAATATCGTTGCAACTACAATCGGTGGTGAATACGAACCCAGTCTTGTAGCGCTCGCCAGCCAACTAAGTCAGTCTGATAGTGTCGCGAAGGAACTTCACACACTGAGCGCGACGCCAACTTTTCCTCGGCAAGAATACCTACTTCCGTCTCGCACTGGCTTACCGGAGTTAAGTTCCTACGTCAGACTCCAGATCGGATCACAACAACGCCTCGTTGGTTATGTTGAGTCCAGCCGTGGCTGCGCCCATCAATGCACCCATTGTCCGCTCACCTCAATATATGCTGGACGCCTCCGCTTGATTCAGAAAGACATCGTTCTCGCTGATATCGACCAGCTGGTTGAATCAGGTGCCGCGCACATCACTTTTGCAGATCCTGATTTCTTCAACGCAATCCCTCACTCACTCGCAATTATCGAAGAGATGCATCATCGCCATCCGAGACTCACGTTCGATAGCACGATTAAGGTTGAACATCTGCTCGAGCATGCAACTATCCTGCCTCGTCTAAAGGAAAATGGAGCACTCTTCATCACCTCAGCGTTCGAATCAACTAATGACACAATCCTGCAACATCTCGAAAAGGGTCATGTCCGTGCAGACCTTAAGCGTGCCCTCGTTACAGCAGAAACCGCCGATATCGTCATCCGACCGACGTGGCTACCTCACACACCCTGGAGCACTGCCAAGGATTTTCTTGATTTGCTTGCTTTCATTGAAGACCACGGCCTAATCGAGCACGTCCAGCCAATTCAATACACAATTCGTCTACTGCTACCGCCCGGTGCACCGCTCGTCCCGCAGCTGGAAGCGGATGGCTACATCGATAGTTTTGATGACACTACGCTGAGCTACAGATGGTCCAGTAGTGATCCTCGCCTCGATGCGCTCCAAAGTGAGATCACGACGATCATCGAGTCTGCAGCCTCGAAACATTCTTCCCCTACCACCACTGAAACTTTCCGTGAGGTAAAAAGTGCTGCATATCGTCGTCTACTAGGTGCAAATGATCCGATCGAAGTTGCGCTACAACCACGCAGAACCGTACCTGGCCTTACTGAATCATGGTTTTGCTGAGCCGAACCCACTGAGGCGCAGTTTGCGCTTCTCAAATAAGTTGCAAAACCCGGATAGACGTCCGAAAAGAATATTTCAAGAACTTGATGTCAGCTGATATCAAAGTCCAATGCGCTGTGCGCTTCTCGTAAAGCTGCTTCTACAAGTCTTGAACTCTCGCCACGAGCGAATATGAACCCAAGATATTCGCCACCCTCCGGCAACGGCACAACCGTGCTACCAATATGCATTGCAATTGTCACGGACTCTATCAGTGGAACAGCTTCCGCTTCGATCTCTCCGTGCACGGCTCGCAAGACACCGGCTCTTGGGATCGGAATCATCATTACTCCGGCGGCATCGACTTGCCGTTCGTAGGATGGAATCACCGCGCCAATCACGTGCCGCAGCAATAATTCTTCTAGTGACATGCCCGTCCCAAATGAGAGCGTTCGGGAACAGAGTCCACCGATCGAACGTGCGGCAATATCCAGAAGGTAAACGCCATTCTCGTTCAGTCTCAGTTCAGCATGCACCGGTCCATCAACCAATCCGATAACTTGGCATACACGTTCGGTCATTCTTATGATGCGCTCCTGATCAGTCTGGGTAAGTCGTGACGGTGTAACGTATATCGTCTCCTCGAAAAATGGACCTTCAAGTAAATCTGGCTTGTCGAAGATCGCTAGGACTCTTAGCACTCCGTTCTCCAATAGCCCTTCAACGGACAATTCAAAACCGGGCACATAGCCTTCAACAAGCACACGATCCGCAAGTTCCACTCCGCATTCTGCAAGTGCATCCGCTGACTCGAGGATTCGTCGTATTCTCTCAAATGCGACCACAAATTCTTCGGAATCATTTGCCCGAATGACTCCCTTGCTGGCCGAAAGCGCAAGGGGTTTCAAAATCACCGGGTAAGTTAATGCCGCCGCTGCATTTCTCGGATCAGCCGAGGTCTCCACAACCTGATAAGGCGGTGAAGTGATTCCTGCTGTAGCAATTTGCTCACGCAGTAATGCTTTGTTCCGAGTCGCTTCAATCGACGCTACCGAGTTGTAAGGAAGTTCTAGTCGACGCGCCGCCCGTGCTGCCAACAATGCTCCACCGTCGTCAACTGCTACTATCGTGTCGAGCGGATATTGTTCCGAAAATTGTTCGATCTCTCCAGCACCAACTATCGGGTTCGCAAAATCTAGTCCTAACATCTGTCCATCACCGAGTTCTTCCAACGGATTCCGAACGTCTGACCCCACTACCACTTCAACACCAAGCTTCGAAGCGGCAGCCATGAAATCAGGTGTCCGATAGCTTCGACTCGGAATCAACAGAAGTACTCTCGACATCTGCAGCCCTTTCTATAAATGAGCTGTCTGAATACTCATCGCCGCTTTCTGTCCGGCATAAACTCACACAGACTGATCGATCTTACTATCGCAGGTTCTGGCATGATGAGCAGTCTGCACGGTTATATGTCGCACTATGAAGGAAACATCAACTAGCATTGCAAGACACTGTGGTCGCAAAACCATCAAGCCCGAGGAGGGACCGTGTACGGGACAGTAGCGCGAGTGATTGTGAAACAAGGAATGGAACAGCAGTTGATAAACCTTATGTCAACTCCTGAAGCTGAAAGCGTACCCGGATTCATACAAACTATTGTCTACAGTCTTGAAGGGCGTCCTAATGAATGCTTGGTTGCCGTAGTATTCGATTCGAAAGAATCATATGTCGCTAATGCCGCGAGTCCTGAACAGAACGTACGCTTCCATGAAATGCGAGCTCTGCTGGAAACTGATCCGGAATGGGATGATGGAGAAATCATTCATCGGACCATCTAACTAAGTCCCGATATCCCCTATCGCCTGTCGAAGCCTTGATTCAATTACACACACCGCCATTCGATGTCGGTTCGTCATCGTTACGATTTGTCACGTTTACTGACAACTTGCCTAGCGTGACACTCTGACCAAAACAACCATACGGTCGGGCTGGAATCAGCTTTCTTGCTGAGTATCCGCTACACCTGGAGTCAATCGTCGTCCACCTCTAAGTACAGGTCTTCCTAGTGACTCATCTTCAATAGCAGCAGCAAGGGCCCGTTCATTCTCACGAATCTTGGTCTCGATCGCTTCACTAGCTCGATTCCATGTTGACCGGTTAGCAATTACAAACTTGTTCGACTCACGGTAGTCGTCCAGCCAACCGTTGACTTCAGGAATCACATAACGCGCAACCAAATCCCAGCTCCGCAAAGTATTTTCGCGATTTGCCCAGTCATGAACGAACCCAATCACGCAACCAAATCCACCGGTCAGTTCCTCCATTTGGCGGATTCGTTCCACTAAGTCATCAGGCGTGCCAATAACTGCTGTACTGCTATCTGAGAATGCGACCGTATCAACCGCTTCGTCTGGTGTATCAAAAGTCACACCCTCACCAGCGGCCAACGTTCCGACCGTGTACTGGTTGTTATGTCGCATTAAGCCTCGACCAGCTTGTTCGCGAGCCTCTTTTCTAGTTTCCGCGATGTGCCAATTTAGAACGATCCGCCAATTTTTCCGATCGACAGTGTTACCGTGTTTTGCTGCCGATTCTTCTGCGAAACTCCACTGTGTCGGTAACGCACGGATACCTTCCTGTGACACCGATCCGATAGAAAGCACACCTGCGCCGTGTTTTCCAGCGAGCGTCATCCCAGATGGACTCACAATCGAAGCAACGGCAAATTCCATATCCTTCTGTAGAGGTTTTAGCTGCAGTTTCGCGTCTCGCAGAGTGAACCATTCACCGTCATAGCTGAATCGCTCATCATCCTCAAACAAGCGCCGAATGATACCTATCGCCTCGTCTTGCCGATCGCGCAGTAGCATAGGGTCGAGCCCCAAGGTATGAGCGTCTGATGCCAGCGCACCAGGACCTGATCCAAACATCACTCGACCGTGCGACTGGTGATCAAGCTGCACTATTCGCTGTGCAACCATGAACGGATGGTGATAAGGCAGTGAGACTACACCCGTGCCAAGTTTGATCCGATTTGTTCGTTCTGCAGCCGCTGCCAGAAAAATCTCCGGTGAAGCAATTACCTCCCAACCTGTTGAGTGGTGCTCTCCACACCAAAATTCCTCATATCCAAGCCGATCGATGTGCTCAACAAATTCCAAATCACTCTGAAGCTGGAGCGTTGGATGCTCGCCGATTGGATGGTGAGGAGCAAGAAACGCTCCGAATCTCATATTATTCACTAGTGCCATCCTTGTTATTTGCTTAGGGAAATGGTTCAGAACCGGACAACGCTAATCCACTAAAGACTTCACCACAAGCTTGAGAGTAGAAGTTTATACAAACTTTAGCGGTCTTCTACAATCGATACAGTCTGTCCTGTCCTTGCCGACTCGCGTGCTCCATCCAACATCAGCTGTGTACGCAATCCGTCAGCAAAATTTGGTTGAGGTGATACACCTTCTCCAATCCCACGCTCAAAATCTCTCAGCAGTCGCCGCGACTCGACAACCATCAATTCGCCTTGTAATGGCTCAATATCGGGAGGAAGAGTGAGTGGTGGGCTTTCTTCTCCAATCTCTGGCCTTCCTTCTTGCATCACCAATACCGGTGTATGCGTGATTGTTCCTGTTCGAAATAGTCCATTCGATGATTGATGGTGCAACGTTCCACCTGGTCCGGTGATATATAAGTCTCCTCGGGCAGGCACTCTCTCGCTCCATATAATGCTCACATTCGCGATCGCACCGGACGCAAACGTCAGGGTTGCCGCTACGAAATCATCTGTATCACTCTGAACCTCGGCACCTGTCTCAGGATCAGTTCGAACCGGCTCATGAGCTGCGAGTTGGGCAGAAATGGACGTCACTTCTCCCATCCAGCCACGCAGTGCATCGAGATAGTGAGAACCATGCTCATTCAAAGCTCCTCCGCCCATCTCCAGCTGTGAGCGCCAGTCCAACACCGATGTCATTTGTTTAGCGCTATAAAGAGTCGCCGTTGCCGACTGCGGAACTCCTATCGTTCCTTCATCGATCAAACGTGTGAGGTGCAGACGATGTTCCCCGTATCTGAACTCAAAATTGCACATCGTTGTTAAACCTGACGCATCTCCGGCAGCGTTCATCTCGCGAGCCTCTTGAAGGTTGTAAGCGAAAGGTTTTTCGCACAGTACATGCTTTCCGGCACCAAGAGCGGCCATTACGAATCGATGATGGGTCGATGTCGGTGTTGCAACCACGACTGCATCGATATCATCGCGAACTATGAGTGCTTCAGCGTCGTCTGTGTGAAATGGAATCTCAAGCTTTTCAGCAATTTCCTTCGCTCGCGCTGGTCTTCGAGAAAAGAGACCTCGAATATCCCAGTGCTCATCACGTAACGCTCTGGCGGTGATGCGAGTGCCAAACCCACTACCCAGAATACCGACTCGTTTTCCAAATTCACTCATCTGTAGTTTCCTTGTAACTCGTCGGTGTCATTAACGGTGCAATCAATAGTATGCCGCGAGAGCCTTAACCATATCCCGAACAAAATACTGAAACTCATTTAACGCACCAAATGGAGATCGAACCATGTACGACATCCGGCAAATCAAGAGCTCAACGTTTACGTAGCTCTGATATCGATAGGATAGATACATATAGTGCCGCAGATCTGATTAATAAATCTCGATCCGACCGATAGGAGATGCTCATGCCAGAGACAATTCGTGAGCTGCTCAACGCAGGTGCCGACGACGACGTCGCCATTACTGATCCAGCAAGTCGCTCTCGCAACTATAGACAACTACGTACCGAAGTCGACCGGCTAGCAGGTCAGCTAGCTTCCATCGGCATAGGAACTAGCGATCGGGTTGCGATTGTACTTCCTAACGGCAGTGAAATGGCTACGACATTCCTCGCCGTTGCAAGCTGCGGAACATCAGCACCACTAAACCCTGCATATCGTGAAGACGAATTTCGCTTCTACCTTAATGACATCAACGCGCGAGCACTCATTACCATCGACGGAGATGCAGAATCCGCTCGTGCAGCCGCTGGTCAAGACGTCCAATGCCTGACACTGGATGGCTCAGTCGGAAACCTCACTCTTCTTCATGAAGGCACGGAACTAGATCCTGTGGATCCACTTCGCCCCTCTCCGGAGGAAATCGCTATGGTGCTACACACTTCAGGAACGACATCTCGGCCGAAGATTGTCCCTTTATCGCAACGAAATATGACGATATCTGCGAGCAACATTCGAGCCCATCTAGAACTGACGCCAGAAGATCGCTGCCTTAACGTGATGCCTTTATTTCACATCCACGGCCTCATGGCCGCCGTTCTCGCATCACTCGAAGCTGGAGGATCTGTAGCCTGTTCACCTGGCTTTGACGCATTCCGTTTTTTTGAATGGATTGAGAAAGCTAAGCCAACCTGGTTTACCGCGGTCCCGACTATGCATCAGCTCATTCTTTCGCGTTCGCGTGGCAAAGAAGAATTGATCAAACACCACCCACTCCGGTTCATGCGATCATCGTCAGCTTCGCTTCCTCCATCCGTCATGGCTGAAATGGAAGATATGTTTAATGCACCTCTGATCGAAGCTTACGGAATGACAGAGGCATCACATCAGATGGCATCCAACCCACTCCCACCAGAAGCACGTAAACCAGGATCAGTGGGCCGTGGCAGCAATGTAGAGATAGCCATCATGGACGATGCAGGTGTCCTACTCGAACAAGGCAAGACTGGAGAAATCGTCATCATCGGCGACAACGTCACCGCCGGGTACGAAAGTAACCCCGAGGCAAACGCCAGTGCTTTCACAGACGGATGGTTCCGTACAGGCGATCAAGGCTACCTGGATGAGGACGGTTATTTATTTTTGACCGGACGACTCAAGGAGATTATTAACCGCGGTGGCGAAAAGATCTCCCCACGTGAAATCGACGAAGTATTGCTCAATCACGATGCAATCGAACAAGCGGTTGCTTTCGCGGTGCCGCACGATCGCCTCGGCGAAGATGTAGCTGTAGCAATCGTACTAGTGGAGAATAGCGAACTAAGTGAAGGAGATGTGCGTGATTACGTCTCGACACGACTTGTTGACTTCAAGGTTCCTCGCAAAGTCATCTTCGTCGACGAAATACCCAAGGGCCCAACGGGCAAGTTGCAGCGAATTGGCCTGGCTAAACAGCTCGGCCTCACCGAATAGCAGCATGCTGACGAGATCACGTTAGCAATGAGAATCGCGATTGTGGGTGCTGGCGCTATCGGAGCATACCTAGGAGCGAAACTCGCTCTCGCTGGTGAAGACGTCACATTGATCGCACGCAGCTCTCACCTTGAAGCTATGCAGAAAAACGGACTCACGCTCCTCGCCGTCGGGAATGATGGTGAGGAAGTGCGGGAACATGCGACACCGCTAGCTGTCGAAACGCCTACTCAAGCCGGACCACAAGACGTAGTGATCCTTACTCTCAAGGCTCATCAAGTCAGCGCGATATCGAATCTTTTGTCACCAATGCTTGCACCGAACACTTCAGTTATCACTGCTCAGAACGGCGTCCCATGGTGGTACTTCTACGGTTACGAGGGTGCGCTCTCCGGTACAAGGCTAGCTTCCGTCGACCCCGAAAATGTGATTTGGAATGCCATCAAACCGGAGCGTGTCATCGGATGTGTCGTTTACCCGGCCACCGAATTGGTGGCTCCCGGTATCGTCCGTCACATCAGCGGCGATCGCTTTGCCCTCGGTGAACCTGACGGATCGCGTAGTGATCGTGTGCGCGCGCTCTCTCAAACCCTAGTTTCTGCCGGGCTACGTGCTCCCGTACGTCGCAACCTGCGGAACGAGATGTGGATCAAACTCTGGGGTAATGTAGCCTTCAACCCAATATCAGTACTGACAGGCGAAACACTAGGATCGATCTGTGCACATTCTGGCACTCGCTCGCTGGCACGTGATGTGATGCTCGAGGCTCAAAGCGTGGCACATGCACTCGGAGAGAAGTTCACGATTAATGTCGATCAAAGAATTGAAGGAGCAGCAGCAGTTGGAGAGCATAAGACTTCCATGCTGCAAGATTTCGAACGAGGACGACGACTTGAAATTGCTGCAATCGTCGGAGCAGTCGCGGAACTAGGAAATCTAGTTAATATCGCAACACCGAAAATCGAAATGCTCTACACACTCACAAGACTAATTGACCACCGCCTGAGCCCTTGACAAGAAAATGGATGGACATCTCCATGCCCGCGACGGGTATGATGCTCAAAGGATTACTAAGGTAATCGATGTCGTCGACCACCAACGACAATCTCATCAACAGCTACGGCCACTCGATCAGGGCAAAGCGGGAGTAGGGCTATGCGAGCACTCGTGATTGGCGGAACAGGGCCAACTGGACCGAGTGTCGTCCGTGGGTTGTTAGATCGTGGTTTTGAAGTAGCGATCTACCATCGTGGAACACACGAAACACCGGAACTACCGGAAGTGCATGAGCACCTTCATGGGAACCCTGACGATCTCGAAGCCTTGAATGATGATTTTGGCAACACATCTTGGGACATCGTGGTATCGATGTATGGAAGATTACGCTTAATCGCTGAAGTCATGGCAGGGCGCTGTGAACGCTTTATCGCTATCGGCGGAAAAGGTGGAAATGTTCCGCCTTCGCTGCTGCCATTTCCGGAAGGGCGCGGATTCCCACGCGATGAGACGCACCCCCGTTTCGAAGATCGCGAACTGAACAACGTGGGGTGGGCCGTCGCCCAGACAGAACGAGACGTATTCGCCCGACAAGATGCCGGAGAGTTCCAGGCGACGGTACTGAGATACACCGATCTTTACGGACCACGTGTTCCTCGCCAATGGATCTGGCCTCTGGTCAGACGAGTCCTGGATGGCCGTACACGTGTGATCCTACCTAATGGCGGTCAACAGCTCCGCCCAGCCTGCTACATCGAGAACGCAGCTCAGCAGGTGATGGCGATAGTTGATAACGAAGACTCAATCGGACACTCGTATCACGCAGTGGACACACAGGCGATCTGCCTGTCAGATGTCGTCCGACTCGTAGCAGAAGAGCTCGACCACGAATGGGAACCAGTCTCGATTACACATCCGCTGGCTGACCAACTCGCAACCGGCTATGCAACTCCGAGCGAGCAATTTGACACTGCGAGTTTGCGAGCACTCGGCTATCAAGACGCGGTCGAACCTGCTATCGCTATCAGATACACAGCTCGCTGGCTTGTCGAACATCGTGACGAGTTCGACGAGGCACAAGTGAATGCACTTATCCCCAATCCATATGCATATGAAGCTGAAGATAGATTAATCGACGCGTACCAGAGTTGGAGCGAAAACGTTACAGAAGATATTCCCGCACCAGAGATCAGCTCTGCTCTCGGGCCTGGCTTTCGTGCTGGATACGGTCCAACGACTAATCGCCCATGAATCGGTGCACTATTCCGCCCCATTCGGTATCTGAAGTACGTATAGGCAGTAATGGTTCATAACGCGGAAAACATTAAGAATCGCCATTAATTATCTAAGTGGAATAGGTCAGGAAACGCAATGACTCGGCAAATGCACCTAAACCTGTTTATCCAAAGTCGTGGGCACCACGAGGCCTCCTGGCGTAGCCCTTTGTCATCCCCGCTTCCGCTCACCGACGTCTTCTACTACCAAGACATTGCGCAAAAGGCAGAGGCAGGCCTTTTTGACTCCATATTCCTAGCTGATCAGCTCGCGATCGGTGAAGAAGTCAAGCAAGGACCACGTACAGCACTCGAACCTCTTACATTACTGGGCGCGCTGGCAGTCAGTACTGAATACATCGGATTGATCGCAACAGCCTCGACTACTTATTCGGAACCTTTTAATCTGGCACGCCAATTCGCATCACTCGATCACATCAGTAACGGACGAATTGGCTGGAACATCGTGACATCTTGGCTGGCGGCAGCCGCTAACAACTATGGTGGAGACACTCAAGTCAGCCACGCCGACCGCTACGAGCGAGCCGATGAGTACATGACTGTCGTAAACGGCCTATGGGATAGTTGGGCTGCCGACGCGATACTCGACAATCGTGAAAGTGGACTCTATTCGCGTGCAGAGCGGGTTCGTGCAATCAATCATGAAGGGGAGTATTACCGAGTCAAGGGGCCTCTAACCATACCTCGCTCACCACAAGGACGACCGGTCCTCGTCCAAGCTGGCTCCTCGGATACCGGCAGAGACTTCGCGGCACGATATGGTGAAGCCGTCTTTACCGCGCAACTCGAAAAGGCTACGTCGCAGGAATTCTATAAAGACCTCAAAGCTCGTGCAGTGGCATATGGACGAGCTGAGGACCAGATTCTTGTTCTACCTGGTCTTAGCCCCTTGATAGCTTCAAGCGAAGCGGAAGCAACTCGAATGGCAGATGAATTGGGCGAGCTTGCTGATCCGGAGATCGGACGTAAACGCATTTCTGATCGCTTTGGTGGATACGATTTCTCACACCTACCGCTCGACAAGCCTCTGGTTCCCGAGGATTTCCCAGACCCGGAAACTGTGGAAGCAGCTCGTAGCCGTACAGAGGTAATTCTCGGTCTTGTCCGTCGTGAGAAGCCAACGCTACGTGAGTTGCTAGCCAAGCTAGCCGGAGCGAGAGGGCATTACACGTATGCAGGTACCCCTGACCAGGTCGCGAATCTGATGGAAGAATGGTTCACAGACGGTGCCGCCGATGGATTTAACGTGATGCCACCGCTCTTGCCAGCAATGCTCGAAGTTTTCATCGACGAAGTTATCCCACTGCTACAGCAACGAGGATTATTCAGAACATCATACGAAGGCAACACACTTCGTACTCACTACAAACTTGCTGAACCTGTAAGCCAGTTTGACTAGAACCGAGGACTCAATTTACTAGAAGGAACAAGGTTATCTATGACCTATATTCCTTGAGTGCTTCGGAAAGGCGCTTAACTGACAATTCCAAATCAGCAGCGTCATATAACGAGAAGCTAATCCGGAGTGAATTCGAAAACATTCCAGACTGAGAAAAATCGGATCCCGGACGATACGAGACTCCATGTTCTTGCGCAACCGGCAATAGCTCCTGCGTATCAACATCCGAGGGGAACGTCACCCAGAAGAAATAACCACCTGCAGGAACATCGAAAGTCGCCAGATCACCAAATCGACTTCGCAGGGCTCCGGCTAATACCTGTATACGTTCAGCGTAGGTCTTGCGCAGAAAATCAATATTGTCAGCAAGCAACCCATAGCGGAGTATCCGTTGCACAAGAACAGCCGAGAATTGACTTAGCCCGCCGCCACTCGCAAGTAAACCTAAATTTACGAAACGCTTAAGCAATTCCGGATTCGCCTGAATCCATCCCAGACGCAAACCTGGTGCCAAGACCTTCGAAAATGAACCAAGTGATATCGCACATCCTGACTGAGTATTATCGAAAGTGATAATTGGAGGTGGCGGCAGAGAATCATAGTGCAGCAACTGATACACGTCGTCAGACAGCACGACAAATTCGTGTCGCTCTGCTAGTTCCACAAGCTCCTGACGACGATGCACAGGTAATACGGTGCTCGCTGGATTATGAAAAGATGGGATCGTGTATAACGCAACCGGCCTGGGAATTTTCGGATCATCCAACATCTCCCGGAGGAGATCTGTACGGATACCAGAGTTATCAGTCGGCACGCCGATAACTTCTAGCCCACGCTCGTGAAACATCCGTGACACCGGGTAGTAGGTGGGTTCTTCGACGAACACCACATCACCTGACTTCATCAACGCAGTACACGCGAGATCTAGTGCTCCTGACGCTCCAGCAGTCAGAAATAACGAGTCCGGTTCAACTGATTTCGTATAAGAATCCTGATCAGAAAGGAAAGCAGAAAGTTCCTCTAAAAGAGCTCCGAACCCTTGCTCAGGTCCATACTGCAACGCAACCAATCCGTTACTCTCAAGCACTCCACGCGCTACATTTCGAATCGCTTCGACTGGATGCAAGCCAGAAGATTGATGCCCCCAACCGAGATCAAGAGTCCCATCCGGAATAGACATCATCGCATCCGGCATATGGGATTTAAGCGACTGATCGTCCATCATCGGCTCCCGATGCATCGATATTGTTCCTAGGCAGTGGACCGTTAGCGTTTTCGAATATGCGTGCGGACTGCACGTAACTCTAGACAATCAAGGTAGCTCAGTTTGACATGATTTGCCAGATACATGATTATGTTACTCATCTTTTTCTGTTTGCTCATTTTCGTAATATTCCGACAATCCGCGATAGTGAACTTCCTTCCGAAGGGATAGCTCCAATGCCCGTCGAATTCATCGGAATGGTTTCAAATCGACCAGAATCAGAGATCAAGAGTGCTGATGGGTCGGTTTGGGATGCACCGACCGGCACTGCAACAAACGCAGCTCTAGATATAGAACACCTCAAACGGCACATCCAAGTTCACGAGGAAGCTGAGTTCGATAGGATCCTCATCGGTTACTTCAATGGTGCCCCCGACGGCTGGGCAGTAGCCTCATATGCTGCGAGCATCACTGACCGCTTAGGATTTCTACTTGCGCATCGCCCAGGTTTTGTATCGCCAACGGTCGCCTCTCGGATGGCTTCGACATTAGACGTATTTAGCGGTGGGCGCCTCGCGATACACGTCATTACCGGGGGAAATGATGCCGATCAAAAGCGCGACGGCGATTATCTTGACAAGACTCAGCGCTACGCTCGAACGAGTGAATTTCTAGACATCATCCGCCAAGATTGGGTAAGTACCGACCCCTTCGACTATGAAGGAGACTTTTATCAAGTCACTCAGGCCTTCTCGGCCGTCAAGCCAGTCCAGCAACCACATATTCCTGTCTACTTTGGTGGCTCCTCTCCCGAAGCACTTGACGTTGCAGCAAAGCACGCAAATGTCTGGGCAACATGGGGAGAACCACTGAATGACGTGAAATTACAAATAGCCGATCTAAACAAACGCGCTCGAGCTTTTGACCGACAACCAGGCGTATCCGTCTCATTCCGCCCAATTCTTGGTTCGACCGAGGCAAAGGCCTGGGAGAAGGCGCATCAGATCCTTGAACGAATCAAGATCATCCGCAACGACGCACCGACAACACCATCGGACAACCCACAATCAGATGGCTCCCAACGATTACTCGACGCCGCGAAAGGCGGTGCGGTTCGTGATGATCGCCTTTACACGGCAATCGCCGAAGTCACTGGCGCACGAGGCAACAGCACAGCTCTGGTTGGTACTCCTGATCAAGTTGCCGAAACACTACTCCAGTACTATGACGCTGGCTGCAGCACACTCTTAATCCGTGGCTATGATCCGGTAAAAGACGCTATCGATTACGGCCGTGACCTGCTCCCAATTGTTCGTGCCGAAGTCAACTTACGCGATCTACGCGCTCAAAACGAAGCTTCACGTGCCGTACAATCCAAACCTCACAATGACTCAACGTCTCCGAACGGCGCAGCACCAACCGAAACGACCTCGGAAACAGTGCCATCTCGGTAGACCATGAGCAGGACATCACTGATTATTTCAGGAGCTCATACCGAAAAGATTCACTACCTCTGACTGACAACCCGAACTCAACTGCGGGTATACCCTAGAGCCATCTCAACCAGACAGACCCTCATCTTTAACCACACTGGAGCATGAGTGAGCCAAAGTGAACGATTGTTCGAAGATATAAGCGTAGTCGAGTTCGGGCTCTATGCTGCTGTTCCTTATGCAGCGGAATTATTCGCACACGGTGGTGCTGATGTTGTGAAAGTCGAACCAATCGGGGGCGAACCAACGCGTCATCGAGAGGCAATCATTCCTATGGAAGGACGTCAATACATCATCAAGTCCCGTGGCAAACGTGCGATCGCGCTCGACCTGAAAGCGACCGACGGACTAGCCATCGCCAAACAATTGATCGCTCGGAGTGATGTCGTGTTATCCAACCTGCGACCGGGTGCGCTCGAGCGACTAGGCCTCGGCTACGACGAGATCTCTCGTGACTGTCCTAGCGTAATCTATGGTGAAATTAGTGCATTCGGAACAAAAGGTCCCGAAGGGAACAAATCTGGCGTCGATCCCACCGTCCAAGCAGGCTCTGGCCTAGTTGCTGCGGCAGGTTCGATAGAAAACGGTGTCCCTCTCTCGAACGAAGCCCTGCTTGCCGACTATATGTCTGGTACGCAGCTCGCATTCGGCGTCACTGCTGCATTACACCAGCGTGAACGAACCGGTCAAGGACAGAGAGTTACTACATCACTGTTACAAGCATCACTTGCACTAATGCACGCGCAAGCAAGCGTTTTCGACGCTATCGACGGTTGGAAAACTGACTTCGTTCATTGGCTTCAGGAAGAAGGGCCATCTTTCGAGGAGGCAGCTCGTCAGCGCCGATCGAATATGGCGGACCGTGCCTGGTTTGGGAATACCTATGAAACCGCCGATGGCGCGGTTTCGATCGCAGCACTAGGACCAACACGTGAAAAACTAGCCAATATTATCGGGATACAAGACCCAGCGATTACGGATTCGAACTGGACTATGCCTGACGATCCACGATCGTATATCCAAGAACTTATCGATCAGGCACGTGTGCTGATAAAGCGTTTCAAGACCGACGAACTCATCGAACAACTCGATGAGGCAGGGATCACCTGTGCCCCTGTGCGTTTTCTT
>Ga0310344_10001132_pt1 | contig 20661 bp, 14 predicted proteins | sample HC15DNA20200_MG_FD_203801 | JGI IMG/M metagenome (GOLD analysis project Ga0310344, IMG submission 203801) | Marine microbial communities from station ALOHA, North Pacific Subtropical Gyre - HC15-DNA-20-200_MG | ecosystem: Environmental > Aquatic > Marine > Oceanic | place: Pacific Ocean: North... | reverse complement strand
TTCAGTGAAATGGTGTCGAATCGCGCAGCCCGGCTGAATTGAGGGCACGATCGTTACGGAAGGAGCGTGTATGACAGAGCGACGTCTTGGACTGCCGAACCTCGGACTGGGTGTGGGGCTGCGCAGTGTGCATTATCCGTACCTTCTTGAGCAATGGCCGAGTGTGGACTGGTTTGAGATCATTTCTGAAAACTATCTCGACTCACGTGGTCGTCCACGATGGGTACTCCAACAGGTGGCGGAACGATATCCTGTGGTGATGCACGGTGTTTCCCTTTCGATCGGTTCGACCGATCCCCTGAATTACGATTACCTGGAGAAATTAAAACGTCTGGCTGAGGATATCAGAGCTGTTTGGATTTCTGACCATATCTGCTGGACCGGAGTAAATGGTTTCAACGGCCATGATCTGTTGCCGATTCCTCTAAACGAAGAGACACTTAAGCACGTTGTCCATCGAGTCATTCAGGTACAGGAGTTTCTGGAACGGCCGCTGGTTCTGGAAAATCCCAGCAGTTACGTGACCTTTCGTGATTCAACGATGTCCGAAGGGGAGTTTATGGGGTATCTGTCAACAGAGGCCGACTGTGGGCTCCTGTTGGATGTGAATAATGTTTATGTCAGTTGTTTTAATCACGACCAGGATCCGCAGCGACTGATGGAGTCGCTTCCACACGAGCGGATTGTTCAGTTTCACCTCGCCGGCCATACGCATTGCGGAACTCATATTATCGATACGCATGATGACCATGTGGTGGACCGTGTCTGGGAACTGTACCGAAAGGCGCGTCAATTGACCGGGGGAGTAGCGACACTGCTGGAGTGGGATGCGAGCATTCCTCCTTTTGAAGTGGTGCATCAGGAGGTGCTTAAGGCTCAGCATTATTTTGAGTCTGATATGGAGCGTGTTTTGAAATCACCCGGTACGGAGGTTCAGTCTGGTTCCGGCAAGGAACGTCCAGGGCTGCCTCAACCTCCGGTATTTGTAACAGCAGAGGTTGAGTAATGACTCGAAAAACACGTCCCCTGTCTCAGATACAGCAATGGATGCATCAGGTCATTACGCATCCTGGAGGGATTGGAAACGGAATTCGAAGTGATAGGGCTAATAGACATATCAGGTTACGTGAAGATCAACTGGACCACGTGATCGAACCGAGTCAACACATGTCAAGTCGGGACCGTATGGCGGTTTATGGCAATGCTTATTTTGCCCGTTTAGTGGAATGTCTTGGACAGGAATTCAGTGCCCTGAAGTACGCACTGGGAGAAGACGCATTTAATGGTTTTGCCTTCCAGTATATCCAGTCCTGTCCTTCCGAGAGTTATACCCTGAATGAGCTGGGTAGACAGCTTCCTGAGTTTTTCAGACAGACTCGACCTGAGAATGTACCCTCACCCGGCTGGCCTGATTTTATGATTGATCTGGCAGGACTGCAGCGTATTTACGCAGAAGTGTTCGATAGTGACGGACCGGAAAACACTCCACCAGCGAACTGGGACGAGTTAAAGGGCCTGAATGCACAACAGGCTGCCGGTATAATCCTGAAACCGTTTGCTAGCCTGAGGATGCTTGAGACTTCCTATCCTGTGCACGATTACATATCAGCCGTTCGCCGCGATGAATCACCCGAAATTCCGGCATCCAGACCGACTTGGATTATTATCAGTCGTCTCGATTATGTCGTGCGACGAAGAGCTGTCAGTCGATCTGAATTTACTCTCCTGCGTGAACTACACCGAGGTGCTTCACTGGGCAGCGCCATCAAGGCAACGGCTGTCCAGTGTCCGGATGAAGAGCAAGACATGTTTGATGAGCTGGAAAACTGGTTTTTTCGATGGGGACAGGCCCGATGGTTTGAATCGATCCGTCGTGTCGAGAAGAATGGTTGAGATTCATCGATTGGAGAAGTATGTATTCTGAAAACAACCACGCGTATAATTCGTTCAGAGGTACCCCTCATATGGACATACGCAAAATCCTGTTGATTGTTGTCATAGGCGTGTCACCCGGTTTAACGCAGCAGGAGACACTGCCCGAACTCACACGTCAGTTCGATCAGGCTGTCCGTCCTTTTCTGGCGAACTATTGCCTTGATTGTCACGGTGAAACGGTACAGGAAGCAAAACTGGATCTCAGTACCTTTAATCGCATTGCTGCGGTGCAAGCCGATCTGGGACACTGGAAACTGGTGCTCGATCGACTCAAGGTCGGTGAAATGCCACCAGAAGATGCCCCCGAACATCCCACAGAAGAAACCCGTAGAGAGGTTGTCGGATGGATCGAATCGTTACGCCTGTATGAAGCCGGTTTGAATGCCGGTGACCCAGGTCCGGTACTGGCTCGACGATTGAACAATCCGGAATATGATTACACGATTCGTGATTTAACGGGCGTGGATATACAACCGACCCGTGAGTTTCCGATAGACCCTGCCAATGAGGCGGGTTTTGCGAACTCCGGGGAGTCTCTGGCGATGTCGCCAGCACTTTTAGATAAGTATCTAGCTGCAGCCCGCCATGTGGGTGATCACCTGGTGTTGATGCCACAGGGATTGACTTTCGCATCGCATCCTGCCCTCACGTATTCCGATAGAGATAAATTTGCCGTGCGACGTATCGTTGAGTTTTATCTGGCGCAAAAGACTGACTACGTGGAGTATTTTTTGGCGGCATGGCAGTTCCGGCATCGCCGTGTTCTGGAAATACCCGCAATACGTTTAGCGGATATTGCCGCGAATCGTGGTATTAGTTCCCGATATCTCGAGACCGTATGGCAACTGCTTCACGATGGGAAGAACCATCATGGTCCGGTAGCGGCACTACGTGAAAAGTGGCGATCACTCCCCGTTCCTCCGAGCGCGGATAGTCCGTACCCGGTGAATGCGTGTGAGACGCTGCGCGACTGGTTGATTTCGGAACGCAAAAAACGCACCTATGCTTTTCCTTTGGTCATGATTCCACAGTTAAATTCGACTACCCAGCCAGGCGTGCTCTGGAAAAACCGATTGATTGCCAACCATCGACGTAAAGGTACCATGAGTGATGAAGAAAGGCAGCAGGCTCCTCTTAAACATGCGATTGAACGGTTCTGTCATGTATTTCCCGATCATTTTGTTCTGACCGAACGCGGGCGGATGAACCTGAAGTTTGAAGATCAAAACAAGGGGCGTTTGCTGGGTGCCGGATTTCACTTACAGGTAGGCTATTATCGGGACGATGCTCCACTGTATGACCTGCTGTTAACCGACGCCCAGCGCGAAGACATCGACAGGATGTGGCGGGATCTGTACTTTGTAACCGATGCCTGGGTCAGACAGTTTCAGGATTATGTCTATTTTGAACGTGCTGAAGGTAAAGAAGTCATTACCGAAGCAGAGTTTGATTTTGCTCGTGGAGAAGACCGTACGGTTGCTTCACGGAAATCGATGGAAAAATTTGCCCGCCTTTATGTAGCTGCGGTGCGCAAACGCGATCTTTCCGAGGACGCACTGCGTGAAATAGCACAGTACTTTGTTGATCTTTCCAGCAAGATTCGTGACTACGAAAAACAACAGCTCGAAGCCCGTCCTCGGCATCTGGAGTCACTGGTGACGTTTGCATCCCGTGCTTGGAGACGTCCTGTGACGGATTCCGAGGCTCGAGGTTTGTTGGACTTTTACCGTCAGTTGCGTGATCAAGGTACCCTGAGCCATGAAGATGCGGTACGTGATGTGGTAGTCAGTATTCTGGTATCGCCACATTTTTGTTACCGAGTTGATTCCGCTGACATGGCCGACGAAAACCACCGTTTGACAGCCCACTCCCTGGCAAATCGATTGAGTTATTTTCTTTGGTCGAGTATGCCTGATGACCGCCTTGTACAGTTGGCCAGCTCCGGTGCACTGCATCGACAGTCCGTGTTACTCAGCGAAGTCAAGCGAATGCTTCAGGATGATCGTTCCCGAGCTCTGGCGGTGGAATTCGGGGGACACTGGCTCGATTTTCGCCAATTTCAGCTGCATGTCGGAGTGGATCGTTCTAAATTTACTCAATTCACAGACTCACTGCGCGAATCGATGTTCCAGGAACCGGTGTATTTCATGGCCGATTTGATTCGCAGGGATGGTTCCATACATGATTTTTTAGAGGCGGATCACACGTTTGTTGACGCCAATCTTGCAGCACACTATCAGGTACCTTACTCGTCGGATGAGGCAGATGTGGATGGATGGTTGCGCCTTGATCAGGCAGATCGATGGGGACGTGGAGGGATTCTGCCAATGGCGGTCTTTTTGACACGACAGTCACCCGGACTGCGTACCAGTCCAGTGAAGCGTGGTTACTGGGTTATTCGGCAGGTACTGGGTGAAAAAATACCGGCGCCACCGACCGAAGTGCCGGACTTACCGGAAGATGAGACGGAACTCGGGGATCTGACTCTGCGCGAAGTACTCAGTCGTCACCGAGCCATCAAGAGCTGTGCTGCCTGTCATGACCGTTTTGATTTTGCTGGTCTGGTCTTTGAAGGTTACGGTCCGATCGGTGAACGAAGAACAAAAGATCTGGGAGGCAAGGCTATTGAAGACCATACGGTATTTGATGATGGCAGTTCCGGATATGGACTGGAAGGGCTGCGCAACTACCTTCGGGAACGACGTCGTGATCAGTTTGAGGATACACTGTGCAGGAAGTTACTTGCCTACTCGCTGGGCCGTACACTGCTACTTTCCGACGAACCGACGATCATCCGGATGAAAGAAGTCATGCGTGGTCGGGATTACCGTTTCAGCAGTCTAGTGGAAACGATTGTGACCAGTCCTCAGTTCTTGAATAAACGGAAACCGGAAGCGGTGGTTCAGAATGACAAATGATCGCCCTTTCGCCGAGTACCGGATTCATCATAAAATAGAAAAGCTCGATAACCGAAGATAAGAGGTACGTTGGATGGTCCTTGGGAGAGGGAAACTGACATGACTGGTACGAAGGGTGATTTCAGTCGCCGTACTTTTTTGAGAGGCGCCGGAGTAACGATGTCACTGCCGTGGCTGGAATCGGTTCCGGTCTGGGGCGGGGAAACCGCGGCGCAGCCTCCGAAACGGTTTGCAGCGCTTTTCATGGGAAACGGAGTGCATCAGAGTGAGTGGTATGCATCCGGTTACGGAAAGAATATGCAGCTCGGTAATTGTCTGAAGGCACTGGAGCCGATCAAAGAACAGGTCAACGTGATTTCTGGACTTTACAATGAGAATGCAACGGGTGTCGGAATTCACCCGGGTATGACAGGTAATATTCTTTCGGGTGTTTCGCTTCAGAGGGGAGCTGAGCTGAAGGGTGGCATTACGATTGACCAGGTTCTGGCTCGTAAGTTCGAACAGGAAACGATACAGCCAAGTATCGTGCTGGGTTGTGAGCAACCGGTAACAGGTTACCATGAGACCAACTTTTCCATGGCTTACAGCTCGCATATTTCCTGGCGAGATGTGACCGCACCGGTGCCGATGGAAGTGTATCCATCCCTTGCTTTTGACAGCCTTTTTGACAATCAGGGTAGTCGCCGTACACGCAGTATTCTCGACAGAGTCAGCGAAGAGGCTCGAGATTTGACCCGTAAGGTCAGTTACGCGGACCGGCTTAAAATCGACGAATATCTTGGCAGTGTGCGTGAAGTTGAAAAACGGGTTGAGCGGGTACGTGCATTGAAGGATCAAGCGGAAACACGTGCTCAGGATCGTGGCAAGTTGGCTTTTACAATGGAGCGTCCTGATAATGGGATGCCCGAAGACATTCGGGAACATTGCCGCTTGATGTGCGATATCATTGCGATGGCATTCCAGACCGACAAAACGCGGATTGCTACGCTGCTCATGTGTCGTGACATATCCGGTCTGGTCTACCCCTTCCTGAATGTTCGCATTTCACATCACTGGTGTTCCCATAAGGATAACGAGATCGATTACGAACGCATCTGTGGTTACTACTGTGAACAACTCGCTTATCTGTCGCAGCGGTTGCAGTCCATGCCCGAGGGGGAAGGAACGGTACTGGATCACTCGCTGCTTTATTTTGTAAACAATATGTGGTCGGGAAAGGCGCATGATAATTCCAGGGTCCCGGTGATAACGGTGGGCAATCTGGGAGGCACACTGGAAACCGGCCGGGTGTTGGATTATCAGGACTCAGGTGATGAAAACAGACGCCTGTGTAGCCTCTACCTTTCCATCATGGACCGTATGGGGGTTAATCTGGAGACTTTCGGAGATGCCCATACACGCCTGATTAATCTCTGATTGCCGGCGGCAACCGTATTCAGAGCCAATCAGAGACTAAAGAAGACAGCTATGACCGTTCGTATACTGGTTACGGGGGACCTGCATATAGGCAGACGCCCCACACGTCTCGCTCACCCCGATCGCGCGGAACGTGCGTCCGCTGCACGCATGTGGCATGCGATTATAGATCGTGCGATTGCTGAAAAGGTCGATGCTGTTCTGCTCAGCGGTGATGTTGTAGATCACGATAATCGGTTCTATGAAGCAACGGGTCCGCTCGAGCGTGGCATGCGACGGCTTGCAGAGGCGACCATCCCGACCTTTGCCGTAGCTGGAAATCACGACTGGGATGTTTTTCCCCGCATTCTTGATCAGCTGGATACCGGTCGTTTCCAGTTTCTGGGACGGGATGGACAGTGGCAGGCGGGGATTCTTCAACGCGATGGAGAGGTGAAACCTGTGCTCCGTATTGTGGGTTGGTCCTTTCCTGCACGCCATGTTCAGCGCAATCCACTGACGGGATTTCATATCGAAGCCGATCCGGAGATTCCGACGGTGGGATTGTTACATACCGATGTAGACGGTGCTTCGAGCGATTACGCTCCGGTTGATCTTTCGACGTTACAGGCATGTGACCTGGATCTCTGGGTTCTGGGACACGTTCATAAACCACAGTTCTGGGATTCCCAAACGGGTGCGAAGGTGCTGTACCCTGGTTCTCCTCAGGCACTTAACCCAGGTGAATCAGGGGTCCACGGCCCCTGGTTGATAAGCCTGGAGGGAGCTGGTCGTGTCGAGTGCAGGCAATTGCCAATGTCCCGGGTACGATACGATCGGTGTGAGGTGGATGTGTCGGGAATCGATACATCGGAGGGCTTTGAAACGCGGGTCAATGAAACCCTGATGAGTTTCTTGAAAGACATTTCACCGGAAGAGGAGTTACTGGAAGTGCTCTCGCTTCGTATGGATTTTGTGGGTGCGACCCCTCTGTGTACACGCATTGATAAACTGGCGGAATCCATCTGCGATCTGGAGCGATCCTACGACAAGGTCGTAGGACGGATTGATAAATGGACCAATCAGACACGTCCGGCAATCAATCTGGATGAACTGGTGCGCAGAAAAGATCCGACCGGGCTGTTGGCGCGTACGTTGGTTGCACTGGAACGGGAGGAATCCGACCCCTCACTAGAGAAAATGATCAGCGATGCAACCACCCGTCTCAAAGAGGTATATCAAGCGCCTGCCTACGTTCCACTGGTGGATTCCGGTCCACCGGCAGATCGCAGTTTGGCCCGTGAGATACTCATCCAACAGGTCAGACATCTGCTGGACACGCTTTGTCGACAGCGTTCTGACTTCCAGGAGGGTGATGCATGAGCGAAGCGATACATTTTACCGGTATTGAAATACGCCGGATGCCCGGTTTTCCCGATGGCGGGTTGACGGTAGAGGGATTCAGTGCAGGCATTAACGTTGTCTATGGACCCAACGCTTCGGGCAAGAGCACGCTTGCGCGGGCGATGCAGCGAGTGCTGCGTCAGCAGGCCCCGGGAAGGCAGACCGATTCGTTGAAAGCGGCACTGGTGTTTGACTCGCAGTTCTACGATTTCGATCTGCATCTGGGTGACCGGATTTGCAGCTGTGGAGGGACAGAGATACCGGTTCCGATGCCACTGACAACGGCGGAAATGGGGCCCTGGTATGTGCTGGCACTGCATGAACTGGTTCGGCAACTGGAGGATCCCGACATTATCCGCCAGATAATACGGGAAAGTGCCGGAGGCTATGATCTGGAAGCGGCTGCCGACGATTTGGAATTTGGTCGTGAACGCCCTCGAAAGACGAATATCAGCGAGCATAAGGAATGTGAGGCGGCTTCCCGTGCAAGTCGGGAAGCAGAGCGGAGACTGGAAGGAATTGCTGAAGAAGAACGTGGATTGGGAGAGTTACGGTCCAGACGGGAAGTGGCGCATCAGGCTGGAAGAGATCAACGTCAGATTGAAGAAGCGCTGGAGGTTCTGGCAGCTCGTGTAACACGTGATCAGGCGCAGCGGTTTCTGGACAGTTTTCCGCCGGTCCTTGAACGAATGAGTGGCGATGAAGGCAGGCATCTTGGGAAGTGTAAGGAGAAGATACAAAGTTTGAATGAGAACCGAGCTGCTTGCCTTCGCGAAGAGGAAGCGGCCCGGGAAATACTTCAGAAACAGGCGTTGCCAGCGTCTGGAGTACGCAATGGAATGATCGAAACACATCGTACGCATGCCGAACGTCTGATGGAACAGCAACGCGAGATCGATCGCCTTACTGGTGATCGTCAGGCTGCCGACAAAGTGTTGCGTTCTGCACGGGAACGCCTGGGGCCGGATGTGCTCCCGGAACAGATTGAGCAGTTCGATGCGTCGGTACTGGGGGAATTGTTTGATTTCGTACGCGATGCAGAGACGCATCGTCTGGAGCAGGATGCGGTCGAACATCAGATTCGCCTGATGAAGGAGACGGTTTCCCAAATCGATAACGATCCCGAAATACTGCGAGACGGTGTGATCAAACTGGAACAATGGCTTGCAGAGAGACACATCAGGCCAGTGGAGTCTCACAACTACAAACAGGAGTGGTTGTGGTTTGCCGGAATTACAGCAGGCCTGGGGTTGGGGATGGCTTTGTTATTTCACTGGACATGGTATTTGCTGATTCCGATCGGTCTGGGTTTTGTCGCGCAATCGTTGATCGCTTCACGACCGAGGGTGGTAACGAATCGACGAGATGAGACCATCGCTCGACAGTGGTCCGGTACCGGGCTCGAGCAGCCGGCAGCGTGGACCAATCCAGAAGTACAAAAGACCCTTCATTCCTTGCGCAGGGCGTTGGCTGAAAGCCAGATCCAGCAACAGAAAAGCCAGGTGATTGCTGAGCTGAGTGCCAGGCAGGAACCCTTGATGCAAAAACGGCAGGAGCTGGAGCAGGTCCGACAGGAGTGGCATGACAGGATCGGACTGACGATGGATCTGGACGATGTGCTGGTTTACATGCTGGCAGAGGAAATAGCCCGCGCTCAGGGAGCCCAGAGCGCGTTAACCGAAACATTTGAAAAGCTGTCGATCACGCAACAACAGCAACTGGCGCTTCTGAATCGTTGCCGGCAGGAGCTCGATCCGTATGTAGAATGGCCGGAAGAGATTGCCGCCGGAGATATATCGGGACTGGTGCTTGACCTGGAAACTCGCGTGAAAGCCCATAACGACGCGCAGGGTCGTTTGGAGCGAGCTGTTTCGGATAGGGAGCAGTATGAGAATACGCTGGTTGAATATCAGGCAGAATCGGCGGCCATTTTTGAAAACCTTCAGCTGGAGGACCAGGACGAACGTTCTTTGAGCCGTTATATCGAACAGTATTCCGGTTACAACGAGGCAAGTGACGCACTGCGTCTGGCAGAGCATGACTGTGAAAGTTCGCTTAATCGATTCAGTGGTTCGGAAGCAATGCTTGAAATGCCCGTTGAGCAATTGAAAGAGCTGCTGTCAGAAAAGCGTCAGTTGTCCGAGGAACTGACCACGATTATCGAAGAATACGGAAATGTCGTTGGTCGCGTGGAGGCTGCTGGAAAAGAAACGCATTTGGAGAAGGCACTGACAGAAGAACAGAGTTGTCTGGAGACGCTGGAGGGTGTTCGGGATAAGGATGCCTCGGAGTTGATAGGTAATGTACTGGTAGCACATATGAGGCGTCAGCAGCATCAGGGTCAGCAGCCAGGTGTGCTGACTCGGGCTCAGGAGTTATTTGCCCGTATCACCAACGGGCGTTATGAACTGGAAGTTCAGGCTGGAGACCCTCCTTCGTTTCGTGCAAATGACACATCACTGGGGCTGAATCAAAAGCTGGAGGAACTTTCCAGTGGTACGAGACTGCAGCTGTTGCTGGCGGTACGGGTGGCGTTCGCTGAGCAGCAGGAACACGGAGTACAGTTGCCGCTTATTTTTGATGAGACCTTGGGTAACAGCGACGATCGGCGAGCGGGTAAGATTATCGAAGCGGCCCTCGAGATAGCCCGGGGAGGTCGACAGGTCTTTTATCTGACAGCCCAGCACGATGAGTTGGGTAAATGGCGGCGTGTGCTGGCCGAAGAGCCTGATATTCCTAACTGTGAGTTTGATCTGGCTCGACTGCGCGGTTTCAGTGAAGTCGAGTATGCCCCCGGGGAAGTGGCACTGGAAGAGGTACCTCGTGATGCGATTGCCGAACCGGAAAGCGATGACTGGACCGATTACGTTACCCGGCTGAAAATTCCAGAACTGGATCGGCGTAGCCATATTGGTGGAGTTCATATCGGGTACGTTGTATTTGATGTACAGGACCTGCATCGTTTGCTTAAGAGTGATATCAACAAGTGGGGACAATTGCAGGCACTGGTCGAAACGGGGGCTCCAGGTGATCTAACGGCCGATTCGGATTTATACCTCAGGGCGGAGGCAGCTGCGAGACTGCTGGAAGAGCTGCAGCGCCTATGGCTGATTGGCCGCGGTGAACCGATTGACCGATCGACGCTGGAGGTGTCCGGAGCCGTTTCAGCGACTTTCATAGAAGCGGTAAGCGAGTTGAATGAGTCACTGGAAGGGGATGCCCGGGGCCTGATCGATGCCCTGCGTGACGGACGAGTTCCTCGGTTCCGTACCGATAAGATGGATTCACTGGAGAACTATCTTTCTGAAAACGGATTTCTGGATGATCAGGAAGTGCTTGATCAAGATGCGATTCGAGAAGCCGTGATGCCGCGTGTTTTTACTGACTGTGAAAAGGGTTTTCTTTCCGATCCACAGATTGATCTTCTGATAGGGCTGATTACCCGTGAAGGTCACGAGGTGGAAGAGGTCGCAGACAGCGATTGATGGTTTTTCAGAGGGCAGTCGAACACCGGCGCGAGCCGAACGGCTACTTGAAAAAGACCGTTGTTCAAAAGACAAGCCCATTCCGGAAAGGCATTTCATGAGTAAAATGGCCAGAGCGGTTCTGATCATTCTGTTGCTGGTATCGAGCCTGCTTGTAAGCCACAAGCAAGTGGCTGCAGAGCGTCCCAATATCATCATCATGATGGCCGATGATATGGGCTTCAGTGATATCGGATGCTACGGCAGTGAGATCCGAACGCCGAATCTGGATGGACTGGCTGCCGGAGGAGTGCGTCTCACTCAGTTTTACAATACGGGGCGCTGCTGTCCCACGCGTGCGTCGCTTTTAAGTGGTTTGTATCCGCATCAGGCCGGTGTCGGACACATGATGGATGATAGAGGACTGGAAGGGTACCGAGGCGATCTCAGCCGTAGCTGTGTCACGATTGCCGAAGTAATGAAAGCATCTGGTTACGCGACCTACATGTCGGGTAAATGGCATGTTACCCCCTATGTCAAGCCAGAGGGGCCCAAGCATAACTGGCCCCTACAGCGGGGTTTTGACCGATTTTTCGGGACGATTCACGGGGCAGGCAGTTTTTATGACCCGAACTCTCTGACTCGAGACAACACGCAGATTGCACCCGAAGGTGACGAGTTTTTTTACACCGATGCCATCAGTGAAAATGCAGCTGATTTTATCCGTGATCATAAGGCAGAAAAAACGAATCCTTTCTTTATGTACGTTGCCTATACGTCACCCCACTGGCCGATGCACGCCCGACCACACAACATCGCCAGATACAAGGGGCGTTATCACAAGGGGTGGGATGCCCTTCGCATAGAGCGATATGCGACAATGATCCGACTGGGGTTGGTGTCGCGTAACTGGCAGCAGACGCCCCGTGATCTGGAGGCACCGTCCTGGGAGGAGGTGGCGCTGAAACCCTGGTTTGAACGTCGTATGGAAGTCTATGCAGCCATGATTGACTGTATGGATCAGGGAATTGGCAGGATTATTACTGCACTGAACGAAACCGGTCAGTTGGACAATACGCTGATACTTTTCCTGGCCGATAACGGTGGCTGTGCCGAAGAACTGGGCAGTCAGGATCCCGAGAGTCCGGACCCCACGCTTCCGGTCACGCTTAAACCGATGCGCCGCGATGCACTTCAGACGGCCATGATACCCCGGGTAACCCGTGACGGTCGACCGGTGAGAAGAGGATTGGGAGTCATGCCCGGTCCGGCCGATACTTATGTCGCCTATGGTTTGCCCTGGGCGAATGCTTCCAACACGCCTTTCAGGCGTTATAAACACTGGGTTCATGAAGGGGGTATCGCGACTCCATTGATTGCCCACTGGCCGGCTGGAATATCGTTCGAGCGACGCAATCAACTGGATCATCAGCCCGCTCATCTGATTGACCTGATGGCCACGTGTGTCGATGTGGGGCAGGCCCATTATCCAGAGACTTTCGAGGGCACCGAGATCACCCCTCGTCAGGGGGTCAGTCTCATGCCTGCATTGCTGGGACAGCCGCTGGGCCGTCGTCAGCCCCTGTTCTGGGAACACGAAGGGAATCGGGCTGTACGTGATGGAAAATGGAAGCTGGTAGCCCGTGGCGCCGATGGTCCGTGGGAGCTTTATGATATGGAGTCAGGCCGGACAGAACTGGATGACCAGTCTCACAAGTACCCTGAACGAACCCGTGCCATGGCACAGACCTGGGAGCGATGGGCCGTGATGGCCAAGGCGAAGCCCTGGCCGTGGGAGCGATGAAAACACGAAGGGAATCCTGGAAATCCGATCACCCTGCTTCGACTTAGAGGTCCCTTTGACCAGCCAGGCGGAGTATTATGCGATCGGCCGGGCCGGCACAGTGATCAGCCAGTGGATGGGCGGCGAGCGCAAAACCGATAGCGGCGATGACATCCATCGTGTAGTGGGCACGCAGTACCAGGACCGTTGCGACTTCAAAGAAGATGATCGCAGCTCCCAGCAGCCAGCCTCGGTTTCCGGCCTGTCGACCAAGCTCCACTCCTGCAAAAACCGCAATGGCAGTATGTCCGGAGAAGAAAAAATCATTAGCAACGCCGTAGGTTACCAGCAGGGAAGGAAAACCCGGTGCGTTCCAGATGATACCCTCGGGTGCGGGAAGCGGGCACAGGTACTGACAGACCTGTCGCGAAGTGAAAAGAAATAACAGTCCCAGAAAAGGTCGAATTGAGTTTCCAAACAGTGCCAGCAGAATCAGGCCGGTTCCCATGATATCGATGACCCCGGAACTGACGATCAGCAGTGCTTGTGACGCGACTTCGTTTTCGTGTAACCCACGATTCCAGTGGGAAGTGGCCTGATGCAGGGCATCGGCAGCGGTCAGGGCACGGCCGGTAGCGTCCGGGTATTCGCCGGGAAAGGGGCGCTGCCCAATCATCCACTGGGTCAGAAACCAGAGTATGAATCCGAGTGCGATGCATGCCAGACGGATCAGGCGTACGGTGGTGGGTTTGTCATACGATGTCATGGTGTGCGACTTTCTTTGATGTCTTCTGCAAGACGGGAGAGCAGGGTTTCTAGTCGTTCACGCAGGGTGGTCATCACGGGATCTTCCTGCTCACCTCGAACACGTCTGGCGGGTACCGATATCGGGTGATCGACCTGAATGACCGCCTCGAGAGGAGGGTGGTTACTGGCCTTGTCAGTAAGATCCTCTTCAAAGCGTTCCACTGTTTCGAGCAACCGTTCGACAGGTGGATTGCCTTCGAGATAACCGCTGGGGTAGAGAGAAAGCTGTTGGGCGAGGTAACAGTCTGCCAGCTGTCGCCAGCGCCGGTCTCGTTCCCGATCGTTGATTTCACCGTTGACCATGTCAGGGAGGATGGCGGTTCGCAGTTGTCGTACCCGGTGGACGACATCAGGGTTGTTGGTCGAAAGGGACCATTCGGCCTCCATGGGATTCAAAATGTGGTCAATCAGCCGAGCCGTACGCTGGTACAGGGACCCTGCCTGAGGCTGGTCGAAGTACTCAATTTCTTTCAGGGACAACAGGGCCGCACCGATTCGCGCGATGCGTCGCCGCAGCGGTCGGCCGCTCTGGCTGGCCCACGAGAGTCGCGTTTCGATTCTGTTCAGTACGGGTTCCAGGGTGGCTTTCAGGTCGCCTTCGAAACGGTACTTGATGGCCACCGGATGAATCACAACTTCGCCCTTCATACCATTACGGCTGCGCTGCCGGAGGGCAGAACGAGCCAGGAAAGAAGCCCCTTCCTGCAGGACACTCAGTCGATCGTTGGTACGCGATATCATACCTTCTGAAAAAATAACCAGGGGGCGTTCCGCACGTACCAGAATATCGGTTGCACAATCCAGTGCCTTGCGGTCCATGCCTTCCCGGTAGACACTGAAGGCCCCCGTTTTGCGGATCAACCGGCTTTGCAGCCAGTTCTGTCGGAAGGCGCTCCAGCTGGCCATCGTAAACAGATGACTGCCCGATGCGCGAGCCAGTTCACCCATGATGATCGGGTCGCTGGGCCGGCAGTGATTGGGAGCCAGAATGATACCGTGACCGGCGTCAAGGGAAGCGCGCAGGTGTTCGACCCCGCGGCAGGTGACGCGATGAATGCCATATTCCCGGCGCACCAGCCAGGGGCCCATCCGCTCGAGAACCCAGGGCCAAAGGGAACCCCGGTGCGGTGGTATGAACTCGTAGCGATCATCGAAAACGATCGGTTGCATCAGTTACCTGTTGCAGCGGTTTTTCTCAGCAATTCAGTCGGAATTTCTTAGAAGAAAGCAGCTGTTGTCTGGCAGGAACCGGGGGTGTTTCAAAAATCACAGGTCACGGGGAGCATACGCCTTGCGGTCTTGCGGGGCAAGACTGTTCTGAAGTCCGTTTCATGGCGCAGACAAAAGGCGGTGCCGGGGAGCGGTCGTAGCTGTTTGAGCGATAGTGCAGAATACGGGTCATCCGGTACCGGACACGGTGTGTTAGGTTTGATCGTACTGATGGTGATAGGCTTTGAGTTTCTCTACGGTGGGTAGCGTCTTCCAGAAAACGACCAGCTGAATCAGGTAGGGTGTTACGACCAGAAGATAGAGCGGCTGCGTTCGGATCAGGACAAAGTTGTCCATTGCCATTAACAGTAAAATAAGGATAGCAAAAACACTGCATCCCTCTAATAACGCGCCTCGTATGAAGGAGGCGTTACTGAGCCGTCCGAGGAATTCAGGGGGTTGCGTGCCATTCAGTGTGTGTTTAAACATAATGGGATCCGCTGTGTAAGCGGCACCGCACATGACTGCCAGGATAATCGCCATGATGGTTATCATAGAATCGTCAGAACTGATTTCCATATCGGCTGGCTGCTCTGCAGCCGGCGCCGGTTCGGGGGGGCCTGATACAAAACCCATGAAAAGGGCAAGGGCCAGAAAAAACGTGGCCCCGGCTACCATTGCAGACTGGATGATGATCAATGCTTTGGAAGTTTGTTGCAGTTTATGGTCGTCCATGGTGTGGGCTCCTTATCAGAGGGTTTCCTTTTCCAGTATCGATCCGGATTCTTGACTTGATAGCACCGAGTTGGACGGGGCAAGTGTACACAGCGGCTTTGTTTGGTCAAAGGGAAGCTGGGGGCATTCGCAACGGGTAGCGTGCCGGCAATCGACCGAGGAAGTCGTTCAAAAGCACAGGTGTCGTGCATGGGCAGTGGCTTTTGAACCCAGTTATACCGATGAGTATAGGATTATTGACCGCAAAAACCCGTAAGGAGTGAAGTGATTTCGGTGGCAGGTTAATTGTCTGGCCAGCGTTCGGCGCGGAAGGGGCTGGGTCACTATTAACCTGTTTTCGGCCATGGGTTATGCTGCCCGGATGATGGGGCTGGTTGTGGTTTGGGCTGGAATGGCCATTGGCGTCGAACAGGATTCTCCGGTGCCTGCGCATGCGCAGTTGCACCGAGCCCTTCAGCAGCATCTCCACGATCAGCGTTTACGTTACTTCGGTGCTCTGCCATTCGCGGAAGTGCCCGCTACCGGGTACCGGGTTCATCGGGAAGACCTCAACGACGACGGGAATGAAGATGCGCTGGTTCTGATGCTGGGACGAGACTGGGGTGGAACCGGTGGTCAGACCCTGTTTGTTTTCAGGGGGGCCGGTCAAGGGTTTCATTTTGTCAGTCGCATGACCTGTATCACGGGACCGATGCCGGGCTCGGTCTGTGTGACACGAAACCGTTCGGGTGGCTGGTATGACCTGGCGGTGAGAGTAAACGGCAGCGGGCCGGGTACGAAATATGCGCGGATGACGTTCAACGGAAATCAGTATCCGCTTAACCCGACGGTCCGACCCGTGATGAGCGAATTTCCACGCGGGGAGTTTGTACTGCTTAGCGGTGATGCGACACGGAAGGCACTACACAGCGGTGGCAGTTATTACCGGGGTGTACTGGGTCAAACCATGCGCATTCAGATGCGTCTGGAGCATACCGGTGGTCAGGTGAAGGGTGCCTACTTTTACGAAAAATACGGTCACTGGATCACACTGTCAGGTGAGGCCAGCGGAAAGTCAATCCGGCTCGATGAACAGTCGGGAGGTCAGGTAAAAGCGACGCTTGCATTGACTCACCAAGGCAATGTTCTGATCGGGACATGGCAGCAGAGCGACGGTGCCCGGCGTTACCCGGTAACACTGCACCTGGCCGCTCGGGATACGGTAAAACGTACGGTGCGTCCGTTTGAATCGAGCCATGAGACGACCTATCCCCATCTGACGGGTAAGCCGGGTGTGCATTTCAATGCAACACTGAAGGCTGTGTTTCTTGAACGATATCAGCGAGATCTGGAATTCTGGGAGCCACGGACTGGTGATGCGGATCTCCATCAGGATGCTGAGCAGCGCATGCAGTTTCGGTATTTTTATGACATCTGTTATCTCTCAGAAGATCTGCTCAGTGTGCGGGGTTCCGATTACCAGTACACGGGAGGCGCGCACGGGCTGTTTCACTATTTTCCAGTTAATGTCTGGATTCCGGACACGCGGGTGCAGCCTCTGGAACTGGAAGACCTGTTTTCTCCTAATTCGTCCTGGAGAAGAACACTGGCATCTCACATCCGGCGCGATCTGATCGGTCAACAGGCTCAATGGGTAGTCGATGGAACGGTGAAGCCATCCGATCTGCTCGAGGATCCGGTGTTTACGGTTTCACCAGCCGGGGTTAGCTTCGCGTTTGGGCCTTATGCCGTGGGTCCCTATTCCCAGGGTACGTTCGAAGTGACGGTTCCGATGCATGCCCTGAGTCCACTGGTTGCCCGTGATGGCCCGATTGGCAGATGGAAGTAAAGGCTTTCAGGCAGGGGTGCGGCTGCAGCCTTGCTAAATACTTTGCTGTCGGTTTTTTGACCCCAGTATCTATGATGAATCCGAGTTAACGACAGGCTTGTATCCCTGCCGGAGCACATAATCGTGTGAACATGTGTTTGTAGCGAGTTTTTCAGATACCGGTTCCAGCGCAGAGCAACAAAGATTGTCAGCTGGGGTGGAAAATTCAATGCACGTAAGCATAATTAGGGAAATCATAATTTCGTTTTTCATATGGTGTGTTGAGAGGTGTGAAACGGATGAGGACCGAGTGTAAGGTTTTAACGCAACGGGCACTTCTGGTGGCGATGGGCGTGTTAACCGGCACGCTGATGGCAGGTGATCCGGATCCTGTTTCGTTTGGAAAAGTATCGAAAACGCGTCATTTTGAATTGGTGTATGGCGCGCTGCTTAAGGAATTGCCGGTTGGAAGCAAGGTGCGTGTATGGATGCCCCTGGCACCTTCCAACAGAGACCAGCAGGTTCAGCGTATTAAAACGACGCTTCCCTCCAAGCCTCTTGTGACCAGAGAGCCCAAGTACGGTAATCAGATTCTCTACTTTGAAACCGAAACCGGTAAATCGTCTGAACTGGAATTCTCGGTTACCTACCAGGTGCAGCGTTCTGAAGTGACCGGTTTAAACAGAAAGGATGCCCGGCAACTGACAGAAGATCAGAGGCGTCTTTTTTTGTCGGCCAACGTTAAGGTGCCGATTGACGGTAAGCCGGTTGCACTGCTTAAAGAACTGGAATTGCCACGCAATGACAGCCTGAAGCTGGGGGAACTGTTGTATCGGCGTGTAGAAAAACATATGCGATACGATAAATCGAAACCCGGTTACGGTACGGGTGATGCGGTGTGGGCCTGTGACAGCCGTTTTGGCAACTGCACTGATTTTCACAGTCTGTTTATCAGTATGGCACGTTCGCAGGGAGTTCCTTCACGATTTGAAATCGGCTTTCCAATTCCGGAGAAACAGGTTGAGGGGATGATAGGCGGCTATCACTGCTGGGCATTTTTTCATGTCAAGGAGTATGGCTGGGTACCCGTTGACATTTCAGAGGCGGACAAACATCCGGAACTGAAACAATATTACTTCGGCAATCTTACGGAAAATCGTGTGACCTTTACCACGGGCAGGGATATCAATCTGGTTCCTCGTCAGGAGGCACCGCCGCTGAACTTTTTCGTCTATCCGCACGTTGAAGTAGACGGAAAGCCGTGGAATCAGAAGCATATGGAAAAACGTTTTCGTTTCAAAAATCTCTGAATCCGTTTACCGGTATCGATTACAAAGACCTCTTTCAATCTACAGACGAGCGAGGTCTTCTAAGCGTGACTTCAAGGCCAGTTCATGGCAATCGACTGTTCTCAGGGATTAGTGGATTGGCTTAGTCTGATTCCAGGTCGCTTATTCTTCGTCCTCATCGACTTCGTTGACTTGTTGTCCGGTGCTTAGGATGTCGCTGCCGTCACCACGTAGTTCCGCTACGACAGGAGGTGCATCAGCAGTATATCCAAGGCAGGTCTCAGTGCTTCCAGACAGCTTAACCACGTAATCATCTCCAGGGGTAAGCGGCATGTCACGCAGGGGTGTATCCTGATCGATGCTCATCGCGCTGACTGCCAGGTCATCGGAGGCCGAAGCACCACTGACGGTGGAGTCACCGGTGAAGTCACCACCAAATAAGACATAGGTCTCACCCTTTTTATTGGCAGCACCCGGTGCACCGATGATGATGTCATCGTAACCATCCTTGTTCACATCACCGGCCGCATTAATCGCATGACCCGCGTTGTCGTTCGGGTCAATTCCCTGAACGACAAACCCTTCGCTATCGGTCAAAGAATCAAGATCCCAGGTCGATTGGTAGCCGCTTTTCTTGCCGAATACTACGTATACTTCACCGGCGCTCGAGCGATTGTCGGGATCGGCATACGGAGCTCCAACCAGCAGGTCAGCAATACCATCACCGTTGACATCACCGGCCTCACTTACGGAAAAACCAGCCTGATCTCCACCGTCGGCACCATCCAGGCGAAAGCCGCTGGAACCGTTCAGGCGAGCCGGATCGACAATGTCAGAAAAACTTGATTTTCCAAAAATGACATACGCTTCGCCCGAGGCACCTCCGCCGGCATCTCCGTATTTGGCACCCACGATGATGTCGTCATAGCCGTCATCGTTGAGATCACCCGTACCGCTGACCGCATTGCCGGAAAGATCGTATACATCGACTCCCGGGATTGCAAATCCGTTACTCCCGTCCAGGTCCGCAACTTTTAAACGTGTACCCAGACTGGATTTGCTTCCACCAAAGATTACCCAGCTCTGCCCGGAGTCAAAAGCAATGCCATTGCCGTCGTTGTCGGCATCATCCCATGCCTCTCCAATGATGAAGTCGTCTTTCCCGTCACCATTCACATCGCCGACAGTATCCACCCACCGGTTATGAAAATCATCCATCTGAGCAGTACCGGTTTCGATATAAAGATCGTCTGGAAGATTGCTTGTCCAGTTGGAGGATTGGCGTGAGGATTCTCCCCAAAGGAGATATTGATCATTGTCATCGGTTGACCCAAGAATGATGTCATCATAACCATCTCCGTCTACATCACCGGCTGGTCCCACTGCCATTCCCAGGTGATCAGTAGTCACGACGATATCCGTGTGGACGGTGAATCCATTGGAGCCATCGAGATCATCAAGATCAAAACTGGATTTGTAGCCACTCTTTTTCCCTAAAAACGCGTATGCTTCACCACCATCCGCATTGTGAGGGGCACCGATAATGACGTCATCATATCCGTCTTTGTCGACATCACCCGCCCCACTGACCGCTAGCCCCGACTGATCACCACCATCAATCCCGTTCATGGTGAAACCGGTTTTCCCATTGAGGCTCGACAGCCGCATATAGCGTGACCAGCTTCGTTTTCCGAAAACGACATACGATTCGCCTGCGTTACCGTTTGCCTTGGGAGCCCCGATAATAATGTCGTGATAACCGTCCTTGTTCATATCGCCGGCACCCGACACGGCAAACCCGGATTCATCTTTGGAACTGGCTCCATCGAGGCGAAAACCATCTTTACCATTGAGGTCCTTGAGATAAAAGACAGCCGTTCCCGAATACTCGGCATCAATCGATGAAGAAAGGACC
>Ga0310344_10001130_pt1 | contig 20662 bp, 23 predicted proteins | sample HC15DNA20200_MG_FD_203801 | JGI IMG/M metagenome (GOLD analysis project Ga0310344, IMG submission 203801) | Marine microbial communities from station ALOHA, North Pacific Subtropical Gyre - HC15-DNA-20-200_MG | ecosystem: Environmental > Aquatic > Marine > Oceanic | place: Pacific Ocean: North... | reverse complement strand
CTTCTTCGTCCAGCTCCACGGGAGAAACGTTGCTAAGAATGTATGATGCGAAGCTGTCGTGGGTCAGCATAACTCCTTTGGGAAACCCGGTTGTTCCTGCAGTGAACATGAGCATGGTGAGGTCTTCTTCATCACCAATAGGGAATGCTTCTTCATTTTCCCCTTGTTGTATTGCGGTTTCGTAGGAAATCCATGTATTTTCACTATCTCCGATCACCACATACGTATCCACAGAAGTTAATTTGTTTTCGGATGTTTTCACCATGTCAACGTATCTTTCGCCAACAAACATCAATTTTGGCTCTGCGTCATTAACCATGTATATAAGCTCATCCGATCGGGCTCTGAAGTTTAAAGGAACATATACTGCATCAAGTTTGGCTGTAGCAAAGTATGCTTCAATATGCTGGTTGCAGTTAACTTCTAACATAGCAACCCTATCACCGCTAGAAACTCCCATTGAAGCCATCCAGTTTGACAGTCTATTAACTCTTTCTTGAAGATCTCCGTATGTTAGACGAGTGTCCTCAAATATCATCGCGAGACGGTCCGGGACTATTGCGGCTGATATCATGAGAAATTCGGTAGTATTCATTGGTTGGTCAAATCCCTCTGATGTTTTGGATTACGGGCGCTAGGGTACCATTAATGTTTGAACGATACAATTTCAACATCTTATCCATCTGATGTGCGTCTTTATGTGTAGGTACGAGACTGGATTATTGAGGCATGATAAAGATAGCATAGTAATAGTTGCTGTATCGTTATTAAGCCTAAAATTCATTGATTTGAATCTGAACGACTACTATAATCGTGAAGGTCAAGCTGTGCTTATCTAGAGCGTCCGGCTACAATGGGGTGAAGAGGTTTAAAAGGTTAGTCTTTGGAGAAAGCATTAGAATGGAATACGACAAATTGACGACTGGGCAGTTGATTTCAGACAGAGTAGTATCACTAGATGCAGATAGAGTTGCCTTGTATGTTGAGGCAGTTGATCATGAAGGGTTTTTGCTTGCGGATGATGGAGGGCGACTAGTACCTGGAATGGCTGTGGCGGCATTCGCTCTCAGTGGGGCTATTAATGATTTAAACATCCCGGGTGGTACTGTTCATTTGAGTCAGGAAATTAAATTCCAGTCAGCTGTTGAGGAGGGTACGCGTCTAGATTGCAAGGCCTTTGTAAGTAAGAATTCTGTCCGGAATAACTGGAGGATTTTAGTAGTTGATATTCAAGCTATGACAGTTGAAGGAACCAGTATTATGGAAGCTAAAAGCACTATAATGCTGCCCGTATGACTGTTTTACTTTGGTCATTTTTCTATTCATCTAAACAATTTGTCAAAGTTTGGGGAAGCCGGGAGATTTAAATGTCTTTATCAAAGGGGTATATGCTGCCTAAGGTAGAGAAGGTTGTGTTGCAAGAAAAAATTGATCTCTACGCGAGGGCATCTGGAGACTGTAATCCGATACACATTGATGCTGATTTTGCAAATCAATCTCAATTCGGAGGTCGAATAGCGCATGGTATGATGATCGCCGCAACACTATCGGAAATGGTAACAATGGTCTTTGAGAAAGATTGGGTGGATACGGGCTCTTTAAAGATTCGATTTAGGGCGCCTGTTTACCCGGGCGAATCTATTTCGACGTTTGGGGAAGTAGAAAAAGTCACGGAGATGGATCAAGAAAAATATGCCGTGATGTGTTCTGTGGGAATTCGCAGAGACAACGGAGAATTGGTTATTTCCGGAAGCGCCGAGGTTACGGTTTCCAAGGAATCAAGAATTTTTGAGTAATGCTCTAATTAAGATATCAAGAACATGCATCCCACGGTGATATTCGTGTCGAATAGGAATTAGATTGGAGGAATAGCTTGGCTACACCAAAGGACCTCGTCAGAGTGGCGGTTGATATAATGGGTGGTGATAATGCTCCAGAGGAGATAGTTCGTGGCGCCTTGCTTGCTGCTGCGGAGGATAATGGCGGGTTGCATATTATATTAGTTGGAGATCAAGATGTCCTCTCTGAGCAAAAACAGAAACACGATATGACAGGACTCCCCATTTCTATGATTCCTTCAGAAGGAGTCGTAATTGAAGGAGAACCTCCTGCATTGGCTCTCAGACAGAAGCCTAAAGCTTCCATTATGGTGTCGACGGGATTGGTCAAGGCGGGTCATGCCGATGCTAGTGTCACTATGGGTTCGACTGGTGCGGCTATGGCTTCCTCAGCGGTTATTTTAGGGCGTATTCCTGGTATAGAAAGGCCCAGCCTTGGCGGACCAATCATTGGCAGTTCACCTCACACTTTCATAGCAGATTTGGGAACTAATGTGGATTGCAGGCCAAGTCAATTGCTGAGTTTCGCGGCTATGGGTGTCGTTTTCGCTAGGCAATTTTGGAATGTGGAAAAACCTAGGGTAGCAATACTCAGTGTTGGCTCTGAGCAAGGTAAAGGGAACTCTTTGGTTCAAGAAACTGATGAGTTGATGAAGACGAGTGGACTTAATTATATTGGTAACGTGGAAGCCAACGACTTGGTTCATGGTAAAGCAGAAGTTGTGGTTTGTGACGGTTTTGTAGGTAATGTGATAATGAAGTTGTCAGAAGGCCTTGGTGAAAGCGTTTCCGATTTTCTTAAGGGAAAGCTAGCACAGTATACTGATGTGAAAGAAGCACAAGAAATTTCAAAAGAAGTATATGATTTGTATAATGTTGTCGAGACGCATGGAGGCGGGCCCATCCTGGGAGTTGATGGGATCAGTGTTGTTGGTCATGGATCTGCTAGGGCTGGGTCAGTGAAGCGGGCGATAGGCACTGCACAATTCGCAGTGACTAGCGAATTTATTGCAAGACTGAATGATGAACTCGCCAGAGTTCTAAGTAACGCAAAAGTATAGCCAGTTCAGAAAATAAGATAGATTAAAGTACTGTGGATCACCTTTTTAAAACGATGGTTTAAAGTCTGTAAATTAGGGGTTAGAGTGAGTAAAGTAGATGATTTGGGATTAGAGGGGAAAGTAGCGTTAGTGACGGGAGCTTCGAAAGGTATTGGTCGCGCGATTGCTCTTGAATTGGCTTCTAGAGGTGCTCACGTGGTGGTTAACTATAATTCTTCGGAATTAGAGGGTGTGGCTTTATCAGAGGAGATATCTAAGCTAGGTGTAAAATCTCTCGCTTTGCAGGCGGATGTCAGCATTTTGGAAGAGGTTAATTCCATGGTGGACATTGTCAATGAACAGTGGGATGGCATTGATATTTTAGTCAATAACGCCGGGATAATAAGCGATGGACTTTTAGTGAGAATGTCAGATGAAGCTTGGGACAAAGTGATGGGTGTAAATCTGAATGGTACGTTTTACTGTACTAGAGCAGTTTTGCGTGGGATGGTAAGAAATCGTTGGGGACGCATTATCAATATAGGTTCTGTCGTGGGCATTAGAGGTAATTTTGGTCAGACGAATTATTCGGCTTCTAAAGCTGCAATATTGGGATTTTCCAAATCTCTTGCAAAAGAGGTGGCTACTCGAAATATTACCGTCAATGTTGTAACTCCCGGATATATAAGTACTGAAACTGTGGCTGATCTTACTGAAGACCAGAAGGCTCGTATTATGACATGGATTCCACAGGGCCATTTCGGCGAGAGTAAAGACGTTGCAGATATGGTTGGTTTTCTTGCGAGTGAAAAAGCAAGCTATGTTACAGGGCAAGTAATAAGTGTTGATGGTGGCATGGCGATTTAGGGATCTGAACTAGAGGTTTGCTGTGGACTTCAAAGACAAAATTGTTTTGGTAACAGGTGGGTCACGTGGGATAGGCAAAGCCATCGCATTAGAATTTGCTAGTATGGGTGCCCATATTATTTTCAATTATTTAAGAAATCATTTAGCTGCTACTCAAACCGAGTCTGAGATAGAAAACATGGGAGTGCAGTGTCTGAAAATTAGGGCTCATTTGGGAAATCCAGAAAAGATTCAAGAAATGTTTTCTGTCATCAGAGAGAGATTTGATCGCTTGGATGTTTTGGTTAACAATGCTGCTTCCGGGGTGCAGAGGCATGCAGTCGATTTGGAAGAGAAGCATTGGGATTGGGCTATGAATATTAACGCCAAAGCGCCTTGGTTATGTTCGATAGAGGCTTCGCAATTGATGACAGAAGGAAGTAGCATTGTTAATATTACCTCTCAAGGGTCGCAGAAGGTTCTGCCGTTTTATCTTTCTGTTGGGACGTCTAAAGCCGCTTTGGAGTCACTTACACGCTATTTGGCAGTTGAACTTGCTCCCAAAGGGATTTCTGTAAATGCTGTTTCTGGGGGGTATGTTGAAACAGGTGCTCTAGATTATTTTCCAAACAAAGAGAAGATGACTGAGTCAGGCAGGAACATTCCTGCTGGAAGAAGACTCACTGGACAAGACATAGCTAAAGTTGTGACCTTCCTGTGCGGAGATGAAGCGTCCATGATTAGAGGCCAGGTCATCACCGTTGACGGAGGGGCTACTTTAGAAGTCTAATTCTCTGCTTCAAGGTCCTCTTTTATTTGCTTGATTGTGATTGATGTGCCGTCTTCAACTGTCAATGAAGTTCCGGGTTTTGTGTAGGCATTCCTTACTATCCCTAATCCTATGTTTGATCCGTTGACAGGGATCGTGGAGATAGAAGTTATGTTACCTACATCTTTGCCATCTGCAAATAATTTCTGATTCGTGTGTAATTCCTTATTAACACACCAGGATAGTGCAACAAGTTTTTTCTGAACTTTTTTGTATGTGTTTAGACGGGCAACAACTTCTTGCCCTATGTAACACCCTTTGTTGAAACTAATGAATCTTGACAGTCCAGTTTCCAAAGGATTGAATTTCTCGTTCAGTTCCGTATTATATCCAGCAGTAGCAGTTTCTATACGTATAAGTTCTTGAACTTCGTCAGTTATCTTGGTTGCACCCCTAGATGTTAGAATCTCAGCCAATTTATTTCCTAATTGGGACTCTACTATCAAATAATATTTCGTATGGTTCATGCGATATATTATCGTGGGGGTGCCTTCTATCGTAGTTGAAAGATTGGTGTAAGTTTCCATATCAGGTATTTCTGTCAGTAAAACACTTGAGTCAGGGCCTACAAGTGAGAACATCATGGTTTGAGAGCTGACGTCTTGAACAGATACATCTTCAGAAAAAGTATAAAAATCTATCCATTCAGATACTTTTCTCTTGGTGTCAGGGCCAGTAATGATGGACAGGTGTCCATCATGTTTTGCTATGAATATTAGATCTACAATGCGGCCTTTGCTAGAAGTCAGGACCGAACCCATCACCTGTCCAGTTTTTAAATCATGCAATCTATTTGTTGAAAGCCGGTCAAGTAAATCTATGGCGTCATTTCCATAGACATGTAACCTGCCAAGATTTGAACGATCTATTAACGCAGCACTTTCAGTTGCAGCTTGATATTGAGTATTATAATGGTCCGAATTTACCATTTTCACTCACCCCAAATTCGTTTTCCCTATGAGGGAATTAGTATTGATGTTGTCTCACTTAAGCAAAACTGCTCCCTTCAGGGAGCAGTTTTGCTTAAATTACTTTCGTACTGTGTTTACTTATACGCTGAAAGAAGTCCCACAGCCGCAGGTAGTCTTGGCGTTTGGATTATTAAAAACGAACCCTTTTCCGTTTAATCCCCCCGAGTAGTCAAGCACTGTTCCTGCTAGGAACACGTATGATTTTTTGTCTATATATAATTCAATACCGTGCTCGGCTATCACTTTGTCATTTTCGCCTGGGAGATCTACAAGGTCCAAATCGTAGGTCATGCCCGAACACCCTCCGCCTTTCACAGCAACTCGTAAGTTGCATCCAGGTTTGCCTGCGTCTTCCGCAAATTGAGAGACATGGTCAGCAGCCTCTTTGGTAATGGATATTGTCAGAGCTTTGGGTTGAATGTTCGCCATGTAATGCTCCTTAAATTCGGCCCTTATATAGGTTCAGCGTCTCCAAGTATACATTCTATAAACAAAGTTTTGAGTAGTCAATTACTATTTGTCTTTTGAGTGTCAATTTCGACTTTCTAGAATTTAGTGAGGCTTTGGATGTCATGTCGCACGTCTTGCTAAGCGATGCTAAGATTCAAATATAAGATGTATTTCATATGAAGATTGTATAACTTTGAGAAAAGAGAGCCAGAATATGATGGAGTAAATTGTGTTGGTATTTTGTGATTCTCCCGCAATGACTTCACCAATATGGATTTTAATGTGATAACCAGACGTCTTTTGGTAATGACTTTGGGCTTCATGGTATTAGCGATTTTATCGTTGTTATTTATGGACTGTCATAGGACAAGGCCCGATCCTTTTCTTTCAAAGACGGTATCTTATCAGGATAAAATGTTAGAGGTAAGCCCTTCGAATATATCAGATCAATATCGTGTTAGGATTGGAGAGGCCGATTTTTTTGTTGAGATTGCCGATACCCCTGGCTTGATTTCGAAGGGTTTATCGGGAAGAATTTCAATGCCTGAGCACGCAGGGATGTTATTTGTTTTTCCAGAAGAGGATATTAGGACATTTTGGATGAAGGGGATGCTATTCCCACTTGATTTAATCTGGATTAATGAGAGTTGTAATGTGGTGGACATTACACACGGAGCAAGACTTCCAGATGAGGATATAGAGGGTTCGGAACTTGTTCTTTATAAACCCCGCATAGCTGCAAGATATACCTTGGAAGTCAACGCGGGCACCGCTGTACGAACAGCCGTTTCCATCGGAGATGAAGTTGTATTTGAAGGATTATTTACGAATGGAGTATGTACTCTAAAGTAGACAGTCAGCAATGTGAAACTTATGTATGACCTAAATGGCACCTTGGTGGGAGATGTTATGGGAATTAGTGAGAAACCGTTGCGAGTGGTTTTTATGGGCACTCCGGCGTATGCCGTACCTGTTCTTAATTCTATAGTAGAGTCCGGTCATGAGATTGTTGGTGTTTTTACTCGTCCCGATACAAGGGCTGGGAGAGGTAAGCAAGTCGTGTTTTCTCCTGTTAAACACAGGGCTATGCAATTAGGGATTAAGGTGTTTCAGCCCAATAACCTCAAGGGTGAATGTGTCAAACAGGCATTTTCGTCAGATTTAGTTCCTGATATAGCGATTGTTGCAGCTTATGGTCTTTTCTTGCCTGAATCCCTACTTAATTTGCCTCCCCTGAAGACTTTAAATATCCATCCTTCGCTTTTGCCAAAATACCGAGGTGCTTCACCCGTTGCATCCGCGATATTGAATGGAGATAAAGAGGCAGGTGTATCGATTATGTTGATAGATGACGGCGTAGATACGGGGCCAATCATAGGTCAGAAAGTGACCGAAATTCGATCTGAAGAAACGGGCCAAGATTTGACACAAAGGCTTTTTGAATTGGGGGCATACCTGTTGCGGGAGAATTTGCCAAAGTGGAGGCAGGGTTCTATATTGCCTACTCCCCAAGATTCTGAGAAGGCAAGTATGACTAGTAGACTAACTCGGGAACAAGGTGAAATCGAATGGCGGAATAGTGCGGATTATATATCGAGACAGGTTAGAGCCTTTTATCCTTGGCCCGGAACACATACATATTGGGACGAGGTTCAATTGAAGATCACCGAAGCATCGGTCTTAAGAGCGTCTTTTCATTTCGAGCCCGGCAAAGTAATAAGACTTCATAATTGTGTGGCCGTTACTACTGGTTCAGAACTTTTAAAGTTAGAGAAAATTCAACTTTCTGGACGAAACGTCACTGGCATTAATGATTTTGTGGCAGGGTACAATCATTTTATCGGCGCGTCCTTGGGTAGTATTCCGAAGTAATAACGTCAAATATAGTAAGGTATATTGGGCTTAGTGAATGACCCAGAAATCTTTTTCACGTATAGCTTCAGCCTCACCCGGCCACGGAGGAATGGTGGCTATAACCAGAGTTAGTGCTTCCTTTCCTGTGTTCTTGAATTGGAAGTGAGTGGATCGTTCTATAGATATTGCGAGACCTGGTTCCAAATTAATGACCATTGACTGGGGAGTACCGGGCTTACTACGCCACAATTTCCCCTTCCCGCTTAATACGTACCACATTTCGTCCACAGAAACATGACTCACAGTGAGAGATACGGCTCCCACGGGGAGGGTGCAATGCACCATGCTGGCCTCTGACACATCGACTAGTTCCCGAATTTCAGAATTGTCTGGTGCAATGGCATCGTATGCCAGGGCAACTTTTTTTGTTTGCATGATGATCTCCATTTGAGGCGAATGTTCATTGTCTAAAATCCCAATAGCCGAAGTTGTTGGTCTCCTATGGGAGGTTTCGATTCATTTGTGAAATTGGAAACCCCTAGGCCAAGCAGTCGTAATTTTCTAGATGGTTGAAGTTCAGATTGTAGAAGAGACATCCCTGCCTGAAATAATTCTTGGGAAGAACTTATAGGTCGTTGTACGGTCTTTTGGCGAGTAAAAGTAGTGAAGTCAGCTAGCCTTATTTTGAGTTTTATAGTGTACCCATGCGATTTTTTGATGGTTAGCCGTTCGATTACTCTGATGCTTAGACGATTCATGGCATCTTGGAGTGCCTCTAAGTCGTCTGTATCGTGTGCAAACGTTGTTTCTGCACTTATAGATTTACTTTTTCTCTGTGATCTTACAGGGCTTGTATCCTCTCCGCGAGAAAGTTTGAGGATGCGGGATCCGTTTATTCCAAATTGGCTTTGCATCCAATCATCCGCCTGTTGGGCAATATCGCCAATTGTTAATATGTTTTCCCTTGAGAGTTTTTCTGCGGTCTTAGGACCAACCCCCCAGAGTTGCCTCACTTTCAGAGGAGAAAGGAATATTGTTTCTTCTCCTGGAAGTACAACTGTGAGTCCGTCAGGTTTGTCCATATCGGATGCTATCTTGGCTACTGACTTGCTTGTAGCTACTCCGATTGAGATAGTGAGTCCGGTTTGCTTTTCTATATGGGTTTTTAAAGATAACGCGATCGCCTTCGGCGTTAAAGAGTCCTTTACGAGATGACTTATATCCAAATATGCTTCGTCTAGGGAGACAGGCTCTACGAGAGGTGTCAGGCTTTTAAATATGCCCATAACGAGTAAGGATACTTCTCTGTACCTGTCAAATCTTGGGTCTACTCTTACAAGGCTGTGACATAAACGTTGCGCAGTTTTCATTGCCATAGCCGACCGTATTCCAAAGTTTCTCGCTTCGTATGACGCGGAGGCTACTACGCCCCTGTTTTCTGGGCGCCCCCCGACCACAACTGGCTTACCAGCGTGTATGGGATTATCCAGTTGTTCAACTGAAGCAAAAAATGCATCGAAATCTGCATGAAGAATATGTCGCATAGTTTGTGAAAACACCATTGCAGTAATTATTCATCGCCGGCAATATCTCTTTTATTTTCATGGCTTGCTAAGGCTGCATGATTCAATATATTACGAGCCATGGATGATGGCTGTATTGAAGAAAAGCCTTGATATATCATTGATCTGGCTTCGTGTATTTCACTGGAATCACGATTCGAATAGAAAAGCGTTTCAATTAAATTAGCGGCAAGAGCGTGCTTTCCGTCCTTACTTAATTGAATTGCTCGGTCAATGACTTTTTGTTCATCCCCGACAAGGGTTATCCATTCGTTTGCTTCATTCTCTCTGCTATCGGGAATCAAACGGTCAAATTCTCCATCCCACCATCCTCCGTATCTTCTCCAAATCATGCGGACTAGAAAAGTTGGGTCATCATAAACGGGTTTAAGCCATGGTTTTGATAGAAGGTCTTCATTGAATTTGATTGAATGAACAATCTTTAATAATGGCCATCCTTTGTTCATTAGGTTTAGAGTTTGAGCTTCAATGTCTCTTAGGAAGAGTGCCGTGCTTGAGAGTGCCTCTGAGACTCTTTCTGACCCCACTATTGGGAATCCATGTCCAGGCAAGAGAATCTCACAATTCAGGCCATCCATTTTCTCAAGTGCGTCAGCCCAATCAGATATATAACGTTGGACCTTTTGAGGATTTCCTCCATTGGGAACTGCCCAAATGAAAAGATCTCCGGTTATAAGCATTCTTTCTTCAGGGATATGTATCCATGTGTGATCATCCGTTTCACCTCGGGCGTGTGTTAGTTGAAAGGTCATAGATCCTAACTGAAATGTCAGATTGTCGTTAAATACTACGTCAGGGTAACGAAATTGGTTAGGCCATTTGAAAGTAGAATTGCCGGCCAAGTGTGCGAATTGCCGACGGTTGATGGCCGTATTCCATCCTCCAGTCTTCTTATACCGGTCAAAGTGCGCTGGGATTAGAGAGTGGCTGTACACAATTGGTCTTGGCCAGTTGTTTTTCTCCGATTCGTCATCGAATAGTTGTGTGGAAAAAACGTGGTCCACGTGGTGATGGGTGTAGATTGCTGCCATTAATGGGACATTAGGTCGCCATTTCCTGATCTCTTGATAAGCCCTCTCTATATCCATTGTAGTTCCGGCATCTAGCATAACGAGACCGGCGCCGGTATCGATGGTATAGAAGCCTGCAACACCTTTTATTGCCAGGAGATTTTCTCCGATTTCAGTAGATCCTTCATACCATGAGCTGACAGGGTGATGTTCAAACGTTGTATCTAGTTGCCCATTCCAAGCTAATTCTCCAAGTTCTAGTAAATCCATTCTTTTCTCCTCGAAATATTAGCATCAATTGCGCCAACATTTAATTGGTACACCTATGATATTTCATAGGTGTCATGTCTTTCGAGATTTGATGGCTAGCACATTGCCATGTACCTAATATTTTGTCTTTCATAAATTACTGAATCATCCACACTTTTCACAAGACTCCCGCTTGTACCAGACACACCTCCTCTGTGGAAACGTTCTACTTGCGAGTTATTCCCAAAAATAGATTGCTTGACATTGTGATGCTCAGTCGTTTCCTTACGATTAATCGCTAATGCTAGTTTGTGCCATATTCTCTATGAATGTGGCGATAGCAGAGTGGTCTGCATCTGCGCTTCCAGAATTCATTAGTGACCCTATTATTTGTTGAACTTGAGCAGTAAATGGCAGTGGTACATCTAATTCCTTCGCAGTTTGAAGGGCATTGTTTAAGTCTTTCTGATGTAAACGTATTCTAAAACCTGGGTTGAAGTTTCCTTCAATCATCATAGGACCCTTTGCGTTTAATACGTTACTTCCCGCAAGTCCCCCTTTGATGGCTTCAAAAACTACGCTTGGATCAAGTCCGGCTTTCTTGGAGAGTACCAATGCTTCGCTTACCGCAGCGATATTTATCGCCACGATTATTTGATTGGCGAGTTTCGTCGTGTTGCCTGCCCCGTATTTTCCACAATATGTGGCATTTCCCAAAGGAGCAAAAATACTCACATGCTCATCATATATTTCTTTTTTGCCCCCGACCATTATAGCCAAAGTGCCATCAACCGCTCCGGGCTCGCCCCCGCTGACGGGTGCATCTAGAAAGTCAACTCCAGCTAATTCACAAGCGGCAGCAATTTTTTGAGAAGAGGCAGGAGCAATTGAGCTCATGTCTATAACTAACGACCCAGGCTTTGCTCCTGCTAGTACGCCTCCAGGACCCATTATAGCCGCTTCAGCATCTGGTCCATCCGGGACCATCGTAATAATTAATGAATTTTGTGAGGCTACCTCTTCGGATGATGAGGCAGCTTTTGCTCCTGCAGTGGCCATTTCTTCGACAGCGGTACCTACTATGTCGTAAACGGTAACACTATTCCCTGCATTCATGAGATTCCGTACCATTGGTCGTCCCATAATGCCCAATCCTATGAATCCTACATTAGCCATATTTATTCCTCCTATTATCTAATCTCTACTTTTTTCGCTTTATTAGTTGATCATTTTCCTAATGCTTGTCGGCAATCAAGTTCTTCCATTATCTGGCTAGTTGGTTGCGTGGTCAAGGCTTAAGATTGACTCCGTAACTGGTCAAATATATTATTTGCACTATCTACTCAGTTCTTAGGCAGGTGTTATCATGAGTGACGAAGTACGCTGGCCCGAGGTGAAACGAATTCTGGCAGAGATTATGGAGTCATGGGAGGCGAGAACAGGTAGACGGGGCTTACCTGGCATACATGATTATTACTGGGATACACCACAACAGCTCGCTAATGACTCCTCAATGGGCACTAGATTTATAGAGGCCGGTGTTCCCGCTGCAGAAACTGCCTTAATTAGGTCTCTAAGGAAGGGTTTCGGCAGCATACCAAAGATGCCAATGGGAGGTCCATTTGTCAGCGAAGCTAAAATTCTTGACATTGAGGGTTGGATTGATGCTGGCATGCCAGAGTGAGAGATAGTGATTTTCAATGTAGTTCTTTCATGAATTGGGGTCGGGTAGCCTTTTTGGATAACAGTGTCCGTTTGCAGGTTTTAATAGACCTAGCGCGGTTTAAAACCGCTGTCGAGTCAGAGATACTATTTACTTATATGAGGAGATTTTGATGCCACAATTAAATCCAGAGGAACTGGAAAACCTCAGACAGATATCTTCATGTTCTATAGCTAACGCTATTCAGAATCTAAATGTCATACCGAGGAACGAAGGATATATGAGTCCTGACATAAAATCTATATTCCCTGATATGGCGCCTATGATCGGTTACGCAGTTACAGCCGTGATCACAGCAGATATGCCTCCAAGCAAAGATATGAATGTGTCTAGATTACGGCTCATAGAAGAGATCATCCAAACTCCGGAGCCTAGAATTGTCGTGATTAAAGATTTGGATTATCCCAACGTCGTAGGATCATTTTGGGGTGAGGTGCAAGCAAACATACATGGTTCTGTAGGATGCGTAGGCACTATCACCGACGGAGGTGTTAGGGATTTGGATGAGATGAGAGAATTAGGGTTTAACGCTTTTGCGTCAGATGTTTTGGTGTCACGTGGGTACGTTCATTTGGTTGATGTTGGTGTTCCAGTTACGGTGGGGGGACTCAAAGTAAATCCTGGAGATCTTTTACTAGGCGATCAGCACGGTGTTGTTGGTATACCAGTTGATGTAGCTCGTGATATTTCAGGTGCCCTGAGAAGTGTAGAAGACCAAGAGCGTGAAATGATTGAATTGTGCCAATCACCCGATTTTACAGTGGAAAAGCTAAAGGATCAGATACGTAAGATGTATGGGGGATGAAATTCGATGAGGGATTTAGTAAAGGATCGGCTAAATGAATGGTGCTAGGGTAGCTTTTGTAACAGGATTGCCCAAATCTATTATTGATTTGATACTTCCATCCAGTCCGGATGGATGGGTAACTGAGGTAGTGTCTGGCGATTTATCCGAAGAAGAACAAATCAAAAAAATTGTAGACGCTGACTTTCTTATGGTATATCGGGCCCATTTATATGATCATGCGCTGACAAGAGCTAAGAAAGTGAAACTAGTGCAGCTATTATCTGCTGGATATGATACGGTAAATTTGCAGTTAATGAGTGAGCTAGAAATCCCTTGCGCTAGTAATGGAGGAGCTAATTCATGGGCCGTTGCCGATCACACCATATTGCTAATGCTTTCTGTTTTCAAACGCTTAGTCGAATCAGAATCTTCTCTCAGAAAAGGACTGTGGGCACAGGCGATTACCGGAACAAATACTTTTGAAATGGCCGGGAAAGTGGTCGGTATTTTGGGGATGGGGAACATTGGACAAAAAGTTGCTAAGAGAGTTCAAGGATTTGAGAGTGAGGTTCAATACTATGATTCATTTCCACTCACATCTGAAATTGAATCTAGTCTGAATGTGACTCGTGTTTCTTTAGATCAATTGTTTACTACTTCTGACATAGTTACTTGTCACGTGCCACTTACGAAGGATACCTATCATATTGTGAATAAGAAACGTCTTGATATGATGAAGACTTCGGGAATAGTAATAAATACGAGTCGTGGACAAGTGATAGACGAGAAGGCCCTTATCCTTGCTCTTATGAATGAGACTATCGCAGGAGCTGGATTAGATGTATTTGACAAGGAGCCTATCAGTATAAATAATCCGCTTTTGGACATTCCGGGTATAGTATTAACTCCGCATATTGCCGGAACTACATGGGATACTTGGTTTCGTAGGGCAAGATTTGCCTACGACAACATGATGGATGTGTGGATGGGGAAAACCCCAAATTCAGTGGCTAAGAGTTATGAGATAATTTAGACTTTGAAAAAATCATGATCTAGGTTTATGAGGAAAAGTGGCATTTAGATGCGTCGCCGGGTGTAAATTTGTTGGTGCCTGCCAAGGTAAGATGCTATGCCAGTAATAGGCAATTAAGAAATTTAGAATGCATCTGCCTCTTTGGCGATAATTTCAAAATCATCTCTTGTGTAGGTACCCAAACTTCGGAAGTTTAACTCGGTGTAATTTTTTATCCATCGGAGAGCTACTTTAAAGGCTTTCCTGTACAAAAGCTCTTGTTTTGCATAATTGGCAATATTATTTGCTGCTGATGCCTCAGCCTTACGCCGTGCGAGTATATCATCAAGTTCTTCCGTCAATATACGTTTCGATAGCTCCAAATTATGAATCTCTTCCGTGTCTTCCGCGATAGCACCGTGAATAATGCGTTGTGCCATTTGCGCCACAGAAATTCTACCCGTTGCAAGGTCTTCCATCAAGGCCGGATGAATGCCTGCTTGACCTTCAAGACTGTCAATACCCTTAGCCCCACGGCCACTTAACCAGCCTTCTACGTACTCTATGATCATTCTTGCGTTGCGGCGGCTGCCGGATAGAGTTATGGGACCGTCAGGAGCTACAATTTCGACGGGAAAATTTTCTGGATCAATCATTTCTTTCGTGGGTTTCCAATTAGAGTCGTGGATTTCCTTGAAAGGGTCCGCCGCTGTTTTCATGTGGAATATATGAGCGACCCAGCCACGTAGGAAACCTTGTTGAGCTTCCCATTCTTTATCACTTCGAATAGAAGCTGCGGCCTCCCTATTGATTGCATCATCCCTGCTGGGAAGAGCTGTAGCCATACCGCCTATAGGTACCGCTTGATGTTTCAGGCATACAGCTACTAATCTTCTGAATATATTAGCGAGAAATGGGGTTGTTTTGATATCTACTCCGAAACGATCTGGCCAAACCATATCAGGATCGGACATAATGTATTCTAATATGCTAGCTTTTAGGTCCCATCTTGCGGCATTTAGCCCCGCAGCATAAGGACCCGCTGCGAATAGTAAATCTTCCATCATATATACGGCCGGCAAAGATTCTATTAGAAAAATAACCCTTATTACGGCATTGTCTGGATACTTAAGGTACGATTTGCTGAAATCTATAAATTCTCTGTAAAAATGGGCTTCCTCCACCACCTCAGTCTTCGGGATATAAAAATACAGTCCGTTTCCGTTGGCGATTTGGACTCTCCCAACGTATGCAAACGTCAGTGCCATACCTAGGATTGTTGCGGATATCGGATGTCCGTCAATAGTGAAATCTGTTTCGTCAAGATGGATAGCTCTTTCCCTGTGCATGAAGAAAGGTGTTTGCCCCTCCTCTATCCTATAGGTCCGGTCTGTACGTGAATTGTGAAAGGTCAGGGATCTTTCAGCGATACCGAGCCGGTTTAATGCAGCAGAAACAGTAGAGGATAGACTGTGTCCTCCTGCGTCCTCATCATCATCTAGATAACCAGCGGCGCGTTCACCTTCTCGTCCCGGGTTAACTGCATTTATCGCCATGTTTGTTACAGATACGGGGCCAGATATTTCGATACCTGGAGTTAATAATTCATCAGGTACTTCAGGTACGTTCCATTCGTCTGAGGATGTCGTAGACACCTCGCTGGGTTTGGGCATGATGGACTGTTCGAGAGCTGATCTCAAGAGTTTTTCTCTGAGAGTTCTTATCTCGTTAATACGATTTCCAAATTTATCGTGAGCTGCAACCACAAATCGTAGGAAATCGTCTGTGAAGACCTTTTCCGCTCCGGTAACGTCTTCAAAAGTTACTCTTCCTTTTACGGGCATAGCACTACCTTCTGAATTTATTAGACTATGTTATTCGGCCCTCAGTGTTATTGATGTGAGGCATTAAAGTGTATGCTGAGGATTCGTAGGAGTCAAATAATATAATAGAATTACTCTTGTTTTAGATATAGGCGGTACGAAGAGTGTCATTTATCACCTTATGGACTCCTAAATTAATAAATAAACTGCTGAGATATGCTATACTTTGGAAAAGGGGACAAGGATGTTTGTAGCCGTCTGGAGGCGCATGAATCTCGCTAGTAGGAAATCATTAATTAAGTTATGGGACTGAAAAAATCTTCTGATCATTCCATAAGGAAACGTCTAGAGAAGAATGAGGATTCTCTTTCTCCTTTTGCCGCAAGATCTCAATTCTCTTTGGGACGTAGCTTGGAAGAGATTCCATCGCCAGTGAGGACCGACTTTCAACGTGATCGAGATCGTATCATCCATTGTAAAGCCTTTAGGCGCTTGAAAGATAAAACACAAGTTTTTATAGCTCCAGTTGGAGATCATTATGCGAACAGACTCACTCATACTCTCCAAGTGTCACAAATAGCTCGCACTATTGCTAGAGCACTCAACGTGAATGAAGATCTCACTGAGGCGATATCAACTGGTCATGATATGGGGCATACACCTTTTGGTCATTTGGGAGAAAGCGAGCTAAATAATCTACGGCCGTCTGGGTTTAGGCATAGCCAACAAAGTTTACGTATAGTTGAGTGCATTGAAAATAACGGACTGGGGCTTAATCTCACAAAGGAGGTAAGGGATGGCATTTTGCATCATTCCAAGCCAAAAGGGGACTTTTGGGCGGGTGATCGATCTGGGCAAATGACCATAGAGGCACAAATAGTGCGAATATCAGATGCTATTGCGTACCTTAATCACGATTTGCTTGATGCATTTCGTTCGGGAGTACTACAAGAAAAGGATGTACCTAGCGATGTTCTAGACTTATTTGGTAGGACTCATTCTCAAAGGGTTAATTCTATGGTTTCAGATGTCATAGACGCGTCTTGGTCCAATATAAACCATCCACTGGGACAAACAATTGAATATGACAAAAATAGTAATAAATCTGATATCTCCATGAGTCCATGCGCGCGTTCTAAGATTGTTGCCCTTCGGACGTTCATGTTTGAAAGGGTGTACTTACCTCAGGATATTGATGAACAAGGCGAGTCAGCCAGAGAGATTGTTCGACTGCTTTATAGTTATTATCGTGCACGGCCGGACGAGATGCCTTTGGAATATCGTGAAAGTGAATTTCAAGATGAAGATCAAGTTGTGGATTATGTTTCAGGAATGACTGACAGATTTGCTCTTCGTGTGGCTGAGATGATAAAACCAGGTATTTCCAAAGCCTTTGAAGATGGTAGAGTGCTATAATGCGGCAAAGCTCTTCAAAAGATAAAATTCGGACTCGAACAGTGCTATATAGGCTTAAACTGATCCGAGAGCATTTAGAAGCGATGCAGCGTGATGCTCATGGATTGGAGTATGGCCCTTGGAGATCTGAAGTGGACGAGTTGTGGAAGATTATTTTTGAGGAGATCAACGACATGTCAGAAGAATTTCAGCAGGCCTCATTGGAATCAATTAGAGAACTGTGGGTGATGTACATATCCCATTACGCGGTCATAGACACTAGCTCGTAAAGAATTCTAATACTATCCGGAAGGTGAAAAATTTGCCTGAATGCCTTGAAAATGTATCTTCTGACGATCCTACTCCTAATCTTGAACAAGCACGCCGGACTGCCTTAATGGCCCATAGCATAGTGATCATGCTTAAAGAGATGGGTCTTCCTGATGAAAAAGATGATACTCTCTCAATAGTATGCACAGACTTGGGAGATATCTGGGGTATGCAAGAAGAGTATGTTACTCGTTTGCAGTCTATGCTTCGGGGAGAGAGAGATTGGTCTCTACTTGCAGATGCTCTAATTGATATAAGTTCGATTGTTGAACACATGGCGTGGCATGCGACTAGTGTGAGGGAATCTATTTTAGAACTAGCAGAATATTGCTATTCTCAAAGTGAAAGTAAATGAGTGATAGTTGGCTAAATGAGTCTTGTAGATGAAATAAAGTTAAAGGCCGATATAGTCGAAGTCATTTCGTCGTATGTCAATTTGCAAAACTCAGGGCGTAATTTCAAAGCTAACTGCCCATTTCACGAGGAACGAACTCCCTCTTTTGTTGTAGCACCCGAACGTCAAAGTTGGAGATGTTTTGGAGCCTGTGCTGTTGGCGGAGACGTATTTTCTTTTGTGATGCGTGCAGAAAATGTAGATTTCGGACAAGCCTTGCGAACTCTTGCTGAACGTGTAGGCGTCCCTTTACATTCTGTAGACAAGGGACAGACTGATCTTCAAGAACTAATGTATCGGTCGAATGAGCTAGCCGCAGGGTTTTATTCGAAGTATTTATTTAGCCGGTCTGGACAGGCTGCCTTAAAGTATTTAGAAGAAAGAGGTTTGACTCATGAGGTGATTGGAAAATTTGAATTAGGTCTCAGTCCTGAGGTTTGGGATGGGCTAAAAACCTATTTTAGCGAACTTGATGTATCTCAAGATATAGCGGTAAAGTCTGGACTAATTTATAAGAATCAAGAAGGCAGATCGTGGGATTTTTTCCGTGGTCGGTTAATGTTTCCAATTCGAAATGAAAGAGGTCGGATTGTCGGCTTTGGTGGGCGTATTATGCCTTCTTCGGGAAACCTTTCAAAGAGTTCTGAAGATGCAACTTCCCCAAAATACATTAACACTCCTTCTACAAGTATTTTTGATAAACAATCCACTTTGTATGGATTGCATGCCGCCGAAGCAACGATACGCCGAACCAAGAAAGTTATTGTTGTAGAAGGCTATATGGATGTGATAGCTGCACATCAGTATGGATATGAAGATGTAGTAGCATCTATGGGGACTGCTCTGACTGTAAATCAAGTGAACTTATTAAAATCCAGATCGAGCCAATTTATTTTGGCACTTGACCCTGATACGGCAGGGCAAGAAGCTACTCTACGGAGTTTGGAATCTTCGTGGAAAGTGATCGGATCTCAGGATTGGACTTCAGGACGAAACAATCCACTACGGCAGAGAGATGTGGCGTCCTTGTCAATCGCAGAGCTTCCTGCAGGCAAGGACCCAGATGAATTAATTCGTTCTGACAATGGTCAATGGAAGTATGTTATTGATGAGGCATTGCCACTAATCGAGTTCCTGCTTCCGGTGTTGGCTACTCGTTTTGACCTTGATTCTGGTCAAGGGAAAACGCAATTGGTTCAAGCCATTTATCCTCTTATAAGTATACAAAACAGCTTTGATCAGGGACGATATTTGGAGATGCTAGCTGAGACTTTGAGGGTTAGCCTAGACGCCCTAAAATCTAATCTTGTGGTGGAGTCAAATGCAGGACGGCGCCCGCGCCACAGAAATTTGTCAACACGGATTTCAGAGAAAGAACGTTCTTACACTGAGAAGACCTTCTCAGATGCGGAAGGAATGCTTGATGAATATATTTTGGCGCTTTTATTGGATAAGCCTGAACTAAAGGATTGTCTAGAAGATTTTGATAGTGAATATTTCAGGAAAAGTGAGAACCGTGAAATTTATGTTGCGTGGTTGAGCTCAACATCAATTGACGAGTTAAAGCAATCAGTGGATGGAGCCTTGCATCAGAGCATAGATGCGATTCTTAATGTAGAACTAATTCCAGCCGATTATAAAGAGCGTGAAAAAGCTTTGCTTCAATCCACTAATAGGCTTAAACGGCAATATCATAAAGAACTTCAAGACACACTCTTAACTACCTCTAATCCTGAAACTCCCCCATCTCGCGACCTTGGCGAAATTATATCTAAGTTGAATTCCGTGATTAAGACAACTGAATAGTGAAATTTGATAAAGTGACAGTGTCTGCCTGGTGATTGTTGAGAAATAAGAAATTTATGACAAGACTTTTCTGAGTTATAATGTCTCAATTATAGAATGGGCTGGAGGAGTGATATGATTGCGTCTTCCAAAATGTGGGATTCAGATATTGGGAGTATGATTACTAAGTCCAAGGTAGCTGTGGTCTTTACTACGCCAGGCAACGTGTTGGATGATGTTAAGAAAGCCATGCTCCTAGCGGATTACCCTAAATTCGTTGCTAGGAATAATTCCACACTTTTGAAAGTGAATACTTCGTGGCAATACTACTATCCTGCTTGTTCAACAACGCCATGGCAAATGGATGGAGTAATAAGAACTTTAAAACATGATGACTACGAAGATATTATACCGGTTCATAATGGCACCGTAGTAGTAGATGCGAAGGAGGGTGCCATAAACAATAAGCATAAAGCGGTTGAAGATTTACATGGGTTGGCAGGATTACATCTAGAAGATGTCGAATGGGTACCTTTCAAACCCCAAGCTCCTTTGCTGGTATTGGATAAAATATATCCTGAAGGACTAAGAATACCCGAAAAGCTTATTGGTTCGAATATAATTCATTTGCCTACCATGAAGACTCATGTTTTTACCACCATAACTGGTGCTATGAAAAACGCTTTTGGTGGTTTGTTAAACCATCAACGTCATTGGGCACATCCAGTGATTAATGAAACGTT
>Ga0310344_10001129_pt1 | contig 20675 bp, 20 predicted proteins | sample HC15DNA20200_MG_FD_203801 | JGI IMG/M metagenome (GOLD analysis project Ga0310344, IMG submission 203801) | Marine microbial communities from station ALOHA, North Pacific Subtropical Gyre - HC15-DNA-20-200_MG | ecosystem: Environmental > Aquatic > Marine > Oceanic | place: Pacific Ocean: North... | reverse complement strand
CCATCACTGCCGAATAACTACCGGTGATTTGCTCGATGAAGACAGCCCCCATCCCCTGAATGGCGTAACTACCAGCTTTCCCCATCGGTTCTCCGGTCGCCACATATGCGCGCAACTCATCTTCGGTGGTCTCGCGAAACTTGACCTGACTGCTACTAACTTCGCTTCGGCATCGTGAACCGTAGCGAATCGCGACCGCGGTCAACACAAGATGTGTTTTCCCCGACAAACTAGCCAGCATCTGCATCGCATCGCGGGCGTGGCGTGGCTTGCCTAGCACCTGCCTATCTGCCACGACGATAGTATCTGCCCCAAGGACCGGGCTCGCTTCACTTCCCCTCATCTCACCCCAAACCCGGTCAGCCTTAGCGCAAGCAAGGCGGGTTACATATACACCAGGATCCTCGTTGATGTGTCGAGCTTCGGAAATATTCGCAGGCCGTACCTCAAAAGGCACACCAATTTGCTCCAGCAGCGAGCAACGTCGCGGGGATGACGATGCGAGATACATATAATTCTTTCTCATTCAATGAATTATATGAGCAAATCAAAACAAATCGCAGCATCTATTTACTGAGCGACGGTATTAGTTGCGGTGGTATGGATGTCCTTTCAGCAGCGACCAGCTTCGGTATAGGCTCTCTGCGAGAATCACCCGCACGAGGCCATGTGGAAACGTTAGCGGCGACAACGACCATGTCTCCGCAGCAAGGGACTCGCACTCGGCCGATAAGCCGTCAGGGCCGCCTACGAGCAAAGCTACCGAGGTTCCCAATGTCATCCAGTGCTGTAGCCTATCGGCTAACTGCTCAGTCGACCGTGGCCGGCCTTCGACGGTCAACGCAACGACATGGGCAGCCTTTGGAACTACTCGTAGCATACGAGCGCTCTCTTCTTTCTGAGCTTTATCCGATGATCCAGATTTGGGCCGGCGGCCGAGCGAAATTTCAACTAGCTCCAGAGTACAGCTACCTCTTAAGCGGCGTGCGTAATCACTAAAACCGTCATCGATCCATGTGGGTTGCCGATTACCCGCCGCGACTACGAGAATACGCATAATCCCTCGAATACCACCTCAAAAAGGGCAGCGAAGCGTCTAAAGTTAGAAGATTGCTTTGTTTTCACCTAGCCCGCAAGGTGGCTACGATGCTTCAGAACAACTCCCCGCTTAAGAAAATTCCTCGTCATCGCTTAGACTGTCGATATTCCAAAGCTTTTCGAGTTCGTAAAAATCTCTAACCTTAGCTAACATCACGTGAACGACGACGTCGGCCAGGTCGATAAGCGCCCATTCCCCTCCGACGACTCCCTCGATACCCAGCGTTCGATGACCCTCGTCCTTACTTTCTTGAACGACAGCTTCCGCGACCGCTCGAACGTGCCGAGAAGAACGCCCGGTCGCTATTATCATGGTGTCTGTAACGGAGGTCAGATGACGAACATCAAGCCTGACAACGGCCTCGGCCTTGAGATCGTCAAGCACTCGGAGAACGAGTTCGACTAGCATGTCTGTCGACGACAGTTTTCTATTAATTCTCTTCGACATAGCACTTCGACTGAATAATTATTTTCCTAACACGGTCTGGAATAAGAAACTTCGGATCGCGCCCTTGGCTAAGCAGAGCCCGTAACCCTGTCGCCGAAATCTCTAACTGCGTTACCGACATCACGAAAACGCAGCCAAAAGCGGTATCTTGTAACCTCGCCACCTGATCTGTCCCACAATCTGCCAGCAACCGGCCCAGAGGGCCTTTATTGGGTGCCTGCCATCCCGGTCGGTGCGCGACGACGATATGTGAAAGTCCGATAATCTCTTCCCAGTGATACCAACTTGGAAGCCTAAGAAACGAATCCATTCCCATCAGAAGACAGAGAGATACATCTGGATTCTCGTTACGAATAGCAGACAATGTGTCAACCGTGTATGACGGGCCTCCACGGCCAAACTCCCGGTCATCTACTACGAATGCAGGCTCTTCAGCTATCGCCGCCGCAACCATGTCGAGCCGAAGAACACCCGCAGTAGGCGCCGTATCACGATGCGGTGGATCCGCGCATGGAACGAACCGTACCTCCTGCAGGGACAGACGTTGCTGCATTTCCAATGCTGTTCGCAAATGACCAACGTGGATCGGGTCGAATGTCCCGCCAAAAATTCCGATTGGATCCATAAGCGTGATCAATCGTTCCCAGTCATGAAACGGGTCTGGATGGGCCCTCCCCCCGATCCAGCATCGCGACAACGAGCCGCGTTAACTCGTCCCAGGGAGACCCTCTACGAACACCTTTAATCACATCATCAACCTTTGTGAGCTGCATCAGCAAGGTCGTCAGGTTTTCTAAGCTATAACGCCGCAGCGCACTTCTTACGAGTGGCTGGCGTTTAGGAGGCCATATCCGATTTTTAGAGAATGCTTGGCTTTCGCTAGCTCCCTGAGAAACGGATACTGCCAATCGGCTTAGAAGACTCACCTCGCGACTCAATGCCCATGATACCAGAACGGGTTCGATACCCTCTGCCCGCAACCCATCCAAAACTGCAATGGATCGCCGCACATTTCCTGCTAGTACAGCTTCGGTAAGCCTGAACACGTCAAAGCGCGAATTGCTCGCGACCGCATCCAATACCAACTTCTCATCCACATCACCACTACCGAGGATCAACGCTAGTTTTTGTATCTCTTGATCGGCTGCCAGCAGGTTACCTTCGATGCGATCAGCCAAAAGCTCTGATGCACTCGTAGAAAAATTCAATTGCACGCGTCCAGCTCGCTGTCTAATCCATTGCGGCAAGTCCTTCCGATCAACTGGCCACGCTTGCACAATAACGCCGCTCTTATCGATCGATTTAACCCAGATACTTTTAATCACTGACGAATCAAGTTTCGTAGTGGCAATCAATAACAGGCGATCCGGATCCGGCTTATCTATAAGGGCCTTGATGACTCTCCTACCTTCGTCGCCCGGACGTGGGCTCAGAAGCCTTAGCTCCATAATCCGGCGAGTGGCAAACAAAGAAAGATTATCAAATTCATTCTCTAATTCTGCCCATCTAAAACCACGCTCAACGACGACCAGATCCCGATAACTGAAGCCGTCTCTTCGCGCACGCGCACGTATCGAGTCAAGTGCCTCGGCTACAACTAATGGCTCATCTCCAGCGACGAGATAGACGGGCGCAAGCGCTTTATTGAGATGTGAGGCAAGCTTTTGCGCAACAATCTTCACTAATTTGAGCTAAACGCGGTCAAACTGAGCGAGTGCGATACAGCGTTCCTCCAAAAGTACGGGTATACCGTCGACCATTGGGTAAGCGAGTCTCCCGTCCTCGGTGACGAGTACCTGTTCAAGCACAACGTCGACTATATCTTCCGAACGGTCTTTGATCTTCTCTTCCTGGATAAGCTTATTTAGTTTCGCTAACCGCGAGGCAGTCATCATGCGTAACGGTTGCCTTGTCAATGGACAACAGATAATGTCGAGCAGATTCCTATCAAAATTCATAAGACGACCTAGTCAGCTAATGGCTTAGAGTTATCAGGGGTGGGTTTTCCCGGGACAGGGTCTAGGCCGAAGGTCGCCCACGGATGGCAGCGAGTAATTCGCTTTAACGCAAGCCAACCACCATCAATCAAGCCATGTAGTTTGATCGCCTCGGCCGCATAATCAGAACAAGTAGGCGTATATCTGCATCGCCGACCGAGCCACGGAGAGAAGCAATACTGGTAGGCACGAATGAAACCAACCACCATGCGTACAACAATGTTCGAGAACCTGCTCATAATATTAACGTACCCGCCGCCAGCGGGGGCCGTCCAAACTATCCTCTATAACTACGCCGGCTTTTTCAAGCTCCTTCCTGATTCGATCGGCCTCAGCGAAATCTCTCTCGGCTCGAAATCTTTCACGTTGACTCACAAGTTCATCTATCTTTGAAAATCCGATTCCTCCCGAGTCCTCAGCATCGACGAACCAGGCTTCTGGATCAGCCTCTAACAAGCCTAACAAATTCGCGCCCGCACGCAGGCTAGTCACGATCTCCAGACGACGTGCGCTGTCCGTCTCGCGATTAGCCCGTCTTGTTAGCTCAAACAATGCAGCAAGAGCCCTAGGGGTATTAAGATCATCATTCAACGCATCTACGACCGACGCAGGCGGCGTATTGCCACTATCGTCCTGTTTCGCGCCGGTCACGCCCGCTACCCGCAGCGCGCCATACATTCTGTCGAGTTTCTGACGCGCATCAACAAGAACATCGCCAGTCCAATCCAAGGGCTGCCGGTAATGGGCTGTGAGCAGACCTAGTCGAACGGCCTCCGCAGGTGCTTCACTTAGAAGATCACGGAGCAGAAGAACATTGCCGACAGATTTCGACATTTTCTCGCTCTCAACATGAATTAGCCCATTGTGAATCCAATAGCGACAGTAGAGCATCCCAGCATGGGCGCAAGCACTCTGCGCAATCTCATTCTCGTGGTGCGGAAAGATGAGATCCTGTCCGCCACCGTGAATATCAATCGTCTCGCCGAGGTGCGCCTCGGCCATTGCTGAACATTCGACGTGCCAACCTGGCCGCCCGTGCCCCCAAGGACTCTCCCAACCGACAACATCAGGCGCAGATGGTTTCCATAAGACAAAATCAGCAGGCTCTCTTTTATACGGGGCAATATCGACGCGAACACCCGCTATCAATTCGTCGAGTGCACGCCCGGATAGATGGCCGTAATCGGGGTAGCTTGCCACTGAGAACAGCACATGCTTTTCCGCTTCGTAAGCGTGACCACTGGCTACCAAGCGCTCGATAAAATTAATGATTTGCGGAATATGCTCCGTCACACGTGGTGAGACGTCAGGGGGTTGAACGCCCAGCATCGCCATATCCTCTAGATAAGAAGCAAGGTAGCGCGCCGTGAGCACGCCGATCTCGATTTTCTCAGCCTTCGCTGCGGCGAAAATTTTGTCATCAACATCCGTGACGTTACGCGCATAGATTAATTTGTATTTCCGCCGGAGAATACGAGCGAGAACGTCGAAGACGACGGCGGGCCGAGCGTTACCTATGTGAGGAAAGCTGTACACGGTCGGGCCACACACATACATTGTCACGCTCGCTGGATCAGCGGGTTCGAAAAGCTCGCTCGAGCGGCTTAAAGTGTTGTAGAGATAAAGGGCCATATTGCTTCCCGATCGTGCTTCTACCGTTGCATCCCTATCACCGGAGACGGTCGAACTAGACCGTTTGAGTTTACAGAAAACGAGCAGGTTTTCGACCTAGAAGCGGTCTATGGCGGCTCGCCACATCCGGCCAAACTCGAGGCGAAATTAGGTTCTCAGCCGCCAGGTTGGTTCACCCTCCTCATCAATGAGATTAGCGGACTCGAGCCAGGACCTCAGGCTCTGCCCATCACCATGGAACCATCGTAAGGCCGAACCCTCTCGAAAACTATAACCCCAAGCATCCAAATCTCGAAATATCCGCTCCCGCCCATACTCTGGAATATAATCGGCCAAGAGTACCTGCAAATAACAAACCGCGGATTCTTCGTTCTCATCACCCCCTGCTTCGCGCCAAAGAGCTGCACGACGTTTAGAATTCATACAGATATAATGGCAAGCTTCGTGCAATAACGAATGAACAGGCGTGTCAGGACGAACGAACAAACAACGTCCTGCAAGACCTGCCTCCGGCTCACCCCAGTACGAGGCCGGTATCGCAGTACCTGGTCCAAGTTGAATTAACTCTAGACCATAACGCAGCATGAGCCCAAAAACAGCCTCCGGTTTTAGCTCATGAAATTCAGTAACACTCAGGGCATCGATTCCACAACCGCAACGCGCCTTCGCTCTCTAACTCTAATTATTCGCCGCAACACTTGCCGGGCGAGATCCTCCGCGAGCGATTGTTTTAAAACCGCTTCTTCTAAACTTTTTCCGAGAACCAACCTTTCATCGTAGGTATAACTTCGAGTCACAGTCAACGTCTCAGCAGGTATCATGTTTTCACCCTCGGCATCAAAACCAAACGTTACAGAATAGAAAACCTCGTACTCTCGGGGAATATTCCGCGCGGATACCGACAACATGCGCTGACCCGTACTGTCGTTAAGAATTCTGAGTATGCCACTAGCTTCCTGCGGTGATTCCGCTATTTCCACGCCGCGCGCGCGGAGCGAATCCGCTAGGCTGCCATAAAATTCCGTATGCGTATCACTCGCCTCGACATAGGTTACTGCGGTTGCTGCCGGCAACGTACCTCCTCCCTCGAGCTGAAAACCGCAACCAACAAGTCCAGCAACATATAGAATGGATACTAAGGATATTAGGATGAAACGCTGCGGCCAAATACGCATATCAACGCTGATCATATAGGTTCCAATACATCACATGCTTGATTCTAACTGGTTTTACAAAGATCATCCGACACCATTGATAGAAACACATTTAGGCCCGATACGTCTGCGCACATACTTCGCGGGTTCCGAGGACAAAAAACTACGATGGCAACATACCCTTTTAAGGAGATCGAACCAAAGTGGCAGAACTACTGGGAAGATAACAAAACCTTTAGAACTACCGAAAAAATTGACCTGTCGCGCCCCAAATTCTACGCGCTTGACATGTTTCCTTACCCAAGTGGCGACGGGCTGCATGTTGGTCATCCCGAAGGCTATACGGCATCCGATATCATCTCGCGCTACAAGCGCATGCGCGGATTTAACGTTTTGCATCCTATCGGCTGGGATGCATTCGGGCTTCCAGCAGAACAGTACGCGCTAAAAACGGGCACACATCCAAAGAAAACAACTGAAAAGAATATTCTCCGGTTTCGCGAACAGCTCAAGTCTCTCGGTTTTTCTTACGACTGGGACCGCGAAATCAACACGACGGATCCAAATTACTACAAATGGACCCAGTGGATATTCAAGCAACTATTCGAACGCGGGCTTGCATACCAAGACAAATCGCCAGTCTGGTGGTGCGATGAACTCGGGACGACACTCGCGAACGAGGAGGTCATTGATGGATTCTCTGAAGTTGGCGGTTTCCCCTGCATTCGTCGGCCACTACGCCAATGGGTCTTAAAAATCACTGACTATGCCGATGCTCTCCTGAGCGGGCTAGACGACCTAGACTGGCCCGAAAGCACGAAAGAGATGCAACGCAACTGGATTGGCCGTAGCGAGGGTGCTGAGATTGATTTTCGTATCGACGGAGACGCCGATGAATCAATCCGCGTTTTCACGACACGACCCGATACGATTTTCGGTGCTACCTATATGGTACTAGCACCCGAACATCCGCTGGTCGACACGCTGACTAGTACGTCAGAGCGGGATATAGTTCAGCGCTATCAGCAAGACACGGCGCGCAAAAGCGAACTCGAACGCGCTGAGCTACAGAAAGATAAGACGGGCGTCTTTACGGGCGGTTTTGCCATCAACCCCGCTAACGGAAAACCGATTCCAGTATGGGTAGCGGACTACGTGTTAGCTAGTTACGGCACGGGCGCTATCATGGCAGTCCCGGGACAGGACCAGCGTGACTGGGATTTCGCTAAAGCATTCGACCTCCCGATCATACGCACAGTGCAGCCACCCAAAGACTTCGATAGTGAAGCCTATTTGGGTGATGGTCTAACCATAAACAGCGGCTTTCTCAATGGCTCGACAACGAACGAAGCCAAAAAAAAGATAATCCTATGGTTGGGAGAACAAGGACATGGCACAGCAAAAATCAACTACAAATTGCGTGACTGGCTATTCTCACGGCAGCGTTATTGGGGTGAGCCGTTTCCCATAATCTACGTTGACGGCGAGCCGAAATGCTTACCGGATGAAGAGCTTCCGATCACCCTGCCCGAACTAGCAGAATTCAAGCCTAGCGGCTCACCGGAAGGTCCGCTAGCAGCGGCGATAGACTGGCTGAACACATCCGATCCCGAAACCGGGAAGGCGGCGCTGCGAGAAACTAATACGATGCCTCAGTGGGCGGGGTCGTGCTGGTACTACCTCCGTTACCTCAATCCCGACAACAACGAGCAACTCGTTACAAACGAACAGGCAAACTACTGGCTGCCGGTCGACCTTTATGTCGGCGGCGCGGAACACGCCGTCCTCCATCTGCTGTATGCGAGATTCTGGCACAAAGTCCTGTTCGACGCGGGAATTGTACCGACGCCAGAACCGTTCACGAAGCTCGTTCACCAAGGAATGATCCTTGGTGAGCTTGAGTACACTAAGTACCTCGATGCCGAAGGTAACGCTGTCTCCGCAGAACATATCCGCTCCGGAGAGGATATCCGCAACCAAAAGAGGGTACGGAGTGAAGTGATAGCGGCTAACGCCGTCGTAAAACACAATGAAAATTTTGTGCTCTCGGCCGATGAATCCGTTCGTGTTGATGCAAAAGCTCATAAGATGAGTAAGAGCCGCGGTAACGTCGTCAATCCGGACGAAGTGGTCGACCTATACGGCGCCGACGCATTTAGGCTTTACGAAATGTTTATGGGGCCACTAGAACATGTGAAAACCTGGAATACACGAAGTGTGGAAGGAACGCACAGATTCTTAAATAGAGTCTGGCGACTTCTAACAACCGATGACGGACTGAGTAATACCATCCGGGACAAGTCTCCTTCGGGTGAGCAACTCCATCTCCTGCATCAGACGATTGCGAAGGTTACTGAAGATATCGAAAATCTTCGTTTCAATACGGCAATCGCAGCACTTATGGAATTCTCTAATGCAGCAGCTAAATGGCCACTTCTACCGCGCGATGTCATTGAACCATTCGTACTGTTACTCGCTCCACTTGCCCCGCATATCTCGGAAGAACTCTGGGCAAGACTTGGACATTCGGCGTCGCTAGCCTACGAGCCCTGGCCCGATTTCGACGAGGCATTACTCAAGACGAAAACGATCGAAGTCCCAGTTCAGGTTAACGGTAAAATGAGAGGCCTAATTGAGATCCCAGCAGATGCTGACGACGAGCTCGTCCTCCAACTTTCCAAAGATGACGAAAACGTATCGCGTTATCTACAGAACAAGGAGATCAAGCGTGCAATCTACGTCGCCGGACGAATTGTAAATTTCGTGGTCAGCGACTGACTTAATAACAGCACTAACATCGCGGTCACGACAGCATAGTTTCCCCATCTAGCATATGGTGTCGAGCCCGTGAAACCCCAAACGACGCCGCGTAACACATGCGGCTCGAACGATGGGGAGAAAGCCACAACATCGCCGCGCGGATCGATTATTCCAGAAATACCTGTATTGGTAGCCCGTAAGAGATAGCGTCCAACCTCAGCAGCTCGCACACGCGCGATCTGTAGATGCTGTGGTGGCGCAATCGAATCGCCGAACCAAGCGTCATTACTAACGTTCACAAGTAATGTCGCATCAGGAAGGTAATGCAACTGCTCTGCACCGAACACGTCTTCATAACAAATCGTCACGGCAACTGTCTCGCCAGCAACTTCGAGTGGTGGCTGACCCGCTTCCCCCGGAACCACATCACTATAAGGCAGGTTCATCAATCTTAGCCAGTTACGCACGAAACCGGGAACCGGGAAGTATTCACCGTAGGGAACTAGATGACGCTTCACATACCACTGTACCGGCTCTCCAAGCGCTACTACAGTGTTCTGCACTGCACCACTCTCGGTATCGCTCGATAATATCCCCAACATCACATCACTACCCTGGCGACGCGCTTGGACCTCGATCTCTGCTAGGTAGTCGGCAACCTGTCCATAAAGCGAAGGGATCGACGCCTCCGGCCAGACGACTAGGTCACTACCCTCACTCTGGCGCATCAGATCACTGTACAAATCTAGTGTCGGCAGGAACTGACTGCTTAGCCATTTCTGATCCTGGGGCACAGCGCCCTGAACCAACGCGACAGTCAGAGAGGAATCTCGAGCTTCAGTCCAACTCGTTCTACCAGCGGCAAAAGCGCCTGCCCAAAGAATTAGTATCAGTGCGCCGGCGAAGGATCGCGCACGCGTTGAACCAGCACAAAGAGTTACCATCGATCCAGCTGTAAGGAGTACAGCCCAGCTCATAAAGTGAACCCCGCCGAGCGCAGCGTAACCCATGAGCCAGGAATCGGTTTGACTATAGCCCGCGGACAACCAGCCGAAGCCGCTCAGAAACCAACCCCGCCACCATTCCGTCAGGACCCACAGAGCTGGGAAAATTCCGAGCCAAGCGGGCGGACCATCGGTAGAGAACCACCTTGCGGCCATCCATCCGGTGAGGGCGACGAAAAATGCGAGGCCTGATCCCAGGGCGAGCGTCAGAAACGCTGCTATGAGCCCATGTACCTGGCCGAATTCGTTGATACTAATATAGACCCAATGAATACCGCCGAGAAAACTCGCTATACCAAACACGAAACCTGAAAGAAACGCTTCCTTAGGTTTCGTGCCCCGCCACACGAGCATTAGCGCAGCAAAACTCAAAGGTGCAATCCAGAACTGATCGAATGGTGCATATGCCAGTGGAAGCGATGCGCCAGCAATCAAGGCGGTGAAAAAGCGCAAACTAGTAGAGGCGTTCATGAACAGCTGCAAAATAAGCAGCGACTGCATCAGCCTCCGTCTGAACCGTCCGGGCGAACAACCTCAACAGAGTGAATGCGTCTTCGATCAGCCCGCAACACGTTGAACTCAAAGCCCGCGAACTCGAGAGTTTCCCCTCGACGCGGGAGCCTCCCCAATTCGTGCATAATAAGACCACCAACCGTATCATATTCGTCGTCACTCAACTCGAGGCCAAAATATTCATTGAAATCGTCAATTCTCGTGAGCGCAAGGACTAGAACGCGGCCATTGTCCTGAGCCTGAATACTCTCGTCTTCCTCTGGATCGTGTTCATCATCGATATCGCCGACGATCTGCTCGAGGACATCCTCAATCGTCGCTAAACCGGCTACTCCACCGTACTCATCAACGACAATAGCGAGATGGTTGTGGCTTTCTCTAAACTGCGTCAATAGGGCATTTAATCGTTTGCTCTCCGGGATTATCACGGGAACACGAAGTAAACTCAGCAAATCGAATTTTTGAGTATCCTGATCCTCTGAGAACCGCTTTAAAAGATCTTTAGCCAGAAGGATACCGATAATCTCGTCGCGATCTTCACCTATTACTGGGAAGCGGGAATGACCCGACTTGAGCATCGTCTCCAGCAGCATCTCGAAAGGTTCGTCGAGATCTAGAACAACCATATGCGACCGGGGAACCATGATATCTCGAACCTGTGTCTCCGAAACCTCCAGAACACCATTGAGCATCGCGTATTCCTCTGCGGCTAGAAGTTGGCGCCGTCGGCACTTGGTCAGAAAGCGAGCTATATCCCTTCGATCGACAGCATCATCTCTGCCACGATTAATCAGCCGGGACCACCAACGGTTTTTTACGCTGATGCTTTTATTGGAAGGTAATTCGTCAGCCATCGTTGAGTAACATCTTGCAATTCCAGTCAGGCGCTTGCAAGAGATCAATTTTCGCCCACGTATGGGTCGTCGAAACCCAGAGAGCCCAGAAGCTCGGTTTCTCTAGCTTCCATTACAGCACAGCTAGCTTTATCCATATGATCAAAGCCCTCGAGGTGAAGTGTACCGTGGATCGTTATATGTGCCCAATGATCCTCAAGCGGCTTATTTTGCGCTTGGGCCTCACGTTTAATTACCGGCGCACAAATAACTAGATCACCAATCGACGGAAGATCGACCTGCCCTAATAACGGAAGTTCTCCGGCAGGAAAAGCGAGGACGTTAGTCGCACCACTACTATTCCGATAGCGTTCATTCAGATCGGCGCCCTCCGGCTCATCCACTATCCGAATCGTCATCTCACCTCTACGGCCAGGCTCGAAAACAGATCTGACCCATCCCTCTATACGATCCAGGCTCGGCACTGTCACATCACCCGACACATCTTGGAAAATTATTTCGAAATCGCGGTTGTTAAGGCTCACCGTTATCCGCCTGGTCTTTATGCGCACCCTTTTCCGCCCGCCCATAGGCTTCAACAATTCTCTGCACCAACGGATGACGAACAACGTCTACGGCACCAAAATGTACGAATCCAACACCTACTAGGCCATCGAGAATACGACTCACGTGCCTCAGTCCCGACTCCTGATCTCGTGGCAGATCCGTCTGAGTAATATCACCCGTAACTACTGCCCGGGAACCAAAACCGATACGCGTCAAGAACATCTTCATCTGTTTTACGGTCGTATTCTGTGCCTCATCCAGAATAACGAAGGCCTCGTTTAACGTTCGTCCCCGCATAAACGCCAACGGCGCAATCTCGATGACATTCCGCTCTATCAAACGTCCGACCCTATCGAACCCGATCATTTCGTAGAGTGCGTCATACATAGGCCGAAGATAAGGATCAACCTTCTGTGACATGTCTCCCGGCAGAAAGCCTAGCTTCTCACCCGCTTCTACGGCCGGACGCACGAGAACGATTCGACGAACGATATCGGCTTCAAGCGCGTCCACACTTGCGGCAACCGCTAGGTAAGTTTTCCCAGTGCCAGCCGGACCGATTCCAAAAGTTAAGTCCTTCTCTCGCATCGCGCGAGCATACGCGAGTTGATTAGGGCCTCTAGCACGAACAATCCGACGTCGCGTGCGAAATGTCAGGCCATCGACCTGCTCTTCACGATCGGGCCGCGCGTGTTCCTGCAGAGTTATATGCACATGTTCAGGACCCAAAGTCTCGGTCTCCGTGATCGCGTATAGCTCTTCCAGTACCCTGCACGCGACATCCATATTCTCAGGATCACCAGACAACTGAAAACGATTGCCGCGATTGTTAACTTGGATATCGAGGCGGTATTCGATTTGACGAATATGCTCATCGAGTTGGCCACAGAGATTCGCTATGCGCCGATGATCATTCGGTGACAAACTGACGGACACGGAGTCACCAACTGAAGGCGTGTTAGGCAACGGACCGGGCTATAGTTGGGGTATTTAAGCGCCCACGCAGAGAGTTCGGAAGCGCTTCAACGATTACGACGTCAACGAACGTACCAACCAGTCGCTCGTCTCCGAAAAAATTAACCCACCGATTATTCTCCGTTCGTCCGGCCAATTCACGCGGAGATTGTCTCGATGGTCTCTCGACAAGAACGCGCTGCATAGTGCCAATCATACCGCGACTAATTTCACTGGCTTGAGCATTAATCAACGCCTGCAACTCTGCTAGTCGACGCTGTTTGACCTCACGACCAATAGAATCGTGCACGGAAGCGGCTGGAGTACCGGGACGCTGACTGTAGATAAAGCTGAATGACTGATCGAATCCCACCTCTCTTATGAGACTCAGAGTCGCCTCAAAATCAGCGTCAGTCTCCCCAGGAAATCCAACGATGAAATCTGAAGATATAGAAATTTCCGGGCGCACATCACGCAGCATCCGAAGCTTTTTCTTATAGTCGTCGACAGTATGTCCACGCTTCATAAGCGCAAGGATGTGATCCGAGCCAGACTGCACCGGCAAATGCAGAAAGTTTGCGAGCTTATGTACATTAGCATAAGCATCTATCAGCGGCTTCGTAAACTCGACTGGATGAGACGTCGTGAATCGAATCCGCTCAATACCGTCTATCGCTGCTACGTAATGAATAAGCGTGGCCAGATCAGCGAAACCGCCACCATGTGCTGGGCCACGATACGCGTTGACATTTTGCCCGAGCAGGTTGACTTCCTTTACACCGAGTTCAGCCAGCCCTGCTACTTCAGCCACGACATCGTCAAGTGGACGACTAATCTCCTCACCGCGCGTATAAGGTACGACGCAGAAGGTGCAATACTTGCTACAGCCCTCCATAACCGACACGAAAGCCGTACAGGGAGATTCCCTAGTAGTCGGTAGCTGCTCGAATTTCTCGATCTGCGGAAAACTAACATCGACTACTCCCGTCTGTCCGGAGCGCACGGTCGAAATCATCGCCGGCAGACGATGCAGAGTCTGCGGCCCGAATACTAAATCAACGAAAGGCGCACGACGCAGAATCTCTTTACCTTCCTGGCTGGCGACACACCCCCCCACACCAATGATGGTATGCGGCTTTTCCTCTTTCTGTATGCGCCAGCGTCCGAGGAGCGAGAACACTTTCTCCTGAGCTTTCTCACGAATCGAGCAGCTATTTAGCAACAGAATGTCGGCATCCTGAGCCGCAACTACCTCGTGAACGTCGAAAGCATCCCGAAGCACGTCGACCATCTTCGCCGAGTCGTACTCGTTCATCTGACAACCGAACGTCTTTATAAAAAGGCGATCAGACATATTTCTTTAAATTGTTATAAATAATAAAAAAATAATTATCCGCCCGATGGCCAGTAACGCAGGCAATCGGCGACCTCTAGAAAACCAGCCCGCATACGATCAGAAGGGGATGTCGTCATCGAACTCCGCATTAGCCGGCGAACCATCAGGGACCTCCTCAGCCGCTTGGGCCGGGGGACCCGAACTAGGGCGCCCTCCTAGCATCTGCATCTCGTTCGCAATAACTTCAGTGGTCCAACGATCGTTACCGTCACGATCCTGCCACTTGCGGGTCCGTAGCTTACCTTCTATATAAACTTGGGACCCTTTACGAAGATACTCCGCCGAGATCTCCGCAAGGCGTCCGAAAAAGGCTACGCTGTGCCACTCGGTCCGCTCCTGCTGATCACCGGTGTTCTTGTCTTTCCAGGACTCACTTGTCGCCACGCGAATATTTGTTACTGCACTACCGTTCGGCATGGCGCGCGATTCAGGATCCGCACCCAGGTTACCGACGAGAATTACTTTATTAATGCCCCTTGCCATTCGAACTCCTCGCTAATATATAGTCCGGCTCCAGACGAGTCCCGGCCGGTTATTGTACGCTGTGGCTCTAACAAAGACATCAGGCCTTCCCCAAGCTCCTCAGAGAGACTGATCTATAGTCGGAATCTTTGCTCCACGGTTTTGATACATCGTATAGTAGGGGATTACCCGCGCGAAAGACTCAAGCAGTGTCCACAAGCCACATACTGATCCGCGGTGCCCGCACCCATAACCTGAAGAACGTTGATCTCGACCTACCCAGGGGCCGTCTCATCGTGTTCACTGGACTTTCAGGATCTGGAAAATCTTCTCTTGCCTTCGACACTCTTTACGCGGAGGGACAACGCCGCTACGTCGAGTCTCTATCAGCTTATGCTCGGCAATTTCTCTCAATGATGGAGAAGCCTGAAGTCGATCTAATCGAAGGACTTTCTCCTGCTATATCGATAGAGCAGAAATCAACGTCCCATAATCCGCGCTCAACAGTTGGCACCGTAACGGAAATCTACGACTATCTTCGACTGTTGTTCGCGCGCGCCGGTATCCCGTCGTGCCCGAACCATCGCACGACACTGGACGCACAAAACGTCTCACAGATGGTCGATCAGGTCATCTCGCTCGGTGAGGGTTTACCTGTAATGCTGCTAGCTCCTATCATCACAGCACGTAAGGGCGAGCATCAACGAGCAATCTCGGATCTAAAAGCACAAGGATTCGTGCGCGCTAGAATCGACGGAGAAGTCATTGAACTTGATGATCCTCCCAAACTGGACAGACAACGAAAACACGACATTCAGGCTGTCGTCGATCGGCTTAAAATTAGCTCCGACATAAGACTTCGCCTCGCCGAGTCCTTCGAGACGGCGCTGGCTCTATCAGACGGCGTGGCTCAGGTCGTGCGGCTAGACGAACCAAAAAAAGAGCCCCTAGTGTTTTCAGATAGATTTGCCTGTTCAATTTGTGGCTACAGCATCGCCGAACTAGAGCCACGGCTTTTTTCGTTCAACAGTCCATCGGGTGCCTGCCAGGATTGTGATGGGCTAGGCGTTTGCAGTTTCTTCGATCCGCAACGGGTTGTCAGGCACGCACACCTCTCACTCGCCGGCGGCGCCGTACGCGGTTGGGACAGACGCAACCCATACTACTTTCAGTTGATCCAATCACTCTCCGAACACTATTCGTTCAATATAGAGACACCATTTGAATCTCTACCCAAAAGCATACAGGACATAATCCTTTACGGTAGCAAAAACGAGCGAATTCAATTTCAATATACGAATGCTAAAGGTAGTGAGAGCCGTTGGCGCCATAAATTCGAAGGCATCATTCCGAATATGCAACGTCGCTATCTGGAGACTGAATCCAGTGCCGTTAGAGAGGAATTAGGTAAGTTCCAGAGTACTCGCTCCTGTAAGACCTGTGAAGGTACAAGGCTGAACGAGGCTGCAAGAAACGTTTTCGTGCAGGGCAATTCTCTGCAGCAGATAAATACATTGAGTGTCAGTGACGCTCTCGAGTTTTTTACAAACCTAAAGCTAGACGGCTGGCGAGGCGAAGTCGCCAATAAGATTGTCACGGAAATTCAGAATCGCGTCAGATTCCTTGCAGACGTCGGACTCGACTACCTTACGTTGGATCGTAGCGCAGAGACGCTGTCTGGCGGTGAAGCTCAACGCATAAGACTTGCGAGTCAAATCGGGTCGGGTCTTGTGGGTGTCATGTACATACTCGATGAACCGTCGATCGGATTGCATCAGTGCGATAACCGCCGACTACTAAACACACTGCAACAGTTGCGCGATCTGGGTAATACGGTCCTCGTGGTAGAGCACGACTCCGAAGCTATGCTCGCCGCCGACCACATCGTCGATCTCGGCCCCGGTGCAGGTGTCCACGGTGGTAGGGTCGTCGCCGAAGGAACACCGGACGAAATTAAGGCAGATCCGGCCTCGCTGACAGGCCAGTACCTAGCCGGTCACCGCCAGATTCCGCTGCCCTCCACGCGGCAGGCTTTCGATCCTCAGAAAGTTATCAGCCTCCGCGGAGCACGTGGCAACAACCTTAAGAATATCGACATTGATATCCCGTTAGGGCTCTTGACCTGCGTTACAGGCGTCTCAGGATCGGGAAAGAGTACGCTGATCAACGACACGCTTTATCGACTCGTGGCCGAGAGAATCAATAAATTGAATTACGACGCTGCGCCTTTCGATAGCGCGAAAGGACTGGAAACAATCGATAGGGTTGTAAAGATCAGCCAGAGCCCTATCGGACGAACTCCGCGCTCTAACCCAGCAACCTATACCGGGATCTTCACACCCATCCGGGGGCTATTCGCTGCTACTCAGGAAGCTCGGTCACGAGGTTACCAACCCGGACGATTCAGCTTCAACGTCAAAGGTGGGCGTTGTGAATCATGCCAAGGCGACGGCGTCATAAAAGTAGAAATGCACTTTCTTCCAGATGTCTACGTACCATGCGATACCTGTGCTGGTAAGCGATACAACCGTGAGACCCTCGACATCCACTACAAAGGCAAGAACATAGATCAGATCCTACAACTAACTGTGGAGGACGCGTTGGAGTTCTTTCGGAATATTCCACAAATAGCGAAGAAGCTGGAGACACTAGCGGCCGTCGGATTGACGTATATCACGCTCGGCCAGAATGCGACGACGTTATCGGGTGGGGAAGCGCAGAGAGTCAAGCTTGCAAAAGAGTTATCAAAACGTAGTATCGGATCGACGCTTTACATACTCGATGAACCTACGACCGGCTTGCATTTCTACGATATTGCCCAGCTATTGGAAGTTCTGTACAAGCTCCGAGACCAAGGCAACACAGTTATAGTCATCGAGCACAATCTTGAGGTCATCAAGACGGCTGACTGGATAATCGATCTTGGTCCCGAAGGCGGTATCGGTGGTGGTGAGGTCGTCGCAACCGGCACACCCGAGTCACTCATCGGGCACCCTATCTCGCGAACGGGAAAGTGCCTTAATGAGTTGATTGAGACAGCTAACCGTCCTGCAGCGGTCGGAGACACTCGCCGTAAAAATCATTAAGTTCAGCAACCTCTACAGAAAGTGCCGTAGCAAGATTTTTCGGATTATGGAATTGTTCCCAATCTCTGTCTTTGGAAAACTTTCTTAACTTTGATTTAACTTTTTCTAAATCCAACCCCCCTGTGCAACCTATTCCACGGTGCCCGACTTGCACGGCCAGGCCTCTTACGGTCATCAGTTTGGCTATTCCGGCGTACAACCATAGCGATAGAGCTCTAGATGCGGCACGTAGGTCATCTCGGTACGCCCGCTGAATGGTTCAGCCAGGTACTCCGGATCTTCCATAAAGACGTCCACAATGGCCCGAGTACCGTCTTCGCTCAACGAAAAACGTTCAACTACGTGTTTCTGAACTCCGGAGGGCACGCCCCGACCGTTACCCTCAGGGAAATCTGAGAGCAACCTGGTGTCAACTACCAACACATCGTCTTCCCAGTGGCCTATTGAGTGTCCCTGTACCGTGCGTTCGCCATCCACAGGATGACCGCGACCGTCCATATAGACCGTTCGCATCATGTCGAGGAATTCATTCCTCAAAATAACTTGATCTTCGAGGATCTCGATGCCTGTAAGGTAGTTGGTGGTGGAATTCAGGAATGGCGGCGGGCTAGCAATACATCGAATGTTCGGATCATCAGTCTGAGGATCATAATTTGCGCCCTCAGACTCCGCGGCCGCCGTTAATTCTATATTGCCAAGTTGCCGATTCAGGTTTGTAGAAGTGATTCCCTTCCATACCCCAGACAATGTCATCGCACTCTCCGTCGCTTCCGCATCCCGCTCGATCTGCGACCATAGCGCACCATCATTCGTCTCCAACGTATTAAGAATCGCTATGCGTCTACCAGATCGTTCCGGATGCGCCCGCACTGTAATACGGTCTCCCGGGCTCAGCAGATCGGGGCTCCATCCGCTTCGTTGCATGATCGGCGTAGAGCCTGTTTCTATCTCCCATTCAACCACATTGCCAGCCGGATCTTCAGCTTCCACAAAAATTGTTGTGTGCGGATTGCGAAAAACAAAGCGGGTAACTACCGCATCAAGCACTACTATTATTTCTCGGTCATATCCAGCATCGCTATGATGCGAATTCGTTACCGTCACCATAAATAGAATAGGCAGTACACTAACTATTTTTAGGATTTTCAATTAATTTTCCTCATATAACTGCCCCCTACTGATTCCATCGCTCACTATTCCAAATGCCTAATGCCAACAGCATTGCGAACTTCCTCTAGTACTGGGACACTAATCTGCCGAGCTCTCTCCGCGCCTTGTTGCAACACGCTCTCGACGTGATCGGGCGCTGCAATCAATCGCCGATACTCGTCACGGGCGGTGCTCAAATGTTCGTTGATATACTCGAACAATATCGTCTTCATCTCCCCCCAGGCAATCCCTTCGGCGTACCGAGCTCGCATCTGCACTATCTCGTCAGGATTAGCAACCGCGCTATAAATTGTAAACAGTGTGCTCTCGTCCGGGTCCTTAGGTTCCCCGGGTTCTTGCGAGTTCGTTTTAATCCGCATAATAAGCTTACGTAATTTTTTCTCGTCCGAGAACAACGGAATAATGTTGCCATAGCTCTTCGACATCTTCCGTCCATCGAGCCCCGGCAGTACTGCCGTATCATCATTTACTACAGCCTCCGGCTGCACGAGAAATTCTCCGAAGCGATGATTGAATCGACCAGCGATATCGCGAGCCATCTCAACATGCTGGATCTGGTCTTTACCTACCGGAATCTTATTTGCTTTGAAGATTAAAATGTCCGCCGCCATGAGGATTGGATAAGAGAAAAGACCCATTGTAATCCCCTTATCGGGATCCTTATGCTCACTAGCTTTGTTCTCCGCGACCGCTGCTTTGTAGGCATGCGAACGGTTCATGAGTCCTTTAGCTGCCATACAAGTCAGAATCCAGGTCAACTCCATTATCTCAGGGATGTCAGACTGTCGATAGAATATACTCTTGGTATCCAATCCCGTGGCTAGCCAACTGGCGGCAATTTGGAGGGTCGACTCGTTAACTAGTTCAGCATTCTGGCTCTTAACAAGCGAGTGGTAATCAGCAACTAAGAAAAACGACTCAACTTCGTGAGCCTTGCTTGCCATCACAGCCGGACGTATTGCGCCAACGTAATTACCTATGTGCGGTGTTCCCGTAGTAGTTATTCCTGTGAGTACTCGATCCATTCTAATCAGCTCGCCCTCTTAGTAACCAGCAGCATATCCATCTTTCCTCGATTCCGATGCCCCTTGATAAACCAACCGTTCAGCATCCCAGCGAATAGCCTGATAACCACCATAACCAGCTCCGGTTCGGCCAGTAGTATGTCCTTTCTCCTCTAGGGCCACCAGCGTCGAAGCTGCATGACCTGACTCAAGATATACAAGCCCACCATCGGACATTCTCTCACCTATCGGTGTGCTCGAGCCATCGTGCCTGATACGAGGAGCGTCACCTGCTTCCTGGATATTCATACCAAAATCAATATGATTCAGAAGTACCTGAACCTGTCCCTGTGGCTGCATGTCCGCGCCCATCACACCGAAACTCATCAGCGGCTCCCCTCTACAGGTAACGAACGCGGGTATGATGGTATGAAATGGGCGCTTACCGGGCTCATAAACGTTCGGATGGACCGGATTTAGGCTAAAAAGTTCGCCACGATTCTGCAAAGCGAACCCGAGCCTACTTGGCGTCATCCCAGAGCCCATACCGCAATAATTACTCTGTATAAGAGAAATCATATAGCCGTCTTGGTCCGC
>Ga0310344_10001128_pt1 | contig 20677 bp, 19 predicted proteins | sample HC15DNA20200_MG_FD_203801 | JGI IMG/M metagenome (GOLD analysis project Ga0310344, IMG submission 203801) | Marine microbial communities from station ALOHA, North Pacific Subtropical Gyre - HC15-DNA-20-200_MG | ecosystem: Environmental > Aquatic > Marine > Oceanic | place: Pacific Ocean: North... | reverse complement strand
TAAAATTATTTAGAGGTATTAATAAAAAATGAATAAAAAGATAGACACGTTAATAATGAAAGGCAAACCAGTATCTGACAAAATAATAGAAGTACTTATTTCTAGAATTGAAAAACTTAAAATAAAATCGGGACGATCTCCTGGATTAGCTGTAATTTTAGTTGGTGAAGATCCGGCGTCTCAGGTTTATGTTCGTCTAAAAGGTAAGATGGCTGATAAAGTTGGGATAGAAACATACGATTACAAATTATCCTCCGATATTTCTTTTGAAGAATTGTCTAATTTAATAGAAGTTTTAAATAAAGATTCTAAAATTGACGGCATACTTGTCCAATTGCCTCTACCATCTAATTTGGATGAAACAGAAGTCCTTAAAAGAGTTGATCCAGAAAAGGATGTTGATGTGTTTCATAGTGAAAATTTTGGAAAATTATCTTTAAAACAACCCGGCCCAAAATCTTGTACTCCAGCAGGTGTTCTTGAAATATTAAAATTTTATAATTTTCCAATAGAAGGTAAAAGAATTGTCATTATCGGAAGAAGTAAGATAGTCGGTCTACCATTATCTATTCTTTTGTTACATGAGAATGCAACTGTAACTATCTGTCATTCTAGAACAAAAAATATTAATGAAGTCACAAAAAGTGCAGACATATTGATTGCGGCAGTTGGTAGAGCAAATTTTGTGAATGCGGAGATGGTAAAAAGGGGAACTGTAGTTGTTGATGTTGGTACAAACCGAGTAGATGATAAATTGGTAGGAGATTGTGATTTTAAATCACTAATGGGAAAAGTTTCGGCTATAACTCCAGTACCAGGTGGAGTTGGACCCATGACGATATCAATGTTAATGGTAAATACAGTTAATGCATTTGAAGATCATATTTCAATGACTTAAAGGAATAATTTATTGAATATTGATTTATTGAGTTCCTCGACAGAACCAGAAAAACAAATCTATTCAGTATCACAACTAAATTCAAAAGTTCGTGGTCAACTTGAACAAGAATTTAATAATATTTTAGTTGAGGGAGAGATTTCAAGTTGGAAGGTATATCCCTCTAATCATGCATATTTTGTCTTAAAGGATTCTAATTCAAAAATAAATGCAGTTATGTTTGCTGGTAGAAGAAAGGCTCTTGATTTTATTCCAGAAGTGGGGATGAGAGTTTTGGTTAAGTGTAGTGTTACGCTTTTTGAGCGAGAAGGGCGATTTCAAATATCTATTTTCTCTTTAGAACCGTTAGGAGAAGGAATATTAGATATAAAATTTAGACAACTAAAAGAGAAATTTGAATTAGAAGGTCTATTCTCTAAGGAAAGAAAAAAAGAAATACCATTAAGACCAAAAAAAATAATCCTAGTTACTAGTCGTGAGGGTGCAGCCTTGCGCGATATGCTTCCAATTTTTTCAAAACGAATTCCTTTTGTAGAATTGATTATTATTCATTCACTTGTACAAGGTGAATTTGCCCCAAGATCTATAGAGAGGGCTATTTTAATTGCTGAGCAAGCAAAAAATAGAGATGCTTCTCCTGTAGACTTGATAATACTTTCTAGGGGGGGAGGAAGTAATGAAGATCTTAGTGCATTTAATGATGAGATAGTTGTTCGTGCTATTGTAAATTGTAGTATCCCAATTTTAACTGCTATTGGACATGAAATAGATGCTTCACTTTCCGACCTAGTTTCAGATGATTTTTCCTCTACACCTACCGCAGCCGCTGAAAAAATATGTGCAAATTGGGATGTGTTTTTAGAACGATTTATGAGATTTCCTTCTGAAATGGAACGAAACGTTAAGATGGTCCTTAAAGATAGAAAAGATCAAGTTGCTTTTTATGAGAGAATTAAAATATTAGAAGAGCCCAGCTTGTTTATCCAAGAACTGCAACAAAAAATGGATATGCTCTATGGAGAATTTCTAAAAGAAATTAGGTATATTTTATCAGTTTTTAGAAGTCGAGTTGTCTCAATTATCCCTCGACTCAGATTTATCTCTCCCTTGAGACTTCATTCAAGCAAAGTGAAAAAAAATGAGGAAGATTCCAAAAAAATTAAAATCGGCATAAAAAAAATTTTTCGTGAAAAGAACGTAGAAATTGAAAATTTAATTCTTAGACTAGAATCTGTTTCCCCCATTTCAATTTTAGCTCGTGGATATAGTTTGATCTATAGGAAAAAAGATGAATCCCTAATTCGAAGTATTCAACAAGTAGAGAATCAGGAATTGATTCAAATCAAATTATCGGATGGGGAATTAGATTGTATAGTGGAAAAAAAAAACAAAAAGGAGAAACAAAATGAGTCCTTCAAAAAAGAATAAATTGTCTTTGAATACGCCGAAGAGTTTTGAGGATGCATCTTCTCGATTAGAAGAAATTGTGGAAATTTTAGAAGATGGAGAACTTACTTTAGAGGATGCGATTTCGTTGTATGAAGAAGGCGTTAAATTATTTAAAGTTACACAAGATCAGTTAAATAATGCTCAGAAAAAAATTGAAGAATTAACAATAAGTGATGATGGAAGATTTGCTATAAAACCTTTAGATGAAGAAAGTGAGGAAGAATAATTTGTCATCATCATTTGATGTTTCAGATTATATGCAAAAGTGGAATAAATTGCTCAATGAACAGTTAGAAACTCTATTTTCTGATCAACAATGTGAACCTTTTGAATTGTACAAGATTATGTCCTATAGCCTAACTAGCGGAGGGAAAAGGATTAGGCCGATTTTGTGTATAGCTGGATGTGAGTCAGTAAAAGGAAATCCAAAGGATGCGTTAATACCTGCTTGTGCAATAGAATGCATTCATTCTTATTCATTGATACATGATGATTTGCCAGCAATGGATGATGATGATTTGAGAAGAGGAAAGGCAACTAGCCATAAGGCTTTTGGAGAGGCTTCCGCTATTCTTTCTGGAGATGGACTTTTGACAAAGGCTTTTGAACTTCTATCTTCCAATGCAATGAAGGAAAAGTATGGAACAGAAAAATTAATTGACTCTATCTCACTTTTGTCTTCTGCTGCTGGACCTTCAGGAATGGTAGGAGGTCAATATTTAGATATTAAATCAGATTCAATCCAAGTAGATTCAAAGTATTTGGATCAGATGCATTTTCTTAAGACTTCTGAATTGATTCGTGCTTCTGTTTGTATTGGTGGAATATTAGGTGGTGCAAATGTAGAACAACAAAAAGCGCTAAGTGATTTTGGAAGGTATATTGGACTAGCATTTCAAATTGTCGACGATATTCTTGATTTTGAAGGAGATGAGAAATTGTTAGGGAAACCTATTGGTTCTGATCTTGCCTCTGGAAAAGTTACTTATTTGTCACTGTATGGTATAGAAAAATCAAAAGAGATAGCCAATTCTACTTTAGAAAAAGCTTTAGATTTTTTGAAAATATTTGGAAATGATGCTGAAACTTTAGTAGCTCTTGCAAAATTTATAGTTTACCGTAGTCTCTAGTTTTGAGTTGTAATTTTTCAAATACAAAATGTTAATTTATTAAATTTAGAAGTGTATATTTTAGGATTTGATTATCGTGAAAAAACTAGAAAAAATAGATTCTCCAGAAGATCTTAGAAAACTATCTGAAAATGAACTCGATACCGTAGTAGAAGAATTAAGGGAATTTATTGTTGGAGTTACTTCTAAGACCGGTGGACATCTTGGAGCATCTTTAGGTGCTACTGAGTTGGTAGTTGCTTTGCATTATGTTTTTCAGACACCTAGTGACAAACTTATTTGGGATGTCGGTCATCAGGCGTATGCACATAAAGTATTGACTGGAAGAAAAGCAGAATTTGAATCTCTTAGGCAGTGGGGAGGAATTGCAGGTTTTCCTGATAGACTCGAGAGTCCATTTGATCATATGAATGTTGCGCATGGAGGGACTTCAATATCTGCTGCATCGGGAATGGCAACTGCAAGAGATCTAAGTAAGGAAGATTTTAGTGTTGTTGCGATTATAGGAGATGGTAGTCTCACTTCTGGTATGTCAATGGAAGCATTAAATAATGCGGGTGATTCTAAAAGAGATTTAACAGTTATCTTAAATGATAATAAAATGGGTATTTCAAAAAATGTGGGTGCGATGTGTTCTTATCTTGCAAGGATAATGACTGGAGAATGGGCCAATCGTGCGAGAAAACTTAGAAATGAAGTACAAAAAATTGTTTCTCACCTTCCTGTTTTTGGTGAATCTGCTGTTAATTTCATGACAAGATTCGAAGATTCCATGAAAAATTTATTTGTTCCTGGGATTTTGTTTGAAGAACTTGGATTCCGTTACATAGGTCCTATTGATGGTCATAGATTAGATTTACTAATTCCAGCTCTGAGGAATGTTCGCAAACTCAAGGGTCCTAATTTAGTCCATGTTGTTACAAAAAAAGGACATGGTTATCCATATAGTGAAGCTGAACCAATTACTTATCATGGCGTCTCAAAATTCGATCCTGAAACTGGGAAATTCCTGAAAAAGAAACCTGGTCCTCCAAGTTATTCGAAAGTTTTTGCAGACACAATGATCAAACTAAGTAAGAAGGACTCTAAGATAGTGGCGATCACTGCAGCTATGTTAGAAGGAACAGCTTTAGTTGAATATCAGAGTCTTTTCCCTGATAGATGTTTTGATGTCGGGATGTGTGAACAGCATGGAGTAACGTTTGCAGCTGGGCTTTCTTTAGAAAAAATGAAACCAGTAGTTGCGATTTATAGTACTTTTTTGCAAAGAGCTTATGATCAGATTGTTCATGACATTTGTCTTACAAATGTTCCTGTTACTTTTGCAATAGATCGTGCGGGTTTAGTAGGAGAAGATGGTCCTACCCATCATGGAGCTTTCGATATAGCCTATTTAAGATGTCTTCCTAATACAATTGTGATGTCTCCAAAGGACGAAAGCGAATTACAAAGTATGCTCCTTACATCAATAGAATATCCTGGTCCTGCAGCTCTTCGTTTCTGTAGAGGTTCTGGTTTGGGTGTAAAATTACAAGAAGAAGTGACAAGTATTCCAATTGGGGAATCTGAGTTACTAAGAGAAGGTAGGGATGTCTTGTTGATTGCTCTCGGTCCAATGGTTCCACTTGCACTTGAGGCTTCTTCACAATTAGAAGAGATAGGTATCCAAGCTGCTGTTCTTAACCTCAGATTCGTAAAGCCTATGGATAAGAAAAAAATTCTTGAGCTTGCTAATTTATGTAAGAGAATCGTTACGATAGAAGAAGGGACAAAAATTGGTGGTATGGGATCAGGTGTTTTAGAAATTCTTTCAGAGAATAAGATGAATAATATTCCAGTTTCTATTCTAGGAATTCCAGATCGTTTTATTCCTCATGGTAGTCCTGCTTTGCAGAGAGAAGATTGTGGACTGACATCAGGAGATATAACCCAAGCTGCACGTGATCTTGTAGATATTGATGATCATATTCGTAGCGTTATTTCGTGAAAAAAAAGGAAAGAATAGATAAACTTCTCGTAGATGTAGGTTTAGTGAAAAGTCGCGAGAGCGCTAAAAGACTTATTCTATCGGGTAGAGTCATAGTTAATGGTTTTATTGCTGATAAAGTTGGGCACTCATATGATATAAATTCTTTAATTTCTATTACTGATAACAAGCGAGAATTTGTAAGTAGAGGTGGGGAAAAACTTTTCCATGCCCTAAATTTTTTTAATATTAATTCACTCTCAAAGACTTGCTTAGATATTGGGTCCTCAACTGGCGGCTTTACAGATGTTCTTCTTCGAAGCGGAGTCGATCGAGTAGTTTGTGTTGATGTTGGAAAAGGTTTAATAGATTGGAGCCTTAGAAATGACAGTAGAGTAAAGATTATAGAGGGAGTAAATGCAAGATATTTAAATAGAGAGATTTTAAATTCCTCTGATTGTGACCTAAATTTTGAATTTGCTGTTATTGATGTTTCGTTTATTTCGCTTATGAAAATTCTACCTGTAATTCATAAACTTGTTTCTTTTCCAAACGAAATAGTTGCCTTGGTAAAACCACAATTCGAAGTTGGAAAAAATAGGGTTGGTAAGGGTGGTATTGTTCGTGATGAAAAATTACATAAAGAGGTTTTATATAATATTATCAAGGAATCAACAGATTTAGGAATGTCACCATGCAACGTTACAGATAGTTCTATACTTGGGGCTAAGGGAAATAGAGAGTTTTTTATCCATTTTCATATGGAAAAATTTGATATGAATTTTGAGCACTTAGTAGATAATATTTTTAACAAAACAGTCTAAAATAAAATTATCTTTCCATTTTTATATTTTGGAACCACATTTGACCAATCTATTTTAGAGCAGAATTCTAAATCTTTTTTTAATCCTAATTGAATTAAATGTTTACCCCAAGAACAATTTTGAAATGCATATAGAATATTATCTTTATAGAAATTTGCTACATGAATAGATGCTTTCGCACTATCAGATAATAAATATTCTTTTTTATTTAAAAGATTAATTATTTTTTGAATGAAGAGTCCAGAAGCTATAGAATCTTCTTCACAATATTTCCCCTCTCTTCCCGAGCAAACAATCAAGAGGTTCTTATTTTCTGTAATAGATTTGATAATCGATGAAGCGGCGGCACTTAAATTAGCTAAGGAGAAAAGAATAACGTTTTCCTGATCTTTTACTGCATTTATTGCTTTTGTTCCATTGCTAGTCGATATAATTAAAATATTATTTTTTACAATTTCACTTTTGAAATTTAATGGGGAATTTCCTAAATGGAAATCTTTTAAAGGTCTCCCATTTTTTTCCCCAGCTAAAATTATTTTCTTTTTTATATTCATTTTTTTAAGTGTTTTTTCTTTCAGTTTGGCCGCGTCTTTGGAGGTGACCGGATAAACTTCAAAACATTCATTATGTAAGGAAGAAATAATAGTTGTTGTCGCTCGTAAAACATCTACTACAGCGCAGTTAACATCTTCATACCTGATTTTATAGTTGTTTTTAATCTTCTGAATATGTTCTTGTACATTGGGATAACTAAAAGCAACATCAACAAAAATCGGCTTATTCAAAAAAACCTCTAATTAATTTGTAATACAATGGTTGTAAATACATTTTTTACAAAAAACTATTTGAGATGGTATCATTTCTCGAGAGTCGTATAAATTTGTATTCTTTTTATTATTTTTAAGGTTAGTTTAGAGAATAAAAAGAGAAATGAAAAAAAATAAGAAAAATCAGGTTTCTAAAGAAAATCTTAAAAGAGCAAGATCTATAGCTTTTGCTTTGGAAAAGTCCTTTTCATCTCCTGCTCCTGCTGAAGCAATGGCACCAGCCCCTTTGCTTGAAGAAATTTTAGAATTAGGAGATGCCGGGTTAAAAGGAATGCTCGAACATCTTAATTTTACTAGTGAAGATGGTTTTCTTTCTTCTTTGCTTGCTATAAAAGCATTAAATAATTCAGAAATTATTCCAAGTTTGCTTGATCTTGCACTGTCATTTAAATGGACTCCAGCACAATTAAAAGCTCTAAGGGATACGATTTTATCAATTGACTCCGATTCAATAATTCCAGATTTTTTAATTGAAAAAAATTTAGAAGAAATTTCAAAAAATATTGACTTGCTTCTCAATAATAAAGAATTAGATGAAGGGGAGAGGAGTATTCTTCAAGAAAGTATTGAGAAATTATCTGTTGATTCTCAATCACTTATCTTCTGTCAAATTTTGAAAAAAGGAGAGACTAGTTCTGTAGTAAAATTATTTCGATTATTTGAGAATATTTTTGAAAAAACTCAGATTTTCTCTCCAGACTTAATAAATCTGGTTGTTTCTTTAGGTAATGCGGAAGCTGCAATTTTCCTCGTAAATATGAACAAAAAGTCTTTAAATAGAAAATTTAAATCGCTTCTAAGGAAGAGTATTTTTCGCTTAGAAAAAAAAGGAGTTTTTGTTGAAATGAAAACTCCTAAAAATGAATCACTTTTTTCAAACAATTATCAAGAAGAAGACATTGCTAAGGCAATTTGTAGTTCAACTGACGGTACTGGTAGGAAAATATTATGGATCATACGTTCAAAAAAACCAAAAGGTCGATATCTTGCAGAGTTTAATTTAAAGACTGAATCAGGAATTGAAGACTTGTCATTGGTGGAAACTACATCAAAAGAGATTCGAAACTTTGTTTCTAAAATAGAGGAACAAGACATTCTTATTACATCTGAAATCCCAGTTTCTTATGCATTTTGGCTTTTAGAAAGAGCACAATCAGAAAATGAAAAGCTTGGGATAACACCTCCAAGCGGTTTTACAAGGGCAAGAATGTTGCTAAGTATGGATACATGGGAAAGTAAATCTTCAGATTTTTTTATTCATCCAATAACCAATATGATAGATATTTTTTCTGGAGATGATGAGAGAATTCATGCTGATATTTTGCTAAAAAATAAAGCTTTTAAGAGTTGGTTTGTCGATGATCAACTTATTAGGCCTTTTCTTAAGCCTTTTATAGATTCATTAAATACGAATAAAGAAAATGACAAACAAAAAAATAATGTAGATTTAGAGAAAATTATCACAAATACCGCAAACGAAATTTTTGAAAATAAGGACTATGTTAGAAAATTGATTTCTCAATTAGAAGAGAATGCATATTTGTACAAACTTTTGGATATAAAAGATTTTGATCGTGAATGTTTTACTTTGTCTAAGGAAATGAATAGTCACGAATCTCCACCATCTTTTTTTATTGAGATGGTTCGGTCAACATTTATCGCTTGGTCAAAAAGTTTGAATGAGCAGAAAGAAAATCGAAAAGAGGAATAGAAGATCAGGTACAGAAATCATAATAGAAAAAAGTTGCTTATAATATAAAAGAGGAGTCATAGTTAAAAATGAGTTTTAAACTAGATCATGTGCATATTGTTAGTGAAAATGTTGATGAAATGTCTTCATTTTTTCAGGATTTATTTCTGGCAAAAGTATTGAGTTATGATGAAAATTTAAAGGGTGCGCCAAATACAGTTGTTGAATTTGGTGGACTTAGGGTTTTTATAAGAGGCGTAAGGCCCGGAGAGGACCCGGACGCATTTTCTCCAGAACTTGTCCAAGGGTTAGACCATTTTGGATTAGAAGTAGAAAATGTTGAAGAATCTGCAAATATTTTACGTGCTAGAGGTGCTAAATTCATAGTTGAACCAGAGGCATCCGGTGTAGGTGGAAGAATGATAGCCTTTATATGTGGGCCTGAAAATGTTCGAATAGAATTATGTCAAAAGAAATAAAGATTTTGATATATTTCGTAACTTTTTATTAGGACATAACTACGGCGATTCCTCCTAGTACAACCAGGAATGTTCCTATCCATATTTTTGAATTTATAATCTCTATTTTTCCCAGAAAAATCTTACTAAAAACGACAACCCATATAGGTGCGGTCCTGCTAAGTGGAAGAGCAGTAGTAACATCCGCAATGCTGAATGCATTCCACAGGAACCATGAACTGGCAATTCCTCCGAATCCTGCTGTTATCAAAATTAATAATCCTTTTTTATTTGATTTTATCATTCCTTTTTCAGGCAAAACCTTTCTCCAAGAAAATAGGACTATATTCCCCATAGCAAAAGAGAAAAACATGCCAACAGCAGGGGTTGACTGATATTTGTATGCAAATTTTACTAGAATTGGCGGTATCGCATAAGCAATAGATGCAATTAACGCAAAAAAGATTGCAGTTTGAAACCAGTCTTTAAAAGTTTTTGAATCATCATCTTGAATACTTAGAATTCCTACTCCAAAAACAACTGCAAAAGTTCCTAATATTACTAGAGTGCTCGGAGATTCTCCAAGGAAAATTATTGCAAAAATTACACCCCAAATAGGAGTGGCCGAAGAGATTCCCGCGGTTCTGCTCACACCCATTCTTGAAATACCAATATAATACATAACCCTAGCTATTCCAGGTCCAGTAATTCCTATGGCTAAGTACCATAGAATTGGAGGTAGTGTTGAATTCATTAGTGTTCCGGAATAAATAGCAATTAACAATCCTCCAATTGATACCATTGAATTCATAATTAATGCCGCTGCAACGGGACTAGCGTTCTGAATGCCTTGACGAACAAGTATTTGCGTAAATCCAAATGTGATTGAAGAGGCAATTGCCAATAATTCACCTTGTCCGATTAGGTTCACTTTGCCATATCCTTATGAAAAGTTGGGTAACTATTTTTTCTGTAGTTTTTAAAAATATTATAGCTTTAAACTAAAGAAGGTTAAGGATCTCGTCGAATTTGAATAAAAGTTTGTCAGGGTCAGCATTTTCAATAGATTCTCTGGACGCATATTTTCCAAGTATAGCCCAAGATTGAATTCCTGAAGCTTTTGCAGCAAGAATATCAATTGGAGTGTCTCCTACTAAGATAGTCTCTTCGCGAGATACTTTTAACTTTTTTAAGGCTGCTTCAATCATTTCTGGATTTGGTTTTGGTTCGAATCCTTGTAAATTCCCATAGACAATGTCCATTTTATCGAAAAGATTGAAATGAATTAACTGTTGTTTTGCATAAGAATAAGTTTTGTTTGTAACGCATCCGAGCAAATATTCTTTTGATTTTAAGTTAGATATTGTACTCTCTACTCTAGGCAATATTTTTGTCCCGTCGATAAAATGTTGTTTGTAGTGTTTCCTATATATAGGAACGGCTTTGGCTCCAATCTCTTCACCCCATAATTCCATAAATCTTGTTTCTAAAGTCGGACCTATGGAGGCTAGAATTTCATCTTGATTTAGGGTAGGTTTATCAATATCTTTGCAAGTAAGTTGTAATGATTTTGCAATTCCTTCGTAGCTGTCCACTAGGGTTCCATCGTGATCGAATAAGATTGCGCGTATTGTCATTTTGAAAGATTCCGATAGTTTGAGCGCTTCAACTAATTGAAGGAACATAGCATTTAAGGACTTCTAATGAAAAGTGATTTGGCGAATTTTATGGAACTTAACCCGTATTCAAAGAAATGTAAGCCTGATTTAATAGATTTAAAAGGCATGGAATTAGAAGAACTACAAAATTTTTGTGAGAAATTTGGTGAGCCGAATTTTAGGGGAAAACAATTATTTGATTGGATTTATAATATTGATGAAATTTCCTTTGATCGTATGATGAATTTACCAAGTTCTTTTCGTCAAAATCTTATGAGAGTTGCTAAAGTAGGTAGGTTTGCCAGCGCGGATATACAAGAATCTATTGATGGTACAGAGAAATATTCCTGGGTTCTCGCAGATAGTTCGATTGTAGAAAGTGTGAGGATTCCAATGATTCATGCAGGAAATATTAAAAGATGGTCTATCTGTATTTCTACGCAGGTGGGTTGTGCAATGGGATGTAAATTTTGTTTAACCGGAAAGATGGGTTTTGTACGTCAATTAACTTCAGGAGAAATCGTTGAACAGTTTTTAGCTGCAAAGAGAAGATTAGGCGAGAATGATAGGTACCATAATATTGTTTTTATGGGTATGGGTGAGCCTCTTGATAATTTTGAAGAAATGAAAAAAGCTGCACAGATACTTACAGATCCTGGTTTTGAAGGAGTCTCAAAAAAAAGATTGACTGTCTCTACAGTAGGTATTTCAAATAAAATCAAGGATTTCTTAAAGTCCATTCCAGACGTTGGTCTTGCTATCTCCTTACATGCTTCAGATGATTTTACACGTTCAAAACTTGTTCCAGTTAATAAAAAATGGAATTTGTCTTCTCTTATTACAATTTGTAGAAACTTATCTTCAAAAGATATTAAGAGGATAACTTTCGAATATGTTTTATTAAAAGGAGTAAACGACTCTGAGAAAGATGCCAATGAGTTAGTTAGAATTTTAAATGGAATTCGAACTAAAATTAATCTTATCCCTTGGAATGAATTTCAAGGAGTTGATTTTAAAAGTCCAGATGAAAAGAATGTAAAAAAATTTCAAAAAATACTTAAAAAGAACGGTTTTGTAACAACCGTGAGAAAAAGTAAAGGTGCTGATATTAGTGCTGCTTGTGGTCAACTTGCAGATATTTCTATTTTAAAGAACGGAACAAATTAGATTTTTAGTGGATATAAGATTTATCTCTTTTGTACTTAATAATTTAAAGTAAATGTTTCTAGTGCTACAATTTTAACTATCATTTAGTTTTTTTAACTATTCGCGTTTTTATGTGTTTAGGGACGATTTTTTATGAATGAGAATAAAAAATATATTGATAAATTTAGAGAAGAACTACAAGAATTTATATCTTGTCAAAAATCTATTATTGAGAGATTAAGAGTTGTAGAACAGAAATTGTCACTTTTGGAGAATTTTGAAGTTTCTGGAATGAAAAATGAGAAAAAAGATCTTTATGATTATCAGATCAATCTAGATGAAAGAGAATATACTATTTTAGATGTGAAGGGCAAAAAAGCAAAAATGGTTAGTAAACGTAATTGCTCAGCGCTTAGAGATCTCTCAGAAATAAGATCCAGATGTCATACGGGCACAGGAGATCGGTCTGTTATATATAAATATAGGACTATTAATAATCATTCTGGTGAATCTGCAGATTGGGAAAAAGTTGAGTTTAAGGTAGATAAAATGACGAGTGTAGACTCTTCAGCCTGTCTTTCTCTTCCCATTCCTCTAAAAGAAGGAGAGTCATTTGAAATTCAAGAAGAGATTGATTTGTTTAATACATTTGATTCTAGGAATGAGTGGGTTACTCTTGTCGTCGAATATCCAACGGAATCTTTTAAACTTTCATTAATTCTTCCTTTTGGTAGAAAACCAATTGGTGTAAGAAGAGAAGAATCTGATGGAGCTTCTGATAGTTTTAATAAGAGACGTTTATATCCAGATTATGATGCTGGAAATGATCGAATTGTTATACAATGGGAAGAAATATCCCCGATTTTAGGAAGAGCATATACAATGTTTTGGGATTGGTAGTATTTGAAATTATTTTTTTTAATACTCAGTTTTTAAGGAGAATATAAGATGTTAGAGCCAGATAGCTTTCTAGTTGAATTAACTGAAAATTTTGAATCTGAAATTCTTTCAGATGGATCGGTGAAAACCAATCGTGATTCGCTGGAGAAATGCGCAGAAAAATTCAATGCGATTGTGAGTATAAGTCATGCAAAAAATTTTGAACTTAATATTCATGTCCCAACTATTAGTATTAGGAGAATTGAGAAGAAGGGTTCAAAAACTGAAACGGAAACACTTTTTTTTGATTATGAGGACAAAGACGGCAGTATTATCACAAATCCTGATAATTGGGGAAGAGTTCCTAATCAAATCTTTGGATAATTTTTAAAAATAAAAGTTTTGGAGTAAGTGTGTCTGAAAAGTCACTCCGGGATCAAGTTGGTGATTTCCTCAAAAAAAGATGGTCTGGGAATTTTAATGAGCATGTTGGTATCGAATTTGTAGATGCAAGTAAAGATTTTGCTAAAATGCGACTTCCTTTAAAATCTCAGATTTTACAACCGACGGGAATTTTGCACGGAGGAGCTATTTTTTCTTTAATGGATTGTACTGGTGGTGTTGCAGCTCACTTAAGTTATCCTGGAAAAAATTTAGTAACTCTTGAGATGAAAGTGAATTTTATCCGTCCTGTTTCTTCAGGATTCGTTATTGCTGAAACATCTCCATTACATAAAGGAAGAAAAACTTCAGTTTGGGAAATAAAGGTAAATGATGAAGAAGATCGAACTGTAGCGTTTGCTACTGCTACTTATATGGTAGCGAGTACTCCTGCACAGAAAAATATTTTTCCTGTTTTTGAATAATTTTTTTTTAATACTACAAGCTCTTAAAAACCTGTGTTAGTCTCTCTTCTTTCCATTTGAATGTAGATTTTAGGTTTTAGAAATTTCATTTTATAAATTCTTTTTGCTTTGTGGAGAAATTTTATGAAAGATACTTTTAATTCCCGATCAGAATTCAATGTGGGTTCTAATTCATACGAACTCTTTAGGTTGGATGCTCTGAAAGAAAAGGGAGATTTTACGAAGTTGCCATATGCTTTAAAAATCCTACTCGAGAATCTTCTCCGTAATGAAGACGGAGTTTCTGTGAAATCAGGTGACATAGAAAATTTATTAACTTGGAATCCAAATAGTGAGGAAAGTAGTGAGATAGGTTTTATGCCTAGCCGTGTTTTATTACAGGACTTTACTGGTGTGCCTGTCGTCGTAGATTTGGCATCTATGCGAGACGCAATGGAAAAGCTTGGTGGAGATCCAAATCTTATAAATCCTATTCAACCGGTGGATCTTGTGATTGATCACTCTGTTCAAGTTGATCAATATGGAACAAAAGATGCAGTCGATTTTAATTCTCAGATTGAATTTGAAAGAAATACTGAACGTTATTCTTTTATGCGTTGGGCTCAAAATGCGTTCAATAATTTTCGTGTAGTACCCCCTGCGACAGGAATTGTTCATCAGGTGAATCTTGAATATTTGGCGGATGTTGTTTCCGTAAGGGATATAAATGGTTCGAAATTTGCTTTCCCAGATACTGTGGTCGGTACTGATTCTCACACAACTATGATTAATGGTATTGGAGTATTAGGTTGGGGTGTGGGAGGTATTGAGGCAGAGGCTGCGATGCTTGGTCAACACTATTCCATGTTAATACCCGAGGTGATAGGTTTTCGTCTTACCGGAGAATTACCTGAAGGAACGACGGCTACTGATCTAGTTTTAGTTATTGTAGAAATTCTTAGGAAAAAAGGAGTTGTTGGGAAATTTGTAGAATTTTTTGGTTCTGGAATGTCTTCTTTGCCTCTTGCTGATAGAGCTACGATATCAAATATGGCTCCTGAGTACGGAGCTACTTGCGGTATTTTCCCAGTGGATAAAGAGACTATTAAATATCTGCAACTTACTGGAAGATCAAAAGAACAAATTGATCTAGTGGAAGCCTATTCTCGCGAACAGGGAATGTTTTGGGACGATTCCTCTACAGATCCTTCCTATACCGATGTACTAGAACTAAATCTTGCAGATGTTGAGCCGAGTATATCTGGGCCAAAACGACCTCAAGATCGTATCTCTTTAAAAAATTCAAAAATAAAAATAAATGGCGAATTGGACAAGATGCTAGAAGAGATTTCCTCTTCGAAGGAGACTTCAGTTTCGAAGACAGCTTCTTCATCTGTAAAAAACAATGGACATTCATTTGATTTAGAGCATGGTTCAATAGTCATTGCTGCTATTACAAGTTGTACTAACACATCAAATCCATCTGTGATGCTCGCAGCAGGCATTCTTGCCAAAAAAGCAGTTGAAGTTGGATTGAAGACTCATCCTTGGGTTAAGACAAGTCTTGCTCCTGGTTCTAAGGTAGTAACAGAGTATTTAAATAAATCTGGTCTTTATGAATATTTAGAGGAATTAGGATTTAATGTTGTAGGGTATGGATGTACTACATGTATAGGGAATTCTGGTCCGTTAGCACAGCCTATTTCTAAGGCAATAGCAGATGAAGATTTAGTAGTTTCTTCTGTTTTATCTGGTAATAGAAATTTTGAAGGTCGTGTTCATGCAGAAGTAAGAATGAATTTTCTGGCGTCTCCGCCACTAGTAGTTGCTTACGCATTGGCTGGCAAAGTAGATATTGATTTTTCCTCTGAACCCATAGGGAAAAGCTCAAGTGGTGAGGAGATTTATCTGAAAGATATATGGCCTTCTCAGCAAGAATTACAGGAAGTCTTAGTTAGTAGTGTGAAATCTGATCTTTTTGAAAAATCTTATGGAGATGTTTTCACAGGAGATTTGTCTTGGCAAGGTATTTCTACTCCAGAAGGGAGTCAATTCTCTTGGGATGAAATGTCTACATATGTAAGAAAGGCTCCTTATTTTGATGGAATGAAAAAAGATCCTGATCCAGTATCTGATATTAATGATGCAAGGTGTCTTGCTTTGCTTGGAGATTCGATAACAACGGATCATATATCTCCTGCTGGGTCAATAAAAAAAGATAGTCCTGGTGGTCAATTTCTTGTTTTAAATGATGTTCTTCCCGATAATTTTAATAGTTATGGTTCTAGAAGAGGGAATCATGAAGTAATGATGCGGGGGACTTTTGCGAATGTAAGACTTAGAAATCAACTTGCCCCTGGGACTGAAGGTGGATTTACGAAACACTTTCCTACAGGTGAGGTCATAGATATTTTTGAAGCTGCCAATCGGTATAAAGAAGACTCTACTCCTTTAGTAGTTCTTGCAGGTAAAGAGTATGGAACTGGTTCATCTAGAGATTGGGCTGCAAAAGGTTCTTTGTTATTGGGAGTAAAGGCGGTTATAGCTGAGAGTTTTGAACGTATACATCGTTCAAATCTAGTGGGAATGGGTGTTTTACCGTTACAATTTAAATCTGGAGAAAATGCAGAGAGTCTTGGTCTGACCGGGGAAGAGATATTTTCTATCATTGGTCTTAATCAGGGAGAATCAAAAGAGGTAAGTGTAAAAGCAAAATCTTCAGAGAAAGAAACGAATTTTAATGCAATTGTTCGTATAGATACTCCAAATGAACTCGCGTATTATCAAAACGGAGGTATTTTACAATACGTTCTAAGGCAGTTATTAAAACAAAGTGAATTAAAAACCTAAGTTAAAATTTGCCAAAATTTAATTTATAATTTTTTGTATTTCACCCGTATACTCGGGGATAATCTATTGCTCGTCTATACTACACTTCCACAAGATAATTTAAATAATACCAATACCTCTGCAAAAGAATATGAAAAAAAGGGGTTTGATGGATTATTGTCAATGGAGAATGCACATGACCCATTTCTACCACTTGCCATTAGTTCTGTAGTTACTAAAAATATACTTCTAACTACAGGTATTGCCATCGCTTTTCCAAGAAGTCCCATGGTAGTTGCAAATGCAAGTTGGGATTTGCAGGAAGCTTCTGGTGGAAGGTTTGTTCTGGGAATTGGACCTCAGGTGAAAGCTCATAATGAGCGGAGATTTAGTGTGCAGTGGTCATCGCCTGTATCAAGGATGAGGGAATATGTAAATTCTCTGAGAGCGATTTGGAATTGTTGGACACATGGAGAAAGACTGAATTTTGAGGGAAAACATTATAATTTTTCGCTGATGATTCCAAGATTTATTCCTGAATCAACAGGACAACCACCTATCCCAATTACCATCTCTGCTGTGGGACCTCAAATGCTGAAACTTGCAGGAGAAGTAGCAGATGGAGTGAAACTTCATCCTTTTTGTTCGGTGAAATATCTAAAAAAAATAGTGTTGCCTTTATTGAATGAAGGAATGGAAAAGAATTCGAGGAGTAGAGATTGTTTTGAGATTATGGGAGGTGGTTTTGTTGCGACAGGAAGAAATGAAGAAGAAGTTTCCCTATCTTGTGATGAAGTAAGACAGCGTATTGGTTTCTATGGTTCGACTCCTAATTATTGGCCTGTTTTAGAGGAGCATGGTCTTTTGGAATTAGGCCATGAACTAAATATTATGGCTAGAGAAAAAAAATGGGATGAGATGACTAAGAAAATAGATGATGACGTTGTTCGTTTATTCGCGGCTGTTGGAACCCATGAAAATATTGCTAAAGAAATAAAAAATCATTTTGGTAGTTTGGTCGATTCAATATATGTGGGAATGCTTCCGACAGGAGATCAAAATATTGGTCCTGATCTCCTTCAAGAAATCCAAAAAAATAAAACGAAATTCAAAAGTTTTAAAAAAGAATAGAAATTATTCTTTAGGTCCTATCATTTTTTTTGGGTCAACTACATTTTTAAATTCTTCTTCAGTCATTAACTCTAGATTCAGTACAGCTTCACATAAAGTAATATCCTCTTGGAATGCTTTCTTCGCTACTTTTGCAGCATTATCATAACCAATGACCGGATTAAGAGCTGTAACTAACATTAAAGAATTTTTCAGGTATGCTTCAATATTTTTTTCATTTGGAATAATCCCTCTTGCACAATGTTCCTCAAAAGAGATACTGGCATCTGACAAAAGACGTATTGAATTTAATAAATTGAAAATCATGACTGGTTTAAAGACGTTTAATTCCAGATGGCCATTAGATCCACCAACATTGACAGCAACATCATTTCCTAAAACTTGTGCGCAAACCATGGTCATAGCTTCACATTGAGTGGGATTTACCTTGCCAGGCATGATGGAACTCCCAGGTTCATTTTCTGGAATTAGAATCTCTCCAATACCGCTACGAGGACCAGATGAAAGGAGTCTGACATCATTAGCAATCTTCATTAAAGAAGTTGCTATGGTTTTAAGCGCTCCACTTGCAAATACGATTGCATCATTTGTTGCCAGAGATTCGAATTTATTTGGAGCAGTTTGAAAGGGAAGACCAGTAATTTCAGCGATTTTGATGGCAGAATTCCTCGCAAATTCTGGATGTGAATTTATTCCAGTTCCTACAGCAGTGCCACCTAGTGCAAGATAATATAATCCTTCTTCTAGAGTGGTTTTAATTCTTTTGATTCCATTATTTATTTGAGTGACATAGCCAGAAAACTCTTGTCCAAGAGTTAATGGAACTGCATCCATCATATGAGTACGTCCTATTTTAATAATTTCTGAAAAAGATTCTGATTTTTTTTCAAGGGTATTTTTTAATTTCTCCAGACTCGGAATAAGGATATGATTAATTTGTTCTGCTGCTGCAATATGCATCGCGGTTGGAAAAGTATCATTTGATGATTGTGCTTTGTTTACATCATCATTGGGATGAATTGGATTTTTAGATCCTAAGACTCCTCCAGCTAGTTCAATAGCTCTATTAGAGATCACTTCATTAGAATTCATATTTGTTTGTGTACCACTACCAGTTTGCCAAACAGAAAGGGGAAAATGGTCATCTAATTTTCCTTCGATTACTTCATCTGCGGCTTTAACAATCAGGTCACATTTTTCCTCAGAAAGAGTACCAAGATCTCGATTAGTGATTGCAGCAGCTTTTTTTAAAACACCTAGTGCTCTAATAATTTCTCTTGGGAATTTATCAAGACCTATTTTAAAGTGTATTAAAGAACGAGCAGTTTGTGCTCCATAGTATTGGTCATTAGGTACGTTGATTTCTCCCATGCTGTCAGTTTCAACACGGTACTCCATTTGATTCCCCCTAATTAATTACATAAATTATTTCGTTAAGATTTCTAAGACCACTCTAAAACTATACGACCAACAGGGTCTCCTGCGCGAAGAATTTGGAACGCATCATTTGCTTCTTCTATAGGAATAGTATCCGTTATAATCGCCTTAACTCTACCGTCATTTACTAGGCTTGCTGCATCAGCAACATCCTTGACTGTATGGTTGTGTGATGCAATGATTTGTATCCACTTGTAAACTAACTGTGCTGGATCAATAGGAACTTTTTGTCCCATATGATATCCAAGGATAAGAAGTCTTCCTCCTCTTTTAAGTAAATCTATACATTGTTGAATAACGATTGGGACCGCAGATCCTCCGACTATTTCTAATGCCAAATCAGCTCCTAATCCATTAGTAATTTCCAAAATCGCTTCGACAGGGTCTGTCTTGCTTGCATTGATTATTTCGGTTGCCCCAAGTTCTTTAGCTGTAGTTAACTTTTCCTCACTAATATCCACCGCAATAACATTTGCACCTAGATATCTTAAAATTTGAAGTGCATGAATGCCCAGTCCTCCAACTCCAAATACCACAGCGTATTCACCAAGTTGAACATTTGCCATTCTAATCGCATGAAGTGGTGAGCCGAGAGTACCTCCTATTAAACAAGCTGCGGATGAGCTAACATTATCCCCAATTTTAACCAGATTTCTTTCAGAAACTGCAACAAGTTCTCCGAATCCTCCATGGAGTTCGATTCCGAGCCTGCCAGGAGAATTCAAACACATTTCTTCACTTCCAAGTCTACACATTTGACAATAGCCACAAGTCTGTTTGCTTACTACCACCACTCTGTCACCTGATTTAAATCCAGTGACATTACTACCAACTTCTAAAATTTCCCCTGCATTTTCATGACCTAACATTAATGGGGTAGGAGCAGTTTGTATTAACCCATCAACTATCTTTAAATCTGTAGCACAGAGTCCATTACTTTTAGATTTTACTAGAACTTGATTTGGGCCTATTTCAGGCTCATTTGTTTCTTCTAAGACTAAAGGTTTTTGAAATTCTTTTAGAATCATTCCTCTCATTTCTTTACCTTTCATCGATTAACGTTAATTAGCTTAAGAAAGAAGTTCCAATACTAACAGTTCTTTATGATGTAAAAAAGTAAATTTCTTATTATAAATTTACTCTAATTTTTTGTTATGATCATAGCTATAATTATTTAGTTTTTAGGAGGGAAGTTATTGCCCTTTGCAAAATGCAATGAAACTGAACTTGAAATTTATTATGAAGAAGAGGGTGAAGGCGAGACTTTAGTAATGGTCGGGGGATTCACAGCTACCATTGAAGTATGGGGGCGTTTGAGACCTCTTTTATCGAAAAAATATCGTTTAATAATGGCTGACAATAGAGGAAGTGGGAGAACCAAAATTTTAAACGAAGATGGTATTAGAACACCTGCAAAACTTGCTCTAGATGTTTTAAGTCTTGTTGATAGCTTGAAAATCGAAAAGTTTCATATTTTTGGAGGTTCCATGGGAGGAATGATTTCTCAGGA
>Ga0310344_10001127_pt1 | contig 20707 bp, 21 predicted proteins | sample HC15DNA20200_MG_FD_203801 | JGI IMG/M metagenome (GOLD analysis project Ga0310344, IMG submission 203801) | Marine microbial communities from station ALOHA, North Pacific Subtropical Gyre - HC15-DNA-20-200_MG | ecosystem: Environmental > Aquatic > Marine > Oceanic | place: Pacific Ocean: North... | reverse complement strand
AAACTTTGACCCTATGTCCGAACAAGGGCCGATAATTCTAGGCGGAAGATATGAACTGCAACGGCGATTAGCTCGCGGAGGCATGGCTGAAGTTTTTCTTGCTCAAGACCAACTTCTCGGTCGGCCCGTCGCTGTAAAAGTTCTATTTCCTGAATTTGCTACAGACCCCGCTTTCGTTGAACGGTTTCGTCGAGAAGCCCAAGCCGCAGCAAATTTAAGCCATCCCAATATTGTCGGCGTATACGACTGGGGAAGAGAAGGAAAAACATATTACATAGTGATGGAATATGTCGAAGGGAGAAGCCTTTCTGAAATTATCCGAACAGAAGGACCTTTACCAGCTGTTCAAGCAGCTGAAATAGCGAAGGAAATAGCTTCAGCCCTCGGGTTTGCCCATAAGAATGACGTGGTACACCGCGACATGAAATCTGGAAATGTGATTGTTTCGGATTCAGGTCAAATAAAAGTCGCTGATTTCGGTATAGCGACTGCCATCTCCGGAAATGGGCAAACTAACCTCACCCAAACTGGAGCTGTAATGGGAACAGCAACTTACTTTTCTCCTGAACAAGCACAAGGAAAACCTCTGGATGGCCGGAGTGATCTTTATTCCCTTGGAATTGTTATGTATGAAATGCTTACAGGAAGTCCACCCTTTAGTGGAGACAGTCCAGTTTCGATCGCATACAAGCATGTACAAGAACAGCCTGAACTTATTTCTACGCGGCGTCCGGGTGTTGCTGAAGCATTGCAAGCTGTAACCGCAAAGTTGTTAAACAAGGAACCAGATCAGAGGTATAGCCGTGCGGAAGAGCTGCAATCTGATTTAGAGAAATTTCTTTCTGGTTGGCACTCCTTAGGGCCTGAAGGCCTCTCAGAAACATCTGAGACAACGCGAGCTGTTGATCCTTTGGAAGCTGCAGCTACACAAGTGAACCCAGTTCAAGTAAATCAAGGACAGACAGACCCAAATTATCCAGGTCCACCATACCCGCCGCAATACTTCGACCCTTATGAACGGAATGATCGCCGGATTTGGCTCTGGGGGCTCCTTACAGTTGGGCTTCTTGTCGCGCTTGTCGCGCTCATAATTATCTTGGTAAACGCTATTGGAGATTCCTCTAATTCTGATCCGAACCCAGTTCAAGCAGGAACACCCGTACCAGTTGCATCAGACGCAGTTGTTGTTCCCTTTGTTGTTGATTTAGGTCGGGACCAAGCAGTTGCTTTATTACAGGCTAGAGGGTTAGAGGTAGGTCGGTTGACAACAGAAATCAGAACGGATATACCTTCCGACAGGGTTCTTAGCCAGGACCCAGAGCCAGGAGTTGAGATAGAACCCGGTGAAGCCGTGGACCTAGTTGTGAGTGTTGGGCCTGAAGCAAAGCAAGTGCCAGTTGCTATTGGCCTTACTCAGGAAGAAGCAGTTAATCGTTTACAGAATGAAGGATTTCAAAATATTGAAATCTATACAATCAAAACGAATGATTATGATGTGGGAGTTGTCGCTGAGCAAGAACCAGAAGCAGGGTCACCACTGGAGCCAAATAATGTCGTAGTGATCAGAGTTTCTGACGGTCGGATAAGTGACATCATTCCAAACATCGTAGGAAGAGACCGTTCAGAGATAGACGAACAACTGATCGAAAAAGGCTGGACTGTCATCATTGAAGAAGTAGAAGTAGAAAATCCTGACGATCAAGTCGACGTTATCCTATCGATTTCTCCAGAAGAAGGAACCGACCACAGCCTTGAAGACGTTGTCACTGTCCAAGTATCTGTTGGGCCTTCAACAGTTCAGGTTCCATCAGTTATAGGGCAAACAGTAGCAGCAGCAGCCACCCTTCTAGATGAGAGCAACTTATTCGTTGACCCTCCAACTGATTGTGAAGTAGACCCTGATTCACCAAGTATAGGAAGGGTGGTTAGTCAGAACCCTGAAGCCGGTTCCACAGTTGACCCAGAAAGCACAGTATCGATTTGTGTTGGCGTTGCTAGCGAAGCTGAACCTACTCCCGATCCGGATGCTGAACCTACTCCCGATCCGGATGCTGAACCTACTCCCGAGCCAGAACCTGAACCCACCCCGACTCCTGAACCAGAACCTGAGCCCACTCCGACTCCTGAAGAATAGGGAATAGCACCTTCCTACTGTGCTAGAAAGTTCTGGATAAGAGTTAATCCATTTTCAGTCAAAATGGACTCTGGATGGAATTGAACTCCTTCTATGGAATACTTTTTATGACGTAACCCCATTATGAGTCCGTCATTCGTCTTCGCTGAGATTTCAAGTTCATCTGGAAGAGAGTCAGCTTCCACGATCAAAGAATGGTAACGAGTAGCACTGAATGGGTTTGGTAGCCCATTAAAAACACCTTTACCGTCATGGTTAATTTCTGAAGTCTTCCCATGCATGATTTCAGGAGATCGGACTATTTTCCCACCAAAGACTTGCCCGATACATTGCAATCCGAGACAAACTCCAAGAATTGGGCATATGCCTTTGAAATGATCAATAAGTGAATTTGAAATGCCAGCATCGTCTGGAGTCCCTGGCCCGGGGCTTATTAAAATCCTTTCGGGCCTGATGTCAATTGCCTCCTCTAGTGAGATTTTGTCGTGTCGAAGAACTAGAGGGTCTATGCCTAGCTCACCGAGATACTGGGCGAGGATATAAACAAACGAGTCATAATTATCGATTACAAGTACTTGCGGAGCCATTACTGGGAGGGTAGTAGGTCTACGAGGAAATACTGCAGGAAATAACATTTCTGCCGCATGTCTTCTATCATAAGAAGCATGGGTAAACCTCCAAAGGACCGAAAAGGAAACAGCCGTATCACCGAAAAAGGCACGCGACCAGCAAATCTACCTCCGAGTGGAACTACGTCGATGGGATACATTCCTTCAAAAAAAATCAGTTCACGATGGGTTGCGCCAACAATGTTCTCTCTGCTTGGTTTAGGAACTCTGATGATCATTGTCAACTACGTTGACCTTCTCCCTGGAGGAACAAATAACTGGTATCTGCTAGGTGGCCTTGGAATGGTGCTCGCAGGAATTATTACAGCAACTCAACTGCACTGACATACAAATTTGAGCAGTTCTAAAGAAGCTAAGTTACACAGATGTAATTATCCCCATTTTTACTCACACCCTGTGGATAACTTACTATTTCCCCATGTCAAACATCTTTAACATGAACAACATAGTCCACAAGACTTGCCTAAGGATGGGCTCATAAGTGACCGAATTATCGAATTACTCTTCAGAAATAAGGTCCATTTCAGCCATACAATGTCGAGGAGGATCAGGGTTTTCAGCGGTAGCGACTGTCATCCTTACTTCACTTCCACATAGAGAACAAAGATAGTTCAACTTTACTTTTCTTAGCTCTCCTGCAGGAGGCGGTTCAGGTAAGGGTGTAGAAAGAATTCGTAGAATACTTATCCCAATCTTGAGAATTGCGAAGCCCATAGCAATAGCCGCAAGAACAAATAGGATCGTAACCAACACAAGTTCCATCGTAGAGGTAGAACGTAAGTCTTGTGACTGATTCAGCAATCAACTAACAGCTCTGAAAGTAAAATTTGAAACACAAACACCAAGAGTTAGATGACTGTATCTCTCAGACTCAGCATTCATGAACGAAATGTGGCAATCTTTTAATACAAACACGCTGATTAGAAAGTATTAACCACAATGGAAATAGATTTAGCTTTAACCATCCTTCGAGTTTCTCTAGGACTTACTCTTGCTGCACATGGGTACAACAAATTCTTTAAAGGGGGAAAGATTGAAGGAACCGGACGATGGTTTGACAGTATGGGTATGCGCCCTGGGAAAATGCACGCATACTTTGCCGCATGTGGTGAAATAGGATCAGGTTTTCTTTTAGCAGCAGGATTTCTTACTTCTTTCGCAGCCCTAGGATTTGTCGGTTTGATGTCGGTGGCGTACTGGACAGTCCATAGTAAAAACGGATTCATGGTACTCAATGAGGGATGGGAATATGTCTTTGTTTTGGCCATTGGCGCTATAACAGTCGCAATGCTTGGACCCGGTGAATGGTCAATCGACCATGGAATAGGATTAGCCGACGACCTCGACGGGTACGTAGGTCTGATTATTTCAGCAGGCGGTGGAGTAGCAGCAGCACTAAGCCTGTTAGGTCTTTTCTATCGGCCACCGAAACCTGAATCGTCCTAGTTGAGATTCAGCGTTTTTCCCCACGAAGATCAAACGCGACCTTAATAGCCCCTAATGAGCCAGCTTCCGCCGCATGACGAATAGCTTGCTTATACCTATCAAGCGGATACAAATCTGTTACGAGCTGATCTAGTCGCATTTCTCTAACTAGTTCGAAAGCTAGTGCATAACTATTCGTTACTGTTCCATCCGGAAGGGTTTCGGTTCCATAGGTGTAAGACCCAACCATTTCTATTTCACGATGCCACAAGGGGGTTAGATCAACCTTGGTAACCCCAGGCATACCAAGCATTACTAGCCGACCTCTAGGCCTCGTTATTTCTAATGATGTTTCTATGGACGATGCGCTTCCCACGGCATCGATTGTGACGTTACTTCCACCAGATAACGAATTTCCGATCATTCTACATCCGGTTATTTGTCGTACAGCTCGCTTCAGCTCTGATGGTTCCACAACAATATCTGCACCAAATTCCTCTGCTAACGAACGCTGAAGAGGGTACTTTGCGGCAGCTATGACCGTTCCTGCGTCAGTGAACTTTCTGATAGCAGCGATGCTACAAAGACCCATAGTGCCGGACCCCTGTACTGCGACAACATCTCCAGGTTGGATCTGTGCCTTTAGCGCTGTGTGGACACCGCCTGCAGCTGGTTCAAGAATTACCGCTCCTTCGTCTGAAATATCTTCGGGAACTTCATGGATTTGTGATTTATGTGCAATTAATTCCGTGCTCCACCCGCCACCGGTGCCTGCACAATACCCGATTTGAATTCCATCTCCTATGGGCCCGCTAAGCAGGTATCCGTAATCATCGCCATCCCCGGGTGAAGCCCCATCAAATGCCGGTCCTTCGCCTCTACTTTCCGGCCCCAAAACGGGTTCCAGCGCTACTCTCGTCCCATCTTCAAGCTCCCCGACAACTTCATGTCCCGGAACAAATGGGAATGAAACGAGAGGTTCAAAATAGCGACTGGATTTACCATCAACTGTTGCTAAGTCGCTACCACAGATTCCCGACAATAGAGGAAAAACTCTGACCCATCCCTCCCCAGCTATTTCGGGCGGGTCAATATCTTTAAGCCGAAGAGGTCCAACTTGTGAACCGATACCGGGGGAGACGCGTGATCCTATCGTCGCTGCTGCATACCTTAACTCTTTACGTTCAAATACGAGGGCCTTCACACTCGCAACGTTAGAGGATTTCTTTCACTTTTGAACATCGAACACAAAATTTCATGTATTCATGTATCAATTTCTCCACGTTTGGTAATACATGGTCTCAATTCTTTTCGAGGAACTATGTTCATGAATTCCACTAATGGCGATCCTGTGCCAATCTACATATAGGTTCACTGACCGTAAGGGGGAGCAGGTGGATTTTCAAGACTCAGAAGGCTATGCGCTAGTCACTGGCGGAACAGGGGGCATCGGCTCAGCTGTTTGCCGTCTTCTGGCAGAACAAGGAAGCAAGGTTGCTTTCACCTATTTTCAAAATGAAGAGGCCGCTGGAGAACTTGAAGCGACTCTTGACTCATTTGACACCGCCCCATTTTCTAGAGCATTAGATTTACGGAACGCAGATGCAATCTCTTCCTTTGTTGATTTCCTTGAGGAAAAGGGCGGAATCCACACTCTCATTCATACAGTAGGTCCTCAGGTACCTCAGACGCACTTGTCTAAAGTATCCCCTGCACTTTTTAAAGAACATGCAGAGCTAGAAATAAATGGTTTTTTCAACACTGTTCAAGCTGTTCTCCCCTGCCTTCGTGCAAGTAAGGGAAGCATCGTAGCTGTTACATCTGCTGCAACTGATAGATATCCAATTCGCGATGGATTGTCAGCGGGCCCAAAGGCTGCAGTTGAGATGTTAATTCGTGGTCTTGCAGCAGAAGAAGGGAAGTATGGGGTGAGAGCAAATGCTGTAGGACCCGGAATGCTTTCGGATGGTATGGCTGAAAACCTTATCGCTAAAGGCGAGTACAGCCAGCAGGATCTAGATATCGCCACAAAAAATATTCCGCTAAGCCGATTCGGGAAAGCTAGTGATGTAGCAGAGGCTGTGTGTTTCCTAGCTTCCGAACGGGCGAACTATATCAGCGGCCAAATTTTAAACATTGATGGAGGCTATACGGCTTAGCTCTAACTATTGTTTCGAGCAAGCGCTTCATCGAAGACCTCTTGTAAACGCACAGCTAGGTCATCAGAAAATTTTTTCCGTTGCGGGGCAGAAATGCGTCCACCTTCAGGGTTGGACAGTTCCATCGGCTCTCCTACCACGTAACACACTCGTGCCCGTTTCGGAAACTTCGCGCCTGAAGGGAATGAATACTCTGTTCCTGCGATTCCCACTGGGACAACTTTTGCACCTGTTCGAGCTGCTAAAAAAGCTGCTCCATCGTAAACTTCGCCGACTTTCGTGCCTGTTTGTCGAGTTCCTTCAGGAAAAACGACAATGGACTCTTCTCTTTCCAGAAGTGTCTGAGCCGCTTTTAACGCCTCGCGGTCACCAACACCTCGAGAAATAGGGATACCACCAAGAGCAGAAATAAACCATGCCAATGGTTTTGGTGAGAACAGCGACTCTTTTCCTAAAAAATTGAGTCTTCTTTGCGTTAACGTTACAAGCAATGGAGCATCAAGATTTGAACGATGGACTGGAGCAACAATAAGTGGTCCAGGAGTCTCCAGGTATTCCCTGTCTATGCCTTCGACTTTGCAATAGAAACGTCCAAATAAGTGAGTTAAAAAAAGCCAAACGAACCTATGAAAGCGCCTCCCGTTTTTTGAGGACGCTACTTCCAATGCGTATTCTAAACCTAACTTTTTACTATGTAGAGAAGTCATTGGCCTCAATTCCAGGGCATTGTTTTGCTGAATTTTTAATTAAGACTCGAATGTGGCGTGGGGCTGATTCTCTTTTAAACCTGTAGGAGTAACCTTTATAAATTCTGCCTTTTCCCAAAATTCTGGAATTGTTCGGGCATTACTATAACTCATCCCGCTTTTTAGCCCAGCAACAAGTTGAGCTATTACCTTCGAAACCTCTCCTTTATAAGGGACAACGCCTTCGACACCTTCAGGTGCTCTTTGTTCAAAGTATTCATCATCCACAGGTTCACCGAATCTATGAGCGCGAGCTTCAATAGCTTCAAAGCTTGCCATCCCTCTGACCCGCTTAACTAACCCTCTTGGAGAAGATTCAACGTCTCCAGGACTTTCCTTTGTGCCGGCAAACATCGATCCGATCATCACACTATCAGCTCCAGCTGCAATCGCTTTTGCAATATCTCCAGAGGACTTAATACCCCCATCGGCTATCACTGGAACTGGAACATCACTAGCAGAGAAAATAGCTGTTAATTGAGGTACGCCTACTCCGGCAACTAGTCTCGTTGTGCAAACGCCACCGGGTCCAACCCCAACCTTTATAGCATCCGCTCCAGCCTCACAAAGATCCTCTGCACCCGCTTCCGTTGCGATATTCCCAACAACTACGTCAATTTCAGGGAACGTATCTTTAAGCTCTTTAAGCGCGTTGATGGAATGTTCGGCATGCCCATGAGCGATATCTAATACTAAAAGATCCACTCCAGAAGCTACTAACGCCTTACTTCGAATAATTGCATCATGATCGGTCCCCACTGCTGCCCCAACTACAAATGAGCCCTCTTCGTTCTTCACATTTTCTACCATTTGGGCTTGTGCATCTACTGGCATGAAGCGGTGAATAATGCCCACTCCCCCTAATTTTGCGATAGCCAGAGCCATTTCCTCTTCACATACGGTGTCCATATTTGCAGCGATAATAGGAAGATCTATATCGATATTTTTCGTAAGACGAGTTCTCAAAGAGACATCCTGCCGGCTCCGGATTGATGAACGACGAGGAACAAGAAGCACATCATCAAACGTTAAGCCTGTTTCTAATCTTTCTATTCCCTTTTTTCCTAGTGTCACATTGGCTCCAATGCATAGAATATTTCTACCGAAGTGAAGGCTATCGCAGTAACAGGAAGAACGCCTAAATTCTTATAAACAAAGACCATTTTGAAATAGAACAGTCCTGTCGGAGGTTTCAGCCTCACAAATATGGCCTAACATTGAATTACGAATATGGAATCCGATGGCCCCTATTACGACGAAATGACACCTGGCATGGTGTTTCCATCACCTCCTGCTGTTTCCGTAGATAGTGGGGTAGCTGCTTCGTATCAGTCGATAGCTGGGGAAGCTCTTCCTCTTGTGCTCGATCAGCGACTGTGTAATGCAGTAACCGGAGCTTCCTCGAGACTTGTTAGCCCAGGGCTTCTCCTTCATCTTTCAATTGGGGCAAGTACAGTTGCAACGAAGAATGTTATAGCGAATTTGTTTTACAGGAATGTCAGAATCCTTCGACAAGTTTTTATTGGTGAAACCATTGAAACTATTACGTCGGTCGCGTCTATGAGCGACAGTGCTCCTCGTGAAGGCAAAGAACCCCGAGGAAAAGTTCTTCTTAATATAACTACTACAGCAGACGGAGAACCCGTTCTTGACTACCAACGCTGTCCCTTAATACGACTCAGAAGTAATAAACTCCCTGGCTATAACGATGATTTAGGCGAGAAACCAAAATTAGAAATTGAGACATATATTGATGAGTCTTTGATGGCATGGAACCTGGAACATCTCCCCAACCCATCTGAAATAAAAATGGATGAAGTAGTTAACGACCCTATGCGCGATATTGTTACTCAACCTTCAAGCCTCATTCGACTTACCCATAATGTCGCTGCTGTACACAGAGACGCTGAGACTTCTCCGTATGATAAACCACTTGTATATGGCGGCCATACGGTAGCTCTTGCGCAGGCCTCCCTAAGCAGAGTATTTACTGGAATTGCCTCGATTGTCGGTTGGCACACCTGTGATCATGTGGGCCCTGTTTTCGAAGACGATCTTCTATCATTTCAACACAGGCCATTACAAGAAGTTTCTAAAGGAAATGGCCGATTTGTTGCTGTTCAAGTTAAAGCATTTGCCCATAGAAATAATGCTGAGCCAGCTGAAGTCCTTGACTGGACTCCGGTTCTTTTCATGCGCTAAAGAAAGAGATTACTCATGTCCGACCCATTCCAATCATTTCGACTTGACGGGAAAGTCGCCATCGTCACTGGCGCTTCAAGTGGCATAGGAGAACAGACCGCCAAACTATTTTCATCAGTTGGGGCAAACGTAGTTGCTGCAGCTCGAAGAATTGACCGTCTAGAGAAACTTTCCAATGAAACCGAAAATATTGTCCCTTGCGCTTGTGATGTTACAAATGATGCAGATTGTGAAAATCTTGTCCGAACTACTCTCGATCGGTTTGGGAAAGTGGACATTCTCATAAATAACGCCGGCATAAGCGATCCGGTACCAGCTATCGATGAAGACATAGAGGAATTTAGACGCGTTATCCAAATAGATCTCGTTTCATGTTTTTATCTAGCTCAGCTCTCGGCAAAGATTATGAAAGAACAGGACTCTGGAGGCAGCATTGTTAATGTAGCTTCAATTCATGGTTTCGTAGGATCTGCTCCCAATAATCAACCAGGATATTCAGCTGCAAAAGGAGGGCTCGTAAACCTCACAAGAGAATTAGCTCTGGAGTGGGCACGATTCGGAATTCGAGTAAATGCCCTTGCTCCTGGGTACGTAGCTACAGAACTTACAGATGAAATGATTGCCGGAGATAGTGGCAGAAAATGGATTGAACGTAATACCCCGTTACGACGTCCAGCGGCAGTTAATGAACTTGACGGCGCCATGCTTCTTCTTGCTTCAGATGCAGGAAGTTACATCACCGGCGAGACAATAGCAGTCGATGGTGGCTGGTTAGCGCGTTAACAGACAAACTCTGGTTAATATGCATCTATGAAGCAGAAGCCTGTAACTGAATCCTTGGACCTTACAGGAAGGGTTGCGATAGTCACTGGAGGTAGCCGCGGCATAGGTCGATCTATTGCCCTTGGCTTTGCTCAACACGGGGCGAACGTAGTGATATCAAGCCGTGATCAAAGTAGTTGCGAAAAAGCTGTGAGCGAAATCACAAAAATCGGAGGTACAGCTGTCCCCATAGCAGCTCATATGGGTAGGTTACCGCAGGTCGAAAATCTTGTTTTGCAGACTGTAGAAGCATATGGGGCGATAGATATCATCGTGAACAATGCAGCGAACCCATTGATGCTAGGCGTTGGCGATATCACTCCAGAAGCGTGGGAGAAAGCCCTGAACACAAATTTGCGGGGTCCAGTGTTTCTTGTGCAAGAAGCATTGCCTTATTTAGAAGCTGGTTCAGGCGGATCAATTATAAACATGCTGAGCAACGCAGCGTTTATGTATCCCCCAAATCATCTTCTCTATTCCGTCGCCAAAGCTGGACTAGATGCAGCAACGAGGTCAATGGCCGCCCAGCTCGCTTCAAAAAATATCCGTGTCAATGCGATGGTTCCTGGAACAGTTGACACCGATATGGTGCAAGCAATGCCGGAATCATTCCAAGAAATGGCAGCTAAAGGATCCCTACTTCGAAGAGCAGCAGAACCTGATGAAATGGTCGCTATGGCATTAGTACTGGCATCTGATGCAGGCAGTTTTATGACAGGGCACACTTATTTCGTTGATGGAGGACAGAGTTACAGGTGAATGACCCGATTTTCTGCTTCATAACCGCATCGGTAGATGTTGGCTGGCTTGAGCTATTAGCCTCTCTAGCCCTTCTCGCTGTCACATTAGTTATTTCAGCTGTATTGAAACTTCAAATCGAAAAATCTGTTATCGCGGCCAGTTTCCGCGCTGCCATCCAGCTCATAGCAGTTGGATTTCTCTTCACGGCTATCTTCGACCATGACCTTGCCAAAACATGGGCTTGGATTTGGGTAGGGCTCATGATTGTTATCGCAACTCTCGTTGTGGAACGAAGGGCCCCTGAAATTGACGGAATAAGAGCTCCAACCTTTTTATCAGTAAGCGCTTCTGTCGCTACGACGCTTGGAATAATTTTCCCTCTAGGGATATTTGATGCGGAAGCGGTGAATATCGTAGTCATTGCTGGCATAACAATTGGGAATATCATGCCTGCTACCGTGCTCGCTGTTCAAGAACTCCAAAACCAGTTTCGGCTTCGAAAAGGAGAAGTGGAGTCTCTGATAGCACTCGGAGCAGATATAACAAAGATTCGAAGATTTCTCTGTCCAACCATTATTAAATTAGCAATCACGCAACAAATTGAACGGACAAAAGTTGTAGGGCTAATCGCATTACCGGGCGCTATGACAGGTCTCCTTCTTGCAGGCATTGACCCTCTAGACGCAGTAATAATACAACTGATTGTGATGTATATGATTCTTGGAGGGACTGTTGTAACAGCGAGCATCGTTGTCTGGTTTGGTTCACGGAATGCATTTACGACCGACCAGAGATTATCTAGTTGGACAGATTTCAGTTAATTCTCTTGAAGAACTATTTTTCCTCGGAGAGAAGACGGTTACTTATTTCTGCTGCAATTTCTGAGGGTGTTCGACCGGCCGTATCCACCTGTTCAAATACTGAGTATGAAGCGACCCGCTGAGAGTAAATTTCTGCGAGTCGTTCTTCAAAATCGTCTGAATCTAACAGAGGTCTTTTAGAACGACCTTCTTTAAGAATTCGTTCGATAATCTGATCAATTGGAGCAGAAAGACAGAATATCCTTCCGTTAGCCCCAAGCAACTCAACGTTCGTTTGGTCTAGCAATAACTTTCCACCAGTAGCTATGACAAGGTTTTCCTTAAGTTCTAATTGCTCACTAATCTCTCGTTCATATTGCCGGAAAACCTCTTCCCCTTCACTCTTGAAAATTTCTGGAATAGGGCCATGTATCTGCTCGATCATGCTGTCTGTATCAACAAATTCTTTGACTAATATTTCTGCCAGAAGCACACCTACCGTGCTTTTTCCTGATCCCATAAATCCAGTCAGTATGATATTTCTGCTTTGCTGATCACTGCTCATAGATACTCCCATATTAGGTGCCTTCTAGAGTTTGAAGAGCGAAATAATGAGATAGTAAATATACATCTTCGCTTATTACCCAGATCATCTATAAGGAGCTAAGTTCTTTCTATGATCATCGGCCTTCATCATGTAGCAATATCCGTACCCGACCTCGATAAGGCGATAGCGTTTTACGAAGAAACGTTGGGTTTTGAAAGAATCTTTCTTAACAGTTGGGATGGAGACCGGACGCAAGCTGATCGTGTGATTGGAGTTTCAAAGACTAGCGCACGTGTAGTTATGCTGCGGGCAGGTAATGCGTATATAGAGCTCTGGGAGTACCACAACCCTCAACCAAAATCGCTAGATGATCAATATTCGCCAGCTGATCATGGCTACGCCCATATTGCGCTACAGGTAAGCGGCATTCACGAAGAATACGATCGCTTAATTGAAGCAGGCATGACTTTTCACGAACCACCGGTTGAACTTGGAGGATCTTTGGCTATTTATGGACGTGACCCGTTCGGAAATATTGTGGAATTATATGAACCTTCAAAAGAGCGGTCGATTTGATTTAAAGCAGTTATTTCTTTCAAATATTCACAAATTCGGAAATTGGCTTCTTCAATGTTCCCCGAATGCATTATTTCACTCTAAATGTCGGTACCCTCTAGTGCGGAAGGTTGCCAGAGCGGACGAATGGGGCGGCCTCGAAAGCCGTTGTGGCGCTTAGCGTCACCGTGGGTTCGAATCCCACACCTTCCGCCAAATTATTTCTTAGCTCGGGTACGCCTGAGTAAAGGATCGGCTGTCGCAAGAGCTTTATCAGCAAAGCGTAAGACTCTGCCAGCTGCTCCTGGAGTTGAACTATCTACCAAGTTCCCCATGACTTGAAGAGTCATATTTGCCATAAACTCATTTGAAACCGCGACCTTAAGTCCTGAACGAAGTATTAACGGATGTCCAATCAGAAAAGAGAAGCGTCGACCGGTTCGAAGAAACCCATCAAATCTTTCACCGATGATTCTGTCGTATCTATCTGGAGCTGTTTGCGGGTCCTTGAGATAAAGGTCAGAGATCAGCATTCCTGACTCGAGACTGTAATCTATTCCTTCCCCGTTCATGGGATTTATGAGACCAGCAGCATCACCTACAGCGACCCAGCCATTTCCATGCCTTTTTTGAGACGTCATCGGTAAACGCCAAGCACGTGGTTTCTCCAAGTATGGGCCTACCTCCCACTCATCAGCTATTGAGTCTCTGTAAATATCACAGAGAGTATTGAGGTTTAATTTCCGGAACCCTTTCATCGTCGACAGAGCGCCAACTCCTAGATTCACCGTTCCATTTCCTGTTGGGAACATCCAACCATACCCAGGTATTGGAGTTCCATTAGCGTCACGCATCGCGAGAGATGCTTCCAAATATTCATCCGCATGGCGAGGGCTTTCAACGTATGTCCTGATAGCCAGTCCGTAAGGCTCATCTGTCTTTCTCTCTGCTCCTAGCATTCTTGCGACTTTTCCAGGAGCTCCAGATGCAGCTACTACTAGATCCGCTGTCCATTTCTCAGATCCGTTAGTCACTCCAATTACCTTGTTATCCACATACTCAGGTAGAGCTTCGGTTTCGTAGAAGATTTTTGCCCCCGACTGTGAAGCTGTTTCAAGCAGGTGTGAATCTAACTCCTTGCGTGTCCAGACGGCCCCGAAAGGCGGGAAACTTCCACCGCTTGGCCACTTGAGTTCTCTTCGAGTTTTGCCGGCGATCATTCGAAGACCAGTAATCTTGTGAATACCTTCCAAGTCAATATTAAGTTCCTGTAGAGCGCCAATGGCTCTTGGTGTGAGACCATCCCCGCAAACTTTATCTCTCCCGATTGGAGCTTTTTCGAAAATAGCTACAGACGCGCCGCCTCTTGCGGCTTGTATGGCGGTTGCGGCGCCTGCTGGGCCTCCACCAATTACGATGATGTCAAAATCGTTCACTAAATCTAGGGTGCCTGTTGCTTAAGAATAATCCGCACTTTAGAAGAAATTTTTTATGGTCATCAGTCACGCTTGTTACTAAAGAACTTTGTGAGTAAATCACCACATTCTTCCTGCAATACCCTTGGTGTTACAGCAAATTCATGATTCAAACGAGGATCTCCCCCCAACTGGTAAAGACTTCCTAAAGAACCAGCCTTTGGGTCTTCAGCCCCAAAAACGACGTGACTGATCCTAGCTACGAGGGCAGCACCCGCGCACATAGGACAAGGTTCAAGCGTTGTCACTAATGTCGCTCCATCCAAACGAGAAGTTCCCAACGCTATAGCTGCATCTCGGATAGCAAGGACTTCTGCATGCGCAGTCGGGTCTCCTTGCAGCTCTCGTTCATTATGCCGTGAAGCTATTATCTCTCCGTTAGAAATGACTAGTGCTCCAATCGGAATATCATTGTGTGCCAGAGAGAGCTTCGCTTCAGCTATCGCGAGCCGCATCCATTCTTCTTTACTGCCCATAACTCGTGCCAGATCTCCTTCGTCTTTAATAACGTTGATTACAGCTCTTTATCAAGGTATCTTCCGCTCTCTTCAACATGAGCGATTAGCGATCGGAAATACCACTTTCCTTCTCTTCGGACATACTCATCTTCGTAGTGTCCGATAATTCTCACAAAGGAACCGTCAGTGTGTGAGTACACCATAAGAAAGCGCCACGAACCCTTTGCCTCATCACCAGCAACATCTATAACCGGATTCGTGACCATATGAGCTGAATGGCGAATAAAGCCAGCGGATCGAAGAGAAAACATAAATTCAGCTATTGAACTTCTCCCTGATTTTGGTTCTCTCCCTGCTGACCCGGTTTTTCCGGCTTGTTGCCAGGTTCCGTCTTCTACAAATAAGGCGGCAACAGCTTCACCATTATGATCATCATCACATGCAGCACAGTAAGCTGCTTTCAATCTTCGTATTTCTTCGATATCTTCCAACCTCTGAAGTCGATCATCGTGTTTTCTGGGATCTAGTGTGTGGCTAACTAGTTTAAGAATTCGCTTACCAGCTATTTGTTCCGATCGGTTTTTTAATTGTTTCAATCGATTCATGTGACGTTTTCCTAGTGATCTTCTAAAGTGAGTCAACGGGGCTTGGTGTATAAGCAACTTACAGTAATCTTTCCCTATTTCCCTAATGAAAGTGATAGACGATGATAGAAATTTCCGGCCACTATGAGGATCGCTTCAGTGGCGTTGTAGACGCAATGCAGGCGAATTTTGAAAATCATGGCGAAGTCGGAGCTTCCGTCGCCGTAGTTCATGAAGGAGAAATGGTTGTTGATATCTGGGCAGGGCATACCAGCGCGGAGAAAACAGAGGCATGGCAAGAAGACACCATTGTCAATGTCTGGTCAACAACGAAAACAATGATGGCAATCACAGCGCTCGTCCTTGCCGACCGTGGAGAGTTAGACATGTTCCGCCCTGTAGCTGATTACTGGCCAGAATTTGCTGCAAATGGGAAAGAAGAAATCGAAGTTCGCCACCTCATGTCACACACATCAGGGATATCGGGATGGGCAGAACCACTCACGATGCAAGAGGTCTGTGACTGGGAAAAATCCACGGCTATGTTAGCGACTCAAGAACCATGGTGGGAGCCAGGAACAGCATCAGGGTATCACATGTTAAATCAAGGTCATTTAGTTGGAGAGGTAGTCCGAAGAGTGACTGGACAGAGTCTTGGGACGTTCTTTGCACAAGAAATAGCTAATCCGCTCAACGCAGATTTCCATATAGGACTAAGCGAAGATGAATTTCACCGTATCTCCAATGTAATGTATCCATCCGGAGACTCTACAGATCAACTTGAACTCTTCAGAGAAGCTGTGGAGGTCCACAAGATGAATCCGGAAGTTGCTATGAAGACATTCATGAATCCAGCGCCAGATGCGAATTCTGCCTGGACGGACTGGTGGAGGAAGGCAGAAGTTCCCGCTGCAAATGGCCATGGAAATGCTAGATCCGTTGCAGCAATTCAAGGTCTTATTTCTAATGGGGGAGAGATGAACGGAAAGAAGCTCCTTTCTGACGAAACCATCGATCTTATTTTCCAGGAACAATCAAATGGAATAGACCTTGTTCTGTTTACTCCGCTACGTTTCGGGATTGGATATGGTCTACCAGTTGATGACCTTCCATTTCTTCGTAAAGACGGGCGCGTATGTTTTTGGGGTGGTTGGGGAGGTTCTTTGATCATCAATGATGTGGATAACAACCTAACCATTAGTTACATGATGAATCGAATGCTCACTTCAGTCATGGGAGATGAACGAGGAGCGGCGATCGTAGAAGCAACATATAAAGCATTCGAATAGCCGTAAGTGTTTGGCGGAGGAGGTGGGATTCGAACCCACGGTGGGTTGCCCCACACACGCTTTCCAAGCGTGCCGATTCGGCCGCTCTCGCACTCCTCCATTTAGAACTCAAGAGTACTAAATGAATTTTCAGGCTATCGTTCGATGCCAATATGCACACGCGTCAAAAGTGTTTCCAGTAATGAATTAGGTCATAAATCTCAAAGTCACGCGCAAGAATGGCGAAATACGTTGCACCGTATACGATGGAAATCACATCCGTTTCGGAATGTGACGATTGGGTTCTGTGCAATCAGTGCCCGTGAACCGAGTCAGGGCCGGAAGGCAGCAGCTCTCAGCGGAATCACAGATGTGCCGCAGGTAGCCTGATCGTCACTTTCGGGAACGGATGTTTTAATTTGTAGAAATATTTGCGTAGAACTCCGTTTACTTCACCTGATGACCTATAGCAAGACTAGGATTCCTACATGGCATATCAATCCCTTTATCGCCGGTACCGGTCAGGCCGATTTAATGAATTGGTTGGACAGGAACATGTTGTCACTGCATTGAAGAATGCAATCGCTGATAACCGTGTAGGTCACGCCTATCTGTTTAGTGGGCCAAGGGGAACTGGGAAGACCAGCACCGCCCGAATACTTGGAAAAGCGTTGAACTGCACCTCTCTTGAAGATGACGGTGAGCCATGTTGTAACTGCGATTCCTGCCTCTCTTTTGCTGAGGGTAGTTCCTATGACCTCCATGAATTAGATGCTGCCTCGAATAACGGGGTTGAGGCTATTCGCGACCTTATTTCAAAAGTTGCGCTTGGTTCACCTGGACGAACGAAGGTTTACATACTTGATGAAGTCCATATGTTGACATCTGGCGCTGAGAACGCATTACTGAAGACCTTAGAGGAACCTCCTAGCCATGTCGTTTTTGTACTTGCAACAACTGAACCACAAAAGGTTGTTTCAACAATCCGAAGCAGAACACAGCACTTTGAATTCGAATTGATTCCCGCGAACCTTTTAGGAGAACACCTTCGCTGGGTAGCTGATGATGCTGGCCTTACTGTAACCGACGAAATGATCGACTATGTCTTACGAGTAGGTGGCGGTTCAGCTCGTGATGCCTTATCTGCATTAGAACAGACACTTGCTAGAGGTGGAACTCCCGATGATGACACAGCTGTCGAGGAGGTCCTCGAAGGACTAGTCCTTGGAGATCCAAATGTGGTCATAAGCGGTTTAAGTAAGGCGATTCAATCAGGCCGCCCCCCTCGAGTTATAGGAGAAATTCTCATAGACCGACTTCGAAATACCTTTCTTACAGCTATGGGAAATTCGCCCGACCACCTTTCTGATCATCAAGCAGAAATTGCGAAGAATCTTTCTGAGCGGATGCCACTAGCCACAATAACTAGGTCACTTGAAACCATCGGTAGCGCTCTGGTAGGGATGCGTCAATCTCCCGACCCCAGAATTGACCTTGAGGTAGCCGTCCTTAAACTTTCACACCCGAAACTACAAACTGATTCTGAAGTGGTCTTGAGTCGTTTGGAAAGAATCGAGCGGCACCTACAAGAGCTCGATGGCCCCTTTATAAGTAACTCTTTACCTGCGGATGAAACCACTTCAGATATAGAAAAGGAAGATGCATCTCCTCTGCCGGATCAAAACACGTCTTCAGTTAAGAAAGTTGACCCTATCGAGGAAAACCTCCCTTCTTTGCAAGAAGTGGAATCAGTATGGCCTGACATTAAAAAAAGCTTATCTGGAAAGGCAAAGGCACGTTTTAGCGGAGGTAGGTTCATCTCTGTTGACACCGATGGCGTTGTCTTTTCCTTACCTAATGAAATCCACCGTGATCGGTGCGCCGAGTGTCTTAGTGAAGTTGAAGAGTCACTGTCAGAAAAATTACATCGAAAAACTAGAGTAAATCTTGTTGTTGATTCCGGAGGGGCAGAGACAATGCAGCAACAAGAGAGACAGACTTCGACAACCATAAATAAGGATGAAGATCTAGATCTGGATTCTCTAGACGATGCTGAGGCAACAGCAGGCGATGGACTTTCCTTAGTCGTAGATAGCTTCCCAGGTGCAAAGATCGTCGATGATGAATAAGGAGAATCGTAACCGAGCTAATTCTGACCAGTTTGGAGAGGGTTTGTGAGTATCTACACGCCAGCAGTTCAAACGCTTATAGATGAATTAGGAAAGTTGCCCGGAGTGGGCCCTAAGTCAGCTCAACGTATTGCCTTCCATCTGGTGAAGTTAGCTGAAGAGGATGCGATCCGGCTTTCAACTGCTATTCGTGAAGCAAAGGAGAAAGTACGATTTTGTGAGAAGTGCTTCAACATGAGCGATGAAGCAATTTGTGAAATTTGTGCTGATTCTAGACGGGACCCCACGCAGGTGTGTGTAGTTGAAGAACCAAGAGATATTGTCGCTGTTGAAAGAACTCAAGAATATAAGGGCTTCTACCATGTTCTACAAGGCGCGATTAACCCCATTGATGGAATAGGCCCTGAACAGCTCCGAGTAAAGGAATTGCTCGCACGGCTTCAAGAAGACCCTATTTCAGAGGTGATTCTATGCACGAATCCCAATATTGAAGGTGAAGCAACCGCCATGTACCTTGCTCGTTTGCTAGAGCCTCTAGGTTTGTCAGTTACCAGAATTGCAAGTGGCCTACCTGTTGGTGGCGATCTTGAATATGCGGATGAATTAACTCTTGGGAGAGCTCTGGAAGGTAGACGCCAAGTAGAAGTTGATTAAGTTCCCAAAATGGACCTTTAAAAAACACTCACGTGACTGACGAGTGGTGGTTCTCGTCAGTCACCTGCGGTGGGAGGGGTGCATCGCAGTTGTTTGAGTGTTGCATTTTGTCCAGAAGAATTGGGGATATCTTTCACTCGAAGAGCGTATCTTTAAAGAGAAAAAGCCTCTTTTTTACGATCCTGTGGGTGAAACCAACTCTAAAGTTACATTTATGTTACATTACGACAATTATGTTGTCAAATAGGCCAATTGAGTGACTTTAAAGACCATAAACCTATGGATTCATTGAATCTAGACGTAATATTTGCGTTATCTTCACTAAGAAATATGAAAAACTGATCTAGTTAACCCGCCGTCTTCAAAATCAATGCATCGCCCTGTCCGCCACCACCACAGAGGGCAGCGACTCCCATTCCACCGCCTTGACGACGAAGTTGATATGCAAGCGTGAGCGCTAGACGGTTTCCAGACATCCCGATCGGATGACCCAGAGCAATCGCACCCCCATTTACGTTTACCGCAGAATCGTCAATCCCCAGGTCTGACATTGAGGCAACAGACACAGCAGCAAATGCCTCATTGATTTCAAAGAGATCAATATCTGATAACGTCAACTGACCTTTCGAGAGAGCATCTGAAATTGCACGAGATGGTTGCGTGAGCAAACTAGTATCTGGTCCCGCAACTTGACCATATGAAACCAACTCAGCCAAAGGTTGGGTAGAAAGCCGATCAGCTACATCACGAGAGGTCACCACAACAGCAGAACCACCATCAGATATTTGACTAGCATTCCCAGCTGTAATGTTCCCGCTTTCCGAAAAAGCAGGTCGGAGCTTTTGGAGTCCCGCTAAATCAGTTCCAGGTCGAACACCCTCATCATGCTCAAATACAATAGGTTCTCCACGTCGCTGTGGAATTTCAACTTCAATGATCTCTTCGGATAAATTCCCATTTTCAATTGCTGAAGAAGCTCTTTCATGAGATTTTTGCGCAATGATGTCTTGACTTTCACGAGCAATATCAACAGAAGCGGCGTATCTTTCCGTCCCCTCGCCCATAAGTTCTTTCTCTAAGGCACAAAACAATCCATCATGCTGAATGACATCCATCATTTCAGCATTTCCATACTTGTAGCCTCCTCGGGCCTTAGGTACGAGATAAGGAGCGTTTGTCATCGATTCCATCCCTCCAGCAACAACAATTTCTGCATCGCCATTTTCGATCATTTGTGCAGCTAAATAAATTGCATTCAACCCAGACAAACAAACCTTGTTAATTGTGATTGCAGGTGTGCTCATCGGTATTTCAGCGGAACAGGCAGCTTGACGCGCAGTCACCTGACCAGTACCAGCTTGAAGAACCTGCCCCATGAT
>Ga0310344_10001126_pt1 | contig 20719 bp, 18 predicted proteins | sample HC15DNA20200_MG_FD_203801 | JGI IMG/M metagenome (GOLD analysis project Ga0310344, IMG submission 203801) | Marine microbial communities from station ALOHA, North Pacific Subtropical Gyre - HC15-DNA-20-200_MG | ecosystem: Environmental > Aquatic > Marine > Oceanic | place: Pacific Ocean: North... | reverse complement strand
CCCGGCAGTCTCCTACGAGTCCCCGGCATTATCCGCTGGCAACATAGGACAAGGGTTGCGCTCGTTGCGGGACTTAACCCAACATCTCACGACACGAGCTGACGACAGCCATGCACCACCTGTGTAGGGCCCCGAAGGACACCATATCTCTATGGCTTTTCCCTACATGTCAAACCCAGGTAAGGTTCTTCGCGTTGCCTCGAATTAAGCAACATGCTCCGCCGCTTGTGCGGGCCCCCGTCAATTCCTTTGAGTTTTAGCCTTGCGGCCGTACTCCCCAGGCGGGGCACTTAATGCGTTAGCTACGACACGGAATCCGTTGACTGGATCCCACATCTAGTGCCCAACGTTTACGGCGTGGACTACCAGGGTATCTAATCCTGTTCGCTCCCCACGCTTTCGCTCCTCAGCGTCAGTGTCGGCCCAGAGTGCTGCCTTCGCTGTAGGTGTTCCTCCTGATATCTGCGCATTTCACCGCTACACCAGGAATTCCACACTCCTCTACCGAACTCTAGTCACAGCAGTATCAGGTGGCGTCTCGAGGTTGAGCCTCGAGTTTTCACACCTGACTTACTGAACCGCCTACGAGCCCTTTACGCCCAATAAATCCGGACAACGCTTGCCCCCTACGTGTTACCGCGGCTGCTGGCACGTAGTTGGCCGGGGCTTCTTCTGCAGGTACCGTCATTTTCGTCCCTGCTGAAAGAGCTTTACGACCCGAAGGCCTTCATCACTCACGCGGCGTGGCTGCGTCAGGCTTTCGCCCATTGCGCAAGATTCCCCACTGCTGCCTCCCGTAGGAGTCTGGGCCGTGTCTCAGTCCCAGTGTGGCTGATCGTCCTCTCAGACCAGCTACCCGTCGATGCCTTGGTGAGCCGTTACCTCACCAACAAGCTGATAGGACGCGAGGCCCTCCCAAAGCGCCGGAGCATTTCCTCAGCTAGCCATGCGACTAGCTGGGGGTATCCGGTATTAGCCCAAGTTTCCTTGAGTTATTCCAGTCTTCGGGGCAGGTTCCTCACGTGTTACTCACCCGTTCGCCACTCAGTCATATGACCCGAAGGTCGACTGCGTTCGACTTGCATGTGTTAAGCCCGCCGCCAGCGTTCGTCCTGAGCCAGGATCAAACTCTCCGTCAAAATCTCAGTCACTTCCGTAGAACGGGAACAACATCGAAATCAGGGTTCCGGGACGGTCTAACGACCACCCCGTCACGAGTTTGAGGTCGGGTGGGACCGGAGTCCCGCCCAAATGGCATCAGGTCAGGGGATTCGACTCAAATATGGCAGCCAACCCCCTGGTCCGTTTGCATATGAATTGTTAGGGTCTAGTCATCGGCAACTCGTGATCGCCAAGGACTAGCCCGCACTGGCATTCATCATCTTCTATTCCGTTTTCAAGGAGCACTGGCGACAAGCTGTCACCCGGCACGCGCCCTAAAAGTAACCAGGCGTTGATGCCCTCCGCTGCCTCGCAGCACAGGCCAAAAAGACCCTCGCCACAAGACGGCTTTCTCGCTACGGCTTAGTGGATCTAAAATCCAAGACCAGAGCGTGCAGAGGAACGCTACCGGACTTGCATCCCCCACCCAACTCAGAAATCAAATGAATGCACTAAAACAAAAGAAACTTTCGGTAAGTGCTACTTATCCACCACGACAAGGAGATGACGGGATCGCTTGCCTTTCTGAAGCAGAACATAGCCTCCTTCAATAACTACGCTTTCAGACAAACGAAACGTTCCTGTCTGACGTATTCCATTGACCTTGATACCTCCGCCGTCAACAGTACGTCGCGCATCACCCTTAGAACTGCAAAGACCACTAGAAACCAGAACTTCGAGCAGTGAATCTTCGCTCACAAGATCCTTTAAAAAAACCTCAGATTCTGGAACAATTCCACGTAACGCCTCCAACATATGGGAAGTAGGTTCAGTAGCGCCAAAGAGACCTTCAGCAGCTAAGCGAGCCCTGCCAGTCTCGCCAGTTCCATGAATTAGATCACAAACCTCATCAGCAAGCCGACTCTGTGCGCGACGTTCTTCGGGGTATTCCAAATGTTCGGCCATCAGTGCTGCTACTTCCGTAACACTGACTAAAGTCAGACGGAGTAGGTACTGTTCTACGTCTCGGTCATCCACATTGAGAAAGTATTGATGCAGCTCGTAGGGTAGCGTTCGCCGGGAATCGAGCCACACAGATCCCTCAGCAGTTTTCCCAAATTTAGCGCCATCAGACCTGGTCAAAAGCGGCACTGTCAAGCCATAGGTAGTCTCTCCTGAGCGTCGACGGATGAGATCAATTCCCGCTGTAATATTGCCCCACTGATCAGAACCTCCTATTTGCAGCTCACAGCCATGGCGTTTATTGAGTTCATAAAAATCGTTGGCCTGCAAGAGCATGTAGCTAAACTCAGTAAAGGAAATCCCACGATCACCCTCTAGCCGACTACGAACAGAATCCTTGGCCAACATGGTGCCTACAGTCACATGTTTCCCGACATCACGGAGAAATCCGAGTAAATTTGCCTCAGCTGTCCAGTCAAGATTGTCAACCAATAGAGATGTCTCAGTCGCAGATTCGAGATCATTCTCAGAGCGCAGAATCAAACGAAGTTGATCTGATACCGCTTCAATGTTTGAACTAATAGTTATCTTGTCGAGCAAATTACGTTCCTCAGATCGTCCACTCGGATCTCCTATCATTCCAGTAGCGCCACCTGCTAAAGCAATAGCCGTATGCCCAGCATCCTGAAAACGGCGCAGAAGGAGCAGTGGTGCCAAGTGTCCAATATGAAGACTGTCAGCAGTCGGGTCGAACCCGCAATACACGGTTATCGGCCCATCATCGAGGCGTTTCCTCAGAGCTTCCACATCAGTGCAATCATGTATAAGACCTCGGAGACGAAGATCTTCAAGAATCTGAGAACCGCTCATACCTTCAGTCCTTCGGAGATCAACTTTCTCATCCTCTCTATTAAATACCGCATGACGTCTCTTGTCAGTCTGACGCGGCCAAACTATTAGGGTGTCTAAATCCGCGTATGTGAAAACTAAGCCTCTCACATGTCTGGCCCGTCTAGTGGCTCTTACACTCGCCTCAGTTTTCATAGGCGCTAGCTGCTACTCATACGAAACACGCAAATTCGAAATCACTATTCCAGAAACAGCAGAATCTTCTGTTGTAGTTTCTTCAAACGGGACTCTCATAACCACGCTGGTTGCCCCACAAAATCGAACAAGCGCACGCCGTCTGGATGAGATCCCCGGACTAGTCCGTCAGGCAGTGATTGCCATTGAAGACGAAAGGTTCTACCAACATGACGGAGTCGACCTTAAGGCAATTGTCCGCGCAGCCCGGACCAATCTTGAACAGGGAGGCATCAGCCAGGGTGGATCCACAATCACACAGCAATACGTCAAACTGGCGATCATCGAAAACACGGAGAAGACTGCTGCCCGGAAACTCGAAGAACTTTGGTACGCCCTCAGACTCGAGGATGAGTACAGCAAGGATTTTATCCTACTGCAGTACCTAAACACGGTTTACTTTGGTCACGGTGCCTACGGCATCAAAGCAGCCGCTCAAACCTATTTCAACAAGGATGTCAAAGATCTAGCCATCAATGAGTCAGCAATGCTGGCCGGTCTGATCCAGGCGCCTAGCCGCTACAACCCTCTCAGAAACTACGCATCTGGACTCCGCCGCAGCCACTTAGTCCTCGACCGAATGATAGCTAACGAGTTCATCAGCGCTTCCGAATACGACGAGGCTAAGGCGAACCCACCGAAACTTGAAGAGTACTCCAACCGACTTGATACTCGTTATCCAGCAGGTCACTTCGTGGAAGAGGTCCGCCGCTGGTTTCTTGAAAACGAAGCCTTCGGTATAAGCCGAGCCCAACGGGAACGCCTACTCTTCGAAGGTGGTCTCAGAATTGAAACCACCATCGATCTCGACTTGCAGCTCTCCGCTGAAACGGCTGTTGAAGCACACCTGCCGGCTGGACGAGGAAATCCCGATGCTTCAGTTGTGATAATGAATCCACAGAACGGCCATATCCTTGCCATGGTAGGCGGCCGGGACTTCTTCGGTAACGACGAGGATGCCAAGGTTAACCTTGCTGTCGGCAACGGCCGTCAAGCCGGCTCCTCAATGAAGCCAGTCGGGCTGGCAGCAGCTATGGAGGCCGGTTGGAAAGTTACTGCCTTCTACCCGGCACCTAATGAGATCGAGTTCGATATCCCAGGAGCAAGCGAGGAAAACAGCATCTGGCATGTCAGTGGAGGCGCAACCGGCTACGACCTTCCCGAAGTCCCTGAAGGTGAAGACCCCCCTGAACCCAAATGGATGACTCTTGTAGAAGCCACTCGACGGTCGATAAACACGGTATATGCGCAACTTTCTATGGCCATGGGTGCCGAACGTGTAACCAACATGGCCCGACGACTCGGTATCGAGTCACCGGTCGAAGAGGTCAACTCGAATATTCTCGGTACCTCCGATGTCACTCTCCTCGACATGACTACGGCTTACAGTACGTTCGCTAATCGAGGTATCCATAATCCACCCACATACGTAACTCGAGTGATCAACGCGGACGGCACTACCCTCTGGCGCTGGAGGCGGAATCAAACACCTATTCTCGATCCCCGACTCACCGACCAATTAAACTGGGTATTGGCGGGTGTAATGACCGCCGGCACTGGTCACCGAGCGGAGCTAGACGACCGAGTCTCTGCGGGGAAGACTGGAACTACACAGAACTATGCCGACGCTCTTTTCTTAGGCTTTACTCCGCAACGAACCGCCGGCGTTTGGGTTGGATTTCCTGAGGCACAGATACCAATGGTTCCACCTACAACTGATCGTAAGGTCTTCGGTGGAACCTACCCAGCCATGATCTGGAAAGATATCATGAAAGCAGCCCACCTCGAACTAGAACCGGAGACATTTCCAACACCACCGCCCTCCTCTACTACGACCACCACTCAGCCACCATCCGAAGCCTTTGATACACCAATCCTCGTTGGTTTAACACTCGCCGAAGCTGAACTAGTACTCGAATCAACAGGCGGAGCACCCAACCGACTCGCGGATGGAACCGAGATACCTGGACTTCCTCCCATCCGTATCACCACCATTGTCGAAATTGCTACGAACGATAGCTCACCGGGTATCATCCTTGGTCAATCTCCCGGTGTCGGTACGACCATCCAACCTTCAGGTTCTATGGTTATAGAAATCGCGATCGCACCGCCTCCGATTTCAGTCCCGAACGTAATAGGCCTTTCTCCAACTGATGCTGGAACACTTCTGGCCGAATCGGTGCTCGGCTACGAGATTACCGAAGTCGCTAACCCTGACAATTCCACCACATCGCCCAATACTGTCTGGCATCAAGACCCGGCTCCAGGGATTGAAGTCTCCGAAGGAGCAGTCGTTGTTCTACAAGTCACTCCGTTAGCTCCTCCGGATACCGACGCCGAAAACACCTCATGAATAACTCCGGACCTACTAAACGGATGCGGACCGCAGTTGCCCGAACTGCAACGGCAACCTTGATCATTGCGCTACTGATATTCTGGGCTTGGGCATTTCTACTATATGAACCACCGGGCAACCCCGACCGACTCGAAGATCGCAACTGGACAACAGCGGCCGAACAACTTTGTGCTCTTGCAGTCTCATCCATAAACAATCTTCCCGCGGCTATCGAATCACCATCACCAAAACATCGCGCCGATGTAATCGACAGAGCCACCCTGCTCCTAAACAAGATGGTCGAGAATCTAGGTGCACTCACCGGCGGCACCGATAGAGATTTAGATCTCATTGATAAGTGGCTCGACGACTGGAGCATCTATCTGAACGATCGATCTAACTACGCACACCGCCTCCGTACAGAGGGCGACGTTAGGCCCTATCTCACAGCGCTCCCCTCAGGAGCCGGCAGCTACGTCGATCGAATGAACGGATTTGCTCGAGTTAATGACATCCAAAGTTGTCTCGATCCAGGTGATATTTAGAATTCTTGCCTTGTCTCCAAGTCTGTCAAACAATCTAAGGCCGACTTGGACAACCGCAGAAGCCCCATATCAACACCAAAGCCAGGAAGATCTCGACGCTCCACCCAACACGCCGCCTCCGACTCATGATTCCCTACCGGAACTGCGCCGGGAGGCGCCACAACCAGATATCGCATGTCGTAATGCTCGTGAACATCCTCATCGGGCGGATGTACTGTATGTATGTCGAAATCAAGCGGAGACTCATAAACTCGTAGGCCTTCAATCCCAGTCTCCTCAATAGCTTCTCGAAGAGCTACTCGAGCTATAAAACTATCACCATCGGCATGTCCCCCAGGTTGCAACCATCGCTGCAACTTAGTGTGAAAGATCAGCAGAATACGCCGATCTGATGGGTCCACAACAAGGGCCGAACCGGTCAGATGGCCAGGCCGAGACGTACGCAGTAACACATCTTCCTGCCTATCGAGTAGAGCTAGAATACGTGTCTGCTCAATCCCGGGAGGACCATTCGACACCTGTTCGCGTAAATTGATACCGACGCGCTCATCAATTTCGGACACACTCAGTAAATAACTCACGCGTTCAAGTGGGAAAGGATCTCATCGGGAGGAGGAATCGGCCGGTGCTCACCGATTGTCACTCCAACATATGTAATCATGGCAGTCACGACTTGACGGCCATCAACACCCAGTTCGAATCGAACATCCAAGGATGTACTTCCCCACCGCACTACCTCTGCAACTACATCAAGGACGTCACCAATTCCGGCCGGACCATGCCATTCAAGTTGTGCCGCTTTGAGCATGACCTCCCAACCAAGCTTCTCGAAACTCGGATTCAGCTCGCGCAACCATGTATCAAAAACATCATCAATGTAAGCCAAATAATGAGCATTAAACACCACACCCTGAGAATCAACTTCACCGTAGCGAATCCGTACCTGGGTGCGGTAAGCCATTCAGTCACCTATCCGTTCGGCCTGAGATATCAACTGCTCAGCAAACCGTTGTCGCTGTACCGCTACGGACTCTAGCCCAGTACCACCTGGGGTCGTCCGTCGTTGTACAGCCAAACCAGGAGCAAGAAGAGCCGCTGCCTCAGGACCAAGCTGTTCATCCGCTGCTACAAGATTAGCTAGCGTGTCTTCTCCTGCAATCGCTGCTTGTACGTAAGTGCCAACCATGGTGTGGGCATCCCGGAACGGTACTCCATTAGCGACAAGGAAATCAGTCAAATCGACAGCCGCAGCATAAGGATTATCAGCCATATCTGCCATCCGGTCCGTATCGAAAACGAGAGTCGCAAATGTTCCCTCCAGTGCAAGGAGCGTTAACCGCACAGTGTCACAAGCATCAAACAGGGGCTCTTTATCCTCTTGAAGGTCCTTGTTATAAGCCAGCGGGAGCCCTTTGAGGGATGCCAGAAGTCCAGTGAGATTACCGATCAAACGCCCCGCTTTGCCCCGAACCAGCTCAGCAACATCAGGATTCTTTTTCTGCGGCAACATCGAAGAACCCGTTGAGAAAGCATCATCCAACCTAACAAACCCAAACTCGTAGGATGACCAAAGTACTAGTTCCTCACCTAGTCGGGAGAGGTGAACACCAAGCATGGCAAGAGCAAACAGTGAATCAGCTACGAAATCACGGTCAGACACAGCGTCTAGAGAATTCTCAAACCGAGCTGCGAAACCCAGATCCAAAGCGACCCCATCAGGGTCAAGTGGCAATGAAGAACCTGCCAATGCCCCCGCACCGAGTGGTGAAACATCTGCTCGACTGCGAGCCTCAAGTAGTCGATCCACATCCCTCGAAAGAGCCCAACCGTGAGCTAACAAATGGTGAGCAAGAAGCACGGGTTGGGCCTGTTGAAGGTGGGTGTAACCGGGTAGATATGCCTCTCCAGCGTTATCTGCCAGCATTGCCAAAGTGCTCTGCAGACACCCTACTAGAGTCGCCAGCTCACCTAACTCCCGCCGAACCCACAGGCGTAGATCCGCAGCGACCTGGTCATTACGACTCCGCCCTGTATGAAGCCGCCCACCAGCGTCTCCGACTAGCTCTGTGACACGCCGCTCTACAGCAGTATGAATATCTTCATCGGAAGGTGCAAAGCTGAAAGATCCACCCGCCATCTCCGCCTCCACAGTGTCTAAAGCACCAAGCACTGCTTCTACATCAGCACCATCCAACAATCCCACTCGTGCCAACATCCGCACGTGGGCGCGGGAAGCGTCAATATCCTCTCGGAACATTCGCTGATCAAACGGCAAACTGTCGTTTAGAGCCTGAAGAGCCCTATCCGGATTCTCAGCAAACCGTCCATGCCAAAGTGTAGCCATAGCGCTAGATCCGATCCCTCAAAGAACGCCTAGCAGCAGTTCGTAGCCGAAGGGCGTTGAGTCGTATAAAACCCTCAGCGTCCGCCTGGTTATAGGCGCCCTCATCCTCTTCAAATGTTGCGATGGCCTCGTCAAAGAGAGTGTGGTCAGACTCCCGTCCCACGACCTGAACATTACCCTTGTAGAGCCGTAGCCGAACACGCCCGTTCACAAATACCTGACTATGGTCGATAGCAAGCTGCAACATCTCCCGCTCAGGGCTAAACCAGTAGCCGTTGTATATCATCTCGGCATACCGGGGCATCAATTCGTCTTTAAGATGAGCAACTTCTCGATCCAATGTAAGCGATTCAATGGCCCGGTGTGCCTTTAGTAAAACCGTGCCGCCGGGTGTCTCGTATGCTCCCCGAGACTTCATACCCACATACCGATTCTCAACAATGTCAATCCGCCCAACACCGTTATTACCGCCGACCTGGTTTAGATAAGCCAAAACCCGTGCAGGTGTCATAGTCTCCCCGTTAACAGCGACGACATCTCCGCATTCGTAAGTTAGGTCAAGATAAGTAGCTTCGTCAGGAGCCGACTCGGGTCCAACAGTCCACCGCCACATCTCGTCGGGCGATTCTTCCCAAGGGTCCTCAAGGGGTCCGCCTTCATAGGAGATGTGGAGCAGATTTGCATCCATCGAATACGGCGATTTAGTACCCCGATTCATATCGACAGGAATCCCGCGTCGTTCGGCGTACTCAAGCAGACTCTGCCGGGAGCTCAAGTCCCACTCCCGCCAAGGAGCAATAATCCGTATATCGGGATTTAGCGCATAAGCACCTAGCTCAAATCGGACCTGATCATTTCCCTTTCCAGTAGCACCGTGACTAATGGCATCGGCGCCAGTGAGGGAAGCGATCTCGACCAACCGTTTAGCAACGATAGGTCGCGCAATCGAAGTCCCTAGTAAATACTCACCCTCGTAAATAGTGTTACCCCGAAACATGGGATAAACGTAATCCCGGACAAACTCTTCCTGAAGATCTTCGACATATATCTCGGTCACACCCATGGATTCGGCTTTTTTTCGAGCTACTTCGAGCTCTTCACCCTGACCAAGATCGGCAGTGAAAGTCACAACCTCACAATTGTAATTCTCCTCCAACCAGCGGAGAATAATAGAAGTGTCAAGCCCACCAGAGTAGGCAAGCACCACCTTTTCTACGTCTTGTCCGTTGTACATATCGTTTCCGTAAAGTTTCTCTCGTGTCATTTCCAGTCATCCAATTATTTACCCATCAATGAGTGCCTGAAATTTCCTAGCCAAACACTTCCCCGTAAATTCTCCTGCAGCGACAACCAGGATCGTGTCATCACCTGCCACAGTGCCAAGGATTTCTTCATAACCAGCTCTATCGATCGCTGAGGCGACCACGTGAGCCGAACCCGGCGGAGTATGGAGAACTGCAATGTTGCCAGAATGTCCAATATCCGCCACCCATTCGCCCATAACTCGTGGTAAATGGCTCTCAGGGGCGAGCCGATCTGCGGGTTGTTCGGGTATTGCATAAACACTCTCACCTCCTGCCACTCGAATCTTTATTGCTCCAAGGTCACCAAGATCTCGCGATACAGTCGCCTGGGTAGCTTCAATACCAGCTTCGGCAAGTAAGACAACCAGCTGCTCTTGGTTAGTTACCAAGTCATTGGTCAACATTTTTATTAATAAATATTGACGTTGAGTCTTACTCATACGATACCTCCATCCTCAGGCCCAGTATCTAGAGCTTCCCTCAGTAGCCAGACGAGTAGACCTCGGGCAGCGTGCATTCGATTCTTCGCCTGCAACCACACACGGCTAGCAGGTCCATCCACCACCGCCTCGGAAACCTCTTCACCACGGTGGGCTGGCAAACAGTGCAGGAACAAGACCTGTTCACCAGCAGCGTTCAGCAACCTCTCATCCACTTCGTAGCCCTTGAAGTCTTTAAGCCGCTGAATCCTTTCTTCCTCCTGACCCATCGAGGTCCAAACATCGGTGTAAACAACGTCCGCATTCATCACAGCTTCGTACGGCTGTTCGAACTGTTGGATCTCAACACCCGCGGTCGCCATACGTTTCATATCGGCCTCATCAAGGAAATATCCAGTTGGACCTGCGAACCGGATTTCCATTTCGAGCATGCCTGCGGCTAGCGCCAGTGACCGAAACACATTATTGGCGTCACCTACATAAGTAAGAATTTTTCCAGTCAGGTCGCCAATTTGTTGCTGCATCGTGAGAACATCGGCAAGAGCCTGAAGCGGATGGCCAGCACCCGAGAGCATATTGACGACTGGCACTAAATCAAGCGTTGCCATACGCTCCACTGTCGAGTGCGCAAAGACTCGTGCCCCAATGGCAGCGTGATAGCAAGCCAGTGTTCGGGTGATGTCTTCAAGTGACTCTCGCTTATCAAGACCAACCTCGGCTGCCTGGATATAAACAGGATGACCACCCAGCTGAGTAACGGCCATCTCCATAGAGTTTCGAGTGCGCAAAGATGGCTTTTCAAAAATGAGGCCCATACCCTGCCCGTCCAAGACCCGAGGCGGAGAAGGATCGACCGCCAGGTCAAGAATTCGGTGGAGCTCATCTGAAGAAAGGTCGTCAACCTCGATGAAGTGCCTCATACTCCCATCTTTCCGTATGCATCTAATACAGAACCAAGGATCTCAACACCTTCCGTAAGCTCCTCATCGGTCACCGTTAACGGCGGAGCAAACCTAATAGCCGTCGGTGTAACACCATTGACGATCAATCCAGACGTAAGACAGGCCCGAGTAATATCAGCTGCCTTGATATTCCCAAGAAAACCCAAGTCAAGCTCAGCTGCTAAGAGCAATCCGGAACCACGCACACCGAGAACACCAGGTAACGATTCAAGCAACCGGGCCAGTGTAGTTCCTCGAGCCGCAGCACAGGCCGGAGCGTCGATCTCCTCCATGACACGGAGTACCTCTCGCGCTGCAGAAGCTGCAAGTGGCTGTCCACCAAAAGTAGAGCCATGGTCACCGGGAGTAAAAGCTGCTGCGATTTCCGCCTCGGCCCAAACAGCGCCGATCGGAACACCATTTCCTAGAGCTTTAGCAACGGTCACAATGTCGGCACGGACACCAGCATGGTGAAAGCCGAACCACCTCCCGGTACGCCCAAGACCAGTCTGAACTTCATCGAAGATAAGCAGTATTCCCCGTTCGTCACACAGCTGTCGAACACCAACAAGGAAATCGCTACTAGCTGGGTTGACGCCCCCTTCCCCCTGGAGAGACTCGAGTAAAATAGCGCCAACCGAAGGATCAAGGGCAGCTTCAAAAGCATCAAGATCATTCCAGACTGCGTGTCGAAACCCTTCGGGCAGCGGCTGAAATGGCTCATGTTTCTCGGGTTGACCAGTCGCTGCTAGGGAGGCAAGTGTCCGTCCGTGAAACGAACCGAAAGCCGAGAGTACAACGTGTCGACCTCGACCTTGATACTTACGCGCCAATTTGATAGCAGCTTCATTGGCCTCCGCTCCAGAATTTTGAAAGAGCACCCGTCCAGGCTTGGTAACAGAAGTTTCAGACCGTATAAGGGAATCTAGCCGCGCAGCTACTTCGATATGCGGCTCTGTATCGAACAAATTGGAGACATGCAGTAAAGCACCGGCTTGTTGAACAAGCGCTGATGTCACTCTCGGATGACTATGGCCAAGACTCGTGACAGCCAAGCCACAGAGGAAATCGAGATACCGCTTTCCGGTATCGTCGAACAGCTCGGTACCTCGTCCAGTCACAAAAGTGACTGGCGGGTCGCCGTAGTTGTCCATAAGGAGACGCTCAAAATTCACTGGTAAGCCTCCGACGACTTTTCATCGACTGAAGCACTCTTTCCCAATGTTGCATCAGGGCAACGGCCTGCTGGGTACACCATGGTACCAATGCCAGCATCCGTGAAAAGTTCCAGTAAAAGAACATGTGGAATCCGGCCATCGACAATGTGTGCTGAATCTACACCAGCACCTACAGCGGCGAGACATGCTTGCGCCTTGGGAATCATTCCCGCACTTATAGAACCATTAACAATAAGGTGCTCCAGTCGATCAGCATCGAGCTGCGAGATCAACGTTTCGGGATCGTTGACATCGGATCGAAGACCCTCGATATCAGTCAGATAGAGGATTCGCTTAGCACCTAATGCTCCGGCCAAAGCTGCCGCCACGGTGTCAGCATTAATATTGTAAGACTGACCACTAATGTCGACTCCGATGGTCGAGACCACAGGAATCAGATCCTCTGTCAAAAGTCGTTCAATAATGGCAGGGTTGACGGCCTCGACATCGCCGACAAATCCAAGTTCAGGGTCCCGGGCAGTGGCTCGAATAAGACCCCCATCCTCTCCCGAAAGACCTACTGCCAATGGGCCGTGAATGTTAATACCAGAAACGATGTCCCTATTGACCTTGCCTACTAGCACCATCCTTGCTACATCAAGGGTTTCCGCATCAGTAACTCGTAAACCGTCTCGGAACTTGGACTCGAGACCTAATCGATCCATAAAATCACCGATCTGGGGACCACCTCCGTGAACAACCACCGTCCTGATACCAACAGACTGCATGAGCACCACATCCTCAGCAAATTGTGAGGACAGGTCGCTGTCAAGCATGGCATTACCACCAAACTTTACGACTATGACTGATCCCGCAAACCGCTTGATATACGGCAGAGTCTCGACAAGAACGGCTGCCCGACGCTGTGACAGGAAGTGTTCAGGGTCGCATTTCATGACATCCTCCTCACGAAGTCCGCATATTTTCATCGATATAGGCATGGCTGAGATCAGTAGTGACCACCTGTGCAGTACCGTTGCCCTGGCCTAGATCGATATCAAGGTTGAGGGTCCGACCAGCCATATGATTCGTAAGTACCAATTCATCCACCGTCTGGGCTTCGCCATTCGCATATACCACCTGACCACCGTACGAAATCGTAATGGTGTCTGGGTCAAAGGCAATACCGGCTGCACCCATCTCGGCGGCGATTCGACCCCAATAAGGATCTTCTCCGTACCAAGAGCATTTCACCAGCTGACAATTCGCGGTGTCTCGTGCACCCTTGGCCGCATCGGCATCGGTAGCAGCGCCAGTGACATTAAGAAAAACGGTCTTAGTAGACCCCTCAGCATCATCAGCCATCTGTACAGCAAGAGAGGCACAGCTCTCGGTAAGAGCAGCACCCAAGACCTCGGGATTTATCGGTCCTGCAGAACCACTCGCCAACAGTAAGACTGTGTCATTTGTGGATTCAGCCCCGTCAACTGTTAAGCAGTTAAAGCTCGAGCCAACCGCTACCTGCAATAGTTGAGTAGCAGTAGTGGGATCAACCTCCGCATCGGTAGTAAGTACTGCCAGCATCGTTGCCATGTTGGGTTCAAGCATGGCTGCTCCCTTGGCTATACCACCCACGGTGAACCCACCAGCACTGAACGTCACTGTCTTTGGAACGGTGTCGGTGGTCATAATCGCCCGAGCAGCATCATTTCCCCCACCAGGGTTAAGGGCCGCAGCGACCTTAGGTATGCCATCCCGAATCCTGTCCATAGGGAGCGGATAACCAATCAAGCCCGTCGAACAAACCAAGACCTCTTCCGCTGCACAGCCCAACTCGGCCGCTGTGGCTACAGCCATAGCCTCGGCATCACTCCTCCCTTGTATCCCAGTTGCCGAATTTGCATTACCGCTGTTCAGAATCACAGCGGATGCCCGTCCACCTGTCATTCCGAGATGACTTTGGCAAACCAACACTGGAGCAGCTGTCATCTTATTTGAAGTAAAAACTCCAGCAGCTGTGACAGAAATACCATCGGTGGTCGCAATCAGCGCCAGATCAGAAGCCCCAACTGACTTAATACCACAAGACCCACCTGCAGCGACAAAACCCGGGGTAGCTGTCACGCTCATAGCAGGTATTCCCTGAAAACGCTGGAGGAACCACCACTCATGGGTATATTCCTATATCTGAAAGCCCAGCGTTCTCGTTCAGTCCGACAACCAAGTTGGCGCATTGTAACGCCTGTCCAGAAGCACCCTTACCGAGGTTGTCGATGGCGCAAATCACCACAAGCAGACCCGTACGGGAATCAACCCGCGCAGTCAGGTGGGCAGCGTTAGATCCCAAAGTGGACTTAGTTGAAGGAGAACGCTCATCAACAACGACGAACGGCTCGCCGGCGTATGTTTCGGCTAGCAAAGTCAGAGCTGTGTCAGTGTCAAGTGTCTGAGTTGGCCGCGCATAGCAAGTCGCAAGGATTCCCCTGTTCATCGGTGCTAGGTGCGGCATAAACAGCACCGATACATCATCGACGGTAGTACCGTCAACTCGAGTGGCAAGAGTTTGTTCGATCTCAGGGTTATGGCGGTGACCAAGTAGGGCATAAGCGGTGTAGTCCTCATCCACAGCGCAAAAGGTGGTATGCGGCTTTGGAGGCCTTCCAGCACCTGACACACCGCTAGCGGCATCAACCACAATGCCCGATGGCTCGACATAGCCGCCCCATGTAAATGGGGCAAGAGCCAACGAGGCGGCAGTCGGGTAACAGCCCGGAACGGCGACAAGTCGCGCCCCCATTAAAGCTGACCTGTAGAGCTCGGGGAGACCGTAAGTAAAGTCCGCTAACAAATCAGGAGATACATGCTCCTGCTGGTACCACTCCGGATACAAGCTGGCATCCCGAAGTCGAAAGTCGGCCGAAAGGTCAATCAGGTAATCGACCCGTCCTAACAGATCGGGCACTAGGGCCTGAGATGCGCCGTTAGGAAGTCCAAAGAACACAAGGTCACAATCATTAATGGCTTCAGTATCGATAGCAGAGAAGGTGAGGCCACCATAATGTGCAGCAAGGCTCGGATATACATCGGCTATTAACATGCCGACCTGAGTATCGCCAGTGGCTAGCACAACATCAAAATCATCGTGACTAGCACACAATCGAAGTAACTCAGCCCCTGTGAACCCTGAGGCCCCGATTATTCCTACACTTGTCATCCTATTATTATACATATATATGAATTATAATGCAATTTATACATGTATGTGTATCAAGCTCTAAGGTTTACATTCGTCCCCGTCAGCTCAACTTGTTATTACAAATAGGACTTTTTGTTATTACAAATAGGACTTTTTCGATCACTTTGCGTTCAGCAATGTTCTAAAGCGCTCATGAGACCTCACTACAGTGATATGCCCACTCAATGGGCCAGCCGCACAAATTCAGCTGGCCTTACTTGGCACTGATTGCATAAGATCACTCACGTAGGTTGGCAGGCAACGAGCTCTCAACAAGAGAGATACACCGTGCACGAACCTCAGCTACCTCAGCGTCAGTAAGTGTTCGATCTGAAGCTTGCAAGCGCAGGGTAAAAGCAAGACTTCGTCGTCCTTCCCCTACTACAGCACCCCGGAAAACATCGAAAAGCAGTAAGTTTACAAGCAAGCTCCCAGCAGCCTCTCGGAGGCAGGATTCAACAGAAGCGGCCGGAGTACTGTCGTCGACGGCAAAAGCTAAATCTATATCTGACGATGGATAACGGCTGATCCGCTCGTACGGCTTCTCGCCATGTGGAAGACCAAGCAAGATGGCCAGATCGATCTCCAGCCAAGCTACCCGTTCAGAGATCTCAAAAGAATGAAGCACCCCGGGATCAAGCTCACCTACGTGACCCACTGAGACGCCAGTAACCTCGATAGTCGCTGTCCGCGAAGGATGCAAGCCAGACACACAATTGGCGACAAGGGCATAGTCGCGGACTGCCAAAGCGTCAGCGAGCGCAGACCAGACCGCTACGGCTTCTCCCGCATCACGACCTCCTAGAGCTACAGCAAGATGTTCGCGCTCATCAGGAAGCGGCTGCATCTCGTCGGGTTGACGATATACATGGCCGACCTCGAACAGACCAAGATCCGTCATCCGATGTGAAGCGTTGTAGGCCAACGTTTTTAGAATACCCGGGCGCAACGATGCCCGCATTACGGATTCTTCAGCAACAAGTGGATTTGCCAAAATTATACCATCCGACGGAAGGCCGGCTGCTTCAAGATCGCCAGGGGCGAGGAACGGAACTGGCATCACCTCATCGAGACCGAGACTCGCCATCGTCGACCGGACGGTACGTCTATCCATCTGATACATAGACAGATAGCCAACTAGTGTTGAGCGTGGAACCGTCCGCTCAATATTCCCATACCCATGCATCCGAGCGATCTCTTCAATTACATCGATTTCGGTCTTACTGTCGGGCCGGAAACTGGGAATATCGACCTTAAGGTCATCATCCGATTCGTCAACAACAAATTCGATAGAACGCAACACCTCAGCTATTTTGTCCCGATTTAGCCTGGTGCCAAGAATTTCATTCACACGGCCTGTGCGAACCCTAATAGATTCACGAGTTGGCAAATTCCCCCGTTTGTCGATCAACCCAGAGGTCAGCGTAGCTCCCGACGGAGCAACTAATTGAGCAAATCGCCGCATGGCTAGATCGATGATCTCAGGGTCACAACCCCGCTCAAATCGGGTGGAAGCCTCGCTACGAAGCCCCAAACGTCGTGCCGAACCTGCGATTGAAGCCGGATCCCACCAGGCCATTTCAAGAGCCACTGACGTCGTGGTAGTACCGATCTCGGTGTTAGCGCCTCCCATAACTCCGGCAATACCAATGGCGGTATCATCGCCATCAGCGATAACACCATCAGTAACAGTAAGGGTGCGCTCAACCCCGTCAAGGGTCTTACAGATCTCCCCTTCTACAGCTCGGCGTACCCGAAACGCCCCTTGGGCAACCCGATCCAAATCATAGGTATGGTTGGGCTGACCTAGTTCAAGCATCACATAGTTCGACACATCAACAATGTTGTTGATCGGTCGCTGACCCAAAGCTGTTAAACGATTCGCGAGCCAACGAGGAGAGGAACCCACCTGAATGCCATCCAGAATCCTCATGGCGAATCGACCGCATAAGTCCGGATCAACTATGTCGATAGACAACCGACCGACGGCGTCTTTCTCTGACTCAGTCACGTCCGGTTCTGGAATGACGAATGGCACACCTTGACGTGCTGCAAGATCTCGAGCGATACCTGCCACAGACATAGCATCTGGCCGATTTGGGTTCACCTCGAGATCGTAAAGAACATCAGGAGAAAGACCGAGTGCTTCAGTCAACGGCGTACCCGGAGAAAGCTCGCTGTCGAGAATCAGAATTCCATCTGCATCATCCCCAAAACCGATTTCAGCAGACGAACAAAGCATCCCATTCGACCACTCCCCACGCAGCTTGCGGCGTGAGATCTTCACTCCTCCAGGCATGTATGTACCTAGGGTGGCTAGAGGTACCGAATCCCCCACCGACATATTGAAAGCACCGCAACAGACCTGAACAACTTCCCCTCCACCGTCCTCCAAGTCCACCACTTGAATCCGATCAGCATCAGGGTGTGGACGTAGGGCAAGTATCTTGGCTACCACAATCCCCTCAAGTCCCTCACCAACCGGGGCTATCTCCTCAACGGCTAACCCGAGGTCACTCAACTGGTTGCCAACTGTGTGCATATCGCCCTCGATAGGCGCAAATTCACGTAGCCAAGAAAGGAGAACTTTCATATCAAACCGGCCATCAGAACTGCCCTAAGAACCGGTGGTCGTTGTAGAAAAGTTCACGCAGATCATCAATGCCATGGCGCATCAGAGCCAGCCGATCAAGCCCGAAACCGAACGCGAAGCCAGACCACTTCTCCGAATCAAGGCCAACTCCTTTAAGTACATTTGGGTGAACCATCCCACAGCCAGCGAGCTCCAACCAGCTTCCATCAGCACGGCGTATATCAAATTCAGCCGACGGCTCAGTAAACGGAAAGTACGACGGGCGTAAACGGGAAGTGAATTCTTCTCCGAAGTAGGCAGCAGTGAAGGCTTCGAGTGTGCCTGCCAGGTCACCAAAGGTAATACCTTTATCGATGACAAGACCTTCGATCTGATGAAAAACAGGCATATGAGTAGCATCAGCTGTATCGCTACGGAATACGCGCCCTGGCATTATCGAATAGATCGGCGGTTCTTGAGTCTCCATAACCCGAATTTGTACGGGAGATGTATGGGTACGCATGAGTGTACTCTTCGGCTCCCCGTAGTTAACGTAAAGCGTGTCGTACATATCGCGCGCAGGATGATCTACAGGAAAGTTGAGTGCACCAAAGTTATGCCACTCATCCTCAATCTCAGGTCCCTCAGCAACCGTATAGCCCATACCGACAAACACATCTTCGAGTCGCTCCCAAGTCTGAGTCACCACATGCCGATGTCCGAGACGGCGACCACGATCAAATTCAGTCAGATCTAAACGCTCAGCCTCAATGACAGCCGCCCTAACTTCTGCCATCAACTCAGCTCGCCGGGCATTGATCATTCGCTCAATGTCATTACGGACCGCATTGACCCGCTGACCTACCTTCTTACGTTCATCGGGATTGAAAGTCCCCAATTGTCCCCGCATCAACGCGACAACAGATTTTTTCCCCAGCAGGTCCGAATCCACGACAGCAAGAGCACCGAGATCCGACGCTGCCGCCACGGCAGCCACTGCTTCAGAGAGGAGGGCGTCGAGATCTAGTTTCATTGGTTCATCCGCATCGATCGAACGCATAGTCTGTCCTACCGAGGCTAGGACAGTCAGCTCCACTTAAGGATGATCTTTTACAAATCTCTAATCCCCCCTCTTCTGGACACTCAGCGCATGGAGGATTAGGGATCCAGCAACTAGCACATTCAACGATTCGACATTTCCTTTCGTCGCCACACTGACAAGTCCCGAACAACGATCCAGTACATGGTCTGGAAGGCCTCGGGACTCATTGCCAAGAAGGAGTGCTACCGCCGATTCTTTGGGCAGCGAGATCGGCTCCAAGCCTCCTCTCGGAACGCTTCCCCAACAAGATCGACCGAAAAGAAGTAAGTGATCCAAGGTGTCCGAAATGGCATCTTCACCATCCACAACCGTAAATGGGATCCGGAACAGCGAGCCCGCCGAGGCACGAACACACTTTGTGTTGTACGGATCCACACCCCCCGCAAACAACACACCCGAAGCACCAAAAGCTTCCGCCGAACGCACTAACGCTCCTGCATTGCCGGGATCAGCCAACTCAGCCAGCACCAAAAGAAAGCCGTGATTCGGTAGATTTTGAACCTTTAGGTGGTGCTGTGCTGCCACGGCAATAGCTGTTTGCGTGGAGCGAGTCGTGGTCAACCCATCCAAAATTGTGTCTTTTTCTACTCGACATTCAACTCCACATGCTCTAGCCAGGTCTGCCACCTCCGAAAAAGCCAAAGACTCAGAGACCAATACAAAATGAATGTCCAAATCAGAATGTAGAGCTTCCGATACTAAGGTTGGACCTTCTATCACATAAGCCCCCTCAATCCACCGAAATGCCCGATCACGTGCCAACTTTCGGACACGTGACAACATAGAACGCCGTGCTCTAAGCAACTCCGCCACTGGGCGTTCGGTCTCTTCGGCTAACGACTAGCCAGCGTCAGCTGGACCAACGGTCGACTCAACCAAAACAGCGAAGGTCGTGGGGTCAGTCACCGCCAAATCAGCAAGAACCTTTCGATCCACTTCAACACCAGCTTCACGGAGACCAGCGACAAAGCAGCTATAAGTGGTACCGTGCTCACGGCATGCAGCATTAATCCGTTGAATCCAGAGCCTTCGGAATTGGCCCTTTCTTGCGCGTCGATCACGGAAGGCATAGTTTCCAGAATGCATTACTTGTTCATTAGCAGCCCGAAATGACCGACTCTTGTTGCCATAGTAGCCCTTGGCCTGCTTAAGAATTGCCCGGTGCTTCTTCCTGCTATGGACGGCTCTCTTTACTCTGGCCATCGCGTAACTCCTTTTAAGGGCAGATATAACTTAGGACGGGTTGCCAGGATAAGCCCCAGCATGTTATTCGATTAAATCCCGAGCTGTTTTCGAACAGCCGGAACATTCGTTGGGTGTACATCACTTTCGGTAGCTAACCGCCTTTTCCGCTTTGGGGACTTTTTCTCAAGAATATGGTTCAGGTTCGAATTACGACGTTTGAGACGTCCAGTTCCAGTTACTTTAAAGCGCTTAGCAGCACCGCGGTGACTTTTCATCTTAGGCATTGCTAATTCCTCCATCTATTCCAAACATCGAAACTGCCAACATTCGCAGGCCCTATCAGGACGCCCCAGTGGCCGGCTGTTCGGCTGACTCTGCCTCTTCGCGAGCGGCTTCCTCTTCGCGAGCGGCT
>Ga0310344_10001125_pt1 | contig 20746 bp, 19 predicted proteins | sample HC15DNA20200_MG_FD_203801 | JGI IMG/M metagenome (GOLD analysis project Ga0310344, IMG submission 203801) | Marine microbial communities from station ALOHA, North Pacific Subtropical Gyre - HC15-DNA-20-200_MG | ecosystem: Environmental > Aquatic > Marine > Oceanic | place: Pacific Ocean: North... | reverse complement strand
CTGCTCAAGATGGAGAAGTCATAGGTTTTCTTGGCCCTAACGGAGCAGGAAAAACGACGACCATGCGAATCCTAACAGGATTCACCCCTGCAACCAGTGGCACCGCAATAATAGCTGGTTATGATATTCAATCTGAATCTATACAAGCTAGAGGTTCGATAGGGTACCTGCCCGAAACCGTCCCTCTATATACGGACATGACTGTTAGAGAGTACTTAAAATTTATGGGCGCTCTAAAAAAGATGGATGCAACTAAAATAAGGACAAGGATCAGCGATGTTGTCGATCTCTGTAGATTAGAAGAGTACGCAGATTCGATGATTGGAAAACTTTCAAAGGGATATAGACAAAGAGTTGGAATAGCTCAAGCAATATTACACGAGCCTCCCGTACTAGTACTTGATGAACCAACTATAGGAATTGACCCAAGACAGGTCGTAGAAACAAGGCAAATAATTAAAAGCCTTGGCGGAGATCACACCGTGATTCTATCTACACATATATTGCCCGAGGTCAGCATGATATGTGATCGCGTATTAATAATCGATGAAGGGCAAATCGTCGCGATGGACAAGACAGAAAATTTGTCTAGTAAACTTGGAGACATCACCCAAATAATAATGAATGTACAAGGCCCAGCTGAAGAGATCACGAGAGTCATCGAACAAGTTTCTGGAGTTAACAGAGTCTCCCATACTGACGCTGGTGGTCACAACCAATTCATTATTGAGTGCGATCCTGCTGAAGATCTAAGAACAGAATTGACGAGATTAACGGTTGAGCATGGATGGGGATTACAAGAGATCAGAACAGGTGGATTATCTCTAGAAGACATATTCTTGCGTTTAACCACGAGCGAAGAAACGGATGAATCAAATTGAGTTTTTTCAGTATAAAAGTTATTTGGATTAAAGAATTAAAAGCATATTTTAATTCGCCTATCGCCTACATAATCACTTCGTTATTTCTTGCGTTATCCGGTCTATCATTTGCTTTAAGTATAACTGGCAGATTCCCAGAAGCTTCGATGAGAGGCTTTTTATTTGGCCCCATAGGCCCCATAGGAGCATTTTTTCTTATAGTTCTTATAGCCCCTGCTCTAACAATGAGACTTTTTGCAGAAGAACAAAAACTTGGTACGCTTGAATTATTGCTTACCGCACCCTTGCGCGACGTAGAAATTGTGCTTGGTAAATTTTTTGCAGCGTTATCTTTGTTGACTGTAATGTTCGGCTTAACTCTATATTTTCCGCTACTGCTATATTGGTTCGGAGACCCTGATTTACTTCCTATATTGACAGGGTACTTAGGCCTATTCCTTATGGGCGCAATGGGGATATCTGTGGGCCTATTTAGTTCCTCTTTGACCTCTAACCAAATTGTATCAGCAGTTCTAGCCACAGCTACCCTATTGTTACTTTGGCTTTCAAATGTCACATCGACCTTAGGGGATGGTGAATTACCCTGGGCAAGCTTAGTTAGATTTTTAGCAATGAGTGAACACGTCAGGGACATGGCGTATGGCGTGCTTGATAGTAGGGATATTGTATATTTCATATCAATCACCGCGTTTTTCTTGTTCTTAACAGTGAGAGCTGTAGAAACTAGGCGCTGGAAATAAAAATGAGATTTATTAGTAATATTGATGAAAAACTCGCGGAAGATATTGGTTTGGCACTAGGAGCCGCGGGACTAATTACTATAATTGCCGGTGGCGTAATATATGGAGTAATCCCTGAGATAAGATCTTGGGCCTTAGTTCTAATGTTTTTGGGACTGTTGAGTATTTTGGGGTTTGCCTTTTTTGCAAGAGATTTAATTCTGAGTTTCTTTCAAACAAGACAAGGCCGCTATGGAATCAACACAGCGGGGCTAATCATAATTTTTACAATCTCTATTGTAATATTGAATTTCTTTAGTTCTAATTGGAATTTTAGAGTCGACTTAACTGCAACGGACGAGTTCACATTAGCCCCTCAAACAAAGCAAGCTCTAAGTAATTTATCAGAAGAAGTAGAAGCTTTTGGGTTTTTCGTACCGGACGATCCAGCAATGGTCACAGCTGAGCGACTCATGAGAGAATATGAACTTGAAACAGATAAACTATCTTTCACAATGGTTGATCCTGAAACTGATCCGAGCCAAGCAAAGCGCTACCAGGTTGATCGCTCTGGTCAAATAGTTTTTGCTGGCACCTCAGGCCAAATATCAAGAACAAATAATATATCCGAACAATCGCTAACAGCGACACTTCTAAGAGCAACCGGAGAAAATCTTAAAACTGTGTGTTTTACTACCGGACATGGTGAACGAAGTATTTTAGGAAGCACAGATTTAGGATTTCGTGTTGCGGCCCAAGCCCTTGAAAGAGAATTGTATATTGTAAGAGATTTTAGTTTTAGCACCTCTGGAGGGGTACCAGAGGAGTGCTCAGCAATCATAATTGCAGGACCTGAACGAGACTTAATTGTTGACGATAAAATTGATGAAGAAGCAAAAATAAGAGAATTTCTTGGCGGCGGAGGCAACGCTCTTTTCATGTTGACCCCCTCAACGCCTTCTAGCTGGACTAACCTACTTCTTGAGGGAGGTGTCGAAGCGGGTGGCGGAACCATAATAGATCCCGCAAGCTATGCTCAACCAGATCGAACTACACCTCAAATCAGAGTAGAAGGATACCTTCCAGGTCATCCAGTGACTGATCCCCTAATAGAACAGTCTCTAGTTACATTTTTCCCCTTAGCAACGCGAGTTGCTCCTCTTCCTGAGGGTCAGCGTACTCCTGGAGCATCTATCGCTCCTTTAATATTTACTTCTGATAGAAGTTGGTTAGAAACAGATTCAGCAAGTTTAGGTGAAGCAACATACAACCAATTATCAGACACTTCGCGAGGAGCAAACGCCATAGCTACAGCTGTACAATTCCCGGCTGCAAATGAAACGGGTCAGCAAATTACCGGTCGCATATTTGCTATAGGAAATTCTGCTTTCGCTGGTAATTTGTTTTTCCATTCCTTAGGAAATGGCGATTTATTTATTAACTCAATAAACTGGTTGACCTCAAAAGAAGATCTAATCTCTATAAGGGCTAAACTTTCATCAACCAGACTATTAATTCTTTCACAGAGAGAGGCTGACTGGATTCTATACTCCAGTGTGGGACTACTTCCATTTATGGCAGCTTTCATGGGGTTCTGGGTTTGGTGGAGAAGAAGATAATTTATCTGGAGATATAAACCGTGAATTTACGCTTAACAATAGTAGTATTAGTCCTTTTAATAGTATTCTCTGGATATCTAATCCTAAGACCTCCTTTTGATGAAAAAACGGAAGCGGTTTCTGACACTGCTTCCCTAGCATGGTTCTATTTAGTTGATGAAACAAAAATCGATAACATCACTGTGAACTACTTTGACCAGGAAGTATCTTTCTATCGTGATATTGATAGAGCATGGCATATTAATTCTCCCGATGGGGATCTGGTAAATAAAGAATTTAGAGGAACTCCTTTTCTAGCTGGAGGCGCAAAATCACCAAGAATAATTTCTAGTGAGGAAAATCCAGATTTATCCCAATACGGGCTTAATTCTCCAAAGCTAAAAGTCTTTGTTCACCTAGAGCAATCTGACTCGTCACCAGATGGTATTACCTATACCGTGTTGGTTGGGGATATAACTCCAGACGGAATTAATAATTATTCGTCTATAGAGGGATTCCCTGAAATATATCTTATTGATCGCACTTGGGGCGAACATATGGCTAGACTTGCAACAGAAACAAGCTTAATCCAACAATAAGTCGATACCCACAATTCAGAGCAGGTAACTATGGAAACTAACGAACGGCCTCAGTCATGGGTTGAAATCAGCTTAGAAGGTGATACAGAGAGTACTGAGGCTATCTGTGAGGTTTTCCAGAAGCATGGAACAAGCGGTATTTCAATTGAAGAGCTAAGTAGTTCTGAAGAATTCCGAGTGGGGCCGCAAAGTATAATAAGCAATAAACCAGTGCTTATAAAAGCCTATATACCAGATGATCGTCACTCAAATACGTTAAAACAAAATATCTATTCCGATATAGATTACTTATCTATGATTAGGCCAATAAAAAAAATAGGTGAAACGATTATTCAAGAAACTGATTGGGCAGAAAACTGGAAGAAGTTCTTCCATGCTAACAAAATCGGGGACAATGTTGTCATAGTGCCTACATGGGAAGAATACAAAGCAAAAAATGCTGAAACTGTAATTAAGCTCGACCCAGGAATGGCCTTTGGGACCGGATTACACCCAACTACCCAACTTTGTTTATCCCAAGCCGAAAAGTTAATTAGTGATAATAATACAGTGCTAGACTTCGGGGTAGGTTCAGGTATTTTATCTATAGCTCTAGCCCAACTTGGTGCAAAAGAAATCATTGGGATCGATATAGACCCTGTAGCAGTAAAAATAGCTAGGAATAATATTGTACTAAACAATGTTAGCAACATAGTAAAAATAGCTGAAAGTTCGTCCCCTTTGGACGCTATTGACCTTCTCGATAGCAAACATGAAGAAAAAGCTTTTGATTTAATTTTGGCAAACGTTACTACAAATGTATTAATTAACAAATGTAGTGAATTCCTAGAGGTGCTACATATGGGCGGTATATTAATCGGATCGGGGATCCTGCAAGAACAAATGACAGAGATATCTTATTTTTTCATGGATAATGGATTTAGATTGATGGATGTCGTTTCCGATGGCGACTGGCGAGCAATCATTATGAAGAAACTATAATGATGAACTCCTTAGGCAACAAAATATCAACAAAGAAAGTTATTTTTCTGGATTTAGATGATACTCTCTGCGATACAGAGGGAATCACCCCACAAAGGCTTGAAATGGCCAAGCAAGCCCTAACAGAAACTATAAACAGCGCACTGTTAGATAACACTATGGAGCAAGCAATTAGCTGGGATCCAGTTCAATCAACAACTGGTACCAAGGGGCGCCTCCAAAGAATCAAACACGAGCTAAAATTATCAGATGAATCATTTGATCAAATGAGAGCAATCTACAATAAAGCTCTATTTAATTATCTGACTTTGTATGATGGTGTGGAAGATACTTTAAATTGGCTACATGATCGGTTTTCTTTAGGATTGATTACAAATGGACCTAGCCAGTTTCAAAGAAAGAAAATTGAAAATTTAGGCATATCAAAATATTTTGACGGAATTATAGTCTCAGGAGAATTTGGTGAGCACAAACCAAATCCAAAGATTTTCCATTTTGCAGTTGAATCTCTTAACAGTTCGGTAGCAGAGTCCGTTCATATAGGTGATCGCCCAGATTCAGATATAGATGGAGCGCAATCAGTAGGAATAACAGGAATACTTGTAAGAAAAGAATATCCATATAAAATATTATCAAAAGTAAAACCGAACTTTATTATTGATGAAGTTGCTGATCTGCCAGAATTAATAAATATGCACACTAGCTAAGAGAAAATACTTAAGGGGCTAATCATGACTGGAGACGATAACGAAAATCTAGAAGACGAGATAGAGGAAATCCTTCGACAAAAAGGGGAGAAGCCAGGAAAGGCTTCGAAACCAAGTCAGGGATCTTTCGCTAAAATCGTAAGACGGCTTTCGGGCCTTCCAAGTTGGACATTTATATTAGTACCCCTTTTGATTGGCGGAGGCCTCGTCACGTTCCGTATTTTGGGTCCGGCTGCTTTTCGGCTTGCACTTCTTAGTGGAGTTATGTTTTTGATTTCATTTATATTAAGAAATGTCATCCAAGAATTCTTCTCCAGGAGAAACCGCCCTTAGGCATCGAGACATTGGAGAGATACATTTGAAATGGAATATCTAGACCTATTTTTGCCTTCTGCAAACCCCTTAATACTCTTCTTCTTAATATCAACATTTCTAGTCGCAGGAATCATCAAAGGATTCCTTGGTATGGGGCTACCAACAACTGTAATGGCTCTACTCACACTAGTAATGGAACCTACTGCCGCAATCCCTTTACTAACAATTCCAATCTTCGTGACAAATTTTGCTCAATATATTCGATCCCCCAACCCTTTGAGAGTCGCTATTAACTATAAATATTTCTCTCTATCAATAATGATAAGTATTTTAATTACTTCAATGTTCATCACATCGTACCCTCAATCCTTATTAACCATGACAATAGGTTTTGCGATGGTAATTTTCTCATTACAAACAATGTTTGGCATTAAAATGCCAGTAGGTAGTAGTTATAAATGGCATGTACCCCTTGGTTTAAGCTCAGGAATACTAGGAGGACTAAGTTCCATTTGGGCACCACCTGTAGTCATGTACTTGATAAGTAAGAACTATTCGCGAGATGAATTTATTAGTATAACGGGGTTCTTATTTCTATCAGGGTCCTTACCTTTAGCACTCGGGTTATATATATCGGGCATTTTAAACATTGAGACAGCTCTACAGTCACTAATAGGTTTAATAATTACACTAGTAGGATTCAGAATAGGTGAATTAATACGAAAGAAGGTACCGCAAGATACATTCCGTAAAATTCTTTTGGTTGCTTTCCTGGTGATGGGATCACGCCTTATAATTCAAGGAGTATTATAAAATGGCTATTAATAAAGCCTAGTTTTCCTATTAAGTGCATATGACATATATATGCCACACACTTAATAGGAAAACCAGCGCAATCTCTACCTAAAATTAATTATTTAGGGTTGCTAACTAAGGTTGTCGATCGGGTCTAGCCATTTGGGTTCTTGCTAATTCATCCTCATCTAAATATTGCTCATTCATGAATTGGAATCCCGCACGCATGCCACTTTCGTTAGTAACTCTATTAACATCTTGAATACCTCTTGGCATTACTTCCGGCGAAGACGAATATGCAATATTAGTCAAATGAGAAGCGAAAGTCATAGATGTAAACAGCCCTTGTTGCTCATAATAATGGTTAATTGCCATTTTATTTATATGGGTGGAAGCTGGCGGTAATTTCGATATTGTATTTGCCAATTCCCAGACTTTATCATCCAACTCTTCAGTAGGTACAACCCTGGTGATCAACTTAAGATCCAGAGCTTCTTGAGCATCGATCATAGTACCCGTGAAAGCCATCTCTTTTGCTTTCTTCATACCAACTAACTCAGGCCACACCATAGGCATCATCACGCTGCCGTATCGCACAGGCGGATACCCGAAAAGAGCATTATCAGCTGCAATTGTAATATCACAGTGACAAGCTAATTGGCCTCCCCCAGCTAGGGTAAAAGAATGTACCTGGGCTATGATTGGCTTCGGATTATCCCATATAGCTCTTCGATACATTTGAGCAGGCCCATCCGCCGTCGTAGATTCTATAGCAGGTCTTTCTCCCCCTCGTCCTGTGGTCTGTACGTTCATGTCATAACCGGCTGAGAAACCTCTCCCAGCCCCTTTAATTACAATACAACGAACATTCTCGTCATTCTTACCCTCATTTAGGGCAAGTTCCAACTCCGCAAGCAAAGGTCTACTAAGAGCATTTAGTCTCTCAGGACGATTCAGCGTAATATACGCAACTTGCCCCCCTGCCGCATCCTTCGTTTCATATAGAATATTTTCATAATCAGCCATTGCTATCCCCCTCCATTTAAGCTACTGATAATTAGCTGTAATAATAATTACAATGTATTAAAGTGTGGCGATATATGATTAAAGTGTCAAACAATAATCCCGTTTTCCTTGATCGTCTCCTTAGGCATCACTACAATTGAATGACTATGAAACAGGAAACCAGGAAACTAAGGCACTTTATATCAATCCAGGACTTGGATAAAGACGGGTTAATTAATTTAATTGACTTAGCATTAGATATTAAATCAAATAGAACACGCCCTTCTATGAGTGGTAAAAGCCTCGCTTTATTATTTGAAAAACCATCGCTAAGAACGAGAATAGCTTTCGAATTAGGAATGTCTCAAATGGGCGGCTTTAGCGTTAATTTTGATGAAGAAGAGCTCCAAATGGGGAAAAGAGAGACCTTAAAAGACATCTCCAAAGTTTTAAGCAGATATGTAGATGCTGTAGCCGCTAGAGTTTTAGACCACAAAACTTTATTAGAATTGAAGCAATATTCTACGGTCCCCGTAATTAACGCACTATCTGACATTGAGCATCCTTGCCAAGCATTGGCAGACCTCATGACTATCAAAGAGAAAAAGGGAACGCTCAAGGGCTTGAAACTAGTTTTCATAGGCGATGGGAATAATGTTGCTTCAAGTCTGGCTTTAGCTTGTGCGTTAGTAGGAATAAATTTTGTGATGTCTTCACCACAAAATTACGGTTTACCCAAACCAATCATAAAAGCTTCCAACGATATTGCGAGCTATAGCGACTGGTCTTTAAATATTATCCAAAACCCAATCGAAGCAATTGAAGAAGCGGATATAATTTATACGGACGTTTGGACTAGCATGGGCCAAGAATCTGAAACCGACGAACGTAATGTTGCTTTCAAAAATTATACCGTTACAAATTCATTACTTGGTAAAGCAAAAAAAGACGTACTATTTCTACACGATCTCCCAGCTCACAGAGGCGAGGAAGTAGAAGATGGTGTAATAGAAAGCCCTCAATCTGCCGTGTTCGACCAAGCTGAAAACCGACTACACACCCAAAAAGCTTTGTTATCAATGATTTTATCCACTAAACAGCTCAAAAGTCTGTAAGGTCCGATTATGTTCCCCACCATAGCAATTGTTGGACGCCCAAATGTAGGCAAATCTTCTTTGTTCAATAGATTGTTAGACAAAAAAGTCGCTATAGTCGCTGATGAGCCGGGAACTACAAGAGATCGAGTCACGGGCTTTATTTCTAAAAGCCAAGAGAAAGCGATATTAGTAGACACTGGAGGTATTTCTCTTGAAGACGGAAACCAAATTGATAGAGGGATACGAATCCAAGTAAATTCAGCCATACAAGAAGCCGACGTGTTAATGTTTGTTGTGGATACAAATTCTGGAATATTACCAATAGACCAGCAGATAGCTAATTTGCTCCGTACAACAAATAAACCGGTGCTTCTAGTCGCTAACAAAGCAGACACACCTAAGCGAGAATCAACTATTTCTGAATTCTACAAACTAGGTATGGGAACCCCTTACCCTGTAAGCGCTTTACACAGAATAGGTATTGGGGAAATGGTTGATGAGATATTCAGATTACTTCCAGATAACCCTGAATATCCGGATTATCCAGAAGGTTCGATACCAGTAGCAATAATTGGAAGACCGAACGTAGGAAAATCTTCTTTGATCAACTCGGTTTTGGGCGAAAACCGTACTCTTGTAAGTGCAATACCTGGAACGACAAGAGATGCCATAGATACCGAATTCCAGTACGGAGATACTAGTTTTATACTGATAGATACAGCAGGAATCCGGAGAAAAGGGCACATTTCACCGGGAGTCGAAAAATTTAGTGTCAGTAGGGCACTCCAAGCTGTGGAACGAGCTAAAATAGCTGTATTAGTTGTTGATGCAACAGAGTACCTAACTGCCCAAGACCTTCATGTCGCAGGATACGCCCAGGACGCTTATAAAGGGTTAGTATTGGTAATAAATAAATGGGATTTAGCTCAGGAAGAAGAGCTTGATAGAGAAGAAATAGAATTACTTATCAGAAGACGTCTTCAATTTTTCCCAGATATGCCAATAATTTTCACCTCAGCCATGACCGGAAAAGGGGTGATGAGTATTTTCGATGCTATCAAGGCGATAGAAGAAGAACGCATGAAACGAATAACCACAAGCAAAGTTAATCGTATGCTAATGGAGGCTATCTCGGCTCACCCTCCACCTACATCAGGGAAAAAACGTCTGCAAATATACTATGGTACTCAAGCAGAAATTGATCCGCCGACATTTGTATTCTTTACTAATGACTCTTCTCTAGTGCACTTTTCCTATAAAAGGTATCTAGAAAATACAATAAGGAAGCATTTTGGATTTAAAGGCACTGCAATAAAAACCCTCTTTAGAAGTAGGTCGGAAGAATCCGTTTAGGGAGGTTACTTAATGGAAAATATTGTTTATTTCATAGGTACTATAACTCTTAGTTACTTAGTGGGGTCATTCCCGTCTGGATTAATAATCGGCAAACTCTATGGGCTTGATGTGAGAATGAAAGGTAGCGGAAGAACCGGAGCTACAAACATACTCCGAACTCTGGGCTGGAAAGCAGCATTAGTTGTAACCTCTCTAGATCTTTTGAAAAGTTCCCTGGTTATATTGGCTTATGGATACTTTTTAGACCCAATATGGCAATCCGTAGCATCGGCTGGGATATTATTGGGGCATAGCTGGTCTGCTTTCGCTGGATTAAAAGGAGGTAGAGGTGTGGTGCCAGCCGTTGGTATCGCAATAGTTGTTTCGCCTTTATCGGCGATCGTAGGAGTTAGTATCGGTATTATAATAATCGCAATAACCAAATATGTATCTTTAGGTTCCTTAATTGGCACTGTTGTCGCGTGTTCGATAGTACTCGCTGGAACAGTTCTAGTGAGTCAACCTACCGCCTACGGCATCCTCGCAATTTACGTGGGTTCTTGGATAGTATTCACACACAAGGACAACATTGGAAGGCTGATCAATGGTCAAGAGCGTAAATTCGGCAAAGCCGCAGAATAGATATGAAGTTTAGCTTTATAGTTGAAAGTTTTTATATCTAGGCTATATTAGATTTATTACGATGAATTCACAAATACGATTAGCTACGATTATCGGCGCCACTAGCTGGGGAACCACTCTAGGCATTTTACTAGCAAATCAAGGTCTCGAAACTAAATTAATAGTACGTTCAAAGAAAGAAGAAGATCTCCTAAATTCGTCCAAAGAGAATTCAGCTCGATTATCTGGCCATCCTTTCCCACGAAATTTGACGGCAAGTGCAGACATCAAAGATTCCCTAAAAGACTCTGATTTAATTATAATTGCGTGTCCATCTCACAGCTACAGAGAAAATATACAGAAAATAGATTATTCATCAATTAAGCAAACAGCTATTTTTGTAAGTGCGACAAAGGGCCTTGAGAAAGAAACCGGAAAACGCATGAGTCAATTGTTTTCCGAAGAATTTGACGGAAAATTTGACGGGAGCTTTAGTGTTTTATCGGGGCCAAATCTAGCTAGGGAAATCGCCGAAGGGAAACCGGCATCTACAGTTATCGCGTCAACAAATATAGAGGTAGCGGAACTAGTACAAACAATATTCACTTCCCGTAATTTCAGAGTTTATACCAATTCTGATCTTGTTGGTGTAGAACTTGGGGGGACATTAAAAAATATTGTCGCTATTGGAGCAGGCTTGATTGACGGAATCGGTTTGGGAAATAATGCTAAGTCTGCATTTATTTCAAGAGCGATATCCGAAATCAGCAGATTAGGAATAGCCGCAGGAGCAGAAATTATCACATTCGCAGGGTTAGCCTGCTTAGGAGACGTTTTAACAACCTGCTATAGCCAACTTTCTCGTAACAGATTTGTTGGGGAAGAATTAGGTAAAGGGAAACAAATCGATGATATTCTCAAGAATTTAGGCCAAGTTGCAGAAGGTGTTCACACTACGCAGGCCGCCTTAGTCTTGGCTAAACAACTAGGGATTGAAATGCCTATCACTGAACAAACTTCCCTAGTATTAGCTGGTAAAATAAATGCCAGAGAAGCTATCGAAAACTTAATGTCTCGAGTACCTAAGCCCGAAGACCCTTTTCGTATATCCGAACAATGAGCCGGATTATTAATGGAAAAATAAATCAACATATAACGGATAAATCGTGTTTTGTTAGTTCGTATGCCCAAGTAAATGCTATATTACCTAAAGACCCAAGCCGACATAGTGAGAAAGGTACGGCTTCACAAACATGAATTTCAACTTAGATAACGCGCTAAGTTATAATAAAGCTGATCTAATGGATATGAATTCACGATTGGAATCATACCCGAAATTATTGTCAGAAGGCTGGCAAGAGTCAAAAGCAATAGATTTACCACCTAGTTATTCGCGCATCTCAAAAATACTAATACATGGAATGGGAGGATCAGCAATTTCAGGTGATCTACTCCTAAATGTTCTAAATAGAGAAGCTCCAGAAATAGAGGTATTTGTACATAGAGACTATGATCTTCCAGGTTGGGTAGGTGACGACACTTTAGTGATCTCGTCTAGCCATTCGGGCGAAACAGAAGAGGTAATCTCAGGTGTCGAAATCGGCCAAAAAAATATGACTAAAATGCTCGCAATAACAAGTGGGGGAACCCTTCAAAAACACTTCCTACAGTATAGTCTGCCCGTATTTTTGCTCCCTAAAGCAGGCCCACCAAGAACGTTGTTCCCCTTCGTAGTTGGACTGTTGTGTGGGATCCTGGATAGGTTAGCTCTTGCGAATTTCTCGGAACAAATTGAAAGAGCGAATTTAGAAATCCATGAACTCCAACAGTCTCTAGATAGAAACACTGCCTCAGTATCCAATAAAGCAAAAAGCTTAGCCGCAACCATGGATGGGACCGTCCCAATTATATATATCCCAAGGGAATTTTCTTCGGTAGGACGAAGATGGAAGGCACAACTTAATGAAAACGCAAAAATTTTTTCATCTTATGAACTGCTGCCGGAAGCTCATCACAACTCAATAATGGCATTAGAGAAGGAGGCGGACGCTTATATTATCCTTATAACGCCTTCAGTAACTAACGAAAATATGGATAGGCGATACAAAGCGACCGAACTATTCTTAGAATCAAAAAAAGTTTCTCATGCTACCTTAGAAGCTCCGGGGTCCACTATCTTGTCCCAAGCACTAGGAGCTTGCTTGCTCGCTGATTACACAAGTTATTACTTAGCCTTGATTCGTGGAGTTCAACCATCTCCAAATGATTCAATAGATGAGATTAAGCGTATATTAAAGAAAAATTACAAAAAATAGTGTACATTGGTCTGGTTTATTCACCTTAAGTTTAGTTTGCAGTCTATATTTTATATCGGTAAATAACTCACAGGGTTAACCAATAATAGTCAAATTACAGGAGCAAAATTAGTGAAAATCGGAATTATATCGGATACCCACATGCCCGCATCAACCCCAGTGTTATGGCCAGAAATTAATATCGCCTTCGAAGGAGTAGACCTTATCCTCCATGCTGGCGATCTAGAAATGGTGGGTGTTTTAGATATGCTTGAAGAAATAGCGCCTGTACTGGCAGCAGAGGGAAACCATGACCAAGGCTTAAGTGAGTTTGATAGTAGGATTAAAAAGAAACAATTTCTTGATATTGAAGGATACAGGCTAGGTATGACACATATCATCGACAGCTGGGATCTGGGCGCAAAACGAGTAGTCCAATCATACTTGGGGGAACTTCCTGACATCGTCGTATGTGGCGACTCACATTTTGAGTTTGTAAGATGGGAAGACGATATGTTATTAATAAATGCGGGAAGCGCAACTTACCCTCATAACTTAGAATCAAGATTAGGTCATGTTGTTATATTAGAAGTAGAAGAGGGCAAGAAACCCTCGGCTGAAATAATAGATCTAAGTACGATCAAGGCCTGAATTTGAATATATGGAGCGCACGGCAACACTAATATCTTCGTATCAAGAATCCGTAATGCCATAATATGCGCTCAGATCTTTTGGGTGTAATGTTTTCGATGAACCGTCACCAAATATAAGAAACATCCTAATTCTCAATGTAAATTTATCAAGTTTATCCTTCCACATGATCATTGTTAACACCTAATTATCCAAACCCTTTGTCAATCATTAATTTGTTTACATCAACTTCATCCACCCAGACTCTTGATTGCAATCGGCCTAAGCTATCAACCCCGGCGACGCTATAGTAGATGATCTTATCAGACACAAGATCCATTAATACTGCTTCAGCCTGAGCGCGCTTATCAGGTGAATCAGGGAATTTAACCTGATGTAAAATTAACCTTTCTGCATCTTCCATATATAGAACTCCGGACTCAACCACATCTACTACTCTTCCCCAACGTTTTAGTACCGTTTCGTCTGTTTCCATTGCTCTCAACTCTAATCCATAATGACTCGATAGCTGTTGCAATAGTACATTAAACAACTAGACTGAATCACCTAATCAAGGCCAAAGTGTTACTATTCCAATTAAGGAAACGTTCTTAGGAGATAAAACATGACAAATAATTCGACTCCATTAAAAGCTGAGATCATTTCTGTTGGAACCGAGATCTTATTAGGATACATAACAGATACAAATGCAACCTATTTATCACAAAAGCTTCCAGAACTTGGCATTGGTAATTATAGAGTAACAACAATAGGCGATAATGTAGATAGACTAACAGCTGTGCTTGAGGCGGCTTGCGAACGGTCGGACTTAGTGGTAATTACTGGCGGTCTAGGCCCGACAGAAGACGACATAACAAGAGAAGCTTTAGCAAAGCTTGCGGGGGAAACACCCATACTAGACCCGAAACTCAACGCTCATCTAAATCAGATTTTTTCTCAGCGAGGCATTCCAATGCCCGACAGAAATCTCAAACAGGCTGAAATAATCGCCTCAGCTGATCCGATAAATAATTCTCGGGGGACAGCTCCTGGATGGTGGGTTAAAACTAAAGGAACCGTATTTATTGCTATGCCTGGTGTTCCAAGAGAAATGTACGAAATGTGGGAACAAGAAGTAATTCCCAAAATTCATAAAAAGCTTTTAAGTGAAGATTCCCTAATCAAATCTCGTACTATAAAAACTTTTGGCATGAGCGAAGCATTAGTAGATGAGAAACTTGGGGTACTACTACGCAGCAGTAACCCAACTATTGGAGTGTATGCAAAATCAGATGGCATCCATATCAGAATAACCGCATATGGAAAGTCCTCAACCGACGTAACAGCTTTGATAACTCCCGTCGAACAAAAAGTAGTAAATCTCCTGGGAATACATGTATGGGGATATGACGAAGACACTCTTGAGAAAATAATTTTAAATCGCTGTAGTGATCAAGGTAAAACCGTATCAATCATGGAGTCATGCACAGGCGGGCTATTAGCGAGCATGCTTACAGATATCGAAGGCTCATCAAAGTTTTTCTTAGGCAGTTTTGTTACCTATTCAAATCAAATGAAAGAGTCAATGGGAGTTCCCAATAATATTCTAGAGAAGTATGGGGCAATTAGTGCAGAATGTGCCACTGCAATGGCACTTAGTGCCCGAGAAAAAACAGGGGCATCGATAGGAATTGGCATTACTGGAATAGGTGGACAAAATTCTGTAGAAGGTAAGACACCTGGATTGGCTTATATAGCAATATCCGATAAGGAAAGAGGTAAAGTTAGAGAGGGAATCTTTCCAATTAACAGACAAGATTTCAAATTACGGGTAACAAGAACCGCGATGTTTGAGCTTCAAGGATGGATAAAAGACATTGTCGATGTATAGAATGGTTAGCTGGGAGATATTCAACATATGGAAACTATAGCGGTACTAACAAGCGGGGGAGATGCTCCCGGAATGAACGCTGCTATTAGAGCATCGGTCCGGGCAGCTTTGTCATCAGGCCTCCAAGTTTACGGAGCAAAAAATGGGTTTTCTGGTTTGGTAGAAGACGACTTTCAACGACTGCATGCTCGTTCAGTAACAAACATACTTCAAAGAGGCGGTACAATGCTTGGAACTTCTAGATCCACAGAATTCGAATCAAAAGCTGGAAGAAGAAAAGCCGCAAAAAATTTAAAATCTCATGCTATTGATGGTTTAATTTTAATCGGAGGTCAGGGGACCGCAGAAGCTGCATTAATATTTCACCAAGAATATAAGATACCTAGCCTGGTGATCCCAGCGAGTATTGATAATGATGTCGCAGGAACCGACTTCAGTGTTGGCTTTGACACAGCAGTCAACGGTGCGATGGAAGCTATAGACCGAATCCGTGATACTGCAGAATCAAGCGGCCGTATATTTTTTGTCGAAGTAATGGGGCGCTCTAGAGGCTACATTGCTTTATACGCAGGTTTATCAGGGGGGGCTGATGCTATTTTCATTCCGGAAGAAAAAGAAGACATCGAAGCTCTATGCAAACGGCTCGTTGCCGGATATAAAGCAGGGAAAAGTAGTTTTGTAGTGGTGGTAGCTGAAGGAGAAGAGGCTGGCGGTGCGTTTAGTGTAGCCGAAAGGGTTACAAAGCAGCTTGAAGGAAGAGTTGGCGTCGATTATAGAGTAACCGTTTTAGGCCATCTCCAGCGAGGAGGTACTCCTAGTTCAAATGATAGAGTACTTGGCACTACTCTTGGAGCAGCAGCTGTGGAAGGCTTTCAAAAAGGAGCCTCAAATCACCTTGTAGGAGAAATAAACAACAACATAGTATTCACACCGCTAGAAAAACTACCTTCCATGGAAAGAGAATTACCAAAGGACTTATTGCATTTATTACATACTGTAGGAACTACCTAGAGGGACGTTAGCCACTCCATAAATCCGTAAATTCTGTTGCAACGATATCGTTGTAGCCCACTGGTCCTCCCTCTAGCAATCCTGATCTTGTCACAAAAGAGACCAGCCCATCAATAAATTCCGTTTTTATATTAGCGTCATAGTATGGCAAGTCTCTTTCGATCAGCCTAGTAATTAATTTAGCTTCTTTTTCGGGAAAAAGTTTCTCCCCTACGACCTCGGCAAGATTCACATCCTCTATAAGGGCTTTTTGAGCCTTAACTATAGCTCGAATTGCACCTGCAGCAACATCGGGGTTTTTATCCAAAAATTGTTGGCTGGTTGTTAAAGAGGGTTGGGTAAAATAGAAAGCTTCTTTGGGGCCATCCCCCCTACGTACGTCTATGATCTTCTTTGCAATCCCACTTGTAACCGCAACTTCTGCCCCCATTCCATTCGCCCAGAAACCATCAATTTTCCCTTCTATAAGAGCTTGGGCTGCTGAAACACCAAACGAAGTCCCGGGAATAAGCCCCCCAGGAGGCAGTCCAATGGAAATATTCTCTTTTTCCACATCAATACCAGCTGAAATTAACAACTGCCTAAACCCCATATCAGGCCCAGGAGCAGCACCAAGCGTTAAACCACTAAGCCCTTTTAAGTTACCAGGCTCTATATCCAAATCTTTTCTCACTACCAAAAACCAATACATGCCCTGTGACAAGGCACAAAGGATTTTAGCCCCTTGCCATCGAGGAAAACCCCAAAGAGCTGCATGAGCTGGTCCGGCAACAAAATGACACTCTCCATCCCTTAAAGCTACAAAAGAGTCTGGAACGGGCGAGATCTGCTTGATCTCTGCATCAATTCCTTCTTCATTAAAAAAACCAAGCTCTACCGCTGCTAAAGCAGGAAAATAAGAATTCGAAATTAAATCAGGTTGAGCAACTACATATTTCATATGCTTTCTCCAGAAAATACTAAGAGTGAATAAACTTTCTAGGGTTGTTTATATTACTTATTAGAGGGAATATCAAGCGTATTGCGCATCCCTCAAAGAGTTAATCGACTATATAACTGCGGCAGCCTTTTTGGTAACAAATTTATGTCTGCAAGTACTTCGTAGGGTAAATCTCCACACATTTCTTTCATATAATCGTGACCCGCTCTGTCAACGGTTAATAGGAACGGAATAATCCCTTTAGCTTTTGTTTCTAAAAGGGCCATATGGGTATCTTGCACGGCATACTCTTTTTCAGCCCCTTCACGACTGTAACCACGGTCTTGAGGCCTCCCATCAGATATAAGAAAAAGTACTTTTGTCTTGGCTCCTATGTCATCGAGTTTTTCAGCAGCATGCCTAATAGCCGGACCCATCCTTGTCGCATGGAGAGGATTTATCCCATCAATCCTCCTTTGGACTTTATCAGAAAACGGCTCTTCTAAAGCTTTTACAGAATAAAATTCAACGTTATCTCTTCCATATCCAGAAAATCCATAGATGCCATACGTGTCACCTATTGTCTCTAATGCCCTGATGAGCAAAACAGTGGATTCTTTTTCAAGATCAATAATCCTTCTGTAACTTCGATTCGCCTTTTCACGCCTGGATTTTAACCAATATAGATACTGCTTGGGATCCTCTGGAACGTCGTCGTCGTCGTCATTAAGCGCTTTGAGTTCTTTTTCATCAATTGCTTCCGCTGTCGATGCACTCATATCCAAAAGGAATATTACTGCAACATCTCTTTGTGTCTTGTTGCGTCTCCAATATATTTTTTCATCAGGCGCCGTGCCAGCCCGCTTCTCAACAATATATTCTATGGCCGAATCGAGATCGAATTCCTCTCCATCAGGCAAGCGTTTCTCTTTTCTATAAGTCTCAGGGACCATCATTTCGAACTGGCGCCTCACTTCGTTAATTAAGCCTGCATATTTGTCTACAGTTTCCTGGTAAAAATCGATGGATCCTTCAGTAATTACCGACTCATGAATCCTGCACCAATTTGGCTTATAATCCAACGCAACAAAATCCCATTCGCTGTATAACGACGTTTTGGGCTCTTCCATCAACTCTTCTTCAGATTCGACTTCCTCTTTACCAACACCACCAGGGCCACTTTCATCTTTAAATTCAGCGTCAGGTCCTTCAATAGATTCACTCATCAAACTCGATATGAATAACCCGGAGGGGTCGTCTATATTCCCATCAACGACGCTTGATAAATCTATTTCGGCACTCTTTTCTAACAATTGCTTAATCATCTCTTCTGTTAACGGAGGAGACTTCGTCACTTCATCGGTTTGCTGTTGCCCTTTTCTCAAATTAGCCAAAGTTTGAACCAATTCTGGTTTGAAATCTCCTCTGTAATCTACATCTTCAGCAGGTTTGTACTCAACATCGTCCTCTGTACCAGAGCCTGGGACCATATCTTGCCCACCTGCCGAAGCGCTATCAGCTTCTTGTATTTCACTTGTTCCCTCTTCACTCAATTCCCCAATCTGAGTCTCGTCCCAATCCATATCTGCTGGAGGAGGGGTATTGGGTACTTTAATTAATAGTTTATATATGATTAAGGATGCTTCAGCAGTGTCTTCTGGCAAGGCAGTTTTATCCATCAGTTTATCAAGAGTCGCTGCCATATTATTAACAACGCTTCGAAGATTTCGTGGAACAGGGATAGTCGCTTCCTTCTCCAATAAAGTCATCCTAATGAGCAGTTCCACTAACCCCTCTCTTAAAGGCAAGTTCTGTGGTGAACGCCGACCATAAGTTGCTGCCCCTTGGACAAGTCTGTAGGGATCTCTTAGGCCTGCGTAAGCTTGACGGGTTAAATAATCGATTCTTGCGTCTTCCAATGCTTGATATATATCTGAAGCTAACCTTCTTTGCGGGAAGAGATCGAAAAATCTTTCAAATTCGGATAGTACAGCTGTTGGAGATCCTCCATCAGCTTCGAGTTTCGCAGACTCGGTGGCAAGCCTCCGTAATGCGAAAATATTTCCTTCTCGTTTAAAATCAAAGTTGAAACTCATGAACTCTAAATGCCCAGTTTGATGACTACACAAAACTTTAAACCAAGAAAAGTTTTCGTTTTTAGTGGGGAAAGACGATATCTCATCAGGTAAAAATATGTTTGATCCGTCAGTCGACGCTTTTTCTTCACGCGCCCAACCAAGGGTACGTTCTTGCAATTCAGTAACCGAGCGAAGTTGCATGTCACCGCCGGTCAAACCACGTGCATACATCTGCAATATAGGTGCAATATCTTCCAATTTAATTGTTGCTGAAATTTGATCTATCAGCGACTCTCCCCTTGCTGATTCTAATTTAAAGAATCCTAGCCCCGCCGCATCATTCTGTTGAAGCATTGCTAACCCTGCTTCATACCATTTATGCATATCATTGGAACCTACTCTTCTAATCAACTCGGGGCAAGAGTGTATGAACTCGACAGCTGCTTCAGGTGAAATAGAGTAAAGGTTTTCAAACATGTCCAATATTTTGCTATGAACGTCGTAGGTTACCTCACTTAGAGATTTAGATCCTTCATTTAAAAAGACAAGATAACGTTTGCCTCTTTCATCTGCCATTTTTGCTGCAAGGTCCATATATCTGGCTCTCTCATGCCTAGCTACCCTAGGAAGAGCCAACGCCGCTGATCGTTGGGTATCTTTGGTATATTTCCAATTGTTATGAACAGTCGACCTCAAAAGTGTAAGGTAGCCTTCTGTTGATTCTTCTTCAAGTAAAGTAAAGGATTCTCCGGCAAGTAAAAGGCATTCTTCGGCCATTTCACTAGAGTGCTCTGCAACATTATCTAGAATTGCGACATATTCCATTAAATGTTCCATACTAAATTCAAGTAGTAATGAAGGAGAAGTTTCAAAAAATTTCGTTGCGAGCGCACCGGATTTCCATGTGCCGTGGTAAAGAGATTCTCCGGCATTTATCCATTGATTCAAATCATCCATATCATGATCAGTAAGAAAAATATGTGATGATCTAAAGTAGGCAGCGGCGATAGGAGCTGACGTAGAACAAAGACGCTTCCCGCCATCAGCCCATAAAGCAAGGTCTTCCTGGTTATCAATATTGTCTAGAACTTCAAGGGTTGCACGAAAATATTCTGTTGTCGCTTCCCATGCCCTAAAGGATGCCTTCGAAATTTCCAAGGAGTTTCTCAGCCACAGTAAATAGTTGTCTGAATTTATAAACCGTTTTTGTACTTGGCTATCTACTTGGCTAAAAATCTGTGAAACAGAAACTGGAAGAGACTGAATTTCT
>Ga0310344_10001122_pt1 | contig 20776 bp, 16 predicted proteins | sample HC15DNA20200_MG_FD_203801 | JGI IMG/M metagenome (GOLD analysis project Ga0310344, IMG submission 203801) | Marine microbial communities from station ALOHA, North Pacific Subtropical Gyre - HC15-DNA-20-200_MG | ecosystem: Environmental > Aquatic > Marine > Oceanic | place: Pacific Ocean: North... | reverse complement strand
ACTTGAGGGCTCAGAACAAGACGACGCATCAGTATGGTGGCTGGCTGGTGGAGTTCTAGCAGTTGGTCTGGCCTATTTTACGCGATCTGCTGGGATTCCGCTTGTGCTAGCACTTTTTACTTGGCTAGCCTTGCGTCGGAGATGGTTGCCTCTTGCTTTCTCCTCCGTGGCGATAGGGATGCCTGCGCTTATCTGGTGGATGCGCGGATTTGGGCAGGGTTCAGGTCAGTATACAAGCGAATTTTGGATGGTAGATCCATATCAACCTGCACTTGGAGAGGTAAGTCTCTCGGGACTTTTTAGTAGAGCAGTCAATAATCTTTGGGCCTATATTAGTGTTCATGGACCTGGGGGAGTTATCGGAGGTCGCGGAACGCTCCTTACTGCATTTGGAATAGGTCTAGTTATCCTGGCTGCTCTAGGGTGGGCTCAAAGTGTAAGTATTCGCATTAGACCGGCAGAGTTGTTCTTGCCTTTATATGCAGGCCTGATCTTACTTTGGCCAGAAGTATGGGCAGGGGATCGCTTTGTTTTGCCCTTGTTCCCTCTTCTGTTTCTCTTCGCGGGAGTTGCATTAGCTAAAACTCTCATTAGAGCAACGATTACAGCACGCATTGCAGTGTTTGCGGTTGTAACCTCACTGGTACTGCTTCCGGCAGGTAAAAGTTGGCTAGCTTCCATCAAACAAGCATCAGCATGCCAACAGATTTTGAATAGTCGCGGACCTTGGGGATGTTATGCCCCTGGGGTTTCAGAGTTTGCGGAGGCTGCAGCGTGGATGCAGAATGCTCTTCCAAGTGGCTCTTCAGTAATGACCAGAAAACCCCGGTTATTCTATGTCATGTCTGGATTGAGCAGTAGAACATTCCCATTTGATGATGACCCAGGCGTACAGCTTGCTGAAGCCGACTTAGTGGGTGCTCGATACGTGTTGCTTGATAATTGGGATGGTCTCTCAAGTCGTTATATCGGGCGGGCTCTCCAGCGGGATGCCCAGGCGTTCTGTTCTGTTAAAGGCTTTGGGCTTGGACCGGGAGGCGCCCACCTTCTGGGCATTAAGGAGAAGGCTCTGAGAAGTGAGGGCCGTCGATCGAGCACACAAGAAATCAGGCTGGACATATGCCCGGGCAGCTATGTTCGTTCTACCCCAGAGGAGCGCTATCTTTCTTTGTCCTCTTCAAGGATCCCGTTGCTCGAGGCACTAGAGCCATAGAGCAGGGCGAGTAATACCCCGAAAACGATGTGTTCCATATAGCTGTGATCATGCGAATCAAGTCCTTCCAGGAGATTCTCCAAAGCAGAAAACGGGTATGGAGACTTGTGGGTAGAGAGCAGTTGAGGCAGCCCTCCTACTGGATTGGCTGCATATTCTATGGTTCCATACAACGCGCCTTTTAGCGCTGTGGGACCCGGTACCTTCGGTTCTAGGATCGTACTATACAGCAGCCCTCGCCTGATGCCTGCAAGCACACGATCCCTAGTCTCTCGATCAAGAGTCAGATCTGAAGATTCACGAGCTTTGGGGCTCAGAACACTTACTATGAGCCCGGAAAGTGCTCCGGCTGCTCCTGCTTTTGCTAAGTTGCCCAAGCTAGTCATGTGGGTTGGCTTCCGATGCTTCAGTATCATAGAAATAGGACCAAAGATATCGGTGGCAGGTATGTCTTTGAGTAATGATGACCAGGTAGTGCGGAGATTCTCTGATACGCTCTCTCGTCTGTCGCCGCTAGTATCTTTTGATACGCGGGTCTTCTCAGCAGCTTCGGTAGAGATGCTCCGCAACTGCTCAAGAGTGTAACCAATATGAAACCAGAAGCTTTGCTTCGGGGGCATGTCCGATGTTGATGAGGTGTGCCAGCGTTAGAAGGGTGGGGAGTAGTAGGCATCTAATCAAGGTCATTTCGGTAACTGCTTGTTTGATGCTACTGCTAAGACCTGTGCAAGCTCAGGTTCCACCTGATGAGTCTTGGCGGACTATTAATACACAATACTTCCGCGTGACGTTTCCTGAACATCTTGAAGGACTCGGGCGTCGAGCAGCTCATCGGGCAGAGCAGGCCTATGCGGAATTGTCGGCATCCTTCATTGAACCACCTGCGGGTTTGATTGATCTAATGGTGACCGATCACTCAGATATTTCTAATGGCTTTGCTCAGGTGACTCCTTCGAATCGGATTGTCGTTTACGCCCGCCCGCCGGTGGATGACCCAGCGTTAGGTCATCTGGATGAATGGTTGGAATTAGTGATCACACATGAACTTGCTCACATCTTCCAGCTGGATTACACAAAGAATCCCGTTGGCAAGCTCTTAAGAACTATGTTTGGACGTGTTGCAGCGCCTTGGCCCTTCTTTCCCGGGACAGGGGTCCCTAAATGGATTACAGAGGGACTTGCTACTTGGTATGAGTCGAATCTTACCGAGGCGGGAAGAGTTCGGGGTACGTTCTATGAAATGATACTCCGGACAGCAGCCCTTGAAGGTCGGCTGGAAGGTATTGGTCAGACTCAGGGACAGTCCCCAACGTGGCCTGCTGGAGTCAGGCCCTACGCCTACGGATCTCTTTTCTTTGACCATCTTACCGATAAGTACGGCCCTGCCCTCATGGAGGCGTTCACTAGGGCAATCGCAGGTCAATGGATCCCTTATAGGATCAATGCTGCAAGCCGAAGTGCATTCGGTTCTTCGTTATCGGAAGAATGGTCATTGTGGACAGAAGATATTCGGTCCATGGTAGCTGCACTTGACCCAAAACTTGAAGAATATGGAGCGATTACGGTCCCTGAACGTTTAACGGATAGGGGGCGTTGGGCACTAAGGCCAAAATTATCCCCAGATAGCCGTTGGTTGCTCTATGCTCGCTCGGACGGGCGCTCTGATTCCCAGCTTGTTACTACTCTAATTGATGGCACCGGGGCTAGAGAGTTGGCTCGAACCAATGGCCTCTCAACATACGACTGGACACCAAAGGGGTCAGTTGTGTTTTCCCAGCTAGAGTATGTTGACCGGTATCACTTATTTGATGATCTCTACGAAGCAGAGGTCGACGGTAGCATCCGGCGTATAACAGAAGGGGCCCGCCTTACAGATCCTTCAGTGAGCCCAGATGGCTCCTGGGCTGTTGCGGTTTCCGGGGGTGGAGGTACGAATGGCTTGGTCTCAATTGATCTGGCCAGTGGTTTAGTCACAGATCTCGTAGATTCTGATACTGACTCTCACTGGGCATTTCCGAGTATTTCACCGAATGGTCGCTGGATTGCCGTTACCCGTTGGAAGCCTGGAGCACTTCATGATGTAGTAGTCGTAGATCGTAATGGGCTAGTGGTTGCAGAGATCACGAATGATCGGGCAATTGATTTGGCTCCAGAGTGGAGTCCTGACGGGAGCTATTTGCTGTGGGCATCAGATCGCACGGGTATCCTGAATATTCTTGGGGTGTTTTTTGACCAAGAGCTAGGGCAGGCCGGTCCTACTCTACTCCTAACCAATGTCCGAACTGGAGCGCTGTATCCTAGCGTGGACCCGAGTGGGCGCTGGCTTTATTTCAGCGGTTATCATGCTGAAGGTTGGGACATTGAGCGAGTGCCGTTCGATCCGAAGGAAGCTATCCTGGCTCCACCACTAGCCACTAGGTTTAATCAATTGCAGGCCCCAGAGCCACCTCGTTTATACCAGGGAGAGGTGCAGAAGTATTCTGCTGGTTCCACATTGGCTCCTCGCTATTGGCAGCCGCTTTATAGCGAAGCAGTGCGGGCCCCCGCCATTAGTACTGAGGACCTCTATCTACGCAGCCGGCAACTACTTGGTCCAGCTATAGGTGCTGAAACCTCAGGAGTTGATCTCGTAGGAAGACATGAATGGGGAGCTTTCGCCCGTATTTATACTACCGGTAGTAAGGTAGATGCTGGGTTCCGATACACTTACTCAGGACTGGGTAACCCTCGCCTGAGTTTAACAGCAAACAATCGTTGGGGTAGAAGCAAGACCTCAACTCTTGTAACTGAAAGAGCCCGTGATGCCTTGCTTGATACATTGTTTGTCCTGAAGCGTGACAGGAGCCTTACTGCCAGTGCTCAATTCCAACATCGAAGATGGAGAAATTCTCTATTTGTTACTCTCGCTGCAGGGATGCTCTGGGAAGAGCTTGAATTACTGAATAACGCACTCAAACCCGAAAGTAATTATCGACTAAATCGCGCACAAAACCAGCTGAGTGACCTGAGTATTGCTCTTAGTTACTCTAATTCTCGTTCTCATGCATACCAGGTCGGTGGTTCGGAGGGGTTCGCTTTCTTCTTGAGAGCTAGATCTCGCCAGAGCCTGAGTCTCCCGGATTCGTTAGTAGGTCTGAGTGGAATAGATAGCTCGGTTGACGAGCTTATCGGTCGGACTCGTATTTACGTTCCCCTTGGTTTGGGCGGGTATGCTCCACATGTCTTTGGGCTTCAGGCGAGTTTTGGGATTGCCAGCGGACCTAGTGCCACAGCAGGTCACTTCGATGTGGGTGGTGCTTCGGGAAGTCCAGAACAGCTCACTGGCAGCTCTCTGTTTGGTGGAAGACCTATTTTTTTCCCTGTACGTGGTTATCCGGAATCTAATCGGTATGGACGCTACGCTTGGGCAGCTTCAGCAGAGTATAGGATACCCCTGGCCCTTATGAATTGGGGCCTAGGTACATTACCAGTCCATTTTGATCGGATTATTGGGTCTGTATTTGCTGATGCTGGCAATGCTTGGGGGCCGCTCGTCTCCACCCGAGGGTTCCAAAATCCAAGAAGAAGTGCGCTTTACTCTTTGGGTGCAGAGATCACGGCGGAGGTCCTATCGTTCTATAGCGTTAACATGCTGATTCGTAGCGGAGTAGCGCTACAATTAGCTGGCAACAAGAAGGCTCGGTTCTATTGGAGGCTCGGTATGCCCTTCTAGGGGTAGTGACCACAAGAATATCGGAACAAAACCCGAACATCATACCTATATCACGCTAGAATCCTAGTAAAACTTATCATTTTGGGGGTAGTCAAAGAAAAGTATTGACCACAAGATATCGCGCTCGTATTATGGGCTAGCTCAGTATATAGTGGTCCTCTGGGCAGTTTTCCACAGCAGATGTCGCGGCGGGAGTGGTCTCCCGCCGTTTTTCAACTCCTGTTTCAAGACTTTTCCACAATCCTCCTTTAAATTAGAGATCAGTTCACGATATGCCATCTGTCCATCAGCCTCGGCCACCAAGAAAATCGGTCATCTTTGATGACGTGCTTCCAACCGATCTTCCTGAACCACAACTGACGGAGAATGCGCGAATTGTTCTGGCGAGGCGCTACTTAAAAAAAGACGCGGAAGGGAATCCAACCGAAGAGCCAGAGATGATGTTTTGGCGGGTTGCACGAACCATAGCTCAAGTAGATGAAGAGTATGGATCATCTGTTGGCGAAGTCGATGAATTAGCCAAACAGTTTTACGGTCTAATGGTCAGGGGGGAGTTCGAGCCTAACTCGCCAACATTGATGAATGCTGGTCGGCCTCTCGGCCAGCTTTCAGCTTGCTTTGTCTTACCGGTAGAAGATGCTCTCTCCAATGGTAGAGCGGGAATCTACGATACACTTACTGCGATGGCTTTGGTGCACCAATCTGGTGGTGGCACGGGCTTCTCTTTTTCACGCCTCCGTCCGGAGGGTGAAACAGTGAGATCAACGATGGGCGTGGCTTCTGGTCCAGTTTCTTTCATGAAGCTCTACGACGCGAGCACTGATGTAGTGAAACAAGGGGGTACGCGTAGGGGTGCTAATATGGGTATCCTGAGAGTCGACCACCCAGACATCAGAAGTTTTATTACCTGTAAGAATGACACGTCTCAGGTGACGAACTTCAACATCTCTGTTGCGATAACCGATGCTTTTATGGAGGCAGTTTCAGAGGACAGCCAATACGACCTCATAAATCCAAAAACCGGAGAGGTTTCAGGGCACGAAAATGCTCGGGAAATCTTCGATATGATTATTCATGGAGCTTGGTTAACGGGTGAGCCGGGCACGTTCTTTATTGACCGAGCTAACCAGCATAATCCCGTACCGGGCTTGGGGAGTTATGAGGCCACAAACCCTTGCGGGGAGCAGCCGCTTCTGGCCTACGATGTCTGTAATCTTGGCAGCATCAACTTGGGTAAGTTTGTAAATAAAGAAGCGCGAGCAGGGATCGACCCAGAGGAGGGCATTGACTGGGAGGGATTGGCAAAGGTCGTTCATCTCTCCACAAATTTCTTGGATAACGTTATTGATGCGAATGTCTATCCGCTTCAGCAGATTCATGAATTGGCTCAAAATATTCGCCGGATTGGGCTTGGTGTAATGGGCTGGGCTGACATGATGATTCGGCTCGGTATTGGATACGATTCGGAGGAGGGAGTTGCCCTCGGACAAAAGGTGATGGGGTTTGTTAATGAAGAGGCTCGTCGGGCCTCTGAGAAGTTAGCTAAGAAAAGAGGTGTATTCCCTGCATGGGCAGAGTCAGTGTGGGGTCCTGATAAGAGCGCAGCAGTAGGCTTCGATGGCAGTCGTATTCGAGAAGAGAGGGCCCTGAGAAACTGTAATCTCACAACTGTAGCCCCAACTGGGACGATTTCAATTTTTGCGGGTTGTTCCGGTGGGATTGAACCCCTATTTGCTGTGGCCTTTATGAGGAATCAGGCCGGTGTCTTGATGCCAGATGTGAACCCAGACTTCATTCAGGTCGCAAAGGATGGAGGTTGGTATTCCGAAGCTCTGATGGAGCAAATAGCGGAAGAGGGTCATATTCATTTTGAAGAGGTTCCGGAAGAAGTCCAGCAAGTATTTCGGACGGCTCATGATATCACGCCGGAATGGCATGTCCGCATGCAGGCTGCTTTCCAAAATCACACCGATTCCGCAATCTCTAAAACAACCAACTTTCCCAGTAAAGCAACCGCGGAAGACGTACGTGAGATTTATGAGCTTGCCTATAGTCTTGGATGTAAGGGAGTAACGGTTTATCGCGATGGCTCGAGAGAAGGCCAGGTGCTTTCGACAGGTAAGACAGATCAGGCTGAGCAAGCTGGAGATCAGGATCTATTTGAGCTCGAACATTCCCTAGCTGATGCTCGTGAGGAGGCGCATAACCTCCGGATCGAAGTTGAGCGTCTCAAACATGAACTGATTGGAGAGGATGAGACAGTTGGCGCCGCAAGGCAAAAGCGTCAGCGCCCGGGCGCTCTCCAGGGGTACACGATGAAGATGAATTCTCCACTTGGCGATCTTTATGTAACTATTAACGAGGACGATCACGGTAAGCCATTTGAGGTTTTCTGCACTCTCGGTAAGGCTGGCGGGGCTGCAAACGCTGATGCAGAAGCGATTGGCCGCTTGATGTCATTGGCGCTTCGATCGGGTATATCTATTGGTCAGGTAAAGGATCAACTGCGAGGCATTTCCTGTGACCGCGCAGTAGGTCTTGGCGCGAATAAGGTGCTTTCAGCACCCGATGGCATTGGGCAGGCTATAGAGCGGTATCTTGAGAAGAAGGAAGGAGTACAGGAAGCCCTGCCTCTTGGGGTTGGTACAGATGGAGGGCACCAGGCTCAGGCAGCTGTCAGTGCGGTTGGTGGAGATCCGTTACACCTTGATACATGTCCGGAATGCAACTCTGCGCACTTCGTCTTTGAGGAAGGGTGCAAGAAGTGCCATGTTTGCGGGTATTCTGATTGCGGGTGATATCTAGGGGGTTGTTGAACTAAGAGCCGAATCTTAAGGCTCCACGGTGATCTGTATTATGCACTTCCGCTTCAGTTTCTTGATCGTTGCGTTAGTCGCTTTCGGATGCGCAGGGGATGTTTCAAAAGGCCCCACACCAGGACGACCATCTTTCGAGGGGCTAAGGGCCCACAGTCTGGTTGAAGTACAAGTAGCTTTTGGACCGCGTATACCCGGAACGATTGGTCACGATCTTCAGCTGCAATGGATGCTTGCTAGGCTCGATTCATTCGCGCCGGAAGTTACTGCTGACACATTTGCTTATGTGACCACATACGCCGACTCGCTTACCCTCGTAAACGTGCTTGCACGTTACCGCCCAGAGGCTGATCGGCGCATTCTTTTACTTGCTCATTGGGATACTCGGCCTCACTCAGATCGCGCTAAGAATCCATCTGAGCAAGATTTGCCTGTTCCAGGTGCGAATGATGGAGGGTCGGGCACGGCTGTGCTCCTAGAACTCGCCCGGATCATGCATGATGCCACTCCACCACTTGGAGTGGACCTCTTATTCGTGGATGGAGAAGATTATGGTCCCACGGCAGCGGACATGTTTATAGGAGCTCGGAGATATGCGGATCGATTGTCTTCATTAAATCCTTATCAAAAACCAATTTACGGTGTTCTTCTGGATATGGTTGGGGACGCAGATCCGAGATTTCCCATCGAGGGTTACTCTGCTCAGTATGCACTTCCTGTAGCTAGAAAGGTTTGGAGGACTGCTGCCAGGCTAGGCTACTCCAATCTCTTTCCAGAGACGGTAGGGATCAGATTGAGCGATGATCATGTACCTCTTATTGAGGCCGGACTTCCGACGATTGATATCATAGATTTCACCTACGGTGGCCCTAATAATACTTATTGGCATACACCAGAAGATACTCCCTCAAACGTTAGTGCTGAAACCTTAGAGGTTGTTGGTGAAGTCATGACCGAACTGATCTATTCTGGAGGGTAGGCCCTAGAACTGTGGACCCTTAGAATTTGCGATCCAAAGATATATTCTCGACCTAGGAAGGATGGCAGTTATGTCAGATGGCAGGCTTACTCGTGTTGCAGTCGTGCAGGCCTCGGCTACCCCCTTCGATCGCGATGCCGCTATTGATCGTGTGTGCTCGATGACTGCTGATGCGGCAAAAGATGGGGTTGAGCTCGTGTTATTTCCTGAAGCTTATGTGGGTGGCTATCCTTGGGGCTTAGCCTTTGGAACTGCGGTTGGGGGTCGCTCAGAGGCAGGCAGGCGAACCTGGGAGCGGTATTGGGCTAGCTCAGTAGAAGTTCAGGGACCAGAAGTGGAACGCATGAGAGAGGTGGCTGCCGCCGCTGGAGTGTATTTGTGTGTGGGTATTGTCGAGAAAGACAGCACGTATAGTGGGGGCACACTTTTTTGCACTCTACTGTACATCGGTCCAGATGGTTCGTTGCTCGGAAAACATCGCAAAATTAAGCCAACAGCAGCTGAGCGCTTAATCTGGGGAGAAGGGGATGGAAGCACTCTGACTGCGATCGAGACCCCCTTAGGAACAATTGGTGGTCTGATCTGCTGGGAGAATTACATGCCACTGGCGCGTATGGCCATGTATGCCAAGGGTGTTGAGATATATCTAGCTCCTACAGCTGACTCCCGTGAACGTTGGCTTTCTACACTTAGGCATATCGCACTTGAGGGTCGATGCTTCGTGCTAGGTTGCAATCAGTATGTAGAGAAGAGCATGTATCCTGCTGATCTGGAGATTAGGTCAGAACTTGAAGATTGGCCTGAGGTATTAAGTCGAGGCGGCTCCGCCGTTTTTACTCCTCTTGGAGAATGTTTGGCTGGCCCGCTATGGGATGGGGAAGGCATACTTACAGTAGACTTAGACATGTCTGCTGTCTCACGCAGCAAATTCGACTTCGATGTAACTGGGCATTACGCCCGACCTGATATCTTTCGTCTTGAGATAGATGAATCCCAGAAGCCACCGGTGGGTTAGGCAGCACTTTGGAGTTCGTGTGCTTTAATGAAAGGCCATAGGCCCTCCTTAAAATGATCTGGCATTGTGGTAGATTGCATAATAAGTCACTTATACTGTATAATAAGGCACCCTAAGGAGAAGTGATGACACAGGTAACAATGTCTAGAGTGGAAGGGCTCTTAGCGGAAGTCGACGACTACAGTGCTCAAAATTACCATCCGCTTCCAGTCGTACTAGAAGGGGGGGAAGGTTCTTGGGTATGGGACGTGGATGGAAATCGGTATTTAGATATGTTGAGCGCCTATTCAGCCCTAAATCAAGGACATCGTCATCCAGTAATTATAGAAGCGGCTATGCGGCAGATGGAAAAACTGACATTGACTTCACGGGCGTTCCACAATGATCAGATGGGACCATTCTTGAAGATGCTCTGTGAGGTCACAGGATTCGAAAAGGCGTTGCCAATGAATACGGGCGCTGAGGCAGTAGAAACTGCGATTAAGATGGTACGCAAGTGGGGTTATAAGGTGAGGGGAGTGCCTGAAGGCAGAGCCGAAATCATTGTTTGTGAGAATAATTTCCACGGACGCACTACGACGGTTGTGGGCTTTTCCTCTGAAGATCAATACAAAGAAGGTTTTGGCCCCTTTACCCCCGGGTTTGTTGAGATTCCGTATGGAGATTCCGCCGCACTTGAAGAGGCAATAAATGAAAATACAGTCGGTTTCTTAGTTGAACCACTTCAGGGTGAGGGAGGTGTAATTGTTCCACCAGAAGGTTTCTTAGGGACTGCAAGGGAGCTTTGTACAGCTAACGGAATCGCGTTTATGGCTGACGAAATTCAGACAGGGTTAGGTCGCACTGGAAGAATGTTCTGCTGTGATTGGGAGTCGGTTCGTGCTGATGTTCAGATAGTTGGAAAGGCTCTAGGGGGGGGTGTCTATCCAGTTTCAGCAACAATTGCAGATGCTGAATTTATGGATGTATTCAATCCGGGCGATCATGGCTCAACATTCGGTGGCAACCCGTTAGGTGCAGCGGTCGGGCTAGCCTCACTGCGTGTCATTATCGATGAGGCACTACCACAGCGGTCAGATCAACTCGGGTCTTGGTTTATGGATGAACTCCGCAGCCTTCAGTCGCCACACGTGGAAGAGGTTAGGGGTAAGGGGCTGATGATTGGAGTTGTCATAAAGGAGTCAAGTGGATTAGCCAGGCCGTTTTGTGAAGCCCTACATGCTCGTGGGATTCTGGCCAAAGAAACCCATCACCAGGTGATCCGTTTTGCTCCCCCACTTACAATTGAGAAGGAAGATCTGCGCCTAGCACTGCAACAGGTAAAAGAAGTTTTAGTGGGGCAGTGAGTCCACTGACTAGGCCTCGGTTTAGCTAACTCTGTTTAGTAGGGGAGCAGGACCCTTGCAACAGAACAGTCACTATCAATTTCCCGGGGGGAGCCAATCAATCGTTCCCTGCTTTGAGGTGTCTATTTCTTTACCATCTCCACCCTGCAATAGAACATGCTCGATCTGTTCGTAAAGAAATTCACGAGCCTTGGGATCACGTGGGTCTAATCCGTAATGGTTGATTAGTAGAGTCTGATGCTCAAGCCAATCCTCCCAGCATGACGGACAAATCTCTGTCAGCACTCTATCACCAAGTTCATTCTTAAATGGAGCCTTACTAAGTGGGGAGGTCTCCTCTCCACAGCGATGGCACTGCATCCTGTCAGTCGTCATGTTGCAGTTCTCATTAGATGACTTTACATAGCATGGTACGTATTCTGTTCTTGCAAATTCAGGTTCCGGTGTCCTATTGGCAATGTCTCAGCCAATTTTACTCAAGGGATGTTCTAGGGAAAGTAGGCTGTGGACGCTTCATTAAGGGCTGATTAACTTTTATGACTTCCGCTTTCTTTGGTTGAGAGAAGACAGATGGCCCTCGCGAAAAAGCAGCTCGCGCATCTTGAGAGGCGTCTGCTTGATGAGAGGCAGAGAACGCTCAAAGCCCTAGGGCTATTTGATAAGAGAGCAAAATCGGGTCGTGAATCGGTGGATTCTGATCTCTCTGCCTACACGGACCATATGGCGGACCAGGGCACCGAAGCTATGGAGCGAGAGAAGGCTGCGATATTTGCGAGCAAAGAGGGCAGATACTTATACCGAATCGAAGAAGCCTTGAGGCGTCTTTACAACGATCCCAAGAAATTTGGCATTTGCCACACATGCGGTATTGATGTTGGCATAGAGCGACTAGATGCGCTACCACATGCGCGCTATTGTATCGATTGTAAGCGCAAGGAAGAGTCTGGTGGTTAGCTTTTACACAAAAGGGCCGCTCTAGCTTTGGTGAATTGCTTGTAAAAGTGAGTCTCCAACCGTTCTAAGTTTCCACTCGCGCATACCCTCTACCTTTCCCAGGCTTTGAAGATCTCTTGGGGATGCCCGAGCTACTTTGGAAAGAATTGAATTGGAGAGTAAGACCCCCCTCGAGATCCCCAGTTTCTTGGCTTGAGTATTCCGCACTATCTTTAACGCGTCTAGTAGAGCTTCTGTTTCTGGGCTCGATCTCATACTGCTGTCGCGACGTCGACTTGGATATCCTTGAAGTTCAGATTCCGGTAGAGTGGCTACGGATTGAAAATGGCGAACTAGGTCAGATCCGCTATGTCGTGCTAACCCCCTAGGGAATCCCTTGATAGCAGATAGTTCCTGAGAGTGACTGGGATTCATTATAACTGCTTCTAGCAGTGGGCCATCACCGACGATTCGAAATACGGCCTTATCATTAACCCTTGCTAGCTGGTCTCTCCACTTAAGAGCTTTCCTTAAGGCTGTTATTTGTCGTGCTGTTAGCTTGCTTGCTCCTTTTACTCGGATGACTGGGTCAATCTCTTCTGATTTTTTGCTCCGCAAGGATGATTGTTCAAGGGCACGACATTCTTCAATTGACCAAGACTCTCTCCCCTTAGCACGCAGTGCTACCTGCATCTCATCGGCAAGTGTTTTCAGGTACTGAGTATCAGCTGCTGCATATTCCAACATCTCTTCTGTCAGCGGTCGCATTGCCCAATCTGCACGTTGGTGCTTCTTAGAAAGTTCTATACCATAGTGGTCTTTTAGCAGACCCGCTAAACCAAGTGACTCTCGGCCAAGAAGTGCGGCCGCGATTTGAGTATCAAAAAGGCCTTTGAGGTGGATGCCAAGGTCTCTGCTGAGAAGCAGTAGGTCAAAGTCTGCTCCATGCATTATGATCTCAACTTCAGGATCTTCCAACGAGGGCCTAAGTAATGAAGATATATCAAAACCCAAGGCATCTAGAACATAGGTGGCGTTACCTATTGTCACCTGCACTAGGCAAAGACGATCAGAGTATCGATGGAAGCCGGCAGCTTCACAGTCTATGGCGATGTGTGAGGCCCGACTGAGATTTCCCTTCAGAATGTCAGCCTGGTTCTCGTCTTGAATATAAAGATAGGGTTGACTGGTTATGTGATGCTCCTTCAAAAACCGTTGAGATGCGCGGAAAGAAAAAACAGATACTAGTGAAGCGCTACCCCTGAGCGAGGTGCGGAGTGTGCCCCATCAAGTGTTGCTCCCCGGTTCTACTCAGACGAAGATTTCTTCACTCACTTTGAAAATTGAAACTACATACCCCCTTACTTTCCTAATAGATGCTAAGAACGAAAGTTATCTGCACACTCGGCCCTTCGAGTTCCTCACGAGAGATCATTCTATCAATGGTCCAGAGGGGGATGAATTTGGCCCGGTTGAATATGTCGCATGGGACACGAGAGGATCACCGCACAGCGATAGCTTTAGTTAGGGACGCTGCTGCCCAGTCAGGACAGGCTGTAGGTATCATGGTGGACCTAGCAGGTCCCAAGATTCGCGTGGGTGATCTTGATAAACCGCTAGAGCTAAATAAGGGCGATACTCTTCTACTGTCTCCAGAGGACCAGGCAGAGCCTGGAGAGATTCCAACTTCATACCGTACACTTTCAGAAGAAATTAAAGTGGGGGACATCCTGCTCTTAGACGATGGGCTACTAGAGCTAAGATGTGTTGGAACTGAGTCAGAGCGGGTAGAAGCAGAAGTTCTACGTGGAGGTTTACTTAGGACGCGTAAGGGCATCAATCTTCCCGGTATCAGGCTTGCAGTACCGTCTTTAACTGATAAAGATCTCTCGGATTTGGAATTTGCTCTTGAGGAATCCGTAGAATATATCGCACTCTCATTTGTTCGTGGTGCAGAGGACGTGGTCAGCCTCAAGAAAAGAATAGGGGATGACGCCCTTGTGATAGCAAAGATTGAGAAGGTGGAGGCGCTGCGTGCTATTGAAGAGATTCTTGCTGAGACTGACGCTGTGATGGTGGCTAGGGGTGACCTGGGAGTCGAACTCCCGTTTGAGCGGGTTCCCCTTGCCCAGAAGCGGATTATCGAAATGGCTAATTTTTATGCTCGCCCAGTCATTACAGCTACTCAGATGCTAGAGTCCATGCTAGAGCACCCACGGCCAACACGGGCTGAAGCGTCTGACGTAGCGAATGCCATTCTTGACGGTACTGATGCGCTTATGCTCTCTGGTGAGACAGCTGTAGGTAGCTACCCAGAAGAAGCTCTTGATGCACTCGTCAATATCGGGATTGAGATTGAGCGCAGTGGCTTCTTAGTTCGTGGCCCGCAATATTTGACACATCCTGGTACGAATTCACGTGGCGGTGCGTCATCGAAGGAGCACGCGGTTGCGGCTGCGACTGTGGACGCTGTGCGCCGAGTGAACGCGCCGGCGATCGTTGTCATCACGCGCTCGGGATTTTCTGCGAGACTGGTTTCTTCCTACCGTCCATCAGTCCCGGTTTTTGCAGTAACAACTGAGAAAACCACCTATAGTCAGCTATCAATGGTATGGGGAGTTGAACCTGTTTTGGCAGAGAACATTGAAGTGTCCTATGATGCGCTCACAACTTTTGGACTACGATCTGTTCTTAACAGCGGAATTGGAGAGGCAGGAAGTGTGGTACCAGTCACTGCTGGATATCCTTTTCATGAGTCTGGATCGACGAATACCATGCGGTTAGAACACTTATAAGGGAACTATTACTAAGTGAGACTCACATTTCTTGGTACTGGAACATCATTCGGAGTGCCTGTTATAGGGTGTGATTGTGCCGCATGTATGTCCAGTGATCCTCGGGATCGCAGAACACGTCACGGAGCAGTCTTAGAAGTAGATGGAGCTCGAATGCTCATTGATACACCACCTGAGCTTAGACTTCAGCTTTTGGCCAATGGCATTGACCGTATAGATGCGATCTGGTTTACGCACATGCATGCTGATCACGTTCATGGAATTGACGATGTGCGCGTGTTCACGGTTAGGAACGGTGATATCCCTGCATTTGTTCCCGCTGAGTACTCAGAGCATATTTCTTCATACTTCAGATATATTTTCGACGATAACGTTCTCCCACCGAAGGGTAGCTCAAAGCCACGGGTGCGTCTGAACGAATTTCGGGAGGGAGAATCGGTAGAGATTTTGGGTAGAGGATTCCTTCCACTTGCACTGCCGCATGGGACCGTTTCCGTGTATGGGTTCAGGGTTGGAGGGCTTGGTTACATCACTGATGCTAAGACATTGCCCCTTAAGGCGGTCACTGCTCTCCAGGGGGTGGAAGTGCTCGTTTTGAATGCTCTGTGGTTCGGTAGGCCACATCCGTCCCACTTGAATGTTGAAGAAGCAATCGAAGTAGCGCGTGAAGTGGGTGCAGATCGGACATATCTAACACATCTGACCCACAGAGTGACCCACGCTGAATTAGATGACCGTTTACCCAGCGGCGTGATGGGCGCGCACGATGGCCTTGTCATCGAGGTGGATTGATGGATCCAATTAAGCTTGACTACGGAAACCTGATATCGCCCGGGAATTCTTTAGGTGTTCGTAATCAAGATCTCAACGGGGTGCTGGGAGAGAGATTCAAGGAAGTCATGGTGTCTGTCGATGCTCGTCGGTCCGCTGGTGATTTTGGTTTCTTCGAGCTTCCATACTTAGAAGAGCTTTCGAAAGATACTGCTGCATTGGCTGAAACCTTACAAAAGCGTTTCAGTGATCTAGCAGTGATTGGTATTGGGGGTTCTGCGCTTGGTGTAAGGGCTCTACGGGATGCACTCCTTGGCCCAGATTGGAATAATTCCTCAAGTGAAAAAAGGTACGGCTATCCTCGACTCCATCTACTGGACAACCCTGATGACAAGTCACTGACTGCTCTCCTTTCAGGCATGGATCCCTCTAGGACATTGTTTAGTGTGGTGAGTAAGTCTGGGCAGACCATAGAGACCTTGGCCCAGTATCTTGTTGCACGCGATTGGATTGCTAGCAGTGTTGGAGAAGAGAATGCTGAAGATCACTTCCTCTTTATTACTGATCCGAATCATGGCCCCCTTCGTTATATCGCAGAAACTGAGGAGGTCCTCAGTTTACCGATTCCTGAAAATGTTAGCGGACGTTTTTCAATTCTTTCCCCTGCAGGGTTATTTCCAGCAGGGCTTTGTGGAATTGACGTAGAGGGCTTGCTTCGCGGTGCAGCTATGATGGATAAGCGATGTAAAACCCATGAGCTCACCGAAAATCCTGCTGGAATTCTGGCAACTCTTCTATATCATGCACACATACAAAATAGCCAAGGGATACATGTTTTGATGCCCTATGCTGACCGACTCCGCTCTACCTCGCAGTGGTTCCAGCAGCTTTGGGCGGAGAGTCTTGGTAAGTCCACTTCATCCGGTGGAAAGGACCAAAGAACAGGCCCTACACCTCTGGTAGCTTTAGGTGCAGTAGATCAGCATTCGCTTCTCCAACTTTTTATGGAAGGCCCGAGGGACAAGGTAGTAATTTTTGTTAAGGTTGAAGGTTCGGATTCCCCAGTCTTGATCCCAGATCTCCATCCCGACATCAGCGAGCTATCATTTCTTGCAGGACACACTATTGACGAATTACTAGTGGCTGAATGGAGAGCAACGGCCGAGGCTCTTAGTCAGGTCGGATGTCCTAATGCAACAATTCATCTTCCATCAGTTGAAGCGGGTACTATGGGCCAACTTCTAATGATGCTTAAGATAAGCACAGTAATTGCTGCTGAGTTGTATGGAGTCGACCCACTTGGGCAGCCCGGTGTGGAATTGGGAAAAGAGCTTGCCCGCAGCTTGATTAGTCGAGAGCGCGGTGAAACAGAAGAGATAGAGCGGTCTGAACTGAAGTGGCTGATTTAGGTCAAAATCCCATATCGGCTTAGAGCGGATAATGAGTAACGACTAGAAACTGATGCATACCTGTAGATAGGCTGCAGTGCGGCGGCTAGATTATGAGTAAGGCTTGGATGGGCAGTTGTTTGTTTGGAGGCTGATATGCGTGACCAGAAAGAATTTCCCTATATCGTGATTGAGCGTGAGACTGGGGGCGGATTAGGCGCATTCGCACTTGGGGCTTTGGTGGGCGTAGGCTTAGGCCTGCTATTTGCACCGAAATCTGGTGCAGAAACACAAGAAGATCTCAGAGAGCATGCCCGTAAGTTTCGAGAAGCAGCTGAAGATCGGATGCGTGATGTCCAAGATCAGTTAGAAGACCAGCTAGGAGTGGCTCGGGATGGGGCAAAGGAACACATCGAATCGGTTAAGAGTGCTATGGATGCTGGTGTTCAGGCAGCTCGTGAGGCACGGGATGAGCTAGAGAAAAAGTTAGAGACAACCAAGGCAGCCTATCGAGCTGGTGTTGATGCTGCTAGTGGAGCAGTTTCTGTGGGGACGGATGCTGAAGATGCTCTAGAAGTGGTAGACTAGTCGAGCCAAATATGGCTTCACGTGGCTCCGGTAATAGGGATGGGGGACAAATACTGGCGGCCCGTAACCGTAAGGCAAGGCACGAGTTCGAGGTTCTTGAGACGTTTGAGGCGGGAATTGAGCTTAAGGGTCCTGAGGTAAAATCTATTCGTTCAGGGCATGTGTCGTTCCACGATGCACATGGCAGGGTAGAGAGTGGAGAAGTTTGGCTCTATAGCCTCCACATCAGCCCATATGAGCAAGCGAACCGTTTCAATGTCGATCCACTTCGCCCACGTAGGTTATTACTCAACAAGAATGAAATCCGACGTATTAGCTCAAAGGTTGCAGAAAAAGGACTGACTTTGGTTCCTCTCGAGATCTATTTTGTTCGAGGCTACGCTAAGGTGAGCCTAGGACTGGCACGTGGGCGGAAACTTCATGACAAACGTGAAGTACTGAAGCGTCGCCAACAGGATAAGGAAGCCAGTATAGAACTGAAGCGGGCCGTGGAGACCCGACGCCAGTGAGGTGCCATCTTGCTCCAGTAAGCTTTGCGGTTTGGTTGATGTGGACTGCTGTGCCAATCTCCTCTCAAGTGAGGAACGAACTAAAGATAGAGGGCGCTGACGGAAGCACTGAGCTTCTGGAATTAGATTTTGGATATGGTTTTGCAGCTGTGCCTCTCAAAGTATTTGAAAGACTAGGTTGGTCAACGACTGGAGCTGATGGGTCAGTCACACTTGTAGGCCCAGAACAGATTGAAGTTAATGTAGGACATGGAACCCCATTTTTCAGATGGAACAACCAGATTCTTCAGTTTATGGATCGTCCTTACTGGATTGATGGTGAGACATATATCCCCCTTCAGCTCTTAAGTGATTTTTTCCCTAAGCGTTTACCAGCTCTTTACGCTTTCGATGAAGTGGATTTCACAATTCAGGCTGCAGACCCTTCCGAATGGAAAGACGACGAACTCTCCCAGGTGAAGCCTGCGGATGGTATGCCAAGCTCAGACATACTGGCTCCTTCTGATCTTGCTGCTAGTCGGAGTCCGGATTCGACAAATAGAGAAGGATTGAGCTCAGAGCCTATCACTGACCAACGTAAAGATCCGAGGCGAATTGTTATCATTGATCCGGGACATGGGGGTGGGGACCCTGGTGCGCTTGGGCCTCAGGGATTGCGAGAAAAAGATGTTGCACTTGCAGTTGCCAAGATCATGGCTGATCTGCTAACCCGTGAGGAAGGGGTTCAAGTACACCTCACACGCAGTGAGGATAGCTTTGTCCCACTTTGGAATCGGGGGGAACTTGCGACTAAATGGAAGGGAGAGGCCCCTGGAGTCTTCATATCAGTACATGCCAACTCTGCTCCGGAAAGGCGCTCAGCTCGTGGCTTTGAGACATATTCTCTGAACGTGGCGCGAACGGAACACGAGCGACGTGTTGTAGCAATCGAGAACGCCTCATTACAAGTCCAGGGGCAAAGCATTAATCGAGACTCTGATCCAGAATTTACCTCTCTCCTGAGAGACCTTAGCAACTCTGGCCACCAGCCTTGGTCTGTGGAACTCTCTAGGATCGTGCAGGAGGAGATAGGACGGTTTCATCCCGGTCCTGATCGTGGCATCAAACAAGGACCATTGGCCGTCCTAACTAACACTCTCATGCCATCTGTTTTAGTCGAGGTTGGATTTCTATCTAATGAGGATGAGGGACCATTATTGGGACAAAAGCAGTTCCAAGATGAGACTGCTCGAGCTTTAGCACGTGCAGTCATGATATTCTTTGATCGATATCCCCCTGGAACAGGGGAAGACTGAAAGTGATGAGGTTGGAAACTGAAGCTTTTGGTGTTCGCTTCCAGAACCCGTTTTTCCTAGCGGCTGGTACTTGTGGGTTCGGTTTAGAATTGGCTGAAGTCCTAGATATTGAAACCCTTGGTGGCTTTGTCACCAAGTCAGTGACACTTGAGTCACGGGCTGGAAATAATCCTCCGAGAGTTACTGAATTCAAAGGCGGGATGCTTAATTCTATCGGATTGGCTAACCCGGGTCTTGAGCGCACCAAGCGGGAAAAATTGCCTTGGATCCGTGACAATATCGTTCGTCCACGAGTATTGGTAAGTATTGCTGGACACACCGTTGCTGAATTCTTCGCACTCATCGAGGGTCTTGATTCTGAGCATGGATTCCTTGGGTTTGAGATCAATTTATCTTGTCCTAATGATGCTGAACGTAAGGGAGAGCCCTTTGCCCTTAATCCTATGGCTGTCGCAGAGATTATCTCTGGCTGTCGTATCCGGACCGACCGCCCTATTGTCGCAAAGCTAGCTCCAAACGACCCCGATTTATCTAGCACGGCTAAAATTGTGACTGAAGAAGGGGGAGATGCACTAACCTTGGTGAATACGTTTCCACGGACTTTGTTTGGTATCTCAAACGGTGCGACAGAACTTGCTGCGGGGGATGGCGGGATCAGTGGTCCGGCGCTTCGACCTTCAGGACTGCATGCTGTGCGACAAGCCAGGGGAGCTACTCATCTTCCTTTATTTGGAGTTGGGGGGATCATGACAGCGGAGAATGCAGTTGAATATGCACGTGCTGGAGCGTCGTTAGTCCAGATGGGCACGGCTTCCTTCGCCTGGCCTCGTGCAGCAACACAAGCAATAAAAGATTTGAGGCAGTGGGGCCAAACACGTGGCGTCAGTACCTGGGATGAACTGGTTGCTAAGCCAGTTGGGACAGATGTTGCGACCACTCGGGCCAACCTGTCTAGTGCCATCAAATCTTCAGGAGAAGACTAGGAATGGCCAGTGTCATAGTTGCTCTCGATTTTCCTCGGGGTGCGGAAGCCCTCGCATTGGTCGACGACTTAGGAGAAGTGGGCACATTTTATAAGGTTGGCCTCCAGCTCTACACCTCGGAGGGAACACATTTAGTCGAAGCGTTAAAGGATAGGGGTAAGCGTGTGTTTTTAGATCTCAAATTGCACGATATTCCTAACACCGTAGCGGGGGGGGTCCGTGCAGCTTCCGAACTTGGGGTCGATCTTCTCACCCTGCATACTGCCGGTGGGGGCGCAATGTTAGAAGCTGCTCGTGATGCAGCGGATGGGACGCGTCTCCTTGGTGTAACGGTCCTGACTTCACTAGGTGAGGCAGACCTGAAGGCGACGTGGGCCCGAAAGACTCTTTCTGTCGTGGACGAGGTGGGACGCTTAGCGGATCTTGCGGCTCA
>Ga0310344_10001121_pt1 | contig 20802 bp, 31 predicted proteins | sample HC15DNA20200_MG_FD_203801 | JGI IMG/M metagenome (GOLD analysis project Ga0310344, IMG submission 203801) | Marine microbial communities from station ALOHA, North Pacific Subtropical Gyre - HC15-DNA-20-200_MG | ecosystem: Environmental > Aquatic > Marine > Oceanic | place: Pacific Ocean: North... | reverse complement strand
GTCAAGGGAACCGGACTGTTCTTCAAGGGCGTCTTGATTGACGTTCACGACGGAGCAGTCGAAGTTGTGGACTTTGCACACGACGGTGTCGTTGATACCGTTGAGTTTGCACACAGAGGTGTCGTTGGCACCGCTAAGGTTGTCCACGGAGGAGTGGTTACCGTCGCCGGTAGGGTGGCGGGAGCCGCTTCAGAGGTTGTTGGCGGATATGGACGGGCGTTGGGAAGACTCTTCCCTCTCCCGACATGCCGCTGTAAGGATTGCCGGAGGTCGAGGACTACTGTCCGGACCTTCGAGCTTCGCAGGGCCCCAGCGGCTCCGTTGAAGCGGACTTTACTGCCGTAAGGCATTGAGAGGAGTTCCCAGTAGGCCGCTGGGACTAGCAGGTGACGGCCTTCTAGCGTGAACCCTGCTCCTCTCTCTTACTCGGCACAGACGGGCAGGGTAATTCCCTCCCGAGGCCAGAATGGGCGGCGAGCCCGTCTGTGCTTTTTGGGCCTGACAGGTGAGTTCCGGCGGACTTAGAACCGCTTCTGGGGCACCGGGTTCGATTCCCGGCAGGTCCACTTCAAGAAAAAACTTCTTGACAACCGTTTCGGCGTGCCTATCATGGGTTCGCTGCAACGATAAGCAGTTAGGTGCATGTGAGACAAATCAGGGGCGTCTAAACATCTGGGCGGGTACGCTCCGTCGCCCAAATCCGCTAAAAGCAGTCGGATTTCTGGTCTCACAGGGGAGGTTACCCGGCGGGTCTCACGAACCCGATGCCGAGTAAAAACCAATTCCGGGCTATGTTTACCCTAGCATCCCGGTGGGGACATGTCGCTTTCGCGATCAATACGGCAGGCCCCCCAGCATCCTGACATAACGGTGACGTATGTCCCCGGATAGGGAGTGTTGCGCATTTAGGAGGAATACTGTGGTTGCAGAAACTACTGCTGTGATGACGTTGCGAGCCCCTTACTCAGGGGTCAAAGAGATCGCCAGAGTCCTTGCGGAAGCAGAGGAGGAAGGAGAACTCGATTTCGACTTCAGCTTGGAAATCAGAATCACAGGCCCTACGAAAGGAGGAGCAGATGCGAACTGAAGATCAGGCGATGGCCCTGTACAAGGCTTACCCACGCAAGGTTGCGAGGGGAGCGGCCTTGAAAGCCATCAAGAAGGCCCTGATGTCGAAAGACAGCATTGGCTTTGACGCCCTAATGGACGCTGTTCAGGAGTACGCCAAGGCCAAAAAGGGGCAGGATCGCCAGTACATCCCTCACCCATCGACTTGGTTCAACCAAGAGAGGTGGGACGACGACAGGGACGACTGGTGGGAAGGACGTCGACCGGACATCCCGGCTGAGACAGCATGGGAGAAGGTTCGGGAGGCAATTTCTCGTTTCGGTCTGGGAAAGCCAGTCGAGGCGAGGGAGTCGCTGGATGGGCCAACCATTTCAGCGGTAAAGAAGATCGGCTGGCAGAACCTCTGCTCCATGACGGAGTTCAACAGAGGGCAACTCTTTCAGCAGTTCAAAACCCAATACGAGAAGGAGGCGACGAATGCCACAAGAAATTCAGAGGCGGTCTCTGGAGCAGATCGAGAGAGACAAGACGGAGTTCGCGAGATTGGTGAAGCAGACCCCGGCAGTGGCCCAAGAGAGGCGGTTCGGGGAGCTTTGCGAGAAGTATTTCGCGACCGAAGCGGGGACTCCAGAAGCCCTCGCTCTGGTAAAACAGATCCGTGATGCGGTAAATAATGGGATAGAACTTCCCGAGTTTACCGAAACTGTACTCCCTCAACGCGGCTACCATCATGGGTAGTTTTGAGACCGTCTTGGCGATTGACCCCGGCACCACCTTGTCCGCATGGGCGGTGGTGCGCGGGGGCGGCGCTGTGACCACGTTTGGGAAAGAGCCCAACGAGACCCTTCTGGAGGCCATAAGGTCCACGGGGAGGGGGTGGCACACTGTCGACACCCTTGTCGTTGAGGGTATGACAAGCTACGGGAAACCTGTCGGGACAGAGGTCTTTGAGACCCTTGTCTGGACAGGCAAGTTTCTCGAAGCGTGGCATCCGGGTGAAGCGGACAGGATTAGTCGGCGGGACGTGAAAAAGGCCGTTTGCGGCACGACTCACTCCCGCGATTCTGACGTCCGGAGGTGCATAATCGAGAGATACACCGAAGATGGAATGGATGCGATTGGGACAAAAAAAGAACCCGGCCCACTCTACGGAGTGACCGGGGATGTCTGGTCCGCCATTGCTGTCGGGCTCGCATGGAAGGAACGCTAGTTGACAAGGCCTCGGGGTCATCGGAAGATGGCGTCGGGGTTTTTTTATGCGCAGACCTATTCTCCACGTCCTGTCTATCGCTGTGTCGATGGCACTCATGTTTCGGGTTGCCGGTGCGGCCAGCCCTGATTTCGTGCCCGCATCTGCGAGGATAAGCGGTTGCAGTGCCACTATGGTGGCGTCTGAGGGCAAGTTTTCTTACGGGGTTTCGGCCGCGCACTGCGCTCCGGGCGTGGGCATGTCCACCAAGGTTGATCTCCCCAGCGGCAAGGAGGGGTCTGCCGTCTGGGTGTACATAGACCGGACTGTGGACATGTCTCTGTTCAGGTGCCCAACTTCCCAGATTGACTCGATCTACCCGGTGAAGCTTGAGCCGAAGCTGGAGAAGTTTGTGTCGTGCGGCTACCCCAAAGGGAAGGGGCCTTTCATAATCGCCTCCAAGTTCAAGGGCTTGGTGACACTGACCAACTTCGATGCAGTCCGATGGGAGTTTGGGGTCAAGAACACCCGGTTCAACAAGGGGTGTTCTGGCGGGGGAGTGTTTGCTGACGGGTCGTTAGTGGGCGTGATGTCCCACGGAAACAAGGACAACGACGAGATGTTCTCGTCCACCCACGATCAGCTCGTCGGGTTCCTGAAAGACGCAGAAAAGAAGCTCGGCCTGAGCCTCCTCTCCTCCAAGAAGGCGGAGGTTGGCGGGTTCGAGTTCGAGGGCATCCCTCTGGGAAGCGACGTTGACAGAACGAAGGCCATAGTGCATATTCTTTCTGAGCTAAAGAGGAGGGGAGCCGAACTTGAGCGGATCAAACGGACCCCTATCCGCGTCCAAATACTAGACCCGGTAACCGGGAAGGTGCTGCAAGAGCAGTCTTACCCGTTCGGAACACCGATCAAGCTACTCTTACCAAGGGCCAAGTGATGTGCGATCAAGAAGGCTGCGATTGCCCTGAATGTCCCTTATGCCCCTGTCACAAGGATTGAATAATGCCCGATTCTGTCGAACTTGCCGCCAACGATTACGCGATGATGAAGATGCACGCCCTGAACGGCGCGCAACAGGCGGCCAACGGCTTCAACGCCTTGGTTGAGTGCATCCGCTACGAGCATCAGGAAGCCAAGAACATGGTTTCTCAGGCCGAGGCTCTGGGACACCGTATCGTTGAGGAGAGCGGTAGTGGAAAGTCTCGATCCACTGCTCCAAGCGGAACGTAACTCCGCATTGCACCGCAAGCGGATTGCTGCAATCAGGATGTCTGCCTTAGACGGCAGCCTGTCTACCGTTGTGTCCAGAAGAGCGGAGGAACTCCGTGAAGAGCTTGTTCGACAAGCTGGTGGAGAGATGGGCCGGGATCAGGATGCTGGAGGAGCAGGCCAAGGCTGAGGATGTGGCCGAAAGCCTCCGGCTCGGGCAGGAGCTTGTTCGTGCCCACTACCGCACCCACCTTGGGGAAGACTTCCAGAGCCAGTCCAAGACAGGGAGTACGCACATCGGGGACGTGACGCACAACCACTCGGAGACGAACACGAACGGGAAAGGGAAGAGCTGGCTTCCCAAACTGGCAATTCTTGCCGGTCTTCTTGCCAGCGGGGGGGTCGGTGCAGCACTTCCAGACCTGCTGAGCCTCTTCTCTGGGGCTTCCGGGGTCGACCTGCCTGATCTCGATACTAAGTATGACCTCAAGCTGGGAGAACCAGATGAAATACCTGACGGTGAGGGATCAGATTAAGGACGGGGATGTCTTGGCTTTTCGGGGCACGAGGTGGTGGTCTTGGCTCATAAGGTACTTCACCCAGTCTAGAACCTCTCACGTCGGGTTTGCCCTCTGGATGCACGGTCGCTTGTGTGTCATGGAAGCCCTTGAGGGGCGGGGAATCAGGATATTCCCTGTCTCCAAGTGCTTAGAGGATGGTGACTGGATCGACTGGTACGAGCTTCACAAGCCGAAGGACAACAAGATCAATCGCACCACCTTGGTTGCGGAAGCCCTGTCCCACTGGGGCAAGCAGTACGCCCCCAAGTACCAGTTCCTCAGGACTTGGTGCCGCTGGCTACGCAAGCGTAAGGACAAGGAAGGGGCTCCTCTGGATGTGGACCCTGAGCGATTCTTTTGTTCAGAATTTGTCTTGACTTGCCTGAGACAGGCGGGATACTTGGGCGAGGGGTTCGCCTCCCGGCTCAGGCCAGCAGAGGCGGCACCGGGAGACATTATCGAGCTGCCATGCCTGCACAGGATGGGAAGGTTGGAACTGTGAACGAGAGAGGAGCTGGCCAAGTATTGGCCTTGGAACATGTCATGCTGAGCGAGCAAGACCTGTACACGTACAAGTGTGCGGTCACGAACATCGTTGACGGCGACACTGTCGATGTGATGGTCGACCTCGGAATGGACATGTACCACCAAGCCCGAATCAGGCTGTCCGGCATTGACACCTATGAGGTGCGAGGGGAAGAGCGGGAGCAGGGCCTCCTTGCCAAGGAGTTTTTGGGTTTTCTTCTTGAGGAGAACCCTGACCCGCTCTTTCTTCGGACAGTCAAGGACAGGAAGGGCAAGTACGGCAGGTATCTCGGAGAGCTGTACCTCGCCGACGGGAGGTGTGTCAATAAGCTCTTGGAGGAAGAGGGGCATTGCAAGGAGGGTTAGATGCCGGGCAAGAGGCCTAAGTTTGGCAAGCCAAGCACGGACGAGCAGAAGGCGCACTACATCGCAAACAAGGGTGGCGTGTGGGACAAGCAGTGCATTGACTGCCGGTGGATATACGTCAAGTTCAACCCCGCGTGCCCCAAGTGCGCTTCACTGAACTGGGACTTGGTCAACCATGTTCCGGACCCAGACCACCTCCCCGGCAAGTCGGAGATCCCGTACCTCCCGTCCCCCGAGCAGATTCGCGAGGAGTGTGCCAAGATCCGCGAGGACTGGGATGACGTCCGCCTTTCTTCTCAGGAGCAGATAGAGGGGTGGGTTCTCCCTGAGGTACAGGCGCAAAAAAAGGCCCCCGACGAGGTGTAAACCTCATCGAGGGCCTTATTCGCAGCAGGGAGTTCTAGTCCCTGCCTATGTTGAAGGTGGGGTTTCCACCTCCACGCCTACTGGCGTCTTGTCTGGCTCCCAGAACCTTTGGTCCTGCCGAGCCCATCCTTTCGGTAATGCTTTGGAGGCCATCCAAGTAGCAGTCCTCGCATTTACCGTCGTAGTAAGGCCTGCTCTGTTCCACCTTGCAGATGGGGCAGTATTGCACGCCTTCGGTTTCTTCTCGGACGCTCATCTGTACAAGCCTCCGTCCATAACCTTGCGGCCAGCTGATTCCAGCGAGGTCGCAAGATCGAAGTCTTCGACGTCTTGGGCGTAGCGGGTGACCGCTTGGGCCACTCCCCACCGATTCTCCTGCCCACCCCTGTGGTAGTGCCGGAGAACCTTGTCCCAGTCATCCTTGGGGACGCCTGATTCGCTACAGACAGTGGATATCACGCGAGCTTCTTGATGCTCGTGAACCTCGTCTGCGGCAGCGTCTCCGTAGTTGCTCACCCTCCCGGCGAACCGCTCCTCGTCGAAGCAGCGGTCGATGTCTTCCGCGATTTGAGCCCAGAAGGCCTCGTTGGTCTTCCGCTTGGTCTCGCTGGAGTAGGAGGAGAAGTTGCTGTCATCCTCTCCGGACTTGCCGGATCGGTGCGTGTACTTTCTCTCCTTTTCTCCAACCATCCCGTTGGTGCAGGACAGGACATAGTCGTACTCGGTGATCCACAGCGAGCCTTGGCCCACTTCGGAGTTACCGACTGCGATCCCGCCTTGCACGCGATCCCCAACGTGAGGCACCTCTGCGATCATCTTGGGCGAAACCGCCTTGATGACCATGTGCCTCTCGCTGAGGTTGCTTGTCAGCACTGTCAGTTCCCTCTTCTCAAACTGAGGGATCAGTGCTGCGAGCAGGTCGCTGTTGTCGAGACACCAGTATCGGTCGCTCATCAAACAGCGAACACTGCCCGTCGACCTCATCCCGAGGTCGTCCTCGTACTCTCCATCGAAGGTGCGAACCGTTCGGTTCGACACCCCCGGCAACCACTGGTTTACATTGGTTGCCCAGAGTTCCTTCGATGGCAGTTCCAGCAACTTGCGGTAGTACCGCATGTCGATGCCACAGAGCTGGGAGAGGTTTTCGTGGGCCACCTGCTCCAGATTGAACGAGGTTGTCTCATCGGACCCCCTGTTCACCCTGAAGTTGAGCCTTGGCTCTCCGTACACATCTGAGGCAGTCATTACACCGGTTGGGCTTATGAAGTCGTGCTTGCGGATGTTCTCCGCCTGCACTCGTTCAACCAACCGGTCTATCGTGCCAGAATTACCGTGCTTCATTGGTTCCCTTTCTGAAACCACACAAAAAAAGAGAGGGCCGTACGTGGCCCCCTCAGAAAGGCACGGGAGGGAGTTGAACCCTCCTCCCCATACAAGGCTTCACCTCCATAGGGGACGCACCCTTTGGCGTGCCTAGCCCCCTGCGGGTTGGGGGCTTGACTCAGTCTGTTGACTCAGCCTCGCTCCCCCACGTCACAGAGGGGTTTACATCCCGTAGGATGTACATTTCGATGCGGTCGTCGATGACCTTGTCAAGGTCGGCCACATCACTTCGAGGAGTCGCCTCCTCATGTCGAAGGTTGTGGGTGCCAGAGCATCCACACATCGGTAGTGCCACCGATACGGCAGCAAGAGCGAAAAACTTCAACATCTCATCCTCCTTTTCGACTCAGAAAGAGTCGTCGTTTAACTGGTCTCTCCAGAATTCGTCGTCCGCTCGCTGGTTTGCCAGCCACGCACGATCTCTAGCGGAGAGATCCTCCCCTTCGGACGCATAAAATGGCCCTCCGGGGTAATTGTCTTCGTCCGCCGCATCCAACGACGGATCAGGAATGTCGGGAAGCTTCTGTTGCCTCCCGCCACCCCCTTTCCTGCGTCTCCTCCTCCGGCCACGTTTCTTTCCCCCGTTCTGGGGGGCAGTGAGTTTTGGCTGGTTGAGGATAGGCTTGTTGCCAACATGCCTGACGCTCTGGAGGGCATGACAGCCCTCTCCGAGCGGCAAGTTGACAAGCTGCTGCGTCCACCCCGACTCGGGGTCGTCCAACAACTCGTTGAAGCGGTCGGACACAGCACCGCGAGCAATTGCCGACAGTTCATTGATAACATCCGCGTCATCAACACCGAAGTACCGCTCCTCATCGAGGAACTCAACGATGTGATTGCTAACGAGGTCAGCCAATGACAAAGCCAGCTCATGCAAAGTTTGGTCTGACAACTGAAATACCTTTCTGTCTAGACCGGTTATGGACAGCCACAGTGGCCGTCCTTCTACCCCTTCATCGGGCCTTGTGGCCCGGAACTTTAGCCGTCAGCGCATAAAAAAAGGCGTTGCATAAGTATTGCCTTATGCAACGCCTCTTTCGGTCGCCTTGGAGTGGCTATTTCCGCCTCAGTTCCTCCGGCTTGGGTATTTCACAGGCACGGAAGAATCCGTTGTTGTGTATCGCGTGTTGGTACTCATCATCGTCGATGTATTTCATCTCGCGAAGCTTTATCACCTTCGCGATAACATCCTTCTTCTGATTGAGTTCAAACTCGGTCAAAAAACCCTTCTCGTAAAGAACCTCAGCCTTATTCAGCTCCTCCTCAGCAGTCATGGTTGGAGTCATTCTGTCGATATCTTCGTCCGACATCTCCGCGAACAGACTCTTGAGCCATTCGTCCGTGTCCCCTAAGCTATCGCTCGGGGGGTTGGTGTCGTCTGGCTTGTCTGGTCCCCCGTCGTCTCCAACGGGCAGATTGTCAAAACGTGGCATCTTCTTGTCCTCCAAACAGGTCTAGGGAATCCATCGTTCCCATCTACACTCTTTATCGGTCCATGCAGACGAGATCTTTAGCCGTATGTGCCAAAAATAGACTTCAAGAGTGTATTTTTAGCTCTGAATTACCCCCTCAGTGCCTTCAGAGCATGCTTCGCACGCCTCATAGCCCATAAAAAAAGACCCAGACAGTGGCATTGCACCACCATCTGGGTCTCAGGAGGGCTTTGAAGGCCCCTGATAGGCCCTCAGAAGCTCTCCGGCTGGTCATCCGTGGAAAGTCTTGTCGTGGCACGCGACAAGGCCGCAGTGCCACTCCTTTCCCTGATCTTGTTCAGCCGATTTTCAAACACCCTTTCGAGTGTCTTGATTCTCTCAAAGGCGCTTACAGCCTCCGCTTCAACTGACTCTGAGATCTCATGGCATGCTTGTTGCATTGACCTGAGTTCTGTGAGAGTCATGTTGTGTTCAAAGAACCGTTCGATTGTGTTTTCGAGGTCGATGTCTGTTGTGTTCAAGGCGTACCCGAGTGACCGCCTCACCAAGCACTTGGCGCCGACGAAGTCACCCTCGATGGTCATCTTGCACTTTTGGATGGGGTCATACCCAGCCTTCTCGACAACGTACACGATTAGGTGCATAGCCATAATCAAACATTCTCCTATTGTCTTGCAGGGTCTCAATGCCCCGCGTTACAAGTACATCGGGCTAACCACGCCACTTCTTTAGCGTGCGTGCATAAAAAAAGGCCCACCAGCATAAGCTGGCAGGCCTTCGGGTCACTCCTTGGCTATCTTCTCGATGACCTCTTGGGTCAACCTGTACGGCAGATCCTTCCCCCGTCTCGCTGCGACCATACTCCGTTGCCAGACTACCGCCCTGTGACAGGCGGACTCCAGCTCCCGAGTTAGTCGCCTGCACTTCTGTTCGAAGTACAGCGAGAGGGAGAAGAACAGTGCCGCAGAAGCAGCCAGACACAATGTAAACATTGCGTACCTCCTTGAAGGTAAGGGTGTGACCCCCCTGTTCTTTGTTTGTTAACGAAAAAAGCCCGCCAACCGAGGTCAGCGGGCTTTTCCACCGACACTCACAGTCCTAGAAGCTTTGAATGCCCCCACTTGAGGCACGCTGGCTACTGTGAACAGTTTGAGGTCGGTAAGAACTACCGTGGAGAACGTCAAGCTGAGTCTTCAGCCTGTAGTTCTCCTCCTCAGCGCTCCTTAGCTTGGACTCTAGCCCTTTGACATCCTTTTCTAAGTGTGTCACCTTTGCTTGTGCCCGCGCTTTGGCATCCTTCTGCTGATTATACTCGTTCTTGTCGACCTTGTTCTTTAGGGCTTTCTTCAGCTTCTCGTTCTCTGCCTTAGCATTTGCGAGTAGCTGTCGATCACCAGCCAGAGCTTTGGTCATCTGAGTGCGAGCATAAGGTCGGTTGAAGAACCACTCATCGAGTCGCTCAACAGCCATGTTGAACAGCTTCCAGACGCCGCAGAACAGGCCAAGCATGACAACAACTGAGAGCATGCCTTGGACTTGTTCCAAACTAAACATTGCCAAAAAATCCATGTCATCCCTTTCAAAAAGACATAAACAGCGTTCGTTCTACCCCTTCATCGGAACGAGAAGGGACAAACTTTACCCACAGCGCATAAAAAAAGGGTGAAAAGCATGCAATTGCACGCTAATCACCCTTTTATTGGTCAGTTCTGTTGGTTCTTTTGCACCCTTAGGTAGCCTGTCTTCAGTTCATTGTACATGCGATCCAGTGTTGAGAGGTGTCGTCTAGCTTCCACAAGCTTCACATCCATATAGATGTACATCAACGACGAACCCAAGAATCCACCGGTCACCCAAGCACAAATCTCCGGCAAGAATGCAATCAGGGTATCGTAGAACATCACAATCCTCCTAGTAATGCAGCGAGGTTATCCCACTGCTCACCCATTCATCGGACTAGACAAGAGTAATCTTTAGCATTACGCTGGGCTGGGAGGACGGGAAACGCGAGAAAAGCTGGCAATTGGGAGGATTGTCAATCTGGCAACAGTCTGTCTGGTGTGTTGCCCTGCGTGATACACGCTCATGAGAGCCCTGAGCTAACTCATCTCCTTACAATCCCCCACGCACACGCACACACACGAGCTTAACAAGCGGTCAATGAGCCTAAGCGACAGCAGTAAGCTTGCTGCTGCTGTCGTGTGTGGGACCGGTTGTCAAACATCGTGTAGTGAATATTTCAAAAAACGAACCCACCCCCCCGGTCTTCTGGGCGCGCGTAGTTCTCTTATCCCCCGCTCACGGCTACGCCGAAATGGAACCGGACCCCCCGGTCGTATATAGTCGGTCGGAGTCCCACTCTCAAAATTTAGGGTTAGGTATGGGCAGGTTGATCCGACGTTTCCTGATGTGCCTGTGTGGCATTGCGATCATGTCCTGTGTGGCTGTTGCCTTGATCTCCGGAGCGGTGATATGTTCATACGGTAACGGGACGTTTATCCTGAGTGCGTTGGTTGTTATTACGGCGGCTCTTACTTCAGGCTGTGTTGTCTGGTGTCTGCACTGTGAGCAATTGGCACGCCGGGAGGACATCATCGAGGCAATCACGTCTGAGGACAAGAAAGATGGTAAAGACACTCCAAGCGGCCACACTAGCTCTAATCTTCGCAAGCCCGGCGGCAGCCGCTGAGCCAGAGATTGTACCCCACCTCCAGAACATCTCCGTCACGATCAAGGCGGGCTTCTCGGAAGGCAGCGGGGTCATCTTCAAGAGGGAGAAGCACAGCTTCGTTTGGACGGCAGCCCACGTTGTGGCGGGACTCCGGAAAGAGCGAAGGGCTGTGGACGCCAAGACGGGGGCAACGAAGACGGTCGTGGAGTTCGAGGATGCCAAGGTTGTGAAGGTCTTGGTCGAGGATGGCCGCACGGTGGGCCGCTACGAGCTGGATGCTGAAGTCATCAAGTATTCTGATGCCGACCACGGACAGGACTTGGCCCTGCTGCGAGTGAGGGCGAAGGGGCAGTTCGCCGAGGGCACGAAGTTCTATAAGTCTGAGAAGCCGCCGCAACTGGGGACGAAGCTCTACCACGTCGGCTCCCTGCTCGGGGAACTGGGCAGCAACAGCCTGACGGACGGAATCGTGAGTCAAAGAGGCCGCCTCATCAACAAGACGATCTATGACCAGACAAACGCCACGTCCTTCCCCGGAAGCTCTGGAGGGGGCATCTACGAGGCCGCCACAGGCAAGTACGTCGGCATGCTGGTCCGTGGAGCGGGAGAAGGCTTCTCGCTGTACGTGCCTGTCCGGCGAATGCGTGACTGGTCAAGAAAGGTCAAGGTGGACTGGGCGATGGACGAGACCATCAAGATGCCCGGAGCCGAGCCTTGGAAGAACCTTCCGATTGAGGACGCCAAGTGATATTGATCTTTGCGGCATCTGGACTGGTCGCCTTTGGCCTGATGATCCTGATCTCGGAGTACTAGGATGACATCATCTGAGTCGATTGCCGAAACCCTCAAGAGAGAGGGGCGGTTCAAGGAGTTCAAGCGGCGAAGGGCGCAGCTTGAGTCTGAGGGCCACTCAAAGTCCGAGGCTTACGTCATCGCCACGTCAGAGTTCGGTTCCGGCCCCAAGGTAGCCTCACCGGCAGCTCCTCCCTCCGGGCCTGAGGCTCCGGGGCCGGAACTTTCTCCAGACGTGTTCAAGGGCAAGTCTTCCACTCTGAGGGAAGACTACCAGTGGGTGTACGACAACATTGCGAACCCCGAGTGCAGTGCCACCGAGGCTCCCTCGTGTGGAGCTTGGGGTCTGCTCCAGTTCTCCCGCAGCGACCCCAAGAGCTTCTACGTCGAGTGGATGCGGATGGTGGGACGCACGCAGGACGAAGACAAGGTTCTGAAGGAGTACGCGAGAGATGCCTCCAAGTCAGCCGGTGAAATCGCCAAGATGCTCAACGCCCTCACCACTGTACTCCCAAGTTCCGAAGGAGATGGAGGCGAACCTGCTGTTCCGGAAGGAGATTCTGGAGAAGACGGGGAGTGATCCCGAACTGAGGAACTTGGTGTGGCAGGCCTGCGAGCGGGACATCCTCTACTTCATCAATGCGTTCTGCTGGACGTATGACCCCCGCAAGCCGAACCCGAAGATCCCTTTCATCACCTACGGGTTCCAAGACAACGCCCTTCTCTGCCTCGAAGAATCCCTCCCTCACAAGAAGGAGAGCGGTGAGGACTTCAAGGGCAGCGACATCCTCATTGAGAAGTCGCGAGACATGGGTGCATCATGGATGTGCCTCACCCTGTTCTTCTGGGGCTGGCTGTTCCGCCCCATGCAGTCGTACCTCATGGTCTCTCGTAAAGAGAGCCTCGTGGACGGCTCTGCCGACTCCCTCTTTGGCCACATCGACTTCCTCATGAAAGGGATACCTGCATGGATGCGTCCCGCCATGACTCGCAACAAGCTCAAGCTCATCAACTTGGACAACGGTTCAAAGATCGAAGGCGAGTCCACGAACGACAACATCGGACGTGGCGGCAGGCGTGGGGCAATGCTCATCGACGAGTTCGCGGCTTTCGACGGAGGTGGGTGGGACACTCTTTCAGCTACCGCAGACACCTCAAACTGTCGAATCTTCAACAGCACCCCATGCGGCACTGCAAACGCTTTCTACGCTCAAAGAGAGAAGGGGACGCCTAGGCTCAGGCTTCACTGGCCACTCCATCCGGAGAAGGGCGAAGGCCTGTATCAGGATGAGAAGGGGAAGCCCCGCTCCCCTTGGTACGACGGAGAATGCCTTCGTCGCGCCCACCCCGTGGAGATCGCCACCCAGCTCGATATTGATTACCTCGGTAGTAACTACCCCTTCTTCCCTCCGGAAATCCTCGACGATCTCGTCACCGCATTCGGGCTTGAGCCAAAGCACACTGGAACGATGATCGTCAGCCCGGATGGCACAGGGGAGTTCTCCGAGGATAGTGTTGGTGATCTCCGGGTGTGGTGCCATCTGGATGAGGGCGGAAGCCCTCCCTCCGACCGCGACTACGTTGTGGGGTGCGATGTGTCCCAAGGCACTGGAGCATCAGACTCCGCCATCTCCGTGGGGGACAGGATGTCCGGAGAGAAGGTGGCAGAGCTTTGCACCAACCAGCTCTCCGCAAACCGGTTCGCCGAGCTGGCGGTGGCGGTGTGCAATATGTTCTCAGGTCCGGGCGGGCGTCCCGCTCACCTGATCTGGGAGGCGACTGGTCCGGGGCGTACGTTTGGAAAAACTGTCGTCGACGACTTGAGGTTTGGGAACGTCTACTATATGACCGACGACAGGAGCATCAAGAAGCGGCAGACAGACAAGCCCGGCTGGTTTTCAACCGGAGACGGCAAGAAGGACTTGCTGAACGACTACCGCAACGCGCTTGTCTCGAAGAAGTTTATCAACCCGTCCGAAAGGGCGATTCGTCAGGCGTCCGAGTTCGTCTACTCCCCCAACGGGAAGATCGAACACGGCGGCTCTGCAAACTCGATTGACCCAAGTGACAGGGGAGACAATCATGGAGACGTAGTCATTGCAGATGCTCTCTGCTCGAAGTTACTCCACAGGAGCATCCAGAAACCAGAACGAGAGACGCAGGGGCCGCCTCTCATGTCACTGGCGTGGAGACGCCAACAAAGGAGGGAAGACGAACGTGAGTATTTCGAAATATGGTAATCTGGTTGGCAAGAAGACACCGGCAGAGGAAATCTTGATCGAACTCCTTTCCGTGAAGAATGAAGTCGTTCAGTCGCACGGAACATTCCGTCAGGAGTGGCGGCCCGACTTCATGGACATGGAAGAGACTGCTCATTTCGAGAATTACCACGGCAGGACAACACGGGACGACATATAATGCCGAACCCATACGACCCAAAGCACGTCGCCAGATTGCGCAATGCGATTGAAAGCTCCAGATACCGTCTGGAGCCTTTTCGTCGTAGGCACAAGGAGGCGATGGAGCAATACGTCGGCGTGTACTACTCCGACAACGGTGCCGAGAAACCGGTTCACATGAACCTGATGGAGATCGCCACCAACATCTACGAGCGACAGTTGATTGCTCGCCCTCCCAAGGTGAACATCCTGACACGGCAGGGGAAGCTGAAGCCTACCGCCGCCAAGCTCAAGTCTGTGATGAATGCTCTTCTGGAGACAACCACTCTACACCGAGAGATGGCCCGCGCGGTGAAGTCCGCCCTGTATTCCATCGGCATCATCAAGGTTGGCCGCAAGCACGTCGGGACATACGACTACAACGGCATCCAGATCGACAGGTCCGTCCCGATTGCCCAGCACGTCCTTCTGGACGACTGGGTCCACGACATGACCGCCCTGAACATCGAGGAGTGTTCGTTTATGGGCAACCGCTATCGCATGTCGCTTGAGGATGCGATGGCAAATGAAGATTTCGACAAGAAGGAGCGTAAGAAACTGCGACCGATGGAGGTGTCACGGTTCAACCCCGGCGGGGACGAGCGGGTTTCCACCATCACGCAACACAACTCCTACTTGGAAGACGAGTACGACCCCAAGGTTGAGCTTTGGGAAGTCTGGCTCCCTAAGAGCAAGAGTCTGGTCACGCTCGGCCCGAACGAGGGGTCGAAGCCGCTCAGGGTGGTTGAATGGTCTGGTCCCGAGCAGGGACCATTCCACATGCTGTACTTCAACGAGGTCGACGGGAACTCCATGCCGCTGGCTCCCGCCATGCTGTGGCAGGGGTTGCACCGAATCGTCAACTCGATGTACCGGAAGCTGGAGCGGCAGGCGGCCCGGCAAAAGACAGTGGGTCTCGCGAGAGGCGCGGACACTGAGGACGCTGAGCGTGTCCGGAGAGCGAATGACGGGGAGGTTGTCCCCATCAACGGCGGGCTTCCCATCGAAGAACTCAACATGGGCGGGATCGACCAGAACACGTTCGCCTTCATGCTCCAGTCGAAGGAGATGTTCAGCTGGCTGTCGGGGAACTTGGACGCACTGGGGGGACTCGGGCCGCAATCCGAGACAGTAGGTCAGGACAGGCTGATGTTCGCCTCTGCAAACCAGAGGGTGTCTGGAATGCAGGACGCGGTGCAAATATTTGTTAAGCGAGTGCTGACAGACTGGGGCTTCTATCTCTGGCAGGACCCACTGGAAGCGTACCCCGCCACGCTCCAGCCTCCGGGCATGGAACCGATGATGACTGAACTCACCGCTCAGGAGAGAAACGACACCGCCTACTATGACATGATGCTTGAGATCGAGCCTTACTCGATGCAGTTCAAGTCTCCGGGGGAAAGGTTGGCGACGCTGAACCAGATCGTCTCCGGAGTGGTCCTCCCGTCACTTCCGCTGATGCAGCAGCAGGGGATGGGTCTGGATATGGGTGCCCTGCTGAGCCTGTACAGTGAATACGCCGACATGCCGGAACTTACCGACATCTTGACGTACCAAGGGAAGCCTCAGCAGGAAGGGGCTCCGCCCTCGGAGGGGCCGGGCAAGCCCTCCGTGACTCACCGGACGAACGAGAGGGTCTCTCGTCCGGGCGCGACCCGGCAGGGGGCGGAGCAAGTCATGGTCAACCAGATGCTCGGGGGAAACTCCCAGCAGTCTGAAAAAGAAGGCGCGATGAGGCAGATGTCATGAAGGTCAAGTACATGGTAAACGGACAGGAGCTTACCCCCGAGGAGTTTTCCGAGCGGAAGACTGCCGGGATCGACTTTACAGGCAAGCTGCCTTCCCGTATCAATTCGGAGTGGGAAGATCATTTCTGCGAGGGGTCCGCCGTCCACCCGAAGGACATCAAGGCCGCCGAAGCTCATGCCGCCAAGCATGGTGTTCCTACATACTTCGACAAGCAGGGGAGGCCGCAATACAAAAGCGCCCGACATCAGGCCAGCTATCTTCGCCTGATTGGAATGCACAACAGAGACGGAGTGATGGGATGAGGGTAAAAAAAGGCTTAGAAGAGATTCTAGACTTCAAGGTAGGCAAGCGGCCTGACCCGAAAAAGAAAAAGAGGCCCCGGCGAAGAAGGATTCGCCGCAGGATAGGCGGAAGATAATGCCGGATAGAAAAAAGAACAGCCCCGAGGCAAAAGAGGCGGCCCTCCGGAGGGTGAAGCTCCGCAGGGAGGGGCGGTCTGAAATGAAGAAGCTGCTTGCCGTAATCGGCAAGAACAAAAAAGAGTTGTCCAAGATAAGAAGCTATTTGAATTTCTAGGGAGGTTGAGATGCCGGAAGAAATCACCGAAAACACCGAACCCGTGGAGACCCCGGAAGCTGAGGAGACTCCTTACATCGAAGAGGAGCCAACATACTCCCAGCCCGAGGAGATTGAGCCGCCCCAGCCCGCCGAGGATGAAGTCCCCTTCGAGGAAAAGCATTACAAGGTTGGTGCGAAGTTCGGCCTTACGCCCGATCAGGTTGATGCGTTCGGGGACGTCAAGCTGTACGAGGGGGCGCTGGGTCGCCTTGAAGCTATTGCACGTTCTGCGGCCCAAGTGCAGAATACAAAACCGGCAGAAGAGACGACGGCTTCCGATGAAGCATTCTCGGACTTCCAGTTCTCTGATCCGAATGAGTACGACCCAGAGATTGTCAACCTGACGGAACAAACGAACCGCCGGTTTGCTTCTCTGGAACAGAAGATGGACGAGGTGATGTCGAATAGCCATCTCGCCCAACAGGATTCTGCAAAGCAACAGGCTGAGCAGAATGTGGCGTCCTTCGAGAAGGCTGTCAATCAGCTGGACGAAGACACGTTTGGAAGAGGCAGCTTTGACTCTGTCAGCAGCCAACATTCCGACAACCGCATGAAACTTGCGAAATCTGTATCTCGCTTGGCTCATGGGTACTCGGCAAGAGGTGAAGATGTCCCCTCTGTTGAGGAGCTTGTGGAAGAGTCCATTTCGGGCTCATTTGCGGAAGAACTTGGCAATCAAACACTCAAGACTGCCGCCTCGGAAAGCCGTCGGCAGAGGGGTCAAACTATAGCTGCTCCCACACGGGACCAACCTTCAGAGAAGACCTCCACAGAAGCCGCAATTCAAGCGGCTGCCGATTGGTTCAGAGAAAACGAGAGGCGGTAGTCCTCGATAAAAGGACTGACCAATGGCTTACAGTGCAGAAAGCTACCAAGACCTGATTGAGACGACTCTTCGTCACCTCGACAAGGTCTCTTGGACGGATATCGTCGTGGACCTCCAGCGTCACACGGCCATGCCTCAATTGCTTCGGAAGAACCGCGTCGAATTCGGCTCGGGCTACGGACACCAGTTCAACCTGCGCGTCGCCAGCAACAACGCTGCTCGCAACGTCAAGCTGAACGAAGAAGACAACCCGACAACTGCGGACACGCAGATTCGCGGCAACATTCCTTGGCGTCACAGTGAAACTCACTGGGCCATCGAGGAACGGATCGTTGCGATGAACCGTGAACCGGCCCGTCTGGTGAACCTTCTCCAATCAAGCCGGATTGATTCGTTGACGGATCTCGCCGACCTGATGGAGAACAACTTCTGGGGTCCGGCTCCGTCGGCAAGCGACTCGATGAAGCCGTTCGGCATCAACTACTGGATCGTCAAGAACGCCTCTAAGGGGTTCAATGGCGGGCTGCCGTCCGACCACACCACAGTCGGTAACGTCAATCCCACGACGTATCCGAAATTCAAGAACTACACGGGGACGTTCTCGAAGATTTCGAAGAGCGATCTCATCCGCACTTGGCGGGAAGCCTCGGTCAAGACCGACTTCCGCCCGCCCGTGGATGGCCCGTTCTCGAACGTGGGTGGCGATTACGCCTACTACGCCCCGTACGATGTCATCGGCAAGATGGAAGAAATTCTGGAAGCTCAGAACCAGAATCTCGGAAACGATGTCGCGAGCAAAGACGGGCTGACCACGTTCCGGCGAGTTTCCGTGAACTGGGTTCCGTTCCTTGATTCGGATCAGGGCAACATGGACGAGAATCGCGTCTACGGCGTGAACTGGAAAGTGTTCAAGCCCGTGTTCCTGTCCGGAGAGTACATGAAGGAGACGAAAGTCGCTCCCCATCCTCTCCATCACCGCGTCCTGACGCAGTACATCGACTGCACGTACAACTTCCTGTGCGTTGACCGCCGTCGAAACTTTATCCTGCATCAGGTGTAAGTACCTAAGTGTCTAGTTCGCCTCCCGCCCCAGCTATCGCTGCCATGCGGGGCGGGAGGCTTCTTTGAGATTGGCAGCATCAAAGAAAGAGTGAAGCCATGGGTTCAAACGTACCGCACAAGGGAATCGTCAAGGCTGGTCGATTGTCGCCAGTCGTCTTCGGCAACTTCCCCATCAAGAGTGCAATGGCCCGCCTCAACGGCGAGTTGGACATTCTGGATGCTCGCAAGGACGGCTACCTGCTGGACACCGACCTTGCCACCAACAATCCCCTGAAGCACGCCGATGGCTCCGTTGCCAGCGGTGAGTGGAAGGTCACAACCGGCAGTGGCGCAAACGATCTGGCCTACATCGTCCTCAACCCCGACGGCGTCTCAGTGGATGCCTCGCAACGACTGGCGATGGAGTTCAGCCTTCAGTATTCCAACGGAACCGTCAACTTGCAGACGGTCTTCGCGGGAGTCATCAAGGACGATGGTTCGGGCGGAGTCCCGACCTTCCTCGCCTCGTTTGCCGACAATGACGCCAAGCTCGCCATCAAGGGCGCAGGCGTTCGGCTCGTCGCCAACGAAGCCAGCCCGAAGAAGATCCAGATTGCTCGGCATGACGGAACTTCGGAGACACTGGTGGATACCGGCGAAACCCTTGCCGCCGCCGCCGCAAAGAAGATCGGCCTCGTCGTTGCTGGCGACGGTCGGATGAAGGTCTTTGTTGACGACAAGCTCGTCAAGAAGGTTCCGATTCCGGGCGGGCTGGATACGTCCAGCAAGTTCGTCGTTGCCACCAAGTCGGCCTCGTCGACCAGCAACGTCCTTTTTGGACGACTCTTGGCTGGCGGAGTCGCTGACTAACTGAAGCCCCAAGGAACTCACGTTCCTTTCGAGCGGGGCGGGGGCCCATCCTCCGGCCCTCGTCCCGCTTTTTTCCTTTAGAGGGACCGGCATGGCAGAGTCGACCTTCACCTTGACGTTTGGGGATCTCCGCAAGGAGGTCTGGGAATTCCTGTATGGCGGGCAGTACGTCGTCGGGAGCGATACGGGCCACAAGCAGGACGTAGTAACCAGAGTCATTGAGTCTGGTCTGCGGCAGTTCTACAGTCCTCCTCCAGTTGCACAGCACATGCACGACTGGAGCTTCCTGAAGCCGGTGACATCCTTCTCCCTCAACGCTGAGATTACGGCGGGAACGGTCACGTACACGCACTCCAACCGCCGAGTTGTGTTCACGACACCCCACGGGCTGACAGACTCCACAGCGCCGAACTACAAGATCGAGATCGACAATGTCAATTACGACGTGGACTCACGCCACGACGCCAGCAATCTGGTCCTCCCCACGACCGACAACCCCGGCGCGAACATCTCCGTCGCCTCCACCTACCGCCTGCATCAGGACGACTACGACCTTCCGGACGACTTCGGGAGAATCATGGGAGACCTCACCTTTGCTGAGAAGGACAAGTCTTGGCACACGGTGAAGATCGTGGGAGAAAACCGCATCAGGGAAATGCGGCAGCGGGACTACTCCACGGCCTCGACAACCGATCCGTACTACGCGGCCATCAAACCCAAGCCTCAGTCCGCAACAGACTCCATCGGCAGCAGGCAGGTCATCCAGTTCTGGCCAGCCATCTCCAGCGCAGTGACCGTTTCTTACCGCTACCGGGTAAGGGCTAGCCACGATGTCACCTCGGCCAACAAGCACCCCTACGGGGCCAGTGACCACTCAGAGACAATCCTGAACTCCTGTCTCGCGGCAGCGGAACAGAGGCTCGACAATGAAAGAGGTGTGTATTACGCTCGGTTCATGGAATGTCTGGCCCCCTCCATCGAGCTTGACGCACGGTCCAACCGTGCGGAGAATCTTGGTTACAACTCAGATGGATCTGACGGAAGAGCCTTGTACGAGGGAAGGCTGGTCGGAAACGACAGGGTGCGGCACAAGAACATTTCCGGAACATTCATTGACTGAGGTGAGTCATGGCTGAAATCATCGCGTCGCAAAACATGGTGGTCGACACGGTCTACGACTTGGACGAGACCCGCTCGTACTCCATCGTGTCCGGCAATGCGTCCAGTACAGTTGAGATTGATGGCGGAGACGCCGCCCCTATCGGGGATGACGTCGTCATTGTCGTCGGCCCCGGAGTTGGAAAAGCGACCCTGAAGGCCGGTGCGGCCTCCCTGATCCCTCGCGCGGATTCGAGATTGTAGGAGAAAAAGATGAGTCAACGACACACTATTCAAGACGCGACCGGAATCATTGCTTCCGACGAGATCGGAAACTCCCTTATTGTCGCCTCCGCTGAAGACCCGTCCTCGACCCGCGACAACGAGGCCGGGTTCTCCAAGGGTTGTCTGTTCATCGACACGGCGAACGCAAAACTGTACGTGAACAACGACAGTGAGACGACGGCCAACTGGGTTGAGGCAACATAGCACCCGACAAGGAGGACGCTGATGCCTCCACGTCAGGTCCAGAAATTCGTATTCCCGTCTAGCGGGCTGAGCGAGAACTTCGGATACGAAACTCAGCCCCCCGGCACG